>Ga0180008_1000328_pt1 | contig 44098 bp, 35 predicted proteins | sample MM_PW_MetaG_FD_121121 | JGI IMG/M metagenome (GOLD analysis project Ga0180008, IMG submission 121121) | Groundwater microbial communities from the Aspo Hard Rock Laboratory (HRL) deep subsurface site, Sweden - MM_PW_MetaG | ecosystem: Environmental > Aquatic > Deep subsurface > Groundwater... | reverse complement strand
GGAATTGATTGTGGTGGTCCTTGTACTGCTTGTTCTACAACTGCCACTTGTGCTGATGGTTTAAGAAATCAAGGAGAAACTGGAATTGATTGTGGTGGTCCTTGTACTGCTTGTGGACAAGTAATTAATGAATTTCTTCCACAAATATATGAAGTAAAAGCATATCAAAGTAAAATCACTTCAGATAATACTATAGATGTTTTATTTAGAATAGCTAATAATGGGGCTGTATCTAAAACAGTTAATGTTGAGGCAGTAGTTATGTCTAAAGAAGCTGCAATAAAATATCAATACGATGATGATTCAGATTTTCCTAGAGGAGAATTAACTTTTCCAAGACCTAATTTGGCTGAAACTGATCCTTGTAAAAATGAGGTAGGGTATAAAAAAGCAGTTACAACTAATTTAGGTGCGCATGGAAGTGATACTGGGGATATGACTTTTATCTTAAGAGTTCCAACCCCTAATGCACAATCTAAATTTGATGATGGCACTACTAATTGGGATCCAAATGGTAATTATGTAGTTGTTGTTTCTGCATATACTAAATGTTGGGCTGATGGTGTTGCTGATTCAGGAGCATTAGATTCAAATTTCAATCCAACAATAGTGAAAATGGTTACAACTCCTCCAACATATTATGGACATCAACTTACATCTACAGAATGTTTAAGGACAGATTCCTCTTCTTTAAACAGCAATTGTGACCCTGGCAATTTAGGTGGAGGCCAAGTTGAAGATAAAGTTTGTTGTTCAAATTTGATCCCTTTTACTAAACCTACTTGCGAATTAGTTGGTTCTTGTGGTGAAGGATGGGACCCAAGAAAAGTTTTAATTCCAGGAAAAGATGCTTACGCTTTATGTCCCTCAGAATGTAAAGCACCTCCAGACCCAGACCCAGACCCAGACCCAGACCCAGACCCAGACCCAACACCTGGAAAAGTTAAATCAATGTTATTATCTGATTGGTTAGAATCCACTGGCACTACTAGAATATCTACTGTATGTGAAGATCCTGCTGAATGTTCAGATTATATTAATGAAAATGGAGATAAATTAACTGTAACTTGTCTAGGTACATCACAAGTAATAAATAAATTACAAGAGGATATTGATGTTTTATGTCCTAAAATTTTAGGTGATGGTATAGGTGCATGGGTATTAAGAAATTTACCTGGTGCAATATATACTAATAAAGTTGAAAAATTTTTCAAAGATAGATGTGAAACTAAAGAAGGATTCTCTGAAAATGCTGGTGCTTGTATTGCTAAACCTAAATCTTTTCTATCTACAATAACTGAAGAATTTAACAAAGCATTTGGAACAGATTTAGGTTCAGGCGTAATCATAGCAATATTAACAACAATAGGAATAGTGGTATTTATGGTAATATCCAAACCACCAAGGAGGTAAAAATGACATTTAACAAAAGACAATTTATCAATGCATTAAGATTGTATAAAGATGGTGCAATCATTGGAGGAGTGGTAGGTGCAGCCGCTGCATATTATCTTGTAAGCCAAGGGATAGGTTTAACAGAGATAGCAACTAGTGGTAAAGGATTGATAGATTCATTTTTAGGAAGATCAACACCAGTTACACAATTAGCAGCATATAAACTGTATGGTACTTTCATTTCATTAGGTGCAATATTAGGTTTTTATGCTGACATGTTAATACATAGGTATAACTTACATAAAATATTTTGAACAAAATGGGAATAACTGATGAATTAAAAGGGAATATAAGTTTTCAAGAAATAGGTCCAACAAGATCTATGACTGAAATAGAAACAACTAGATTCCAAAAACAATGGATAGCCAGACAAGCTAGAGCAAGAGAAAAAGCAGCAGATATTGAAGCTAAAGGAAAGGAAAAAGCTGAAAAAATTAAAAGGAGTTACAAATATCCTGAAGCTAAAGCTCTTTTACTTCAACAACGTGTAGGTGCCGTACGTGCAGGAATGGATGTTGTTGATTGGATAAAACCTATGTTATTCGTAGCGTTGGGATTATTTGTAATTTTAGGCCCTGGATTAACTGCAGTATCTGTTATCTTCCAAGCATTTACTTGGTATTATTGGGTAATAGGGATTTTTTTAAGCATAATACTATGGCGGAGGTTCCATTAAAATGACAAACTATAATCTCATACAGTTTTCTCCTTTAGTGATATTAGCTTTAGCATCAGGCATACCAATTTTAATATTTGGTATAGGTGCGTTTGTAAAGTTTTGGCAATTTATGAACCAACCAGTAATCAATGGTTCAATTCCAATTTGGGCATTATTTGCAATAGGATTTTCAATATTAATAATATTCAAAAGGAGGCAAACGAACCCTTATATCGTTTAAAACTAAAATGGTAAAAAAAAATACAATATACATTATTGCAGGAATTATATTACTTTTAATAGCTTATAATGGCGCGCTATCTAGAGAAGCAGCTCCACAATTTGACGGGACTATTAGTGACTTCTCTTTATCATTAACATCAAAAGATTCTGTTGCTAAAGTTGGTGATTTGTATCATGTAAAAGTTTTAGTTAAAAATGATGACACTCAACAAGCAGGAAGAATGTATGTTCAATGTTCAATATTAAATGGTGAAGATTATCCTTGGTTAAGTGGTGTTGCTTCAAGAGGATCATTTAATGTAGTTAATAATTGTCATGAACCTGAACCTTTTACTCAAACAGCACAGATAAGTTTATCTGCTGGAGTTGGAGGCAATTTCCAATTTGCATTTAAAGTTCCTGATTCTGTTGATAAAACTAATTATGTTTATTGTTCTGCTTATGAACAATGTTCTTCAGATACTATTGAAGATGGATATGAATCTGATTCATTTAAACAAGCTATTACTATAACTAAATCAACTAGTTCAACTACTGGAACTTCTGGTTCAACTATCAATGATAAAGGAGATATGTGTTCAGATTCAAATAAATGTGATGGATGGTTATGGGGCACTAAATGTGTTAATGGCCATTGTGTAGACAAAGAAGATATGCCTGATAATAGTGACTTTAAATTTCCTACAACTGGAGATATTAAAGAATGGATAGGTAAATATAAAATTGCATTAATAATTACAGGAATTATATTATTGATCATAGGGGTTTTTGTAGTATTCAGAGAGCCAAAGGTGGAATTTTAAAATGAAAAAATTAAAACCAAGTCAAATATTGTTGATTATAATAGGAATTATAGGGTTAATTTTACTATTTGGTAAAGGTTCTTTTTTAGCTTCTATTGTAACAACTTGTGAAAATAACGAACCAATATCTATTGGGGAATTAACTACTTTTGCAATAGATCATGGAACTACTTTTGATTTAGCTAATACTGCAACAATACGTGCTGGTGGAAGTCAACGGTGTTGTAAACTAACCGCTTTAGATGCTACTGCAAGTACTTATTCTGTTAGTAATACTATCTGTGAAGTTGTAACCGAAACTGATACTGTTGAAGATGTTGATAGAGCTGAATGTGAAGCTAATGATAAAGTGGTTCTAGATTATGAACCAGTTACTACAGATTTTTATTCAATGAATTTAGCTGACATTGGCATTATTTCAGCAGCAAAAGTTCATTCATGTAGTGATGTGTTAGAAAGTGAAGATGATTTTTACTGTGAAACTCAAACAGATATAAGATGTTCATATGGCAGTATTGAAAGTTTTGCAGTAGTAAATGCATTAGAAAAATATTTCCTACAAATTAACGGCGATTATTATTGGTGTGGTCAGGATGGGACATTAGTTTACAAAGCACCAGATTATCTCACAGCTTCAAAATGGATAACTTCACAACGAGTATGTATACAAACCCTAGGGCCTGATCTTGTTACAAATGCTACTGCATGCGAAGAAAAGTATGGTACAATGAATACTGCTGGATTTTGTGAATGTGATAACGGTGATTTGGTTGAAGCAGATAAAGTTTGTGCAGAATATTTACGTAATGAAGCTACATGTACTTTACTTCAAGGTACTTGGAACTCTACTACTGAATTTTGTATGTGTGATGATGAGAGATTAATAACTGGAGAATATTGTGGTACTGCGCCATTACGTAACAATCTTACTAATAATACATTAAATAATACGTTAAATAATAATACAGGGACACAAGGTAATACACCCCCAGGAACTCAAGGCAATACACTGCCGGGAACTCAAGGTAATACACCACCTCCGCCACCTGAAACTGATTATTCAAGTTTATTATGGATTGGGGTGTTAGTAGCTGGAGGCATGCTTTTCTTCAAGAAAGGAGGTAAGAAAAAATGATGAAATTAAGAGATTTATACTATTGGGGGATATATGTTTTAGTATTATATGCACTCCCAAATATACCTTATATCAAAACATTATTAGATTTTAAAATAGGGTCAATATCAATAATAGCAATAGTTGCAATAGGGGTTGGAATTGGAGCATTTCAATCTCATAATATGAGATTTGGCTAAAGGAGGAATAAAAAATGGGATTTTTTGGATTTGGAAAAAAAGATGGACAGCCTAAACAACCGTTCAATTTAATGCAGTTTATAATATTATCAATAATAACTGTGTTAGGTTTACAAATTTTTAGTGCTTTGTTTGGTAATGCAGTTGGGGTGAACTTTGCTAGTGGTCCGATTTTTGTATTACTGGGAGTTGGTTTAGCAGCAATTATGGGTATTGCCGTATTTAAGAAACTTTATAGCGATATGCCTATTGATAGAACAGATATGTTTGCTATATTAATTGTCAGTGGGATAGCTTTTGCAATGATGTTTTTGTTGCCTGATTTAGTACCAGAAGCATTTGAACGGTCTGTAGCACAATTGCAAGCGGTAATTGGTTTAGGGTAAAAATGATTATTGATTTTGGAGAAGGCTATGAAAGATAAATTACATTTAATTTCAGATTTAATAGTTTCAATAGCAGGGGTTATGTTATTTTTATCTGTAAATAAATTAATAGATTTAAATGGGTGGAATAAATATTCCATTATAATTGCATTGGTTGGAATTGCATTATTATTTTTTGCTGATAATCTTGCCCAAAAGATTCCTATTAATTTTGTTAGTAAATCTTTAATAATTGCTTTAGCTCACGTCCTTGTTTTTTTGGGAATAAAGGATACGTTATCAATTTATATGGATGGTTATATGGTTTATTTTTTAGTTGCAGGTATTATCTTGTTAAGTTATAGTAAAAAAATAGCTGAAATGATAATTAAGAAATGAAATGGTTAAAAAAAATGATAAAAAATTACTTTATGTTATCATCCTAATAGTTTTAGCTTTATTCTTAATGAATCAATCTGATATCTTTGGAAGGGAAGTTGCATTTGACGATTTTTTATGGGAAGCTGATCCTACTGTTTATGCACCTGCATGGTACGTTTCTGAAAACATAGATAATGATATTTGTGTACCTGAAGTTGTTTATTGTGGTACACAAGTAGGATATAGGACTAAATACCATTGTAATGATAGTAATTGGATAGTAACTCATGGTGAATTAGGTTGTATGACTAGTGGTGACCGACCAACTTGTTCTTATAGGCAAACAGCTGACGGATTTTTAATTTCTGCTTCTTATACATATAATGAAGCTTGTGGAGTTACTTTTATTAAAGATTTATCAGATAAAGATGTTATAATAGAATATACTTATAATTTTGAGGGTGGTTCAAAAGATATGATTGAAGAATATATTAAAGATATAGAAGATGAAAATATTTGGCATAAAACAGTTAATGGTCAATATATCGGAACTGTTGGTGTACGTGATTCTTTTAGTTTCGGAGCTACTTCATACCCCCCAAATTTTGGACTTCCTGAATATTCAGGTCAATATGATAGACAGGGTAGTACATTAATTAAATCAATCAAATCCAGACCTTATTTTAACTGTAATGTTGAAGCTGATGAAGTAGTAGTAAAAGATAGTTTTGTTGAAGGAACAACATTTTCCTTTACTGATTTAACTTATGTTCCTGTAAAGTTTTGTACAGATTCATATCCTGCAATTAAAAGAAGTTTTACTGAAGAAGGAGTAAGGGCAGACATTTATGGACAATTAACAAGGGCATTAACAAGAGGAGAAGCAGTTACAGTTAACCTTAATGAATCAATTGAAATATATTACATTGCAGATTACATTGAAGGTATGGGTGAAAGGTGCCCTTTAGATTCCGCATATGATGTTGTTGCTGGTGCATGCACAAAAATTATTAATGAAGCTGCTGACATTATTAAAATTGAAAATAAAATTGAACTTATTACTTTAGGCCCACAAGAAACTATGATTCCTTTGGATATTATTACTGATTCTTTTGAGATTGGAGGGCACACTCTCAGTACTGAAAAACCAGTCTATATTTGTGCGAATGAAGATGATCAAGCATCATATCCTAACCCTAGACCGGGATGTTGGGATATTACATTACAGTTATTGAGAGAAGGGAGTAGTAGTAGAGGTCTTGGTGGTTCACCTAATTATCTTTATAATAGTGTTGATTTTGGTATTGCAGCAGATTTATTTGAATTGAGAGGTATCCCTTCTGTTACTTATGAAGATTTAACTGTACAAGATGATTGGGTCACTAATATTATAATTAAACCTTCAAATAGTAATGTGTTGGAAGTATCTGTTATTTCTGATGAAACTTTTTTCTTAAAGTTTAATGAAGAAAATAATATAAATGTTACAGTAAGAAGTGCATTAGGAAGTTTTGATTATTCTGGAGTTCAAGTTAAAACAACTACTAATTTATTATTTGGAGAAAACACAGAACAAATTAATATAAGGTTTGATTCTGATCCAGAAACTATATCTGTTCCTATTGATACTTCTGCATATGGTGAAACTACTTATGAAATTAGTTTCTGGTATGAAATAGGTAATAAGAAATTCTTTGATGACCAAAAATTAGTTCGATCATTCAAAATTGTTGATCAAACCCCTGATGAAATCTTAGTTGAAATGGAACAATTACAATTAGATTTTGATGAGAAAGTAGCGCATATTGCAATATTAGAATTAGAAAAAGAAGAATTAGCTGCAGTTATTGAAGCAATGAATTTAACCCCTTCAGAAAGTGCAAAAATGATAGCTTCATTGACACACGATAATGCTGCGTTTGTTGCTATGGTTGCAAGTTTAAAAGTAGATCAATCTGAAAAACAAGCAATAATAGCGGCATATGCTCTACAAACAAATCAATTAAAAGCAGATTTACAAACTGCTTTAGCTAATCAACAATCAGATGTGCCTCCTGCAACTAAAACACCTATATCTACTCCTTTAATTATTTTAGGAGCATTAAGTATAATATATTTTATAAGAAAAAAATGAATAAGAAAGATAAAAAGGCATTAATAATCATCGCAGTAATCTTGGCTATATTCTTATTAACCAATTCCGATTATATTTCTAGACAATTTGGATTTGACGATTTTGCTATTGAAGATACTTTTGACGTTCCAGATTATACTTTATGGACACAAGAAACTCTTAGTTTTGCTTGTCAATCAGGTGGAGGAGGAACAACAGGTCACAGTTCAAGCGCCAGTATAGGGGGAGGGGCATATACTTTATCTTCTCAAGGTTTAGGTGCAATTCCAACAGTGACTTATAATAAGAATTTAATAAATCACGATATTAAAACTAGCCTTACTGGAAGTTATAACCATAATAACCCTGCAGATTATAGTTCAGCAGGTTCTATGCAGTTTGTAATTAAATTAGGTGGCATTGTTGTTTATTCAGGAGGTACTCCACCTATATTAACTGGAAGTATTTCTGCTAATTGGTTAATTGAACTGTATAAAGATTTTCAAAATCCAGACTTATTCCATATAGTTGTTGATGGTGTGGAAACTTCTACTGTTACAATTACTGCTGAAGAAGCATTTTTAAGTTACTCAATCACTGGTGTTGATTCATCATGTGCTTACCCTGTTTCAGGTTCTTTATCTATACTTGAATTAAAAGCCAGACCTTACTTTAATTGTGAAGTTGAAAATGATGAAGTAGTTATTAAAGACAGTTTTGTAGCATTACCTTTTGAATGTCCAGAAGGACAGATATGTATGGCAATTGATCCAAGTCCTACCCCTACTGACTTTACAATCCAAGATTTAACTTATACTCCTGTAAAATTCTGTGTAGAATCTTATCCAGCAATTAAAAGAAGTTTTACTGAAGAAGGTGTTCGAGCAGACATTCAAGGGTTAATTACCAGAGCATTAACTAGAGGTGAAACAGTTACAGTTCAACCAGATGAAATGATAGAAATATATTACATTGCTGATTATATTGAAGGTATGGGTGAACGGTGTGCAATCGATTCTGCATTCGATGTTAATTCTGGTGAATGTACAAAGATTATTAATGAAGCTGCAGACATAGTTCAACTGGTAGATTTAACAGAATTGGTTACTGTTAGTAATGAACAGGTTCTAGGGACAAACACTATCCAAATTGGTGAACAAACAATATCTTCAATTAAACCTTCTTACTTATGCACTTCAGAAGATAAGAAAACATTTGCACCTAATCCTAGACCAGAATGTTGGACAACTGATATTTTGTATAATGGTGCAGTTGTTGGAGATAATATTATTGCAAATAGTAATATAGATGTTGGAAGTTACTTTAATGTTAAATGGATACCTAGTGCTAGAGTAGATGATTCAGATACTCCTGCTCCTCCTGGAGAAAGCCAACCATTACCTGTACTTGATGGATGGGTTAACAATTTATTGTTAACTATTATAGGCGACATTTTAACTGTTGAAAGAACTCCAACTGATGATCATTATTTAATTTTTGGTGAACCTCACACTTTAGATATTGATATTACCAGTAATGTAGGTTCATTCCCTGAAGGTGATTCTGGAGTTAGAATAGTTAAAACTACTGACCTATTCTTTACACAAACTTCTGAAATGGTAAATTATTATTTCAGTTCAGAAAAATTATCTATCCCTATAGATATTGATACTAACTTTTATGGGGAAGTTACTTATGAAGTGTTACCTTGGTACAAGATAGGTGGTAAATTTTTCTTTGATGATCAAAAAGTTATCAAATCTTATATTGTAGTTGATAAAACTCCTAGTGATTTAATTTTAGAACTTGATGCTTTAAATTTAACATTAGCAGAAAAAATTGCTAGAATAAATGACTTAGAATTAAACATAACAGAAAAAGCAGAATTGATTGCAGCATTATCAGGAAGTAATAAGGATTTTATAACTATTGTTGCTAATTTATTAACTTCATTAGATGAAAAGCAAGCTTTAATTGATGCATATGCTGCACTAACTGATCAAGATCCTGCACCTTTGTTAGATGATTTAAATGATGAACTAGACGATCCTTCAATCCCACCTCCAACAACACCCCTGAATACCCCATTGATAATCATGGGGGCATTATTATTAATTTATATTATCCAGAGAAAGAAATGAAATGGCTAAGAAAAACAAAAAGATAATTTTTATTGTTATTTTAATAGTTTTAACTTTATATTTAATTAACAATTCTGGTATTGTTTCTAGGTTAGGTATTGAAGTTTCTAATACTCTTCAATTTGAACAAATAGTAGGGACAGTTCCTGCCAGTTTACCTACAGCAACTGCTTCTAATACACTTAATTTGGGCCCTTATAGAATAGTTACTGAACAACCTACTACATATACCACTTATGCTAGTGAAGGGTGTAGAACTAATACTTGTGTTGGTACTGAAACTGCACAAGATGAATTTGGATGCCCCTTATACACTGAAGGTGAAAGAAGGTCAGAAAGAAATTGTATAGGGTCTAGTGGTTATATTTGTGGGTACTTTGGTTGTGGTATTTATACTGGTCATTGTGTTCCTAATTTTGCTGGGTGTGACCAAATAATTTATCCTGGAAACCCTTATGGGCAATACCCTGAATCAGTAAGGTGTTTGTCAGGTAATTGGCAAATTGATACTTGTTTTAATGGTGAACAACAAAATTTTGGAACTTGTGTAGAGCTGGGAGTTACATCTTGTGGGGGGTATTGGAGTTCTGGTCCAAGTACTGTTTCTAATAAATGTGGTGGAAAATATAGTGTATATTATAATGATGTATTAGTAGATAACCTTGATGGAGCATCTATTAATTCTAAGTTTATCAATACTCCTACTTTAACTTATTACGCTTCTGGCGTTTCAACGGAATCATTTTCTGAAGCAGATATTGGTATAAATTTACATGCAACTGAACTTGCATCTGGTGGGTGTCAATATACTACTAATTCATTCCAGTTCCTTATCGCTGCAGATTCTTTCTCTGGAAATATTCAACCTATAATTAATTTGGATGCTGGAACTGCACAGTTAATAGGTACAATCAATAACGCTTATACTTTACCTGTTTATGGTAATTTGAAAGTAATATATAATAAAGAATCTGTAATTGGTTTTTCATCAGAAAAATTAACAACTTTGGTAGAATTGATTCCTGGAAGTAACACTTTATTAATTGATATCCCTAACGATGCAGCTATTGAAAGGTTAGATATATTTGCACAATTAGATGTCTTATTATCAACAACAGATTTTAATGGGTTCAATGTTCCTTCTTCAGACTGTTTTAGTAGTACAACTGGTCAAGGAACTTTAGGTGATCAGTTAGTTGGTACTAACCAATGTGATTATATTCGGATAGGCAATTCTTTAGAAACTTATGAATATGATATTATTGATGAATTAAGAACAAACCTTGAATCATCACAATTACAATCTGCAGAATTAGAAACACAATTAAGCACTAGTCAAACTGAACTTGAACAGTTAAGAATAGATATTATTAATTTAGAACAGAATGGTATATCTTATTCAGATTCTATTAATGAATTACAATTAACTTTAACAGAAAAAGCAGAATTAATAGAATCTTTAAATTTAACTATTAAAGATAAATCTGAATTAGTAGATGGTTTGAATTTAACTTTACTAAAAAAATCTGGTTTAATTAAATCAATGCAGTTGCAAATTGATGAAGAAGCAGATTTAGTTTCAAGATTACCTTTAGAAAATGAACAGTTGATTCTTTTAATCACTTCTTTAAGATCAACTCAAGCTGACCAGATTAATTTAATTGCAAGATTAAATCTTAACTTGGACCAGAAAGAAGCTATTATTAAAGAAATAAGTAGAAGTGAAACTGAGAAGGATGCTTTGATATTACAACTTAAACAAACTATGGATGGTCTAAGTCAGCAAGGTTCCAGTAATCAAACTATTCTTATGTTAGTGTTAGGGATAATGGTATATTTTTTAGCTGTTAGGAGGAGATAATTATGCTGCCTTTAGAAAAGGTTTATAAAGATGGGAATGCTTGTTCTGTATCAGAGTTCATGGGGGCTGGATATTGAAAAAGCGGATGATGTTGTTTGTACTAATTGGGTTATTACTAATTAATATTACATCAGTTTCTTCTGAAGATTGGACTTCTGTAAGGCAAGTTAGTAATACTAGTAGATATTTTCCTGACAGAGTAGAACCAGATATCACTCTTAACCCTAATAATTTTACTGCAGATGGAACCTTATTGGTACAGCCCATTGTTTATCAGGATAATGTATTTGCACTGAGTGATCAAGGGACTCTTTTTCAATTAAATGCTTCTGACGTTAGTATTGAAATTAGAAATATTTCTCTTGGAACTGTGTCTACTGCGATTTATTATGCGATGTCTCCAGTTATTAATGGGGATTATTTATATGTGGGGGATACTGATGATGACAAAATTTATCAATTAAATTCCACAAACATTTCTCATGAAATTAATAGTTACACTTTAGGGAATAATGTAATTGGGCAAATTGCTTTTAATGAGGATTATGTTTATGTGGCTACATATTCTAATGAACTTTTCCAACTAAATGCCTCAGATGTTTCCCAAGAAATAGCTCGTGTTGACTTACCTGGAACTACAAATGGGTGGCCTGTTGTTTATGAAGATTATCTTTACATAGGGAATCAATTTAGGTTGCACCAATTAAATGCTACTAATATTAGTCTTGAACTAGCAAATATCAGTGCACCAAATACAGTTCATAACCGTTTTTATGCAGGTGGTGTTGTTAGAAATGGGTCGTATTTTATATCAATGTATCAACAATCTACGGCTGATGCTGCTATTTTTCAATTAAATTATACAAATATCAGTCACCAAATCAACAATTATACTTTTACGAATCAAATTCTCTTTGGTGGTGCTGCTACAGATTCTTTTTATTACCAAGATAATGTTGAGACTAAAAAAATGAGTCAATTTAATATTTCTAATGTAAGTCAATTAGCCTTCTCAAATGGTGATGGTGGTGCTGTTGGTGGAGGGATAGGCGCTATAATAGGAAATTCAATATATTTTAATACTGGGAATGAACTTATTCATCGATTAAATGCATCAGATGTTTCAAAAACCATTTCCACTTATTCTGTTACCCCTCAAATTACTCAGGCTAATGTTGCTGTCGCAGATGGGTATGCTTATACTTTTGCAGATAATGTTTTATTACAATTAGGGCAAGGTATTTCTGAATGTGGGACTTTAACTTCAAGTTTAACATTAACTAATGATGTTACTTCTACTGGTACTTGTTTTACTATTGGTGCAAATGATGTTACTTTAGATTGTGCTGGACATAAAATAACTTATTCAACAACTGCAGGTTCTGATGAATATGGTATTTATTCTAATGGGTTTAATAATATTGAAATTAAGAATTGTGTTATTATAATTGGTCAAAGCAGTTCTACTACCTCTGATGCAATATTTATTAGTAATTCTGATGGTTCACAAATTCATGACAATAATGTTAGTACTACTTATGGTGATGGTGATGGTATTAAAATTTACAGTTTTGATAACGGGAATCTTTCATCTAATGATATAAATGGTACAAGTGGTGGGATTATTTTATTTAATGGTGCAGATAATAACTTGATTGATAGTAACACTATAAATGTTCACTCTACTGGTAGCAATGATGGGATTAGGAATAATAATGGAGGAAATAATAATATAACTGGTAATACTATCGCTGTATCTAGTACTGGTAGTAATGGTATCAGGGTGTTTAATTCCTTAGATGATAACTTAATTATTAAAAACAATTATATTAATGCTACTGGTTCTTCGCCTTCAGCTATCAAATTTAATGGTGGGCAAGATAATGCTCTTGTAGAAACTAACCAAATATATTCAGTTAATACTGGGATCGCTCTAGGTGGCGCATTAACTAGTAATCTTTTCTTAAACAATAATATAACTGCAGATATTCAAGAAATAGATGATACTAACACTGGGCTTAACACCTTGCTTTACAATAACTCATTTGGACAAGTAAACTGGACTAATACTAATTTAACATTTAATGTTACTAATGATTTAGGCTTTGGATTAGGTAAAAATTTTGATATAGGTTCAAATGCAGTTGCTGTTAATACTTCTGCATTAACTGGTGAATTAAATTCATCTTCTTATATTTCGATTTACGGATTAGGTTTATCTTCTGTAAAATCAATCATGTCTTTAGACAATTATACTACTGATTCAGCTTCAATCATTTCAAAAGGAAGTAACTGTGATGGTGGCACTTGTGAACAATTATCTTATACTGGTGGTATTTTATTATTTAACACTACTAGTTTGGGAAGTTTTGCAGCTTCAGATACTATCAGTTGTGGTGTAATCAGTACTGATGTAACTTTATCTCAAGACATATCTTCTGCTGGTACTTGTATGATCTTTGATGCTAGTGATGTTACTTTGGATTGTGCTGGGTATACTATTACCTATTCAACGACTGCAGGAACTGGTGTGTATGGTATTTATTCTGATGGGTTTAATAATATTAGAATTGAGAATTGTAAAATTATTGAAGGGTCATCTACTGGTGCGGGTAATTATGCTTTAAATATAAGAAATGGTCAAAATGCTACCATCTATAATAATCCTAATATCACTACTTTAACTTCTGGTTCATATGGAATATTAGCAAATAACTTAGATTTTTCTAACATTTCAACAAATAATATTGAGGCAACTGGTGGGGTTATATTGACATCAGGCACTACTTCAACAAGTGTTAGTGATAATAATGTTGTAACATCTTCAGGGCCACCAATGAATGTACAGTCCAATTCTGATGATAACATTATCAGGAATAATAATTTAAGTGGGGTTTCTACTGGTTACATTTTATCTATACAAAATGATAATATTACTGTTGATAATAATGTTATTAATCTTACAAGTGCTACTGGTGGTACAGTAAACATTCAAGGAGCTACCAATTCTATTTTGAAAAATAATATTATAACTTCTGATTCTATAACTTTAACTACTGGGATAATCCGTATAGGCAATGGTGCTGAAAATAATGTTTTCTTGAACAATAATATTACTGGGCCGAACACTTATGAATTTGTGGATACAACTGGTTCATTATACAAAAATTATCTTATCTATAACAACTCTTACGGTGAAGTTAAATCCATTGAAGGATTTGCACAAAACTTAACAACTAACATAACAAATTCATTAGGGTTAGGATTAGACAGAAACTTATTCATCGGTCAAGATGTAGTATCATTAAACTTCACTGCATTGGATGTAGGGTTATTGAATCAATCAGTTAACATTACTATGTATGGTTTATCAGAAAATTATGTTGATAACATTTTCAAAGCTACTAATTATAGTACTTCTCAATTAGATATATTACAGAACGGTGCAGATTGTATAGGATCTACTTGTGAAAAGTTATCTTATACTGGGAATACTTTGGTAATGAACACAACTGATTTCACTTCATTTACTATTAGAGAAGCTGGTTGTGGTCCAATATATAATGATATGACTCTGATAAGGGATATAACTAACACTGGTACTTGTATTACTATTGGTGCTAATGATGTTGTTTTAGATTGTGCTGGTTACAAAATAACTTATGCTACTACTGATTTATCACAAGGGGATGGAGTAACCTCTGATGGTTATGATAATTTAATAGTAAAAAACTGTGTTCTGGAAATTCCTCAGGATTGTAGTGGCCCATGTGATGCTTCTGCTAATTCTATTTATATTGCAAATTCTACTAATTCCACTGTTTATAATAACTCAATTATAACTACTTTCGCAAATGGTATTGGGATTTTTGGTGAAAACTTTGATGATGGGAATTTTTCTGAGAATACAGTTAATGGTACTTTTAGGGGTTTATATTTAAGTAGTTCTGATAATAATGTTGTTGATGGTAATAATGTTGATCAAGTTGATGAAGGGTCTGCAAATAATGCCATAGCCTTATTTGGTTCCAAAAATAATAATATCACTAATAATAATTTTAACTTGACAGGTGTAGATTCTGATGTCATTTTGATGACTTCTTTCCCCGTCACAGGCAATATTGTTAAGAAAAATGTTATTAGGTCAACATTTGGTAGTAACGCAGGTATTCAACTTAGTTTTAATACGGATAACAACATAATTGAAGAAAATGACATTAATGTTACTGGTATAGGGATTGATTTTGCTACAAATACTGAAAGTGGCAACTCCCTTATCAACAACAACATTACTTCAGATGGTTTAAACATACAAGATTTGAGTGAATCTGGTAATACAAATATATTAATTTACAACAACTCTTTCGGTCAAGTAAACTGGACTTCAACCAACTTAACATTTAACGTAACAAATGATTTAGGATTTGGATTAGATAAAAACTTATTCATTGGAGATAATGTATTTGCATTAAACACTTCTGCATTAACTGGCGAATTAAATTCATCTGCACAAATAACTTTGTATGGTTTAACTCAATCCGCAGTTAATTCAATTTATAAAATATCATCTTTTGAAACAGATAATAAAACTGTGATCGCTGGAGGTCAAGATTGTATAGGTGAAGGTACTTGTAATGTTGTATCTTATGCATCAAACACATTAATATTCAACACTTCTTATTTCAGTTCATTTAGTCCAAGTGAAAATGTAGGTTGTGGAACATTAACTTCAAGTTTAACTTTAACTAATGATGTTACTTCAACTGGAACTTGTTTTACTATTGGTGCAAATGATGTTGTTTTAGATTGTGCTGGATATGGTATAAATTATGACACTAGTGGGGTTAGTGATCAATTTGGTGTTTCAAATGAAGGATATAATAACATCACAGTGAAAAATTGTGATATTAATAAAACATCTTCTGGACAAAGTTCATATGGGGTATATTTTATCAACTCTAATTCTCATACAATTTTTAATAATACCATAAACATAATCTCTGGGATTGGTGCAAAAGGTTCTTATTTCAATGATATTAATAGTTCAAATATTTCTGGAAATACTATTTATCCAAATAGTGATTCAATCCAGTTGCAACTATCTTCACACAACATTATTGAAAATAACACTTTGTATGGAATAGGGAATAGGGCTTCTATAACAATTAGTGCCCAGATAAGCAATGTGAATAATACTATACAAAGCAATATCTTAAATGGGTTTGATTCTTCAACTAATGGATTATCTATAGAGGGTGAAAACCATACTATTATAAACAATATAATCAATGTTACTACAGCAGGAGGTATAGGGATTAATATAGTAAATTCTAAAAATACATTTACAATAGAAAATAATAAAATTTCTTGTGATGGAGCATTAAATTGTCTTAGGATGGTTGATACTGATACTATTCTTAATCTTGTCAATAATAATTTTACAGGTAGTGCTGATTATTTAATCTTTCATAAAAATGCTGTTATTGGTAGCTCTTTAATTTACAACAACTCTTTCGGTCAAGTAAACTGGACTTCAACAAACTTAACATTTAACATAACAAATGATTTAGGTTTTGGATTAGATAGAAACTTATTCATTGGAGATAATGTTTTAGCATTAAACACCTCTGCATTAACTGGAAACTTAAACTCATCTGCACAAATAACTTTGTATAGTATTGCTACAAACCCTGTTATTATCCATGAAGTATCAAATTATTCAACAGATTCAACCGATATTCAAACTAACGGTTTACAATGTATAGGTGGAAAATGTGATGTGATAAGTTATAGTGGTACTACTTATATTTTCAATACAACTGGATTCTCTTCATTCAGTACAGCTTCAAGTGAATCATTTACCCCTTCAATATCTTTTATTGATAAAACTTCAAATTCAACTACTTATGATCAAAATTGGATTATTGCAAATGTAAGTGCTACTGATGAGACTGCATTAGATACAATTAATATAACTTTATGGAACAGTTCATTAAATAAAATTAATTCCACAAATTCAACTTCTTCTACTTTAGAATATAATTTTACAAGTTTATCTGATGGGATTTATTATCTGAATGCTACTGCAAATGATACAAGTGGAAATATTAATTTCACTGAGACTAGGACAATAATTTTAGATACAACTGCTCCAACATTTTCCAATTATAATACTAATCAAAGTGAGGTTAAAACTGGTGAAGATTTAAACTTCTCAGTAAATATCACTGATGTATTTAATTTAACCAATTATACTTTTAGTTATGATGATGGTTCAGGAACTTTTGTAAATGAAACTGCAGTAACTGTAACAGAAAATTCCATCATTGCATCTATAATTAAATCTATTACTGCAGTTTATAATCAAATGATCAGATGGTTTTGGTTTGCATTTGATGGTAATAATAATATGGCTACAAGTGATATTTATAATATAACTATAAATAATACTGTTCCTATAGTTAGTTCAGTTACTTTAACAAGTTCAGATAGTTTAAATAGAACAAATGGAACTTTGACTGGCACATGGAGTTATAGTGATGCAGATTCTCAAGCAGAAGTATCTAACCAAACTAAATGGTTTAATAATAGTGTTGAGATAACTTCATTAGAAAACTTTACAAGTATAGCTTCAGGAAATTTAAGTGTGAATAATGTTTGGATATTTTCAGTAAGTAGTTATGATGGAGTTAATTGGAGCACTTACATCAATTCAAGTTCTATTACTATAATTAATACTGTGCCAACACAAGATACACCTATACTAAATGCTACTGATAATCCTTTTAATTCTACTAATGCAAATTTAACTGCTAATAATGTAAGTACTTCTGACTTAGATGGAAATCTTATTAAGAACATTTATGATTGGAAAATTAATGGCAGTTCAGTAATGTTACTTAACATGCCTTTTGAAGGAAGTAATACTAATTTAAAAGATTATACTGATAGTGAAAATAACGGGACAAATAATGGAGCTACTTGGAATAGTACAGGTGGGTATGATGGGAAAGGTGCATATGAATTTGATGGGGATAACGATACTATTAATATTGGGTTGAATGATTTACTTAGTGATACCAGCTCAGTATCTGGAGATGTTATAACTATTAGTGCTTGGGTGAAAAGTGATTATATTGGTGGTAAAGCGGAAGTGATTGTTGGAAAAGCAGGGTATAATATTGGTTTAGTTAAAGAGCCTAGTCCTGATAGAGTTGAATGTGCATTAGTTGATTCTGCTAATAGTAGGTATGGTGCTTGGGTTTCTACTAGTAAATTATCTACTGGTTGGACTTATTTTACATGTGATTATAATGGTAGTGATATGAATTTATATATCAATGGTGAACTAAATTTTACAAGAGCATATGAAACTACTGCAAGAGTTAATAATAATGCTTGGAAAGTAGGTAATAATAACGATGCCGCTGCATATGATTTCAATGGTACTATAGACGAAGTACAAATATGGAACAGATCTTTATCTGCAGAACAAATCTTAGCATTATATAATAATCAAAGTAATTTAATTGTTTCACAAGAAACTAGTTTAGAAGATGTTTGGAAAGTAGATATAACTCCTAATGATGGATTTGGTGATGGTACTACTTCAACAAGTAATACTGTTACAATAATAGATATAATAAATCCAGAAGTAGGCACTTTAATACCTTCTCTAAATTCTGTTTATAATATTACTAATGTAATTGAAATTGCTGCCACTGTAACTGATGATGTTGCTATGTCTCAAGTGTTTGCAAACATTACTTATCCTAACAGTACTGTTGATGAATTAGAATTATCTCTATATTCAGGTAACAAATATAATACTTCTTTTACTATTCCAGAATTAGTTGGTGATTATAATGTTTCTTTCTTTGCTAATGATTCAGTTAACAATATTAATTCTACAGAATTTAGTAATTTCACTGTTAAAGTGGGTTGTGCTACTATCACTAAATCCACTACTATGGATCAAGATGTAAGTTCTACAGGTACTTGTTTTACTATTGGTACAAATGATGTTACTTTAGATTGTGCAGGATATTCGATTGATTTTGCATCTTCACCCTCCGCTACCTCTTATGGAATATTCAATAATGGTAATAATAACTCAGTTACAAAAAATTGTAATTTTAATTTGGTTAATGCTGGTACAACTCAAAATATATACACTTTAACGCTTGTTAATTCAATTACTCATATTATATATAACAACAGTTTTAGTATTAATAACACTAATCCTGGAAGTTCAGAACGAATTTCTATATACTTATCATCAGGTGTGAATGAAACAAACATCAGTGAAAATACTGTCATTATGAATAGTTCCTCAGACGATATATTTGATGCGATCTCTATTATGGGGGGCCATAATAATATTACTAACAATACTATTAAAATGTATGGAACTATTATTGGGGAACCCCCTATTGTAGCAGGAACAACATCTAATTTCAATATTTTTAATAAGAACGATGTTTATATAGAAATCATTGATGACCAGGTAGTAGCGTTTATAGGTGACAATAATGTTATTGAGGATAACATTATTAATATAACTAATTTAACTTCTTTGGGTTCAACAACAAGTGGTGCGGTAAGAGTTCTAGGGGTATCTTCTGTAATTAAAAATAATGTAATTGATATTCAAACCACTGACACCCAATCCAGTGTCTTTTTAATAGATGGTGCGGCTAATAAAAATGAATTTATTAATAATAATATTACTGGTGCAGATTATGAAATTTGGGATACTTCTACTGGTACAAACCTTCTTATCTACAACAACTCTTTCGGACAAGTAAACTGGACTTCTACAAACTTAACCTTTAATATAACAAACGATTTAGGATTTGGATTAGGTAAAAATTTTGATATAGGTTCTAATGCTATTTCATTTAATGATTCTGCATTAACTGGTGAATTAAATTCATCTTCTTATATTTCTATTTATGGATTAGGTTTATCTTCAGTAGAATCAATCATGAAGTTAGATAATTATGAAACTTCATCAGCAACTATTATTTCTACAGGTTCAAACTGTGATGGTGGCACTTGTGAACAACTATCTTATACAGGTGGCACTTTATTATTTAACACTACTAGTTTGGGAAGTTTTGCAGCTTCTGATACTATTGCTTGTGGAAGTATAAATACTGATCAAACATTATCTGCAGATGTTTCTTCAACTGGAACTTGTTTTGTATTTGATGCTAATGATGTTACTTTAGATTGTGCAGGACATAAAATAACTTATTCAACTTCAGCAGGTACAAGTAACTATGGTATTTATTCTAATGGGTTTAATAATTTAGAAATAAAGAATTGTGTTATTATAATTGGTCAAAGCAGTTCTACTACCTCTGATGCAATTCATATAGATAATTCTGCAGGTTCACAAATTCATGACAATAATATTTCAACCACTTATGGAGATGGTTATGGTATTCAAGGCGTTTATTTTAGTTCTGGAAATGTTTCTGGAAATATAATTAATGGTTCGAATAAAGGAATATCATTAGGAAAAAGTGCGGACAATAATGTTATAAATGGTAATACTATAAACAACCACCCTACTGCTTCAAATAATGGTATTAGTATTGGTGGTGATTATGCTAACATTACTAATAATATTGTTACTGTATATAACAATGATGCTGGAATTTATTTAATTAGTGGTTCAGATTATTCAATAATTAGCGATAATATTATTAATGCCACTTCATCAGCAAATTATGGATTAGAACTAAATCTTAATAATCAAAATAATAATATTAAAGATAACCAAATAGTTTCTGTTGATAGAGGAATTTATATCAATACTGGAGGAAATGCTAATCAATTTATTAACAATAATATCACTGCAGATGTTAGAGAATTAGTTGATATAACTAGTAGTGTTTTATTAAATAGTATAATCTACAATAATTCTTTTGGACAAGTGAAATGGACTTCAGGAAATTTGACTTTTAATGTTACTAATAATGCAGGTTTTGGAGTGGATAAAAATATGTTTATAGGTGATAATGCAGTGGCATTAAACACATCTGCATTAACTGGGGAATTAAATTCATCTGCACAAATTACTTTATATGGGCTCTCTCCTGAACCTCAGAACGTAATGGAAGCTTCTGCTTACTTAACAACTGCAACAGATATATTTAATAATGGTGCTAATTGTTTAGGTGGTAAATGTAGTGTAGTAAGTTATAGTGGTACTACTTATATATTTAACACTAATGGCTTTTCAAGTTTTTCAACAAATACTACTGAATGCGGAACTGTTACAAGTGATACTACTTTATTGAATGATGTTACTTCTACTGGAACTTGTTTCACAATTACAACGGATGATGTAGAAATTAATTGCCAAGGTAATTCAATCACATTTAATACTGCAGGAGGTTCAGGTAATAAAGGAGTTGTTTCAAATGGGTATGATAACATTACTGTACAACATTGTAACATTATAGAATCGGTTGCAGGGTCAACAAACTATCCTATTTCAATCACTTCATCAGTTAATTCAATAATTTATAATAACACTTTAACTAATTTGGGAGGATCATATAATACTTTATTTTCTACTGTGACTCAAAGTAATATTTCTGATAATATATTTAATCATTATAGTGGTGGTGTTTGGATAACTGCTGCAAGTAAAAATAATATAATCAACAATAATCATTTCAATAAAACTTCTGCTGCTTGTTGTTTAGGGTCATTAAGAGATGATAGCGGAAGTACTAACAATAATTATACTTATAATAATTTTACTTCTGAACAACCTACAGGTACTAATACTCATTGTTATAGGGGATTATCAGGTACAAACATTTTTAGTTATAATTATATTACTTTTTCGTCAAATAATATTAATGAACAACCTATATTTCTGGATGGAAGTAATAATATTGTTGAAGAAAATAATATAATTATTTCTGATAGTGTTTCATACGGAATTGAAATTGATACATTAAGATCAAATAATTTATTCCTTAACAATAACATTACAGGTGGTGCTAGAGGAATAAATGACTTGTCTGGAAATTCATATATGAATATTTTAATATATAACAATTCTTTTGGACAAATTAACTGGACTAAAAATAATTTAACATTTTCAGTTAACTCAGGAGGTTTTGGTATTGGCAAAAATATGTTTATAGGAAATAATACTATTGCATTAAATTCATCAGGATTAACTGGCGAATTAAATTCTACTGCACAGGTAACATTAACAAGTATAATTGATCCTTTAAGTAACCAAGTGGTTGAAGTATCAAATTACACTACTGATAAAACTGATATTCAAACAAATGGGGTTAATTGTTTAGGTAGTAAATGTACTTTAGTTTCTTTTGCTTCAGAAATTTATGTTTTTGATACAACTGGTTTTTCAAGTTTTAGTATAGTCAATAGTGGTTCACCTCCTTTGGTAATTTGGAATACTCCTTTAACTAATCAAATATACGGTTTAACTACTGGTAATATTACTTTTAACACTACCATAACAAGTGCTACAGATACAGTAGAAACTGTAATTTACGAATTTGATAATGCTTCTGGGACAGATTTCAATATAACTGCAACATTAAACAGTTCTAGTGATTATGTTAATTCATACAATGTTTCTTCATTGATTGATGGAACTCATACAGTAACAGTTTATGCTAATGATACTGTTGGTAATGTTAATAGGACTGAATCAATAAGCTTCACTTTAGATTTGACTGCACCTAATGTAACCACTTTTATTCCTACTGATGGAAGTATAGTATTAAATACAACTGCTATAGAAATAGGGATAAATTCTACTGATGCCAGTAATGTAAGTTCTGTAACTGTAGCATTAACATATCCTAACGGTACTTTATCAACATTAACTTTAACTAACGGGACAACTCATCCAGATAAATATAATACTTCATTTGATACTGCTGATTTAGGAGATTATCTGGCAGTATTTTCTTCATATGACATTTTCAATAATTTAAATAATAGTGAATCCATAAATTTTGAAGTTGCAAGTTTTGGAATTACTGATGTATCATTAAGTCCTGCACCTGTTTGGGATTACCAAGATATTATTTGTAACTATACTGCAGCAATAGGAACAACAGATACAATTTCAGCAGAATATTTTCAATGGTACATAAACGATGTATTAAATAATACTGGATACAATTTAACTGCTAAGAATACTGTTGGTTTTGATAATATTACTTGTCAAGTAATGATTTCTATTAATGGTAATACTACCAATTCAAGTGAAGTAAATTCGTCAAGAATGGTTGTCAATGATACTGCTTCACCTATATTCCAAAATTTTGCAGTATCAAGTTCAACACCAACTGTTCAAAGTAGGATGCAGATTTATGCAAGTATTTTGGATCAAGAAACAGAAATTAAATCTGTAACTGTACAAATAGAAAATCCTAATGCTATTATATATAATTATACTATGAGTTTTAATAGTGGTATAAATAGTAAACTCCAAAATAGTACTTGGATAAAACAATTTACGCCTTCAATAGCTGGCATGCATTATCTAACTTATTTTGCAACTGATGGTTCGGGTAATAATGTGGCAAGTGCACAAAAAGTATTAAATTTCACTGGTCAAGCAATTACTCCTATTATTGTTGTTGAAGGGCCAAGTGGAGGTGGTGGAGAGACAGTTACATTAAGGGAGTTCTTTACTGAAGGGACTAATTTAACAGGGATATGTGGTGACAACATTTGTAGTGTTGGAGAAAATCCTTTCATCTGCTCGATGGATTGTAAAGTAAATTTAGATACTTTAGTATTATGTTTATTTGATGAAGACATGCCTTGTAATTGGAGGCAGAACTGGTTCCCAGCATTTTTACTGATTGCTTTATTGATAATTGCAGCATTTGTTGTTTATAATAATAAAAGAAAAAAGAAAAAAAAGAAAGATGAAAGCTAAAACAAACGAAAAATATATAAACCATGAAACTATTCACCACTTAGGCCGAGGGAATTGGGTGGCAATAATGATAGATGGTAATATTTCTAAGATAATTGGGGGTGGACTCCAATGAATAAGCATTTGTTAATTATTACTCTTCTTTTTGTTTTGTTTGCTGTTTCTGTTACTGCTACTCCTTTAGTTTTTGATCTTATTCCTGTATTAAATACACCAGTTAATACAAATGCTAACATAGAAGTTGGTGCAAATATAACCGATGGTGATGGTATTAAAGAAGTGAATATAACTACCTGGGATGGTATGATGCTAAACACTTTGATGTTAGCATATTCTGGTGTTGGAAATTGGTATAATACTTCTGTAAATACAGGAATTAATCCAGGTTCAATTAACATTACTTTTTTTGCATGGGATAATTTAGATAATTTAAACGATTCAGAATGGACAAATGTATCTGTTACAGGAGGAGGAGGAGGGGGAGCAAGTGTTGAAGTTGGGAACTTAAAACCGTCATTAAATTCAATATTTAACGCAACAGATGTTATTGAAATGGGTGCTACAATTACCACATCTCCCAACCAGGCACAATATGCCCAAGTTAATGTTACTTATCCAAATAGTACAGTAGAAACAGTTGTTCTTGTTGATACTGCATCAGGAGGAGTTTGGAATAAAAGTTATACAATTCCTTCTTTAGAAGGAGATTATGTTTTAAGTTACTGGGTTAATGATTCGGTAGGAAATATTAATGGAACAGAAGTAAGTAACTTCACTGTAGACACAATTATCGCAAAAGCAGACCAATGTGGGTTAATGAACACAAATGTTACTCTAAACACTACTTTAAGTTCTATTGGCACATGTATTACTATTAATGCTAGTGATTTAACTTTAGACTGTGCAGGGAACAATATTACTTGGGGAATAGCTGGTGGCACTGGTGTTCCAGCTATTTTGATAAATCCCGGTTATAATAATTTAACAATAAAAGATTGTGGTTTAATTGATGGTAACACTTCTGGATCTTCTAGAGAGGGAATTGAAGTTAGTCATAGTATTGGGCATAATTTTAGTAGTAATACTATAACTATCAACAGTACTCAAGCAAGAGGGATAAGGATAACTAATATTAGTCATTCTACTTTTGCAAGTAATATTATTGACTCTTTTTCCAGTTCTGGAAGGCCTATTGAAATATCTTGTGGGGCTACTTGTAATAACACTAATTTAACATTTACTTCAAATGTAATTAATACTACACATGATAATTTGGCATATGGTGTTTATTTAGAAGAAACTCATAGTTCAACTTTCACAAACAACCAAGTTTATACTGAAGGTTCAACAACATGTAATGCGTTAAGAATAATTAATGATGTTGCACACAATACCTTTGAGAACAACATATTTGAAAACACTGGTTCTTCTGGAACATCAAGTGCTATTTTTATTGATAATCAAGCTACTAATTTAAATAATACTTTCCTTAATAATAATTTAACAAGTACTTCTAGTTATGTTTTTGAGATTGATGGTGGTGGAGAAACAGGGAGTAACACTTTAATTTATAATAATTCCTTTGGACAAATTACTTGGACTGGTTTAAGTTTCACAACAGATGTAGATTTAATTATTGGAGAATCTATTGAAATTGAAGATAATTTATTATCATTTCCTTCATCAACAACAGGCCTTAATTTGTCTACAATTGGTGCAAAAATTGAATTGAGGGGTTTACCTTATACTAATCAACCAAATTTATTAAAAGATGGTATTGGTTGTAGTAATACTGATGCTTGTAATGCTAGTTATACTGGTGGGATATTAAGTGCAAATATTAGTAGTTTTAGTACATATACTACTGTTGGCTGTGGGGGTACAATTACTAGCTCATCGCAATTAGAAAGTAATCTTACTGGAACTGACACTTGTTTTAATATAACTTCAAGCGATGTAATTTTGGATTGTAATGGGTATACTATTACTTATGGAAGTAGTGGCACAGGGGTAGGAGTTGATGTATTTAATACAGCAAATAATGTTACTGTGAAAAATTGTGTTATAACTAAAAGTGGTTCTTCTGGAAACAGCAATTATGGTATTTCTTTTACTAGTTCTGATAATTCTCTTATACAAAATAACACTATTTCAACTAATGGTGTGGCTTCCAATGATGGGGTACTAATTACTGGCACTTCAGAAAATGTTTTAATAGAATTGAATACAATAACTACTACTGGATCAGGCAATGGTAATTTGGGGATATATTTGGTTACTAGCACAGATTCAATTAATATAACTAACAATATCATTACTGCAGGAGACATAGGGTCTAGTTACGGTATTCGTTTAGATTCTGATAATCACATTGTTTACAATAATGATATAACTACATCAGGATCAGGTAGTTTAAATGTAGGGGTTAGGATGATAGGTTCGAGTAGTAATCATATCTATTACAATAATATAACTACTGGTGCTTCAGATACAAATATAGGGTTCTATGGAACTGCATCATCAAATAATAATAATCTTACTAACAATATACTTACAACTGTTGGTACTATAGGTGATACTGGTTTTTATTTTGACACTTCTGATGGGAACAATTTCATCGATAATAATGTAACTTCTTTAACTGGCTATGGTATTTATTTTGATGATACTACTAATTCTAATGTAGAATCAAATGTTTTCCATAGTAACAAATCTGGTTATTATGGTGTCAGTATAACTGGAGCTACTTATTCAAACATTTTTTTAAACAATAATATTACTTCAGAAACTGATTATGAAATATTTGATGATACTGGGGCTTCTTATTTTAATAGAATGATTTATAATAATACTTATGGACAGATAATTTGGAATTTATCAAATCTATCAACTGATGTTCCAATAGCTGTAGATGATTCAATATTCTTACAACAAAATCTTGTTGGATTAACTGATAATGTTAATGTTTATAATTTAGATGGTGTAGCAGAAATAGAAATTAGAAATTTATCTTATATATCAACTCCTCGGCTCCTTAAAGATGGAGTTAGATGTGATGATACTGATGATTGTAATATCTCTTATAATGTTGGATCAGGGATATTATCTGTTGATATTAGTTCTTTTAGTAATTATACTACTTCTGCAATTGATTGTGGTTATTTAAATTCAGATACAACTATGAACCAAAATGTAACTTCTAATAATGTTTGCTTTACTATAAATTCTTCAGATATTACTTTAGATTGTGCAGGTTATACTATTAGTTATGGTAATGATGGTAGTTCATTGAAAAATGCAATAAGAACTGTATCATACAATAACATCACTATTAAAAATTGTATTTTAGAAGAAGGTAACAGTTCTGGTATTTCTAAATGGGCAATTTATTTTGATGACTCAGCAAATAATACTATCTATAATAATAGTGTTTATACTCACAGTCAAACAGCTGCAGGGATATATTTAACTGGAACAACTACTTTAAATAATAATATTTCAGATAATTATCTTGAATCTAACGGTTCTGGCGGTGATGGTTTAATGATTATTTATAGTTCTGACAATTTAATAAATAATAATATTTTTAATACCACTGGAATTGCTTCTGCAGCTCCTTTAACTATTAATACAGGGAATAATAATAATATTACTAATAATATATTAAACATTGATAATTCTGTAAGTACTGGTTCAGTATTATCTTTATTATCTTCAAATAATTGTTTAGTTGAAAATAATGAAATTACTAATGGTGGAACTTCCAATGGGGTATATCTCCTAACTACATCTAGTAACACTCTTCTGAAAAATAATAATATCACTTCAAATGGTCGTGTTATTTATGATGTTACATCTAATGAAAAAACATTACTGTATAACAATTCTTTTGGAAATATTAACTGGACTTCAACTGATATTAGTACAAATATTTCATTAGGACAAATAGGTACTAATTTATTTATTCAGGATAATTTAATTGGTTTAATTGATAATAAAGATACTTTACAACTTAATAGTTCTGCATTATTAACCTTTTATAGTTTACCATGGGAAGCAAATATTAAAATTTTAAAAGATGGAGTTCGATGTGATTTAACAGATATTTGTAATATTTCTTCTTATGATAATGTTACTGGAACTGCTATAGTTAGTGTAAATTCGTTTAGTAATTATACCACTACTAATAATACTAATCCTATCTTTAATGGAACTATCTCCAATTCTACTTCAACAACTGATTCCATTACTCCAGTAACAATCACTATAAATTTATCTAGTTATTTTTCAGACGCTGATGGTGACACCCTTTATTATACTGTTAACTCTGGTTCTTCAACATTATATACCTCTAGTATCGCTGATGGTATTTTAACTATTAGTATTGGAGCAGCATCATTTGGTTCAGCGACATTAAATGTTACTGCTACAGATAATTATACTAGTGTAACTAGCAATAACTTTACAATAACATCAATTGAATTTCCTGGTAAAGGAGGTGGAGGGTTATCTGGAACTGGACGTGAAGAAGAATTAGTAGGTGGATTTACTATTGGTGATGGCATCTGTGAATATAGCCAAGGGGAAGATAGAGAAATTAGTGTTGATGATTGTAAAGTTCCTTTTTCAAATCAATTAAAATGTTTATTTGATAAACAACAATGTTTTGATGATAAAATGAGAACTAATATAATTATTATGGCCGCGATAATCTTTTCAGTATTAATGGTGATAGGGGCATCAATAGTTAAAAGAAATAAGAATAGAGGTAATAGGGTGATTTTTAAATGATTAAAAGAAAACAATCTCAACATTTCAGAAGAGTTCAAACTAAAAAGGGTAGAAAAGTTGTACTTGTAAACCGTGGTGTTAAAAAGAGAGTGAGAATTAGTCCAAAAGATAGAAAAATATTTAATTTGTTATCTAATTCAAAACTTTATAACATTGAACATGGTGGCGGTATAGATTATGATAAAAAAGGTAAGATTGAAAGAATACAAGTTATTAAAGGTAAAAAGTTTGCAGTGGATTTAGATGAAGATTATGAAGTATTATACCATACCCATATTGCTGATAGTTATTCAGTACCATCCCCTGAAGACATTTTAGAATTTGCCAGAAACAGGAAACAACAAGTAGAATTAGTTTTCAATAATGGTAACACATACACAGTCGTAAAGACACCTAAAGTGAGGGCCTTATCCAAACTTCCAGCCACCCAACTGTATACACAGCTGGATAAGGTCTTCACCTCTCTTCAAAAGAAACCTAATTTTGATAAAGAGTGGGTATCATATCTTACTAATAAAGGGTTCAAAGTAACTAAGAACAATTCTCCTAAAAAACCTTTGTTAATTAACATTAAACCTATTGAACCTAAAGGAGGTAATGTATAATGAAAATGTTCACATGGATAATATTTTTTGTTTTGATATTAATAGCAGTAGCACATTTTGCTCCAAACACTTATGACAGTGGGAGAGAATGGATAGTTGGTAAAATCTCAGGAACTATCAATCCTGGAGTAGCTAATGTTGTAGATAATGTAGTTGATATAACTACTCAGACTACTATTGAGGAGGAATCTAATAATGGCTTACAATGATAATTATGGTTCTGGCCCCGGTGGAGGAAATTTTATTTGGGTGGTGTTACTAATAGGTGCAGCAATAGTTTATCTTGGTTTCAGTGGTGGATTGGGCTTATCTCCACCTATTGATTCAATATCATCTCAGAGCATAAATAGTTTACCTGCCTTATCACCTGATCAAGAAAATTATAGCAGAATGAATGAAGAGATGCTTACAGATTCTGATCATGATGGGTTAATTGACAGAGACGATTTATGTCCAGAAACTCCTAGTAGTCAAGATATAGATTCTGAGGGGTGTAGTATTACTCAAGTAAATCCTATTACTATTAATGCTTGTGGTAAAGTTGCTTTTGGTATGCCTGACTTTGCAGGCACTAATGATGAAGGTAAAGGATGTAATGATTTTATTGTACAAGAAAGAGATTTGAAATGTGTTGCTAATCCACCATTAAATTATGATGGGACTATTATGGGTGCAAGTTCATCGCCGACCATTTCATGCTGTTTTACTGATGGGTCGTGCAATTGGATACAAAAATGAAAGATGAAATATTAAGAAATCAAAAAGGACAATTCATTAAAGGAACCCTTTCTTTAAATAAAGGGGTGTCTACTTCAGAAGGAACTTATGAGGTCTGTGAATAAAATGATAAAAACAAAAGTTAAAACATATCTTAAGAAAGGAAGAAGAGGAAAGTTCAAAGTAAAAGCACACGCAAGAAGAAAGAGAAAAGTTGGTGCAAGAGTAGTAAAGACTAAAAGAGTAGGAACCTTTGTATTACAGTTTGATAAATATGGTAACATTAAAGGCACTAAAATAATCAAATTCAAAAAAAGTAAATAAACTCAAAATGTAACCTTATCCAAATTTCCAACCGTTTGGTTACATATAAAATGGGTTTAATGACAATAAAACAGGAACAGCAGATTTGTGTAGTTAATGCTATGTTTGAGAGGAATATTCTAAAATGATTGGAACAATAATATTACTGTACTTAGCTTTTCTTACTGTAATTTATATGCACGAATTAGGGCATTTTGGAACGCCAAGATGGAAAAAATTATTTGGTATTATCCCTTATAGTGCTTATTCTTATGAAGGAAAATATCGGGCTGGTGGATTAATAGCTAATTTTATTATGTTTTTCTTTGTTGCAAAATATTCTCCTAGTTTAGTTTTATTACAATATGTGGGGTTAGTTGCTTGGGTACATTTTATATTTTATATGATTATAGGTAGTATTGTACCTGAACTTAGAGAAGAAGATGTTAATGTTAGGACTTATGTTTTTGATGATGTTCCAAATGGTACTTGGTGGTTAAATATTGCTTTTGCTATTTGGACTTACTTTATGTTTAATGATTATTATGTTCCAATATTAAGAGGTGTATTACAATGGTAAAAAATTATAAAGGATTTAATAGTGTTCTAATTACTATAATAATTCTTAGTGCTTTGATTTATTTAGCAACTGGCGAAACTGCTTTCACTGCTAATTTAATCGATGCTGATAATCAAATAATATCTAGTCAAAGTATAACTATTCCAAGAGGTATTTTTGTTAGTCAGTCTATATTTGGTTCTGATTTTGATACTAGCGAATTGTTATTACATTCTGCAATCCCTATAGATGACTTAAAACGATACGCTAATTTTGATGTTATGTTACAAAACCCATTCCAAACAACGGCTACTTTAGATTTATTAGAGATATATAAGAATGGCGAATTGATAGATGAAATTGAATTTAATGAAGTTGCTTATCAACCTGAAGAAAAAAGAGCTTATAGCACTAAACAGATTTTAGTAGAAGCTACTCAAAATAGAGTTAACTTGATTCAACTTGAATTTACATTCAAAAACGATTTAGGGACTAAATTAATTCAAACATATAAATTTCAATATTTATATCTTAATAGATGTCATACCGATAAAGATTGTTCAGGTTTTACAAAAGTGTGTGATTTAGATAATAGGGCAAGGTTAAGTACAGTTGTGGGAGAACTTTATTGTGCACAACCTTGTGCAAGTAATGGGCAATGTGCTGAAGGGCAATTATGTTTACAAGGATTATGTGGATACTAAAAAATGGCAAAAGACAATAAAAAAATAATGTATTTCATTGGAACAATATTAGTGATAGCTTATTTGTTAAATCAAACTTTAACTGGATCTGAAAGTGCTTGGCCAGAAATATTACCTGATGCAAATAATTGTATCAATGTTAGTAAAGAAGTAAGTTATACCACTATGAATACTTTAGGTAATATTACACCTATTGAATATTGTAAACCAGAAGATTTCTGTAATGTGTTTGAAGTTCAAGTGATTGATGAATATGGTAGATATGATGATTCAATATTTAATAATGTGGCATTATCTAATCTTGATAAAATTTGTTTCATTCAAGATGCAGGACATACTCAAAGAAATGTAATGGGTGAGGTACAAGCAAGATTCATTTGCTGTAATTAATAATGAATAAAAAACATTTAGTGATAATCATTGTTGTTGCACTATTGTTTATTACATCAAATAAAGTAGTTACAATGGCTAGTATGTTGGAAGACATTGATCCTGAAGAAACTACTAATTTAACAGATTTGGAATATGCCTCATTTTGTTCACACTTTGTATCTAATCATTTTGGGGATTTAAAACATTGTTATTTTTACAAACCACTACATAATACTTGGTATACTAATATGTGGGAATTAGAAGGGGAATGTATGCCTTGTCATATACATTCAGCTATAACTAGAGAATGTCTAAAAGAAAGGTTCTCTAATGAAGAAATCAAAACAACTGTTACAAGTTGTGTAGAAGATGACAACTTTATACTTATTCATTATTATAATAAAGTTAATATTGATGGTGAATGGGTTACTGTAGATTCATATGAAAAGAAAAGAGGAGTTCCATTTGGGAAACATATTTGTGAGGTTTTAAATGGAAACTAATATTACTGCTGCATTAATAATCTTAGCATTTTTTGCTTATAAAATAATTACAGATAAAGATAAATCATCATCAAATAATATAAATTTAATATGGAGAAAATAATGAAACGAACAATTTTACTAATGGTTATCTTAATTTGGTTGCTTGTGCCCACATTTACTCCTGATGATGTGTTTGTATATTGGTTGATTGGGGTTATAGGGTTGCCAATGTATCTCTTACTCTTAGGAGGGGTACTATTATTGATGTGGCATTATAAAATTAATTTAAGTATAATAAAAAAAACAATAGGAGGTTTATTTAAAAAATGGTTCAAATGAATTTTGGGATTACATCCAAAGAAATTAAACAAAGAGGCAGTTTAATTTTATTAGGTCTATTTGGCTTATTAATGTTAAATCCAATAAAAGAATATATTATGGAGGTTTTTGAAGGAAACTATTTTTGGATAGGGTTAATTGGATTCATCGTAGTATTATATTTCTTCAAGATGGACTAGAATGGTAAACTACGGCGCATTAACAAGGAAGGAACTTAAATCATTTAAGAATCCTAAAAAACTATTATTTGCTGGTATGACTTCAATAATTGCTTACTTCGTTCTTGGTTTGATATTTCCTGAAGTGCATGTTGGATCAGCATTCTTTTATGTGAGGATAATGATTAGTGGTATGGTATCATTTATGGCGGGGGAAATAATAGATTAAAATGAGGAGACTAAACGATAAACAATTTTACTGGATGATAGGTATAACTATATTTGCAATCATAACCTTTTTAGCTTATCAAGATACTTTAGGTTTAGCTATGTTTCAAAAGGTAGGAGGGTATTCAGGTGATATCCATGCAACTATGCAAACAGATTATATGAACTTATTTTGGACATTTGCTTTTGCATTAATAGCTGGAGTTTCTTTAATGTTTTATTATTTAAGAAGAGATATTTCTGAATCAGTAGCAATTTTTGCTGGAACTTGGATGATGTTATGGTCAGGTTTAGAAGATATAATCTATTATTGGATGTTAGGCCAACCAGGATTAGATGCAAGTATGCCTTGGTTATATCCACATATATTAGGGTGGACTAGTAAATATTTATTACAATTGGATACAGTTACTCCATTTGGATTATATTTACAATTAGCATTAGGAACTATCCTTACTTACTTTGTAATTAAATGGTTAAGAAAACAAAACAATTTATTTGGGGTGAAAATATAAAATGGCAAACAAAAAACAAAAAAAAACAATGTGGGTTATAATTGCAATTATTGCAGCTTTATTTATTTTTGGCGGATTGGGTGGAGAAGAATATACTGATGAGGATGATGATAACGCAACAGGTAGTCATACTGGTACAGGCGGCGGTGGCGGTGGCGGTTCTAGTTCTGGTGGTGAAACAACTCCTCCAGATGGAGGATTTGAATGTGTTGATTGTGAGACTGTATTCTTAGAAGGAAATCCTGGTATAGTTGCTGGTGCATTCAGAGAACCTTCATTCTGGCAAAGGTTCATTAAACCAAAAGGGCATTGGAATTGTTTAGGAACATGTATTTATAATGGCAATGATGTTAGCGATAAATATAATTGTGTTCTTGATCCTACTAATGAAATCCCTGAAAATGGTTATGATGATATTACTGGAGAAAGACCAGATTGTTGGTGTTTGCCTAAATCTAGTGGGCCATGTAATTTTTATGATGCTAATTATGGTGAAGGCATAGATAACTTACAATGTGGTGGAAGTTGTCCTGTTGGAGCAACATGTAATTCTTTTGGAGGTCCAGATAATAACAAATTCTGTGAATGCACCACTCCTGATTCAGATACTAAATGTGGATTTCATCTTGATGGTAGTATCATAAGGAATCCCTCATTTGATGATTATGAAAGAGCTTGTTATGGTTCATGTGATCTTAATGAAGAATGTGAGTTCTGGTTAGATCAAGAACAACGGCCACAATGTGGTTGTGGTGGGTATCAAGAACCCAAAGTAACCTGTGATAAAGTAGATGTGAGCGATGGTAATTGGGGTAAATGTTGGACACAAGGAGTTTGTAATGTTGGGAATGAATGTGTTTACAACCAATATACACAAAGTTGTGGATGTCAAAGTGCTTCTGGTTGTGGATGGCATATTACTATAGATCAGGCAAAAGAATTACAAAATCAATTTTCAAGTCTACCTGAAGCTATAAAATACATCTTAAGTAATTGGCAACTGTATTGTTATGGAACTTGTAGTTCTAGTGAATACTGTCAATATTTCCAATCGGATTATAATGGTAGGACAATACATGATTGTAAATGTGGGACAGCAATACCTGATGATTTTGGTGTACCAATACCTACTACATTACCAGTAGCTCAATTACCAATTACTTACGATAGGTTAGTAAGATAATGGAGGATATAAAAAATGAAACTTTTTAAAAATAAACCACGATGGATTTACACAGAAATTGATGAAATTACTTATTGGATCCATTTAGGTATATTATCTGCAGTGGTATTAGGCCTATTACAACTTTGGCAAGGGGGGGAAATGTTCACTTTGATGAATGTGTTGATATCAATTCCATTGCTAGCGATTGGTGATACTCTGGCACATTCGATTTTAAAGATGAGGTAAAGAAAATAAATGGCAAATAATAAAGCATTAATAGGATTGGCTGTAGCAGGAGCTGGAATTTACTTGTTATGGAAAGCATATACTGCTCCATGTGAAATGGCAGTAGAAATTCCAAATTATACTGTAAACATTCCTGCACAGTTGTATAGGTTAACTTGTTTAGTTACTGATGCTCAATCAGTTATAATGTCAATTGCAGGTACAATGATGTTATGGTATGGTGGTAAGAAAACTATTGAGGAGATATAAATGCCTGTTAATGCAGTAAGAAGGAAAGGTAGGTTGGTAGGTTACCGTTGGGGATCTAAAGGTAAACTTTATCGTTTATCTAAATATGGTAACAGTGCTAGACTTAATGCATTAAATCAAGGTAGAGCAATTATATTGAGTCAAGCAAGAACAAACAGGCTAAAGAGAATTTTCAAGAGAAGAAAGGATGGAGTTGTTCAAAGGTATAAAGTTAGGAGGAAATAAAAATAAAACAAAGACAAAGGCCTTCAAGGCACTTCAGAATTGTACATACCAAAAGAGGTAGAAAGAGAGTATTAGTAAATCCTAGTATCCCTCCTAATTTAAAGAAAGTTAAAATGTATAAAGATAAAAATTATATTGCTACTGGTATTGATAGCAAGGGTAGGTTGCAATATATTTATCCTAAAAAATTCAAGAAAAAAACTTCTTCTAAAAAATATAGTAGAATTGAAAGATTATCTAAAAGAAAAGATATGATTATTGATAAGATCATTGAAGACGCTAAGAAAGGGAATGTTGAAGCACAAGCAATTTATACAATGTACAAAACAGGATTCAGACCAGGATCTGATAAGGATACTAAAGCAGAAAAGAAAGCATTTGGAACTATTACTTTATTAAAGAAACAAGTAAAATTGAAACCACATAATATAGTATCATTTGATTTTATTGGAAAGAAAGGTGTTAGAATTAAGAAGGATGTTAAGGATAAATTATTAGCCGATGTAATGAAAGAAAGGAAAGATGATCCTAAAATATTTGATACTAGTAATGAAGATGTCCGTTCTTATTTTGATAAGAGAACAAATAACCAATTTAAATTAAAAGATTTAAGAACATTAAAAGCTTTTGATGTTGCTGATGAAGCTATTGGTTCAACTAAGTTAAAAGATCCTAAAGAAATTAAGAAAGAGGTTATACATAAAGTTAGTATGGAATTAGGCAATACTCCAAGTATTGCAGCATCTGCATACATTGCTCCAAAGATTGAACAATTAAAAAATGAGAAGAAAAAAGAATATATTTATGTTGAAAAATGGTGATCAAAAAAAAGACATTTTTGATAATTGTATTAGTTTCTTTTCTTATTTCTAGTTTTACTTTTGTTATTGCATCTGAAAGATTAGATTTGTCTCCAATAAAATATATTGATCTTGATAGGAAAGGTAATAAAGTTTTTATTAATGTAACAATGCCAAGAGAAGTTCCTGGACTTAAAACTAAGTATTATAATGATAAGGCACAAATATCAATAACTCCAGAACATACAGATTGTTCCTATTTGGCTTGTGAATCTGAGATAGAAATCAAAAATGAAAATAATTATCCTATTACTATTGAAAGCCAGAATTTAAAAGTTGAGATTAATACTAAAAGCCATGAAATAATTGCAAAAGATATATCTTGGTTAAGAGAGATACCCAATATATTATTTGATAAGTTAGGGGAAGGGTATATTGATGGGACTAAATTTATTGATTGGAGTTCTAATAAAAATATAAATGAAGAATTTGATATAACTATTCCTGCTTTTGGATCACAAAAATTTTTATTAAAAACAATCATGGAAGAACCAGAAAAAACATACAAATATAATATTTCTTTATGGTATGGCGGACAGGAATATAAAATAGATCCCACATTTACTACAAACAATTCTAGTTTTGATGATGGAACTTATTTCCAAACACAGTTGAATGAATCAGGCTATGTGGAAATAAACACTACAAGTTATTTTGATGGTTGGTATGCTTCAAAAATATTTAATGTTGGAGCAGAAGCTGAATGGCATAATATCTCTTGGTACACTGATGCTTGGGGAGAAGCACAGATTGATACTGGAGATTCTTGGTTAGATACTACTGAATTATATTTATATCTAAGATTTAATAATGATTCAGATTACAATGAATCAGAATCTTCATATTATGATTACAGTGAAAATGGCCATAACTGGACTTGTACTACTTGTCCATCATATACAAAAGGAATACAAAATAATGCAAGTACATTTCCACAATCACCAGAATTATATTTAAGTTCAACTGGTTCAGGAAAATTTTATGATACTACATCAAACAGAACTATAGCCACATGGTTTAAAATAGGTACTCCTGTTTCTAGTCCAAATGTATTATATGAAGAAGGTGCTACTAATAATGGACATGGTATTCAATATAGAAAAAATGCTGATAAGATGACATATGCTGTTAAAGTTGCAGGTGCAGGTACGGAAATCCAATCTGTAACAACTATTGGAGACAATTCTGATTGGCATCATATTGCAGTTATTTGGAATAATACCCATATGTTAATGTATATTGACGGAAAACTAGACCAAACAGGTACAATGGCTTCATCTGCTACTTTACCTTTTGCAAGTGATGATCCTGGAATAGGTGGGATACAAGGAACATGTGGTGGTGGAATAGGAACTGAACAATGGGATGGAGACATAGACGAGTTTTATGCATTTGATAGAGTTTTGTCTCCAACAGAAATAGAAGAATTGTATGAAAGGGGAGTCACTAAATTTAATATGAATGTGAGAACTTGTAATGATGCTGCTTGTGATGGAGAATCTTATACTGATATTGATGATTATTCACCTGTACAATTAAGCTTAACAAACAATACTTATTTTCAATATAATTTTAGTATGATCACCAACTTCTCAACAACAACCCCTAAATTCTATAATTCTTCTTTAGATTATACCTTAACTGCAGGAGCTGATTCAGAAGCTCCAGAGATATATTTAGAAGCTCCTGTAAATAATACCATCAATACAACCAATGCAACTCCAACATTTTGGTTCAATACTACTGATGAAACAGCTTCTAATTTAGATTGTAATTTATGGTTAGATAATGGTACGGTAACAACTTATGGTAATAATGCTTCAGTTAATAGCGGAGAATCATCTTCTTTTATTACATCAAATATTACTTTATCAAATGATGATTATTGGTGGTGGATGAATTGTAGTGATGGAACAAATACAAATATTTCAGAAAAATATAACATTAGTATTAATATTCCTGCACCTGATTCAAATCCTCCACAAGTAACGATAGTTAATCCTCTAAATCAAAATTATTCAACTAACTCAATAGACTTTAATGTTACTCTAGATGAAGCAAGTAGATGTAATGTATCTATTGACAATTTTGTAACTAATACTACAATGACTGCACATACTACTACTAATCATGGGTTTACTAACATTTCTATGTCAGATGGTGATTATACTGGTTATTATGGTTGTGAGGATACTTCTGGGAATATGAATAAAAGTGAATCAGTAAGTTTTTCAGTAGATACTACTGCACCAATAATATCAAACTTCCAATTCTTAGCAATAAATAGTTCAAGACACCAAGTTGGTACAGATGAAACTGCATTTAATTCAACTAATTTACAAGCAATAGAATATATGAATATAACATTTACAGTAACAGATGATACTGGAATTGAAGGAGATGTAGCATTATGGTTTACAGCTAATGGTACAAATGGATGTAGTAGAGGTAATAAACAATCATCACAATGTTATAATTTAGATAATGGTATATGGGTAGAATTTCAAAATGGTACAACTACATCAACATTTCAAGATATAGGTAATCAAGGAGATAGAATAACTTGTTCATATAATGGGAATACTACAGTAAGAGATTATTCATGTGAAGTGGATGAACATTATAATCCAAACGTATTCAAACATTACCCTTTTGATTTTAGTGATGTTAAATGGCAAACAGCACCAAGTTTCAGAATTAAACAAGGTACATTATGGAGAATAAATGTTAGTGGAAGAAATATACCTGTTAATGCAAAAGACTATAAATTAGATTTTAGAGTAAATCATACTAATACACCGATACAAGGATTAGAAACTTATTTATGTAATGAAACATATACTACTGGTAAACCTGCATTAAGTTCAAATTGTTTCTTATTAGATAATAAACTTGAATCTGCTTTTCAAGACGATGGTACAAAATATAGAAGTATATTTACAAATGAAACTATTGTAGGAATAGGAACACCATATTATGTAGTAATAAGAAGTTCAGCAGGCGGTGGTAGATATTATCAAATGAAAACTTATGATTATACAGGTAGTGAACCAATAATATCAGAAATAAGTACTAATACAGGCAATACATGGAATGTATTAGCAGATGGATATGAAACTGAACTTAACATAAATTGGTTTTATCAACAATCTATAAATCAAAATAGAACTAGTATCCCATTTAAAGTATTTGCAAATGATACATTAGGTAATAATGCAAATTCAAGTATATATGAAGTAAGTTGGATAATGGGTGATGATAACTTACCACCAGTAGTAGTATTAACAAGTCCAATAGTAAATTCAAACCATTCAGGAAATTTGAACATAAGTTGGATTAATACAGACCCAAACTCAAATACATTATTAACAAATATCACCTATAGTAATAATTCAGATAGTTATTTAATTGCAGGAAATTTTGGTAATGATAATACCAGTTATATATTTAATACAAACACTTATAGTGATGGATATTGGAATGTAACAGTAGAAACATGTGAGAATACTACAGTAGATTTATTTTGTGCAAATGATACACACCAAATATTAGTTGATAATACCATACCCATAATTACAATAACTACTCCAACAAACAACACAGTAACTTCTAACACAGGATTAAATATAAATTATACAGCAACAGATACTAATGGAATTGATACTTGTTGGTATTCAAACGATAGTTATTTAGAAAACATTACTTTAGCAAGTTGTACGAATATAACTTCCGTAACTTGGTCAGAAGGTGATCATGAAGTTACTGTATATGCAAATGATACTTTTGGAAATGAAAATCAAGCAACAGTTAATTTTACAATTGATACAACAGCACCAACAATAACATTCATAGACGAAACTACTAACAGTTCAACATTATCACAAGATTGGATAATAGCAAAAGTTTCTGCTACAGATGCAAGTTTAGACACAATTACATTAACACTATATAACTCTGATTTAAGTGTTAATAACACTACATCTAGTGCTACATCACCATTAGAATATAACATTACTAATTTGGATGATGGTACATATTACTTAAATGCAACTGTAAATGATACAACAGGTAATACAGCAGATACAGAAACTAGAACGATTGTTTTAGACAGTACAGCACCTACAATAACAATAACGACACCAACCAATAACACTATAACTTCTAACACAGGGTTAAATGTAAACTATACAGCAACAGATACAAACTTAGAAAGTTGTTGGTACAGTAATGATAGTTATTTAGAAAATATTACTTTAGCAAGTTGTACAAATATAACTTCCGTAACTTGGTCAGAAGGTGATCATAATGTAACTGTTTGGGTAAATGATACTGCTGGTAATGAGAACCAAGCTTCTGTTAATTTTACCATTGATACAATTACTCCATTAGTTTCTTGGAACACTCCTACAACTCAAACAAATTATTCTAGTGGACCAGTTAGGTTCAATTTCACTATAACTGAAACAAATCAAGAATCTATTATTTTCCAATTTGATAATGGGACTGGAACTGATTTTAATATAACTGGAACTGCAGATGGGTCTAATTATTACACTGACCAAGATATAACTAATTTTCAAGAAGGTAGCCATACTATCATTGCTTGGGTAAATGATTCAGTTAACAATATCAATGATAGTGAATCTATAACAATCAGATATGACATTTCTTCCCCTTCAGTTACCTGGAACACGCCAGCTAATAACTCTAATTATAGTTCAGGTACAGTTAATTTTAATAGTACTGTTATAGATTCCTTATTAGATGTTTCAACAGTTATATTCCAATTTGATAACTCATCAGGAACAGATTTCAATATAACTCCTGATAATGTAAATAATGAATGGAATTATACTTTAAATATTGCTAATTTACAAGAAGGAACTCACACTGTAACTATTTATACTAATGATTCTGTTGATAATATTAATCAAACTGAACAATTAACTTTTACTGTAGATACTACTGCACCTAATGTAACATCTCTTATTCCTTCAGTAAATTCAGTATTTAACATAACTAATGTGATTGAAATAGCTGCTGATGTGACAGATAATTTAAGTGCCTCTCAAGTATTTGCAAATGTTAGTTATCCTAATGGTACTTTAAAACAATACACTTTAACTTTATTTACAGGGGATAAGTATAATACTTCATTTATAATACCTTCTCTACTTGGAACTTATAATATTACATATTGGGCGAATGATACTTTAAATAATATTAATTCTTCAGAGACGAGTAATTTCACTGTAAATGATGTAGCAGCTCCTTTAGTTACTTGGACAGGTCCAGTTAATGGTACTAGTTATAGTTCTGGAATAGTTAATCTTAATGCCACTGTTACAGATGATATATCAGTAAGCTCTGTCATCTTTATGTTTGACAATTCTAGTGGTACTGCTTTTAATATAACTCCTGACAATACTGGAAATATATATAATTATAGTTTAAATGTAAGCGATGTAGGGGAAGGCGCACATATTGTAACTATCCTCACTAACGATTCTTCTAATAACATTAATCAAACTGAACAAATATCTTTTATCTATTCTACTGCTGCTGAAACTCCTACTGAAACTCCTACTGGTGGTGATAGTTATGCTGAATTGGTTAAAGAGCTGGAAGATGAAATAGAAAAGTTTATTAGAAAGGATAAATTATTACAAGAAAGACTCCATAAATATTCAGATTATATATCTTCAATTCTCATTGTAGGTTTATTATTATTTGTATTCAAAAGAAATAAAAAGAAGAAGGATGAAGATGATGATGAAGATGATAACTAGGAGAAGACCTAAATCTCATGGAAGAATTTTACCTAGTGGTAGAAAGATCAGAATCAATAGTCAGGTTAAAGGGCCAAAGAAAATTAAAAAGAAAAAAGTTAAAAGACGTCAACCGTCATTCTTTATTATTCACAGATAGTTTTATAAAGTTAGATTACTTACTAAGTAATTGAGGTGTATTTAAAATGAAAAAATTAATTTTAAGTGTAATGTTTTTGTTATGTTTAAGTCTTGTATCGGCAACAGATTTAACAGCTTGTGGTGAAATCACTTCTCTAGGAGAATATATTTTGTTGAATGATGTTAATTCAGAGGGAAGATGTTTTAATATTGTTTCAGATGATGTGGTTTTGGATTGTAATGGATATCAAATAATTTATGCTGAACTAAATGATGGTGGCCAAGGCATTTTAGTTGATCATGCAGAAAATGTTGAAATTAGGAATTGTAATATAATCACTCATGCAACTTATGCTGGAGCAGCAATGAATTTTTTTCATTCACCAAATGGATATGTCCACCATAATGTTATTGATAATACTGCTACATATGGTGCCCCTTATGGGACTTATGCTATGCATTCTCCTAATATGATAATTGATAGTAATACATATAATAACAACGATAATGCTGGTGTTTGGATTAATGAAGGTTCAAATAATGCAAGGATAACAAATAATGTTGTTAGACCAATTCATAGCACTGGTGTAAAAGGGATAAAAATTTCTACAGATAGTGATGAATTATTAATTTCCGGGAATGATATTATTACTGGTGGTCATGGTGGACATGGGGTTGTTCTTGACAGAAGCCCTTCTGATGCTGAAATGAGAAACTCTGTTGTTGAGAATAATGTGATTGTTGTAAATGGTGATGCAGGTGGTATTTCTTTAGACACTGGGGTAATTGATTCTATAGTTAGAAATAATGGTATTACTGTCAACCATATTGATGGAAACGGTGTAGCCTTATGGTCAGGTAATAACAGGAACAATTTAGTTTCAAATAATATTGTTTCAGGTGAAGGGACATTATTTAGAAATACAATAGTGGATGGTTCAGATTCATTTGTAGAATATTTTAATGAACATGGTAAAGTTAAATGGAAATTAGATAACTTCAATACAACTAGAATCTCTTTAGATGATTTTACTTTAGAAAATAATTTAGTTGGAACTAATCTAGTTGGTAACTATGAAAATGAAATTGTGGGCTATGATAATATTATGATTGAAATGTATAACTTACCTTTTGATGAAATTACTACTATCTTAAAAGATGGTGTTGAATGTATTGATTGTTCTGATATGGTTTATACTAGTGGTTCTCTAACTTTTACAGCTAATACTATGGGTGTTTTTATGGTAGAAGGCACTGAAGGAGAACGTGGGCCAGATCCTAAAAAGATGGAATTAGAACAGAAGATAGCTGCTAAAGAAGAAAGGTTAAATACTTTACTTGAGAATAAAAATAAAGTTAAAGAAACTAGAGCCCTTTTG
>Ga0180008_1000327_pt1 | contig 44194 bp, 49 predicted proteins | sample MM_PW_MetaG_FD_121121 | JGI IMG/M metagenome (GOLD analysis project Ga0180008, IMG submission 121121) | Groundwater microbial communities from the Aspo Hard Rock Laboratory (HRL) deep subsurface site, Sweden - MM_PW_MetaG | ecosystem: Environmental > Aquatic > Deep subsurface > Groundwater... | reverse complement strand
TAGACCCAGATGCAAGGCTTCATTGTGACTACATGTATGGCCTTAGAAACGCAGTTACGGATGATGTCTGTCGTAAGCCAGTAGTCACTTTAATCGACGCCAGTAGCGTGAAAGTGGCAGGAGAGACATTTAAGTCCCTTACAAAGGCATTGAACGTATCTGACTTAGAGTATTCAGCGGTTTTACATGAGCCAAACGCAATGACTTATGCACTGGAACTGGGCGTTAATCAGCTAAACCTGTGCCGGAAATCTATGCCGAATGCTGGAGGACTTATAGTTGCCTCTTCAATTGCGCATGCCAAACAACTGAAACAAATTCTGTGTAATCACCTAAACCAAAGCGCAGTTATCGTCACTTACAAAGAGCACGAGCCACAAAGCGTTATTAACTCTTTTAAGGTTACTAATACCCAATGGATTGTTAGCGTAGGAATGGTTTCCGAAGGTACTGACATTCCCAGGTTACAAGTCTGTTGCCACTTAAGCACAGTTCGTACTGAACTCTATTTCAGACAAATACTCGGCCGAGTACTACGCAAAATTAGCGGCATAGATAATGAATTCGGCTATTTAATTACATTTGCAGAAGAATCGCTACTGACCTACGCAGATCGGATCTTGCAAGAAGTGCCGGAATCTGAAGTCAGGCTAAAGACTAATGAATATGAAAAACCTGAACCAACACAGAGAAAAGCTAATGCTGATGTTCCAGTAATTGGGCGCGAGAGTGCAGGTAAAAAAGCAGAGACCCCTTTTGGATTAGCCATGCCTTCAGTTGATCATCCTATTGATTTTGGTAATGAACCAAAGGATTTTCTTAGTTGGAGTTTTAACGGCGTATTCAGGCAAAGAATAATTTCCGCGTTTAGTCAGCCATTTGTTTAGGATCAACTTTCATCAATTGCCAGTATTTTTCAATTTGAGGTCCGGCCGGTAAAAGCGTTGGATTTAGCCACTTTGATCATAAGCGACTGATATTATTCAACATTATGGCGCCTTACCTAACCGGCCGTTGGCTGTATAACGATGATGGTAACCCCTACCAATGCGACCAAAGCCCCCGCGATGTCCCAACGGGTGAGCGCCACTCCGTCAACAATACGCAACCAGAGGAGAGCAACGCCCAGATATATGCCCGCATAGGCAGCATAAGTGCGACCTGCCGCCGTTGGGTGAAGCGTCAACAGCCACGCAAATAACGCCAGCGAAAGCGCAGCAGGAATTAACAACCATACCGACTTGTTCTGTTTCAGTACCAGCCACGGCAGATAACAACCTACAATTTCGGCAACCGCAGTAATTACAAATATTGTGAAAATTGACAGCAGATTCATTGGCAAAAGATCCTTGATGTGAAGAAGCACAGAAGCTTCAAGTGGAAGAACCGACAAATTTGATGAGCTACGACGATTCCACCATTAAGCTGCCGGGCGCTCAAAATACATCCATCCGGCTACAGCGAACTTTGGAGCTGTTTAAATTGACCTTGGATCACGGCTTTTTCCTGAAGAATGACTTTATTCTCGTCGATCAGAAGCGCCGCTTTATCCTGGGTGGTTTTCAATTCGGTTTTTGTGGTCTCCAGTGTTTGGGATAAGACGGCCACTTGCTTATCAACATCAGCTTTCTGAGTGGTGAGCACGGCCATGTTTTGCGCCAAATGATCATTTTGATGCTGGTATTCCCGGCACTTTGCCACGGCTTCTTCAAACTCGTGTTTCAGGTTCTGGACATCTTCTATCTTTCCCTTCACGTCGCTATTTAGCGCCCCATTGGCCCGTTTTAATTCATCGGCATGTCGTTGTAACTGCACATTGGCGTCAAACAGCTCTGACGCTCTCGACTCAGCCTGGGCGAGCCGGTGTTGCAGATCCTGGATCTGATCGTTCAGCCCCTGGTTAACTGAACGGAATTGTTCGCGCTCCTGCTGGCGGTCTTCGGCAGTACGCTGCTGGTAATGTTCGAAATGATCGCGGATATCCTTATTTTCTTGTTTGAGTTCCGCAACGCTCTCCTTCAATTCAACAATCCGTGCAGCAGCTTCGTCCCGCTGGGACTCGGCCTTGGCCAGGCTGACACGCGCGTCTTCCAGGGACCGACTTTGCTCGCTTTTTTCTTTGCTCAGCCGTTCGGTCTGGTTCTCCAGGTCCCGTTGTCGGGCAGTTAGTTGCGCCATGGTGTTGTCGGCATGGGTCAACTCTTTGCGGAGTTCTTCCTTTAAAGTCTCGAATTCCTGGCGAGCTTGTTCGATACGGTGGTCGGCCATCTGCTGTACCCGCTCATGCAGGGACTTTACCACCTCGACGAGGTCGTTCGGCAGCCCACTGACATCGGCCGCCTCCCCATTGTCTGACCGCCAACGCTTGAGCAATGGCGCGATGGTGCTTTTGCTGCCGGTGCCCAGGTGTTCGCGCACCCGATCCACCGTGGGTTCCTGGCCTTGCGTTTTAATGGCTTCAGCGGCTTTAGCGATATCGTGATAAGTGACTCCGGCACGGGCCATGGTGATTCCTCTCGGATTATTTAGTAACATATTACATAACACGTAATATAACATTATATTGGTTCGTTTCAAGATCGCTTGAATTCATGATACTAACCACTGATAATCATCCTTATCGTGGGCTAGTTGATCTTGACGTAAATTTTCGACTTGTAACGCCGGTACATAGCCGCCTTTTGAGCGACATCGAAGGAAATCCTATTCATGAACAACAAACCGCCAATACAGGCTAGCAACTTGTCGTTACGTAATAAGGATGCGACCCTGGTTGAACGCCAGGGGCCCGAACCACTACGGCAATACCTCCAGGCAGCGACATCCGACAACACACGTAAAGCCTACCGTTCGGCCATTCGACAATTTGAAAAATGGGGTGGTCGCCTGCCCTCGGATCGGGATACTGTCGTGCGTTACCTGCTGGCCAGAGCCGAATCGCTTAATCCCCGAACCCTGGATCTGCACCTGACCGCTATTAGCCAATGGCACCATTATCAAGGGCTCATCGATCCAGTAAGTGATCCGTTGGTCCGCAAAACCATGGAAGGCGTTCGTCGTACCCATGGCCAACCCAAGCGCAAAGCCAAGGCATTGCGCTTGGAGCACGTCGCCCAAATGGTGAATCATTTGCGGCAACTACCAACCACCAAAAAGAAACTGAGGGATATCGCGCTGGTGTTGACCGGCTTTTTCGGTGCCTTTCGCCGTAGCGAATTGGTGGCCATTCGCTACGGTGATCTGGTGTGGGAACCTGAAGGACTTCTCATCCGGCTGTCTAGTTCCAAGACCGATCAACAAGCCTCCGGCTTAGTGCGAGCATTACCTTTCGGTGCACCAGACTGCTGTCCTGCTACGGCCATGAAAAACTGGATAGAACTGGGTGGCATTAATGAAGGTCCGGTTTTTCGCCCCATTAACCGGTGGGATAAGATTCAGCCTAAAGCGTTGAATCCCAGTGCCATTAATGAATTACTCAAGACTTTGGGTAACGCCTGCCAGTTCGATTTTGTACCGGAATTGAGCAGCCATAGCTTCCGGCGCGGCCTCTCTACATCGGCAGCCCGAGAACGAGTTGATTTTGAGTTGATTAAAAAGCAAGGCGGATGGAAGAGCGATGCCACCGTCTGGGAGTACATTGAAGAAGGACAGCAGCTCTCCAATAACGCTACCCATATATTGATGGAGAAAATGGCGGTATCTTATAGATACCGTTCGGGTAAAAGAGATATGAACATGACAAGAACTATCAGTAAAGTTGCCAAAGAACTGGCTATCAATATAGAAACCGTTCGCTTCTATGAGCGTCGTGGATTAATAGAGCAACCGCCAAAACCCGAGTTGGGCTACCGCCATTATCCCGATGAAACGGTTAATCGCATCCGGTTCATTAAGCGGGCGCAAGAATTGGGGTTTACCCTGGAAGAGATCGCCAACCTGCTAAGCTTGAATGACCGCCCATGTGCTCAGGTGCAGGAGCTGGCCGAGTATAAACTCAGCGCCGTCATGGAAAAAATTGCCGATCTGAAGCGGCTCGAAAGCGCACTCAAGGCATTATTGACGCAATGTCAGAGTAATAACGATGACTCACATTGTCCCATTATCGACTCCCTGCAACCTTAATTAGTTTTACACGGGCATCACAAAAACGCTTGACTCCGTACATCGGTACGGAGATTACACTTGCTCCATACACTGAAATCAGAGGAGTAAGTCGTGTCACAGAAAGAATCCAATCTACCTATTATTGGCGGCGTTATCGCGGCTGTTGGCGCTGGCCTGTGCTGCGCTGGTCCTATCGTGTTGTTGCTGCTAGGCGTGAGTGGCTCCTGGATTGGTAATTTAACCTTGTTAGAACCTTATCGTCCCATTTTTATCCTGCTGGTTTTAGCCTTATTTGGCTTCGCAGGCTGGAAGGTCTATCGCCCCGTTGAGGACTGTGAGCCAGGCACCGCCTGTGCAGTTCCTCAAGTGCGAAAACGCCGGCAGGTGATCTTTTGGTTAACGGCACTGACTGCGTTGGTGCTAGTCACCAGCAATTATTGGATTGTCTGGTTTGCCTGAATACTTTCTTACCGCTCACTTTTATTAATGACTTAATACGTTACTGGAGAAAATGATGAAGAAAATTGCCTTGTTGTCTTTGCTAGCCTTGACCAGCCTGACCGCTTTTGCTGCGCCGAAAACAGTTACTTTGGAAGTTCCAACCATGAACTGTGTGACCTGCCCCTTTACGGTCAAAAATGCCTTAAAAAATGTTGAGGGTGTGAGTAAAGCTGAAGTCACCTTTGAAACCAAATTGGCAGTTGTCACATTCGACGACGAAAAAACCACAGTAAAAGCACTGACCGAAGCCACCACTAATGCGGGTTATCCATCAACGCTCAAGGAGTAAAGCATGGAAATGCTAATACAGTTACTGACCCGTTTCGGCGATAAGATTAGCTCATTGGGCGCGCTGGTTTCTGCTATGGGATGCGCCATGTGTTTCCCGGCCATCGCCAGCCTGGGCGCTGCGGTCGGGTTGGGTTTTCTCAGCCAATGGGAAGGTTTGTTTGTTAATACCCTGTTACCGTTGTTTGCCTGGATTGCCCTGGTACTCAACGGACTTGGCTGGTTCAGCCACCGGCAATGGCACCGTAGTGCGCTGGGTGTGGTCGGCCCCATTTTATTGCTGTTATCGCTCTATCCGTTTTTCCAATACGGCTGGAGCAGCTATGTCACCTATTCAGCGTTAGGCCTGATGGTTGCCGTATCGCTTTGGGATATTTTTTCACCCGCGAATAAACGCTGTGATGATGACAGCTGTGCTGTTTAACACGACGCAATGCCTGAATACTATTTGAGGAAAACGAATGATCTTACTATCGATAGAAGGGATGACCTGTCCAAGTTGCGTCGCTCACGTTAAAGAAGCGCTCGATGCGATCGAAGGCGTGAATAAGGTTGAAATATCTTATGAAAACGCCAGCGCAACGATCACCACAAACGGTGGGGTCAGCGTAACCGATCTCATTGGAGCGATTGAAGCCCTGGGTTATACCGCAAAAGAAAACCCCTTAGCGGAAAACACAGCACCGAACGCCTACTGTGACAACGAAAATACCAGCAACACAGAAAGCAACCGAACTCAACATGTGGCGATTATCGGTACGGGTTCCGGCGCTTTTGCCTGTGCTATCAAAGCCGCTGAAGGTGGTGCCAAGGTCACTCTTATTGAGGGAGCCGATGTGATTGGCGGCTGTTGCGTGAATGTCGGCTGCGTACCCTCAAAAATTTTGATCCGCGCCGCTCAATTGGCACAGCAGCAACGCAATAATCCCTTTGCCGGACTGGAAAATCATGCGCCCCAATTGAGTCGAGCCTTGTTGGCTCAGCAGCAGACCGCTCGAGTCGAAGAGCTGCGCGCTGCAAAGTATCAGAATATTCTAGAGACAAATCCTGCGCTTAGTTTACTTAAAGGTTGGGCGCAATTTAAAAATGCAAACACCCTGATAGTCAGAAAAAATGATGGCACTGAGCAGGAAATCTTTGCTGATAGAATCCTGATCGCCACTGGCTCCACGCCAACCATTCCTCCCATCGAGGGGCTGGCCGAAACGCCTTACTGGACCTCTACCGAAGCGCTGTTTGCCGAGGAATTGCCGCAGCACCTGGTGGTGATTGGTTCATCGGTCGTGGCGCTAGAAATTGCCCAGGCTTACCGACGATTGGGCAGTGAAGTCACCGTGTTGGCAAGACACTCACTACTTTACAGTGAAGACCCCATAATCGGTGAAAAACTGGCAGGCTGTTTTGAAAAAGAAGGCATTCGAGTTTTAAACAACACGCAAGCCACCCAAGTGACCCACGATGGAAATCAATTCACCCTGAACACTAATGCAGGCGAGCTCAGTTGTGATCGTTTGCTGGTAAGCACCGGGCGACACGCCAATACCAGCCAACTCAATCTGGACGCGGTGGGTGTCACCACCAACAAAAAGGGCGAAATCGTTGTTAACGAACGCATGGAAACCAATGTTGCTGGTATTTACGCTGCCGGTGACTGCTCTAACATGCCGCAATTTGTCTATGTCGCCGCGGCCGCCGGTAGCCGTGCTGGTATCAATATGACGGGCGGCGACGCCAAACTGGATCTGTCCACCATGCCCGCCGTGATCTTTACCGATCCACAGGTGGCTACCGTCGGACTGACCGAGGAGCAAGCCAGGGCTCAGGATATTGAGACCGACAGCCGCGTACTGGGTATGGAAAATGTCCCACGTGCGTTAGCCAACTTTGAAACCGACGGTTTTATCAAACTGGTCACAGAGAAGGAAACGGGGTTGTTGCTAGGCGCGCAGATCCTGGCTCACGAAGGCGGCGAACTGATCCAGAGTGCGGCTTTAGCCATCCGCAACCGTATGACGGTGACGGAATTAGCCGACCAGCTTTTCCCTTACCTCACCATGGTGGAAGGTTTGAAGCTCTGCGCGCAAACCTTTAACAAGGATGTCAAAGAACTGTCCTGTTGTGCAGGATAAGAGAGGGCAGTATGGGAACGGCACCCGCCACGCATTCACTGACAGCCCCAACGGTCAATGCGTTGGCGGATGGATTGAACAAGGGTGAATTCGTTCCTTTTTACCAGCCTCTATGGGATGTTCAACACCAATGCTGGGAAGGCGCTGAAACGCTCATTCGCTGGCAACATCCAACTGAAGGATTGATCCAGTCAGACACCTTTATTCCCGTTGCCGAACAAAGCGGATTAATTCTGGAACTGGGCGCGTTTGTCTTACGGGCGGCCTGTCAACAGATGATGCATTGGCGTCAACGCGGTTTACCCGAGGGTATCATCGCGGTCAACGTCTCTGCCTTACAAATCCACCAACCTGACTTTGTCGAAGACCTTGCCAGGATATTGCGTGATACGGGACTGCCTGCTCCGGCATTGGAACTGGAATTAACCGAAACACTGGCCCTGGAGGATACGCCAATCCTGATCGAAAACCTGCATCGCTGCCAGGCGCTGGGCATTCGCCTGTCCATCGACGATTTTGGTACCGGGAGTTCGTCGCTGGCACGCTTGCAATGCTGCCCAGTGACCCGCCTAAAAATCGACAAAACCTTTGTCACGCATATGACAACCGAGCCAAAGGATCGCGCCATTACCGAAAGCGTCATCACCCTTGGCCATAACCTGAATTTATCCATCGTCGCGGAAGGGGTTGAGACGGCCACTCAACAACAACTTTTAGAGAAGCTTGGCTGTGATGTATTACAGGGCTATCGGCTGGCGCGGCCAGCCGATGCCGAAACGACTGAAGCGTTGTGGCCAGGCCGCAGTGTTTGAAACGAACGGAGACAAACCCATGTCAAAAGCCGCCGTGTCAAAAGATGTGTCACGATACTTTGAGGTGATCCCCGACTTTGCGGCATTCATGGATGCCGATGGGCAGGCACTCGAATTTCCCCTGACGATCTCGCAACTGGCGAAAGCCGCGCAAACCACAGTGCATACCGTCAGGAATTACGTCTTGGAAAATTTGGTACTTTGCCCAGAGCATTCCGCGGGTGGTTTCGGTTTATACAATCAATGCGCTTTAAACCGGCTGCGCTTCATTCGCGCAGCGCGTGCGGCGGGCCTGCTGATCCTGGATATAAAACCCTTGCTCTACGCCATCAACGAAGGCGACCAGCAAGCCTGTGAAGCCGCCATGCGCGAACTGCAAACCAAAATTGATGAACGCCAGGCTTACTTGCAGGCATTGGATTCACAGCTGTCGGAGCTGCGCCAACTGGCCTGATCGCCATAACAAAGGAGTATACGATGTCAGAAAAATGTGAAACCGGCCCCCACGACTGGGTAGCCAATAAAGGCCGATTTATTCTCACCTGGGTATTGCCAGCGATACTCATAGTGATTACCGGCATGATGCAACTTGCACCGTGGATGACCGGCAGTATCTGGGCGATCGCTTTAAGTTGGATGGGATATGCCTGTTTAAGAAATGCGCGTCAATGTGGGCGAATGCATTGTTTTTTCAGCGGGCCATTTTTTCTGGGTTCCGCCATGTTGGCTTTAGGCATTGGGATGCAGTGGATACAATGGCTCACCTTTAACGGATTAGGACTCTTTTTACTGATCGGTACACCACTGGTTTGCGTGTTACCGGAGATGTTCTGGGGAACTTACAAAGTTGCGACAAACGGCAAAGAAGAATGAATGCGATAGTGAAGCGCGCTACAAACTCTATAAAACGCCTCTGGTCACTTGTAGTGTATGCATTTCAATCGCCGGTTCAGGATTCTCACTCAAAACGGCGTACCGCGATCCTCTTTAGTCTGGTGCTGGTCGTCCACTTGGTTGTCCTGCCAGCGCATGAACTGGGTTCCGATATTGGCTTGCGTTCTTTTGCACATCTTAATCTGAGAATCGCGCTATTTGCGTTTTTGTTCGCAACGCTGGAGAGCGTTCTCATCAATTTATGGGTTCAACTGATACGCAAGAAGACCCATTGCAGAACGGCACCAGCGGCGGGCGGCATAGTTATCGGGATTGTAAGCCCCCTGTTGTGTTGTACCCCGCTGCTGCCGACCATCTTAAGTTTTATCGCCATTTTGTTTCCTTCCGCTGTTTCTGGTATGGGTCTCAAAATTCAGTATGCGGTCAATGTGTATCAAACCGAACTGTTGCTGTTGGCGTTGGTATTACTGTTGTTTGCGATTGTTCAAAATGCTTGGCATCTCAATTCAGGCGACGTAATGGCAGGCCATCACAAGGAATAAAGCAATGAAAGCCACTTGCGACTAATCTAGGCATATCCAAATGACGACTAGAAACCTGATAACTATAACGCGATGCTTTTACACAATAATGCATCTATCAGAGAAAATTTAAGTCGATGGCCGCTATCTATCAGACAGCTTATCCACGAATTAAATCTGATATCACCGAAGATGAGTTAGGGGATGTCTATACACCTACGCAGGAAGATCAGAAGTTTGCACTGCGTCACTGTAAACGAACCAGCACATCCTTTTTGGGGCTCCTGATTCAGCTAAAAATCACGCAGCGATTGGGCCGGTTCGTAAACCTGGGTGAAATACCAAAGGTGATCATCACGCACATTAAAAATCAGTGCCGTTCGCGGGTGACACTGAAGGATCTCCAAACCTATTACACATCGGGCGCGAAGGATCGTCACGTAAAGCTGATTCGGCGCCATCTTAATATAAAAGCCTACGATGCGGCCAAGACCTCTGAATTGGCACAGATTTGGGCACTTGAGGCAGCGACTACCAAAGAAGCATTACCGGATATCATCAATGTCACGTTGGAATATTTGGTCAAAGAGCGATACGAGTTACCGGCGTTCAGTGTACTTGAGCGGATATGTCAGGCGGCCAGGGCCGAAGTCAACACTCGGTATTACGATCAATTGTGTGGCTTTTTAGAGTCTGAAAGTCGCCAATGCATCAACGATATTCTTCGATCTAGCACAGGACTGAATGGTTTTGGTTGGAGCACGCTGAAAAATGAACCCAAACGCCCGACCCCTCGCAATATCCATGCGTACATCCAATACCTGGAATGGCTTACATCCCTGCAAACACTTTTGCCCACGGATTTGGGGTTGCCGCCAGTTAAACACCAGCAGTTTATCAACGAGGCCAAGGCCCTGGATTACGCCGAATTGATGAAACTAAAGCTGAACAAGCGACTCGCACTCGTCATCGTTTTAATCCGGCACCAATACGCACAAACACTGGATAACGCCGCCGATATTTTTATCAAGATGTTGTTAAAAATGGATCGCTCGGCGCAGAAGCTGTTGGAGAAGTACCTTGCAGACCATCAAAAGCAAACCGATCATTTGATTTCTGTGTTGTCTGGGACGGTCAAGGTGTATCTTGATAAACCCGATTCGGTGGCAGCTTTTGATCCGATACTGGGAAAGAACAGTGATCAGCTAATGCAAATGTGCGAACAATATATGGCATTCGCAGGCAACAACTATTTGCCGTTTATGGTTCGACTCTATAAAAAGCAACGATCCACCTTGTTTCGTACGATTGAAATACTCAACCTGGCATCGGCCACGGAAGACAAGGACTTGCTCAATGCGTTCCAGTTTATTTTGACGCACAAAAAGCGTCGCACGGAGTTCCTGTCAATTCAAAGCGATCCGAACGATCCCTCTTCCAGAAATGTCATTAATATTCGCTGGATTCGCGAAAGCTGGTGGAAATTAGTCACGGGAAAATCAACCAAATCAGCACAGGTGTCGGAGGTTAATAAAACCTGTTTTGAGCTGTGTGTGTTTGAACGGATCGCTGAAGAACTAAGTACCGGTGACTTGTTCATTCCCTACAGTGAAACCTTCGATGATTACCGGGAGCAGATGATCACCTGGGAAGAATACGAAGCGCAGTTGCCTACCTATTGCGAGGAGGTAGGGCTCGTCGCCGGTGATACTGAATTTACAACAACGCTGAAGAAGTCCATGGAAACGAGCTGCCGGAAAGCTGACAGCCAATTCCCGGAGGACGAACTGGTTCGTATTGAAAACGGGAATCTGATTATCGGTAAACCAAAGCCTGATCAACCCTTACCTGAAGTCGAAGAAATTGGAGCGCTTTTGCGCGATCGGTTGGACAAAATCAACCTGCTTGATGTGATTATCAATGTCGAAAAGTGGCTGAACCTGAATAAACATTTTGGCCCGTTGTCGGGCTTCGAATCACGTATCAGCGACCCGGAGTTACGTTTTGTCCTGACCGTGTTTTGTTACGGTACCAACATTGGTCCCACCGAAACCGTGCGATCTGTGCAGGGCGTTTCTCGCAAGCAAGTCGCCTGGCTTAACTTAAAACGCACGACGGAAGCGCGTCTCGATAAAGCTATTGCGAAGATCAATAGCGAGTATAAGAAATACCGGCTCATTGAGTGTTGGGGATCAGGCAGCAGTGTGTCCGCTGATGGAAAGCTTTGGGATCTCTACGAAGATAATTTGCTATCTGAATACCATATTCGGTATGGCAGCTATGGCGGCATTGCCTATTACCACGTCTCGGACACCTATATTGCATTGTTCAGCCGGTTTATTCCCTGCGGTGTCTACGAGGCGATTTATATCTTGGACGGCCTACTCAACGATGAATCTGATTTTAATCCGGACACCGTTCACGGCGATACACAGGCGCAATCCACACCCGTCTTTGGCCTGGCGTACTTGCTGGGCATAAAGCTCATGCCCCGTATCCGAAATATCAAAGATCTCAGCTTTTATAAGCCTGATCGCTCCATGGTACTCAAGCATATTCAGTCTTTGTTCAAGGAGCCGATCAAGTGGGATCTCATTGAAAAGCACTATGCGGATATGATGCGAACGGCCATGTCAGTTAAAGCAGGGAAAATCACCGCTTCGACAATCCTGCGCCGGTTCGGCACCAAGAACCGGAAAAACAAGCTGTACTTTGCGTTCCGTGAACTCGGGCGCGTGGTCAGAACCATGTTTTTGCTGGAATACATTACCGACGTTGATCTGCGCAAAACAATCCAGGCAGCGACCTGTAAGAGCGAAGAGTTCAATGAGTTTGCCCGGTGGTTGTTTTTTGCTAATGGCGGGAAAATTCCTGCAAACTTGAGACACGAACAAAGCAAAATCGTTAAATACAATCATTTGCTGGCCAACTTCGCGATCTTATACAACGTAAACGCGATGACCGAAGTGTTCAATCAATTGAAGTCGGAAGGGTACAATATTACCCGCGACATTATGGCCGAATTCTCACCGTATCATACCGAGCATTTGGGGCGGCTAGGAAGTTTTGAGCTGGATCTAACCAAGCAGGTTAAGCCCATGACTTTTGAACTGCTGGTTGATTAATTCATAATATTCAATCGGTTACGTTAGAAGTGGCTAAATTCAACGCTTTTACCGGCCGGACCTCTGATAGGCCTTTGCCCAAGGTCGAGCGGCGATAGCTTCGCAATAATACATTGCAACATAATGAAAAAACCGGCAATTAATTTGGTTGGACAAAGTTTTTTGAACCTGATTGTCGATTTTAATTGACATTAGTCTATTGTGGTCTACATTTATTAAGAGGTCACCTGCCAAGAGACCTCAGACCCAATAGTATTGAACGCCATGGATGGCCCCACGAGGAGCGCTATTCATGAGACCCAGATCCCCCCCCCACATCAAATCAACCATATGCATTTGTGACGAAATGCCGGCATCCGCGACCACTTTGAATAGTATGGTTTTCGCAGGAGCTAGGGATACTGTCACGTGATGCGGCGTACGTGTTTATCAAGGTATTGCATTTGTAAAAGGCTCTGAGGGGAGCAGCCAAATGACAGAAATCACGACCATGAGCATGTTTATCAACATGCAAGAACGTCAAAAACTCTCGCGGCGTATTCAGAACGTTGTCGAGTCGCTGTTAATCGCATTGAACATCGATCCGTGCGGGCGGCAGCTGATTATGGCCTGCGGCTCAGGTGATGAACGAAATAACCGGGAGGCTCTGGTTGCCTGGATGGGGAAAGCTATTTGTTGTGAACAGCGATTGGATTCGTTTTCAACGGAGCAGATCGCTCACGAGTTACGGCATCACCTGGAGCGTTGTATTGGTTCTTGGTGTGATTAATGGTCCTGCTCGGATGGAACATGCTCCATCAGCTGCTGGACTGGAACGTCGAAAAATGTGCACAGCCGGTCGATGACATCTGTCGTCAGGTTACTGCCACGCTCGTGCAACATTTTTGACAGAGTGGCTCTGTGGATTCCTGTCGCCTCTGCCAGTTGAATGATCGTGAGTGTTGTGTCGTTTTTGAACTCGTAATCGTCCATGCAACGACGTAGGTAATAGCGGATCATATCGTTCTCCTGTGACGAACGAATGATACACAATACCGAAGCGTAGTAAAACGTACAAAGTATGATGGAGGGGATACAATCATGGAAATTAACACCAAGATTTGTTGGCTCGGAAATTTGGTATCAACAGACCAGTTACACGAAATCGCTCGGGGGATTAAAACAGAGCGGTCTCACAACCGATTTTTGTATCCCTATACAAAGCAGGGCGAGGTCGGATTTTTTCCACTCGAAACTGTCGAACAACAAGCATTCTGCCAGCATTTGGCACACCTTGGATGTATTCCGTCCATGCTATTGTTCGGGTATTCTCTGTCGCTCGATTACATAGGAACGCCTAGGGTCATCTGCCCACTCGCAAGCGCGGAATATTTGTTTGCTGGGATCAGTGCCTTTTTAATCCATCACCGAGATCCCGGGTTCGAGCGTGAATTTTCGTATTTTTGGGGAAATTACTGGTTCCATGAGATCTGCCGGCACGTGTTGGAGTCGTTCTTGGTGAATGCGCCGGACGACTATACGCACCCAGTGCGTGAGTTTTGCGAGTGGTGGGTTGCCAATACTGGTGGACCCCGCCTGGATTCGTGAGGACTTCACATGGATACCTACACAGCGGTTCCTGCGCATGAACGTCGTGGGTTAAACGGACTGGTGTTGATTGATATCAGCCGACTGGCATATTCATATGGTGTGGCAAACGATCGGCCTGTGGTAGTGACTAAAACGTCACTGAGCGGTGATTTCTCTGACGGATGGTGTTGCTACCTGGAGGAGTTCGGGACTAGAACCATTCTCCTTAAATCAGCAGGCTCCGACATTTCGCCAGAGACAGAAAGCATTGATCTCATTGAACTGCTTGGTCATGGACTGACGGTTATGCCGCAGCAAAAGTTGATTTTTGCCTGTCCTCAGGGCTGCAGGGGGGTCACTTACATAAATTTGGTCTGCAAAAATTGTCATTCCGAATTTCACAAGCGTTGATAATTCGCCTTCGATTGTAGCCGCACCATGTATTGTAAGTGTTCTTTGCTGGCCAAAATGACAAAAAGTTACCTGGTGGTGCGAGTGATGAGTATTTCTAACACTATCGGTACCCTTATCGTTGTTATCCTCATTTTTGATATTTAAGTACTTTGAGACATAAAACTTACCTCTTTAGACATCCATAATTCAAAGCCACTCGCATAACATCATCACGTACAGACCAAACGTCGGTCATCATCAAAGAGGAAATGTTATGCCACTCGTTCAAATTAAAGGAATTGCCGGATACTTAAGTCTGGAGCAAAAGCAGCAACTTATCCAAAAAGTTACCGATGCGGTGGTGTCGGTGGAAGGTGAAGGGTTGCGGTCGGTCACCTGGGTCATTGTCGAAGATGTCAGTTCTGGGGCTTGGGGTGTTGGGGGGCAGCCCGTAACCACCGAGATGCTTCAGCAGATGTCAGCTGCGGCGCCTGCTTTGTGATAAGGAAGGCATCATGAATTTTTTAAAATCTGTTTTTATCAGCGGCTATATGATGCTGTTAGCCGGTGGCAGTCTTTACGGCAGCTGGCTCGTGTCAAAGGAAACATCTCTGTTGTTGGGCTGGGGTTTATTGCTGACCACAGTCCCGATGATGGTGCAGTTTGCTTGGCTGATGGTGGCAAAGTCACAGGCGCGTACCAGCCGACATTTCCTGCTGACCCAACTGATGTCATATGCTGGCTTGACTCTTGTGCTGACACACCTGGATACCCACTCAGACGGTTTGCAGATAGCGACTATTGCAATTGCAACATGTTTAGGTCTTTTGCTTTACCTGTACTGGTATTCTTCGTTGCGCCGTAGCTCTGCAGTACAACTTCGTCTGGCACAGCCATTGCCATCGATTGAACTGCTTGGAAACCATGGACTGGTGAACTTCAATCAAACACTTGGGGCCAGTCCCGTGATCATGTTGTTTTTCCGGGGAAACTGGTGTCCGCTTTGTATGGCACAAATAAAAGAATTGGCTACGCAGTATCAGTTGTTGCAAAAGCTCGGTGTGCGGGTGGTACTGATTTCACCACAATCGCACGACAATACTCAGGCTCTGGCGAAAAAATTGAACGTTGCTTTTGAGTTTTATACAGACCCAAATAACAAAGCAGCGGAACAGCTTGGGCTGGTCCATCCAAATGGCTTACCAATGGGCATGCAGATGCTCGGCTACGACAGTGATACCGTGTTGCCGACGGTACTGATTCTGGCTCCGAATGGCAAAGTTGTCTGGCTGCATCAAACTGACAATTACCGTGTTCGACCCGAACCTGAAGTTTTTATGCAGGTTCTGCGTGAGCAAGGTTTAATTACCCATTGACCTAATGCTGGTCGGCAGGTTTGTTGGCCAGCTTTGATGTTTTTGATAAGGAATTCAGATGGATGCACTTTCAAATGTCCTTGATATCATCGCAATGAAAGGTGGTGTCTACTTCAATTGCTATCTGGCGGGACGTTGGGGAATGGCGATACCGGCGAGGCCGTTGGCTGAGTTCCATATCGTATCCAAGGGGCAGTGCTGGTTACGCATGTACGACAGGGGTGACGATCTCCTGTTGCAAACCGGTGATATTGTATTTTTTCCACACGGTCATGCCCACGCTATGCTTAGTGCACCTGATAGTCCTTTGCAAAATGCGACAGCACTGATGCAACAAGAGATCGCCGAATTTGGTCCGTTGGTTATCGGTGCAGCGCAAGAAGAAGCGCAAACTGAACTGTTATGTGGCTATTTTGATTTTCAACACTGTCCGAACCATCTGTTTTTGTCCGCATTGCCCTCTCTTATCCACATTAAAAATCCGGCGGCACAGGAGCGTTGCTGGTTAACCAAGGTGGTTGCCATGCTGGGTTACGAAACTTCAAATCATCTGCAAGGCCGTACCGCAATAGTGCAACATTTGGTTGAGATCATGTTTGCTCATTTGATCCGGGCTTATGTCAGGCAAAACGACAATGACGCCTGTATTTTAAAAGCGATGGCAGATAAAAAAATTGGGAAATGTCTGAACGCTATGCATCAGGATATTACCGCAGCCTGGACCATTGAGCAGCTTGCGAACATCAGTGGTATGTCGCGTACGGCTTTTATCAGCAGGTTTCAGCAACTATCGGGTTTTAACCCCGGAGACTATCTGACACAGCTGCGCATGCTCAAGGCACAACGACTATTACCTTTGTCTGATTCCGGACTTATTGATATTGCGATGCAGGTTGGTTATCAATCAGAATCGGCTTTTAGTAAGGCTTTTAAGAGGTTCGCCGGGATAAGTCCCGGCGCCTACAAAAAACAACAACGTCAAATGCTATAAGTCAGGCTGTTTTTCATCACTGCCGGCATTCTTCTCAGCTCTGACGGCACATCGCTGACGGCCACTGCTACCATTTGGTCATTTATTGAATCGTTTACCGTTTGGCAATATTGGGCGCTCCAACGCCAGTCCTTTTGAGGCGATGGACATTCCTGAAGAACTCAGAGAAATTTTCAAGCTGGTTCAAAAACAGTAACATAATTTCGAGACTCAAATCTGCTCGATTTACCAATCCTATTCGCGAGCGCACACCACACATTTTTTTCACTGTTAATGAGTACGAAGAGAGGAAGTGGCGCTCAGGCCACTTCCTTTTGATGAATCGCTGCATAAATAACTGGAACTAAAAAGAGTGAAATCAGCGGGGCTGTCAACATGCCCCCGACCATGGGGGTTGCAATCCGGCTCATAATTTCCGAGCCCGTGCCACTGCCGAGAAATATCGGTAACAATCCGGCAACTATAACCGTTACAGTCATCATTTTAGGGCGGATACGCATTACTGCTCCTTCAGTTATCGCATCGTGCAAATCTTTATTTGTGACCGCGCCCAGTCCTAATCGGTGGGTCCATGACTGTTTCAAATATAACAGCATGATGATCCCAAACTCTGCTGCAACTCCTGACAACGCAATAAACCCCACCGCGGTTGCCACCGAAAGTTGATAATCCATGATATACAACAACCAAATTCCGCCTGTTAATGCAAAAGGCAGCGTCCCCATGATCAGTAGTGCTTCATCCCAGCGCGAAAACGTGAAAAACAACAGCATTAAAACGATAGACAGTGTGGCGGGAATTATCCATTGCATACGGGCATTGGCACGTAACATAAATTCAAATTGCCCCGCGTAACTGATACTGGTTCCAGGTATTAACTTCGCTTGATTGCCAATAGCCTTCTGCAAATTTTTTACTGTGGAGCCGAGATCTCGCTCACGCACATCAATGTAAACCACGCTGGTTGGCCGGGCATTCTCACTCTTCAGCATGCTTGGGCCGTCACTTACAGAAATACGGGCAATAGTACTCAAGGTGATTTGGCTGCCGAGCGGTGTAATGATGGGTAGATTCTGCAGTTTGCCAATGCTATCGCGCCAATCCCGCGGGTAGCGAAGGTTGATAGGAAAACGCGCCCGACCTTCAATTACCTCACCTATATTTTCACCGCCAATGAGACTACTCACAACCAATTGTGCCTGACTAATACTCAATCCATATCGCGCCAGTGCTGCGCGATTAAAATCAATATTTAAAAAACGCCCACCAGCAAGACGTTCGGCGACAGCAGAGGATACGCCCGTGACAGTTTTTGCTATCCGCTCAATCTGTTGAGCGACCTCGTCAACATCTGCCAACGAATTACCGGCGATCTTTACCCCGATCGGGCTCTTGATACCAGTAGCAAGCATATCGATACGGTTGCGGATAGGTGGGATCCAAATATTGGCCAATCCTGGAATCTTCACGCGCGCATCCAACTCAGCCATCAGTTTTTCCGGGGTCATTCCCGTGCGCCATTGGTCGCGTGGTTTGAATTGAATGGTCGTTTCAAACATCTCCAGCGGGGCAGGATCGGTGGCACTGTTGCTACGGCCAGCTTTACCAAATACCTGCGCAACCTCCGGCACAGTTTTGATCAAGCGATCCGTTTGTTGCAATAATTGGCTTGCCTGTTGAGTGGTTAACCCTGGTAATGCGCTCGGCATGTAAAGCACATCCCCTTCATCGAGCGGAGGCAAAAACTCGCCGCCTAATTGACTTAGCGGCCAGGCGGTCGTCAGCAACACTAGTAATGCGAAACCCAATGTGGCTTTTGGATGCCTTAAGACTATGGCCAGTGCCGGGCGATACATGGCAATCAACCATCGGTTAAGTGGATTATGATGTTCTGCAGGAATGTGGCCACGGATCCAGTAGCCCATTAGGACAGGGATTAGGGTGACGGAAAGCCCCGCAGCAGCCGCCATGGCGTAGGTTTTGGTAAAAGCCAAAGGTCCAAATAGCCGTCCCTCCTGAGCTTCCAGAGTGAACACGGGGATAAAAGAGAGCGTAACAATTAACAAAGAGAAAAACAACGCTGGCCCAACTTCCACTGTAGCTTGGGTAATGACTTGCCAGCGAGGCTCTCCGGTTAATAGTTGATCGGGATGTTGTTGTTGCCAACGCTCCAGATGTTTATGTGCGTTTTCGATCATGACGATGGCTGCATCCACCATGGCGCCTATGGCGATGGCGATACCACCCAGAGACATAATGTTGGCATTGATCCCCTGATAGCGCATCAGGGTAAAGGCAAGTAATACCCCAAGGGGCAACGAGATAATCGCCACTAGAGATGAGCGCCAGTGCCACAGGAAAATACCGCATACCAGCGCAACGACTAAAAATTCTTCTATCAGCTTACGGGTCAGATTGGACACCGCACGATCGATCAGCAGGCTGCGGTCGTAGGTGGTGACTATCTCGACCCCAGCTGGTAAGCTGCTTTTTAATTCTGTCAACTTTTGCTGTACAGCGGTGATGGTCTCACGCGCATTCCCCCCGGAACGCATCACCACAATACCGCCGGTCACTTCGCCTTCTCCGTTTAACTCCGACACTCCTCGGCGCATTTCCGGTCCTACTTGAATAGTCGCAACATCCTCAAGCGTAACGGGAATGCCATCCATCAGCTTCAGCGGTATTGCTTTAAAATCTTCGATTGTTTTCAGATAGCCACTTGCTCTGACCATGAGTTCCGTTTCACCCACTGCAAGCACACCACCACCGGTTTCTTTATTAGCTTGTTGTAGTGCCCTGATGACTGCTTCATGAGACAGTGCCAGGGATGCCAAACGGACGGGGTCAAGCACTACCTGATATTGCCTGACCATGCCGCCGATAGCCGCCACCTCAGCCACATTGGGAAGTGGCGCCAACTCAAATCGTAAAAACCAATCTTGCAACATACGTAGTTGGGCAAGGTCGTGTTGCCCAGTCTTGTCAATCAGTGCGTATTGGAAAATCCAGCCGACCCCAGTTGCATCCGGACCGAGTGCTGGTTTGGCGGCTGCGGGTAATTGTGTTTGGATTTGACTCAGGTATTCCAGTACACGCGTTCGCGCCCAGTAAACATCGGTGCCATCCTCAAACAGGATGTAAACAAAGCTGTCGCCAAAAAGAGAGTAACCGCGAACTGTGGTTGCGCCCGGTACTGATAACATTTTACTGGCAAGTGGATAAGTAACCTGGTCTTCAACAATTTGTGGTACTTGTCCAGGAAAGCTGGTTCGGACAATGACTTGCGTATCGGACAGGTCGGGCAATGCATCGACCGGTGTTGTCTTAATCGCCCAGCCTCCCCAGCCAGCAAACAATAGTGATGCCATTAATACCCATAACCGATGAGCAACGGACCAGTGAATTAGACGGCTAATCATGGCTGCGTCTCCATGGTGTGCGGGGTTGCTTCCTCAATGGTGATACCAAGCAAAGATGCTTCCGAATCCAGCAAAAATTGGCCACTTGTGACAATTTCCTGACCTTCCTCCAACCCAGCCCGAATCAAGGTCTGGTTGCCGACTTCGTGACCTGGAATGACTTCAACCGGTCGAAATCTCCCTTGGGGTTCTGCTAACATAACCAATGTGCGTTTGCCAGTTCGAATGACAGCCTCGGTGGGGACAAACAGGGCTGTTTGTTCAGTCGAACTTTGTAGTCGTACATGTCCGCTGGTGCCGGGTTTGAGTCGTCCTTCGGGATTGTCCAACAGGATGCGTGCGGTCGCGGTACGAGCGGTTTCATTAATCGTGGGTAATAGGTATTCCACCCTGCCAGAAAGGCCAGGTACATCGGGATTGTTCGGGTAGAATGTGGCCTTATCACCAGGCTGCAATTGCGTTGCATGCCTTTCGGGAACGGCGGCGTCAAGCCACAGACTGTCGATGCCATTAATTTGTACCAGAGTATCGCCACTGGCCAAAGTCATACCAGATTTAATCCCTAACAAAGCAATCACGCCATTGATAGGCACTGAGATTGTGACTCGCGTTACTGGTTGCCGTAACTCCTCAACTTCTGCGATCAGAGTATCGGGCATCCCCAGCAATTGCAGGCGAGCACGCTGGATTTTCAGTAGCTGGGGGTTGTTTGCTGCAGATTGCGAAAGCAGCTCATTTTGTGGTTCCAGCCAAGCTGGCACTTGGATTTCTGCAATGGGCTGTCCTGCACTAACACGATCCCCAACCGCAAGTGGCCAGACTTTCTCGACAAACCCATCGGCGCGAAGCTGGATGATAACTTGGTTGCGCTCGTTGAACGCTAGTATTCCTGGGACATCCAGCTCCACTGGTGCAAAAGTTCGCTGAACTTTGACTTTACGCATACCTAGGTTTTGTACTAAATCAGCGTCGACAGTCAGGCCCGGCGTTTGATTCGGTGGAGCTGCATACTTGGGGACCAACTCCATATCCATAAAAGGTGATTTACCAGGCTTGTCAAAATGCTGATTTGGAACCATCGGATCATACCAATAAAGCACCTCAGGTTCTTGTATAACGTTTTCGGTTTTAATTTTGTGCGGTGATTTTGTTGCGGAGGATTGAAACCAATACTGCCAACTAACGCCTATAGCGCCACCAAGCAATAACATGCATAACGCAAGGGTTACATGCCGTCGTAAAGAATAAGTAGTCATGGAGAAGATTCCTGAGAAACGATAGAGCTGATAGCCTAAGTTGCCGATTGTTTACCGGAACAGGCGAGATGTGATCGTGTTAACTCAGACAGAGTTTGGAGGTCGCCAGATACTCGCGGGATTGAAGACTGAAATAATTTCCAGAAATATTTTGCAGTGTGTAGGACCGTTTGAAAGAGACGATAACAACGCCAAGGGGGGAAGATAAGTCTGAATTGAAACTTTACAAAACTTACAGGAATTTGCGGTCTCGCAAGGGTTTTTTATACCTGAATCAGGTGCTTCAGGGCAGCACCGTATGGTTTCATTAGCCTCAGTTACATCCATCAGTACACTGATTTGATCGTGGCATGGTGGCATAGACGAAAAGAAATCTGCGGTCACTGCTGGAGGGAGCAACATATTGAATAGTATAATAAAAAGTAATAAATATTGCCGCATCAAATCATCACATCAAATACTGTAAGTAAGACTTTTTTTCATCATAGCCGGCATTCTTTTCAGCTCAGACGGCACATCGCTGACGACCACCACATTGGCGGTTTTAAACTGAATGCTGGTTCCTGCATATTGCGGATCTTTGAATTGTTCCACATATTCCAGCTCGGCATCGGCCGGCACCACAAACACGGTGACAAAGCCTTGCTCGGTTTTCATCACCAGATGCAGTGATTTGGTGCCATTAAAATCGCAGAAATTGGCAAACATAATAGGTTCGGCAAAATCCTGCAGTTGCAAGTCGTATGCTGCAAGTTTGGCATTCACCCCTTCGAGTGGTTGCGGCATCAACATTTTTTCGACCATCGGCATTTCACTGCGAACATGTGCCAGGGCGTATTGCCCCAAGTCCTGTTGGTCAGGAGAGCGCCAGATATTGATGCTGAAGCCGACCGCAAAAGCAATAGACGCAGCTATTGCAAGTTTCCAACGAGCATCATTGGCGGCCTTTGGCGGCTTTGTTGACGTCTCATTCGCTTCCAATCGCCGTTGCTGCTCTAATAAGCGAGTAAGCAACTCGGGTGGGACTGGCACTTCGATCGTTTGCCGGAGTTGTTGCTCTTGTTGCTGCACTTTTTGAATGAGTGCACGACGCTGTGCATCCGTTTCTGTGTGCCCATGGGCTGCAGACGGATCCGACAAAAGCCTCTGTAGAAACTGCTTATTGTCCACGACTCAATCACCTTTTCCTGTTGTAAACATGCGTTGTAAATAAGCTCTGGCTCGAAAAAGCCGTGTATTTACGGTGTTAATATTCAACGAAAGCTGCGCTGCAATTTCTTCACTGACAAAACCACCAACCACTTGCATCAGCAGTGGCTCTTTGTATTCGTCAGGGAGCTGTTCAATTGCATTCCGAACTTTGCTGTCAGACAGCTCCTGCTCTGGCCCCTGAAAATCTTCTGCAACAATATCATCGAGTTCAGCGTCTTCATAATCAAACTGCTTTTTGTCAAAACGTCTGGCATTTTCCCTCCGTAAAATGGTAAACAACCACCCTTTTACGGCGTTGACGTCCTCCAGCGCATCGAGATTTTTCCAAGCCCGTTCAAAGGTATCCTGTACGAGATCTTGCGCTAAATCACTATCTCGGCACAACCAGTAAGCATAACGGTAAAGATCAGCGTGATACACCAAAATGAGCCGCTGGTACCTGATACTTTTTGACTCTCTAAAAGATAAGACCTGACTATTCATTGTTTCATTTCCTGAACGTCATTATTTTTTCTGTCCATGTAATACAGAGTAATCTGTGTATACAGCCACAGTAAAGGTAACAATCAAATTAATTGAACAAATGTTCAAAATAAAAAAATTCCTCGAATAAGCATGCCCAACAAACTAAATTCATTTGAATTATTTTCATCCGGCGCAGCAGGACAGTTGTTTCACATCTTTGGCAAAAGTCTGGGCGCAAAGTTTCAGCCCTTCCACCATCGTCAGGTATGGAAACAACTGATCCGCCAGTTCAGTGACCGTCATTCGGTTGCGAATGGCCAGCGCAGCACTCTGAATGATTTCACCGCCCTCATGAGCCAACACTTGAGCACCGATCAGACGATTGCTATCCACTTCCACAACCAATTTAATAAAACCTTGAGTATCGAAATTTGCCAGCGCGCGGGGGACGTTATCCAGCTCAAGCACCCGGCTGTCGGTTTTGATACCGCGCACATGGGCTTCCTGTTCCGACAACCCTACGGTAGCTACCTGCGGATCGGTGAAAATCACGGTGGGCATGACGGACAAATCCAGCCGGGCTTCGCCACCGGTCATGTTAATGCCAGCACGACTTCCCGCTGCTGCTGCAACATACACCAGTTGCGGCATGTTGCAGCAATCGCCCGCAGCGTAAATATGGGGAGCTGAGGTCATCATGCGCTTGTTCACCTGGATCGCGCCATTGGCTTCGGTTGCAACCCCTGCGGCTTCCAGATTGATGCTTTGAGTATTGGGATTTCGTCCGGTGGCTATCAGCAGTTTGTCGCCACGGATTGTTCCTTTATTGGTGTCAAGGATGAATTCATCGTTTTCAAAGCGAATATGCTTAGCTTGGGAATGGTCCAGCACGCGCATGCCTTCCCGCTTGAAGGCGGCAGTCAATCCTTTGCCTAGCAGGGGGTCCTCGCGGAACAACAAGCTGCTGCGAGCCAGAATGGTGACCTGCGATCCTAATCGACGGTAAGCCTGCGCCAGCTCCACAGCCACTACTGATGAACCGATCACGACCAGATGCTCTGGCAATTCTTCAGCAAAGAGGGCTTCCGTTGAGGTCCAGTAAGGCGTATCCGCGAGTCCAAGAATGGGGGGGATCGCAGGCTGACTACCGGTAGCGATAAGGATGCGGTCGGCGCTGAGTTCCTGCTCGAAACCATCGTTATGGCGAATCACCAGTGTATGGGCGTCTTTAAATTGGGCATAACCGCGCACCAAAGACAGGCCTGGATTGGTGTCCAGAATATGCTGATACTTTACGGCTCGCAGTTCCTCGACCCGCCTAATTTGCTGACGTGCCAGCCGAGCGCGATCGAGAATCGGAATGTGATTTTCCAAACCTTCAAAGGGATTGTTTCGCTGCTGTTCGGCCAATTGGGAGGCGCGGATCAGGATTTTTGAAGGCACACAACCAACATTGACGCAACAGCCGCCTATAACTTCAGCGGCCTCAATGATGGTAACCTTGGCTCCTTGCTCTGCGGCTTTGATGGCGCAGGCAAATGCAGCGGAACCGCTGCCAATGATGACCACGTGCAGTTCTTCGGAGCTATTGTCTTTGGCTGCGCCCGAATTATCGCAGCAATCCGTTGCAACGACTTTGACGCTATAGCCCAACGCCTCGATCGTATCAATCAAGATCTGTTCTTTAACTTGAGTATTGGTTTCGACAGCGGCATTGGCTTCGCCATAATCGACCTTGGCGCTGCTGACCCCCCCGATGGCGACCAAGGCATCTTGTATGTGTTGGGCGCAGCTTGCGCAAGTCATGCCGGTGATAGAAAGTGTAATCATGTGTACCTCTTTATTTATCTTTGCCCGTTTGAACGGCGCAGCTTTCATCGTCGCAGCGGTTGTTTGCGGGTGAAAAAATATCCCAAAGTGATATGGCCACCATTAACACCAAGGCCGAATAGGTGACGTAGGAACTCCACCCATATTGGAACCAGGGGTACAAGGATAGCAGCAGTAATACCGGACCCATCATACCCAACAGACTACGGTGCCATTGCCGATGGCTGAACCAGCCTAAGCCATTCAACACCAGAGCGAGCCAGGCGAATAACGGGAGTAGCGTATTGATGAACAAGCCTTCCCACTGACTCAGATAGCCAAGACCAAGGGCAGCGCCAAGACTCGCGATAGCGGGAAAGCACATGGCGCACCCCATAGCAGACACCAGTGCGCCAAGCGAACCAACCTTGTCGCCGATACGGGATAGAAACCTTATAAGCATCTCCATTGCCGCTAATCCTTGACCGTGGAAGGATAACCAGTGTTGGTGGTGGCTTCGACCAGCGCACTGGCATTGGTTTTCGTATCATCGAAAGTCACCACCGCCTCCTTTTTCTCATAGCTGACCTCGACGCTGGATACACCTTCCGCCTTATTCAGCGCCTTTTTCACTGTGATCGGGCACATGGCGCAGTTCATGGTAGGCAGATCCAGCGTTATGGTTTGAGGTTGGGCCCAAGCTGACAGGCTGACGACAAACAATGTGCAAATAAACAGGATTTTTTTCATGGAGTATGTCCTCTTGTAGTTAGGCAATCAGGGGGATCCAGTAAGTGCTGGTAATAAGCAACAGGGCAACGAGCGCGGTGAACCAGAAAATCACCTGCCGACGTTTACGCACTTGTGGCATAGCGCAAGCAGCGCCCGGTTCGCAGGTTTCATCTGGGCGATAAACCTTCCAACCGGACCAGCCGAATAGTGCCAGCACAACAACAATAAACAGAGGGCGATAGGGTTCTAACAACGTCAGGTTGCCGATCCACGCACCACCAATGCCCAGAGACAGCAATAATAAAGGACCAACACAGCACAACCCAGCACCGATGGCGGCTGCAATACCGCCAATCAGCGGCAGATTTGAATCATTTTTTTGCATGATTTACTCCACTTGGTTTGTTCCAATGGATCAAGCTTACTCGCCGTACCAAGGTACGGTGTCAAGCAAAAAATCGTCAGGAGTGATTTTTAATCATCGGAAGAATGACGAGGGCCCCGATGGGGCGAGCACAAGGATAGATCGAAAGATAAATCAGAACTCATTTTTGTCTTCGGGGAGCAGGGATTCAATGATGGGACAATGGGTAAGATCCGAATTGGCGGCACATTGGTGCAACAGACTATCTAAAACCACTTCCAGGCGATGCAGATCAACTATTTTGGAACGAACGCTAGCGAGTTTTTGTACCGCGAGGCCTTGTACTTCGGAGCAGGAAGCTTCACTAAGCGTCAGCAGATTACTGACTTCTTCAAGAGTAAAACCCAGCTCCTGAGCCCTCTTGATAAACTGCATCCGGTTCAAAGTAGTTTCTGGGTAGCGACGGTAACCTTTGGCTGGCTTGTCGGGTTGCTCAATAAGACCACGCCGCTCGTAATAGCGGACAGTCTCGACGTTGACCTTCGCTAGTTCGGCTAACGTACCGATTGACAACATAAAGCGTTCTCCCACGTTTGGTTCAAGTTGCCGTCAAATAAAAAAATATAGCTGTTAAACTGTCCAGAATAGGAACGTCATACTGCATTCTCGTCATTTAAATATGAATCGAATTGGTAGATAAAAAAGCCCCTTATTCGGGGCAAACAGTGCATCTGCGGAATACTTAGTTGCGCAGTGAAGGCGGTTGTTCTTCAACTGGAACGGCGGATTTCGGTTCCACCTTTTTGGCGAATAAACCAACGAACCAATAGCCTATCCGGGCGACGACAAACAACGACCAGCAGACAATACACGGCGGGATATCACGAAAGGTTGTGTTGGGCTTTTTCATATCGGATCCTTATTTGGCTGTTACAGATGATTGAGGCATCTGGCGGCTGAACCAATAGTCGAGGCTGACAAAGCGACCGCCACCACTGAAAAACAATACAAACAACATGACAAAATAAGTCGCAGCAAACTCGATACCGTTGTTCAGGATCACCAGATTGCCACTACTGGTTAACCAGTCATAGTTCCCATGTTCCTGCAAAATTGCTTTAGCTGCTGCCAGTTTTTCGGGTGCAGCCTGAATGTTGGCATTTGTTAAAATGGTGCCATCGGCTAACCAGCTTGAGGCATCTGCAATGGCCAGCCAACCGTTTGGCCAGTGCACTCTAAAGATGGCAACCAGCATGGTCACCATCAATGGGATCGTAATGAGTCGGGTTAAAAATCCGACTAGCAGCATGACACCACCAATCAGCTCCGCCGCAATCGCAAAGCTGGCTAATAAACCGGGTAACGGCAGGCCTAAGCCCCATTCAGCATTCCCAAACCAGTCGACGGTGTCGCTGAAATGTTGATATTTGTTCCAACCCGCTTGCAACAGCACCGGCGCCAGATAGAGTCGTAATAATAGCGCTGGTAGTCCGTTCAAATTGCTGAGCTTTTCAATCCATTGCTGATATTGCCAGTAGCCGCGTTTCAATAGTTCCATTGTGTTGCCTCTGCATTGCCTGAATCGGTCATCTTGTGAATACAAGCTTCAAAATTAATATGTTAATGACGAAACGCCCATGTCTGTCAGTCTTCATGTAATGACGTTGCATCCGGTTCTTTAGAGAAGAACCAGAAATCTGCAGGCATATTTCAGGTGGGGCGAAATATTTCTATTCAAAGCGTGGTCATCTTAAACACAACAACCTTGCGATGAACAGTCTCATTGTTTTGGTCAATCAGGGAGCTCAGTTGATGTCACACGTCACAAAACGGATGCAACTTAAGGCCTATCTTGTCTACAGCGTGGCGGCCATATTTGGTTTGGGTCTTGCATGGTTTGTGTTCTCTGGCATGCAAGCGGTACAGCGGACCGCAACGATATTGACGCAAAAACAGATACCTGCCTTGATGCTGGCCAGAGAACTAGCAGCCAATCTGAACGAACAAGAACGCATTCTTTACGAGTATTACGCGACAACACAAAGCCGGCTTTACACCAATGATTACATTGAACTGCAACATCGGCTCAAATCACAACTTGATGAGTTGATGCAGCTGAGCGGGAACACGACCATGACCGATATGGCGCAGGAACTTCAGCAAATTACTCTCATCAGTGCACAACTGCATCAGAACCTAAGCCAAACGGCCATTGATTGGGATTTAGCACGGGAACAATTATCCGCTTTAAGTCTGGTCAGGCGACAATTGCTACCACAGTTGGATCAACTGAGCGACCTCGTTGAAAAGGATATGTCCCAAGGACACCAACAAACGTTATCTCAACTAAATGCGACCTCCTCCAGTGTGGCGGTGTTCAGTGTTGGTTTGCTGTTGGTCAGTCTGCTGATGGGGAGATATGCGGCAAACTATATCCGGCTCAGTGTTGCTAACGCACGATTGGCGATGTTTCCGCAAAGAAACCCTAACCCGGTGCTGAGCCTATCTGCAGATTTTCATGTGGTATATCACAATCCCGCAACGACACGTTTATTGCTGGAGCTCGGCTTATCAGAAGATCCGCATTTGTTATTTCCTGTCACCCTATACGACGAGTTTGCTCAAATTAAAAAGCAACATCCCCCGATCAAGATTTTTCAACAACAGGTGCAGCAACGCCACTTGCGTTATGAGGTTCATTGGCTCAGCGACATCGATGCTTACGATATTCATGTGCAAGATTTAACCCAGCAAATCCAGGCTGAGTCGGAGCTCATGCACCATGCCTATCATCATGAATTGTCAGGATTACCTAATCGTCAGCAATTCTTTGCTGACGTCGCAGAGTTGATGAAAGCAGACGTTATTTTCAGTGTCGCTCTGATTGAATTTTCGCATTACGCCCGTTTGTTGAGTCATTATGGGTTGGATGGGATGGCAGATATTGTCAAACTCACCAGCCAAACATTGCAACATGACATCGCGGATTGGCAACAGCAGCAATCATTGCGGCCCGTGCTTTATCAAATCAGTGATGCCAGCTTCGCGGTGCTTATCACGGCCGAAAATTCCCATCCGGCTACGCAAAGCCTGACGCAGGTGCTGCTTAAATCGACCGAGCGAACCAGTGCGGTAAATGGTCAATTGTTGGTCCCTTTACAAATAGGTGTCACCGAATATCCGCGCTGTAGTCAGCAGCCCGAAGATTTGCTGTTGCATGCGCAAATCGCTCTCAATCAGACCGTCAGTGGTGTGACGTTCTTTGATCATCAAACCGGCGCACGGCATCAACGTCAATTGATGCTAAATGAACGCTTGAGTAAAGCCATAGAAAACCATGAGCTCGAACTTTATTTCCAACCCCAGATGAGTGTCGAGCACCGAATGCTTTCGGGCGCTGAAACACTGATCCGTTGGAGGCTGGATGGCCAGTTTATCTCACCCGCGGAATTTATCCCGCTGGCCGAGCAAAGTGGTTTTATCCTGCCGTTAGGTGATTGGATATTAGAAACAGCCATCGCAAAAGCGGCTACGATGCAGCAACAGGCTGAACTGCGCATTGCCGTGAACATCTCGGCACGCCAGTTTATGCAGGCGGATTTTGTCGAGCGCGTTGTATGGCTCACTGAGAAATACCGGCTGCCCGCCCGCTGCCTGGAATTAGAAATCACCGAAAGTATGGTGATGGAGAATGAACAAGCTGGCCTCGCTGTGCTCAAAGCACTTAAAGGCCATGGCTTTTGCCTCGCCATTGACGATTTTGGCACAGGGTACTCATCGTTGGCCTACCTGAAAAATTTCCCCGTCGATAAACTCAAAATCGATCAGTCGTTTATCCGTAGCATGCCACAAGACCACAAAGACCAAGCTATAGTGCTGAGCTTATGTCAGCTGGCAAAAAACTTTGGTATGACCGTCATCGCTGAAGGTGTCGAAACCCCTGAGCAACTGATGTTACTGGGCCAATATCAATGTGACGCCATACAGGGATACTGGTACAGCAAACCATTGCCTGAACATGAGTTCCGTCAGTTTGTTTCCAGGCGGACACTCACTGCCGAGTAAGTCGAGACCAAATAAGGCACCATATAGGTTAAAACGATTTGCAGATAATGACGCGATGTCAGCTGATATTCGAACAGTGCCGGGCCATGATTGATCAAGGTGAGCAAAGTTCCGACGACAAGTGCAACTTTCAGCGCTCGCTTTGCAATGTCGCGGTCTTTGATAAGTTCGAACCACTGTTGATTGTGGTGTGGCAATTTCGTTCGGTGTTTTGTCATCAAAGACCTCTGGCTGGATGCCAAGTATTTTGTTTTTTGCAAAGTGTTAATCAACAAGACAGCACCTTGTTGAAAATCATTTCAGCTCAATTGATTTAATTTATTTGAAATGGAAAGCTCTTTTGTTTGGTCATGTTATAAAATGCAGTCAACAAAGGTTTTGTGCATGTGCAGTTCACCAAAATCAAACGGTTGTTATATTCCGCCGAAAAAACCGACTCGATCTATCCTGGCTGGCTTTAGCGCTGAGCAGCGAAGATCGTTTGCCGCGGCAGCAAATCAGGCGCAGGAACGCAAAGAGCAAAGGCTGCAGCTGCAAAAAGCCATTAAAGACCGTTCCACAAAAGGCAGAGTGCTACAGACGCGGGGGCATTATCAGCTGACGCCTCCCCAAGGAGATACTGTAAGTCATAAAAAACTGATACCGCGTTGGAGTGCATTCATCGTCAAACTTGGATCAGCATTTGAGTGGTCAAAATGGTGGCCAGCACGTGAGCTTTGATCTTTATCGATTGAAATGGACTTTCTTATGAGCCGGTATGTTTCTTCTGAAAAAGACCATATTCACGAGGGAGCTGCATCTCCGCGCCATCTCATCTCTTTGCGGCACTTTCTGCCACCGCAGAGTGCACGATGGCAACGTGGTCTTGCCCGCGTTTTAGACTTGCTTACTGGGATCCGGCAATTAAATCGGCTCTATCAACAACACCAATTTGCAGGGTTGGAGGTTTCCGAATTTTTAACCAAACTGCGTGCAGTGATGCAGTGGGACATTAAGATTGCGGATGAAGATCTGGCAATAATTCCCAAATCTGGGCCAGTGGTCTTGGTCGCTAATCATCCCTATGGTGGGCTTGAAGGAGTTTTGCTTGCGTCAGTACTCACCGCAATTCGCAGCGATGTAAAAATTCTTGCCAACCAGGCGCTGCAGATTCTTCCTGAACTCGCTCCTTGTTTTATCTTTACCAATCCATTGAAACCTAACGCGCGTGGCAATCTAACATCATTGCGCCAGTGTCAGCAGCATATTGCTGACGGTGGCTTGCTCGTTATTTTCCCTGCGGGCCGCGTCAGTTATCCCCGAACAGTACATGAACTTCTGACTGGGCAGATTTATGATCATCCATGGGACCGTTTTGCAGTCCATTTAAGCCAGCGCTACCAATGCCCGATCCAACCGCTGTTTGTCGCGGGTCAGAATCGTCGGCGTTTTTACGCGCTGGGTTTGCTTTATTACCGCTTCAGGTTGTTGATGCTGGTGCGGGAACTTCTTGCCAGTCAGGGAAAAACGACGCAGTTTCATCTTCAGGTTCAACCCTCAATTGCCCATCCATCACAGGACACCACCATGCAAATCGACAGCTCCCGGTTACTCACTTATTTGCAAGATCCACGTTACCGGCAAGGGTGGCCTGAAGCTGATATACAAACCTTTACAGAGATAGCGCAACCACAACCTGCGTCATTAATGATGAAAGAAATTGACGCCTTACCAGCAGAACAAAGACTGGTACGTTACAAACACTTCGACGTTTGTGTTGCCACCCAAACACAATGCCCGGCGGTGGTTGAAGAGATCCGACGTTTACGTGAGGTGTGTTTTCGTGAGTTTGATGAAGGGAGTGGCCAGCCCCAGGATGGTGACGATTTTGACGCCTATTATCTGCAGTTGTTTATTTTTGACAGAACGGATCAACAAATTATCGGCGCGTACCGGATGGGTCAAAGTGACCAAATTTTGGCGAAAAATGGCGTCGATGGGCTATATTTATCACGGATGTTCGCGTTTTCAGAGCAGTTTATCAATCGGCAACAACCTTGTCTGGAGATGGGCCGCTCTTTTGTGATCCGTGAACAGCAAAAGAGCTTCCATGCACTGTTGCTGTTGTTCCGGGGCATTGCCGCTTTTGTCAGTCGAAATCCGCAGTATAGTGTGCTCTACGGTACTGTATCGCTGAGTAAACAATACAACCCCTTAAGCGTCTGGTTAATGGCGCGTGTTCTGGCCTCACCGTCAGACGACGTGAAGGCTCGTTGTGCTTTTAGCCATCCGGAGCATCCTGAACTGAGCCGGTTCTTGGCGCAACATACACTGGATATTGATAGTCTTGATCAGCTGGTACGGCAAATTGAGCCTGACGGCAAAGGCTTGCCAGTCTTGGTCCGGCAGTATTACCAGCTGGGCGCACGTTTTTATACGGTAGGTATCGATCCGAACTTTGCCTCCACTCCTGGGTTCCTGCTCAGTGTCGATCTCAGAACGGCCCCTTACAAGCAACTGAAGCTGTTTTTTGGTGATTCATTGTCAGAGTACCTCGGCACTGTGACTTCGACCGTTGCCATGCCCTCATGAGCTCCGCTAGTGCTTCCTATCGTCTGACATGGTGCGCCAGCATGGTAACTATAATGGATATTGTGCTGATTAACCTGTAAGTGACTGAAACTCACAGTGTGCGCATCCTCACGATGCATACAAACTGAACATGCACCAGACACTGGTAGATGCGAACCGTGATATTGAAGCAATTGACTGACCGCTGCGTCAGTACCAGGGTACGCCTCGATTCTCTGAGCTCGAACACTGGCGAGTTCGACAGCAGAAGAAATGACCGGCGATGCAGGTTGAAACGTTTTTAGCTGTTGACCATCCCAATCAAACGCCTGTGCAGGCCTACTGAGTGATAGACATACCAAGGTGAACGGTTGAAAAGCACATAATTGCAAAGACTTAAGACAATGGCCGATCGCTGACGCTTGCGCGTCTGAACATGTAGCTGTTGCTTGGGTGTCGAATGAAGAGAGCGCCTGTAGTTCTTGCAACAACATCGTGATGACCAAACCACGACTCAATAGCGGCTGGGAGGTATGCTCTGCCAATAGTCCCTTTCGCGCGCTGCTTGCTTGATAATTGTTGAGCAAGGCAAACACGTTGCCTGTTGTTGTCACCGCTAACCAAGTGCCACCGCCTTGCGGATCCACCGGAAAAATAGCCTGATAACCGGGCCAAAAATGGGCAGGTCTAGCGGCGACACGAGATTTTTGCTCATCACGGTTAAAAAACACATCGAGTGTCGAACCTTCCAGTCGCCAACTTAAGGTGCACATTCTAAACTCCGCTGATAGCTGGCTGTGGATGGTGCAAGGCCAAATGTTGAAGGCATTTCTCCGCCAAACGACCGAAAAATGCTTTTTAACAGCGCATAGTGGTGGATAGCGTGGCTGCAGCAGAACATCAGCTCACGGCCGAGCGTACTCGGTACTTGTACAATATTTGTGCTGTCGATCCCTACATCCGCATTCACGATAACAGGCTGTGCTAACTGATCTACTGCCAGTGTCACAATCCAATGCTGTAACAGTCTGAATGCATCGACCGCAGCCATACAGTCGTTTTCAAGTTTAGATCCGCGTTGGCGTCTCTCATAATCCACCACAGACATGCCGGAGAGGGGAACACTTTCGGCGGCATGCCGAACACTGAAAAAATGATCCAGAACATGACGAATATGCCCGCCAATTGGGCTAGTCGCTACCTCAGAAATAGCGGTGTATTGCTCTTGCTCTAATGCCAACAGGAACTCGATCCCCTGCTGTAAGGTTGCTTGGTAGTGTGTTTGCATGCTGTGCCCGAAAAATCATGACCTGTTTAACTAGACCCAGCCTAATGCTTTCTCATTTCAGTGTTGCGGGTTAAAATCTCCGCAACACTGAAATATCAGGGAACAGCGATTTAAGCGAACGGTTGAAAAGCTTCATCCAGCGGGGTTTTTGCCAAGTGATTGATGTAATTGCTCATCACTTTCTGACTGAGGCCTAAAATCACCTCCAGTAACTGCTGGATACCATAACCCGCTGCAAAAAATTGCTGCTGTTGCTCATCGGTAAGCACACCACGCTGACGCACAATCGCCAATGTTGTTTGTCGAAGTTGTTCCAGTTTTGCATCTGGCAGCGCCACGGACTGCCGGATATTGGTGGTGATCTGTGGGTCAACTTTCATCATCTGTGCGATAGCGGCATGTGCCGGGACACAATAGTGGCATTGATGTTCCTGATTGATGCTCTGCCACACCACTGTTTTTTCTTCTGCCGAAAGGGACGTCTGGTTAAACAACTGATGTAGCGTTTGATAAGCCTCTAGCACCTTTGGTGCGGATGCCATCACCGCATGCAGGTTAGGGATAGCGCCAAAACCTTTAATGGATTTATCCAATAAGGGTTGGCTGGCTACAGGCGCGGATTCAAGGGTATGCAATGGATAAAGGCTCATGGATGCTCCTCCTGTTTTTGAGCAAAATAAGATTATTTGATTTTGAACATTTGTTCAATTTAAAATTGAACAAATGTTCAAACTAAAACTCCGGTGGGTCTATTATGGTCAACTCAGTTAAATTCGACCGCGCGGTGGTGATCGAAAAAGCAACCCAATTGTTCTGGGCCAAAGGATTTCACGGCACCTCAATGCGGGACCTGTTGGACACCGTCGATTTGCGTGCAGGTAGTCTGTACTCCAGTTTTGGCGATAAAGAACAGCTTTTTAAAGAAGCGCTGAATTGTTACGGTCAGGCTGGCGCAGAATTTCTCACGCAATGTGAAAGCGAACAGCCGCTCGCGTTAGATGCACTCAAAGCATTTGCCCGCGCCTCGGTATTAAACAGTGACAATGCGCCAAGCCGGGTCTGTATGTTGGTAAAAACCATGGCTGAACTCAGCGGGCAACAAGAAGATTTGACCGCATTAGCCCGCAAATGGCTCCAGACGATGGAAGAACGCTTTGCAAAATTGTTTAGCAAAGCAAAACAGCAGGGTATGCAAAATCCGTTACCTGCTGGCATGCTGGCCAAGCAATTTCAGGTGCAAATCATCGGCCTGAAAGCTTATGCACAAACTAACCCGCAAGCCGATGTACTGACAGAACTCACTGAAAACGTATTGGCGGCCTGGTATTAGGCCGCTAATGCCGTTGCTTTGTGCCACTTTTTATTTCGCACTGATGGTATCAAGGTCATACCAAGGCGTTGGATTGATCGGGCAGCGGAAGCGAAAACCTTCTTCAGTCACGGTCACCACGGAACTCTTTTTCGTCTGACCGGGTTCGATGGGGAACATGTCCAGTTGGTCATGTGTTTTGAAGTTTTGTAATTGAAACCCGACCAGCTTTTCCGCCTTGTTACTGATAATGAACTGGTATTTTCCCGGTTTTAACGAGGCCAGCGTATCTCGCGCCGTGAAATGACCACCGTATTGGTCGAGATAAATCTCAACAACTCCGTCGTCATTCGCTACCGGTGTGGCGGCAAAAACGTTGAGGCTCAGTGCCATCGCGGCAGTTAAAACGAGTGATTTAATCAATGTCATGGTTAGCTCCTGTTGTGCTGTTTCGACGAAAACCATGGTAGTCAATCGTCACGGTATTCAACATGACAGGTCGTCTTGATGTTCTGTCTGTTCATCCACCACAGGAAAAAGTGTGATGTTAAACCAGTTGTTCCAACAGTTCAGATTATCCACAACGGTGTTTCACCGCAGTCTGGTGTGCGACAACTGGCAGACGGATACCTCCGGCAGCGGGCATCTCAATTTTCATTTTGTCTTCCAGGGGCACTGTTATCTGCACCTGCCTGATGGCACTGTCCATCCCCTTCATCAGGGTGATTTTGTGCTGTTTCCTACCGATAGTGCACATCGCTTAACGGCCATGGCAGATAAAGAACAGCTGGACGCCACCAGTCCGCAATTTCAGGCCTATGCTGTACAAGATGCTATTCAGGGCAGCACCGGTCTTACTTGCGGATTCTTTGAATTGAATGACGACCGTCATCTGGTGTTAATGCAAGCCCTGCCTGAATGCGTTATTTGCCGCAAGAGCGACACTGATCTCAGTCTGACTCTTGCACTTGATTTGCTGTTACAGGAAGCAACAACCGGGCGGGAGTTAACTGTCCTGGCACGCTGTGCTGAGCTGTTTTTTGTATTGTTATTGCGTCAGCTACTGTCTAGTAACAACGAGCAGTTATCATTAATGACTGCGTTACAGCACCAGCGATTAGGGCCGGTACTAACGGCTTTGTATCAGGATCCCGGATATGCATGGACGGTTGAGCAAATGGCGGAGCGGGCATGTATGTCGAGATCAGCATTCTTTGAACATTTTCGGTTGTTACTTGGCGAGCCTCCGCAAAGTTACCTGACCCGACTGCGACTGCAGCAAGCCAAGCAGTTGCTGCAACAAGGGATGTCGGTGATGGCTGTGGCGGAAAAAGCCGGATATCAAGCGGAAGAAGCCTTTGCCAAAGCCTTTAAGCGCCAATTTGGTTATGGTCCGGGTCAGGCGAGAAAACGAGGATAAAACCAGAAATCAACCTCATTGATAGGATGTTCCTGGTTTTTGATTTATATCGAAGTAACCCAATCAGGCAGATAATCTAAAGCCCAGCTTTCGAGGACCCGGTCAAAACCCGTTAAAATCAGCAGGGCCAGTAGTAACAGGGTGAAGCCCAGCAGTTTTTTTCCGAACATCGCTGAATGACGCAACTTGGTTAATTTTAACCCGGAGCGATAGCCAATCCACACCAAAGGTAATGCCGTCCCAGCACCAAAACTTAGCATCACGACAAAGGCCATGCCCATATTCTGTCCGGTTGATGCCAGTGCGATGGCGGTACCGAGAGTTGGCCCGACACAGGGTAACCAGACCAGCCCCAACGACAAACCGATCAATCCCTGAGTCAGCACGGAGTCACCAGCGATTTGCTGATGGCCAAACTGACTGGTCAGCCGTGACAATAAGAATGCCAACCGATCATTGAGAGCAGGCACCAGCAGCACAGCAGCCATCACCAACATCAAACCAACGGAGAACTGGCGTAAAATATCGGGCGACAGCCCAAGATTGAGCAACAGGAAGGTCAATACAGTTCCTGCAAACGCGAAGGCCAACATGATCCCCAGCGTTAACGCCCACAGGCCCCATTTGGAGGCCTGCATTGCCGACGCGGTAACCGCCGGCAGCATGGGTAAAACGCACGGAGATATCAGACTGAGCAAGCCTGCTATAAAGGCAAGTGGGATTGAAGACCACTCCATATTAAAGCTTTTCGGCGTTGGTTAATTGCTGGGTGATCGCATCCGCTTTGGTTTCGGCCACAGAAAACCACAGTTGTTTTTCACCTTTGTACAGGATCAACGTGGATTGGCGTGGTGCTTTAAAGTAGCTTACCCAATCTTTTTGCTCATCAAAATCTACGACCAATACTTTCACCTTGCTCGCTGGATTCTTGTGAAAATAGTCTGCCAGGATCATCGATTGACGCTTGCAGGTTGGACACCAGGTTGCGAAGACATCAATTAAGATGACTTCGTTATTCGCCTGCGCTTCTTTAAAGGCAGCCTCGGTAAATGGCGTTTTGGCAAACACTGAGAATGTCATGACCAGAGCAGACAGAAGTAACATCAATTTACGCATTTATTTTCTCCATAAAACAACCCGGACCTTCGAAGATCCGGGAATGTTGATGATCCTATGAATTACGCAGCACCACCGCAGCTAGCTTCTTTCGCTTTGTCGGTAGATTTTTTAGCGTCAGCTGCTTTTTTATCTGCGCCACATTTACCTTCGCCGCACTTACCTTCTTTCGCTTTATCGCCAGCAGCTGCTTTGTCGCCACCACACTTGCCTTCACCACATTTACCTTCTTTGGCCTTGTCAGTACTTTCGGTTTTTTGCTTATCGGCACCGCAAGCTGCTTCCATCGCGGCCACTTCATAACCTGCGTTCATATTCACAGCCGCAAATGCGGTGCCGGAACCAACAGTGAACGTCGCCAGTGACGCCAGAACTAATGCATTCAGAGTAGATTTGTTTTTCATTGCTGTATTCATAACCATTTTCCTTCAACTGTGGATTTGTTTTGCGGCTGCGTAATTGCAGACTCATTGAACTAGACCCAGACATGACTGCTTCGCTTTCAGCAAATATGAACATTTGTTCAATTTTTTTTATTTTCAGCTGGCTACGAAAGACGATCATCGAGAAGTCGGTCTATATTCAATTAGTTACCGCAATTGCAAAATGACTGAGGTGGATGCACATGCGTTCTGGTTCCATTAAAAGCAGGATTTTCATTGGTTATGCCGCCATTCTATTGGCGACTCTGGTTGCAACCGTCTTACTGATCAAAAGTAATCTGACGGTGACCACTGAAGTAAAAGGATTTGTTGACACATCAATGCCTGCATTACAGGCCGTCAATGCCACTCAAAGTACAGCGAAACAGTTGGTGCTGACAGGTTATGAGCTCTATGGCACCACAATTTCCAGTGAAGTTTTTACAACAAAACAGCAAGCCCTTGATCTGGAACTCAAATCTCAACTGGCCAAATTAACTTCTTTCTCCGGTGAAACTGTGAAAACGACTTATCAGGCGTTGGATGCCGCGCTGATGCAATTGCGTCAGCAAATGCAGGCCGAACAAGTCGATTGGGATGCAGCCCGGGAGCAACTGGGGGTGATTAATCAGCGGGCAAACGAGTTTAACCAAGCGGCCAACGGTTTAGCGGGTCGAATCACGGAGGATGCAAAGGCCAATAGTGACATGATTAGCATGGCCTTAATTGCCAATACTTATACTGTCGTTGGACTACTCATTCTGATCCTGATGGTCGCCGTTGGCTTTTATTTATTAGCCCAGAAACAAATTGCGCAGCCGATTGTGCGACTGTCCAAAGACTTAAACGACATTGCCGCATCACGGGATCTGACCAAAATACTCAGCACCGAGTGTGTGTTGGAAGTGAACAATGTTGCTAGCAACGTCAACCATTTACTTCGTGTATTTAAAGACGGTATTTGCGAAATGCAACAAGCTATTAGTGGAATAGACCATGCCGTTGGTTCGCTGGCTGATAGTTCAGCTCAATCCTTCGATGCTGTCGGATTTTTGCAGCAGAAAATCCAATTACTTGTACATAACATGTCGCAGTTGGAACAGCAGATGCAGACCAGTGTCAGCCATTCCAGCCATGCTGCTTTATCCGCAAAATCAGGTGCAGAATCGATGTCACAAAGCCAAAAGGCTGTTGTTGAGACATCACGCAGCATCAGCCGTTTGTCCGGAGATATTGAAACAACGGCGCATATGCTACTCACTTTGCAATCGACAGGCGATCAGGTTTCTGGTGTAGTCAATACCATTGCCGAAATTGCCTCACAAACTAATTTGCTGGCATTAAATGCAGCCATTGAAGCGGCTAGGGCTGGCGAGTCTGGTCGGGGTTTTGCTGTCGTTGCGGACGAGGTACGGACTTTAGCCGTAAGGACTCAGCAATCAACCGTCGAAATCAATGCGATGCTCGCCAATATCGTCAATTCAATTCGGGCTGCGGTCGCCAATATGCAGTCCAATCGAGAAACGGCACAGCGTTCTGTTGAGTTGGCAGCGGATTTAGTGCAAACGTTAGAAAGTGGCCGGCAGGTCGTTTTGGAGTTGGCAGACGTCAGTCAGCAAGCCGCCAATCTGGCAGGCCAGTCCCAGGTTCAAACCCAAGCATTGCGCAATGAAGTTCTTGCCTTTGAACAGCAAGGTGCAAGTGTGTCCGATGCCAGCCAAAAAGTGGGCAGTACCAGTCAAGCGCTGACGACCTTATCCGAACAGCTCAAACAGACTGCCGCTTTATTTAAACATTAGTGTTCAGTATGCAATTGTCAGGAGCCATCTTTTACATTTGCAGCGCAATAAAGCAACAGATGAAATATGTTGGCAGGTTTGGCGGTCTTCATAAAAGTACGGGGCATTTTGCTCCGCTATCCACTTGAAAGGTTCAGGTCAATCGACATGTCAGTGCAAAAAACAAACTTTAATCATCATCAAGCCATCCCAATGGTTGGCCTGGGGCTGCGACGTGATCATGTGAACGATCTGCTCAATAGCTCGCACTCTGACATTGGCTTTCTGGAACTTGCACCAGAAAACTGGTTGCCATTTGGTGGCCAACTGCGAAAAAAATTGACAGCTTTGGCAGAGAGATATCCTCTGGTATGCCATGGCTTATCGCTCAACATCGGCGGCCCTGATCCCTTGAGCAAACGCTTTTTAGCCGATTTAAAGGCTTTCTTTGATCAGTTTCCGATGCTGTGTTACAGCGAGCATCTGAGCTACACCGCCGCCGGAGGTCAGCTGTATGATTTGCTGCCGATGCCATTTCAGCAGGCAGCAATAGCTCACCTGGTTTCGCGCATACATCAGGTTCAGGATGTCCTCCAACGCCCGTTAGTGCTGGAAAATATCTCTTATTACACTCCGGTTGCCGCTGAAATGTCGGAGCTGGAATTTTTACTTGAAGTGCTGGAACAAGCCGATTGTCAGTTATTACTGGACGTGAACAATGTGTACGTAAATTCCGTCAACCATGGCTATGACGCTTACGAGTTTATCCGGGCTCTGCCATCAAAACGTATCCGATACGGGCATATAGCCGGACATTACGTCCAACATGAGCATCTCCTGATAGATACCCATGGCGCCGATGTGTGCTCGAATGTATGGCAACTTCTGGGCTATGCCTATCAGTGCCACGGCACCTTCCCAACGTTGTTAGAACGCGATTTTAATTTACCTGAATTGTCAGAATTGACGGCTGAGCTAAAAATCATCAAAAACATTCAGCAGCAAAACTCAGTCCTGCAGAAGCGTCAGGTGGCGATATGAATCAACTTTTTGCTATCCAAAAACAGCTGGCTGATGCAGTTCGCTTCCCCAATGAATTAGCACCCCATGGCATTGAGCAGGAACGTCTTGATGTGTACCGGGAACTGGTCATCAACAATGTCGCAAATTTTGTCCGTAGCGCCTTCCCGGTTTTGCGAGGGATTTGTGGTGACGACGTTTTTGACAAAAAAATCCGACAATTTTTTCAGCAGAGCCAATTAGATAGTCCGTATTTTGTCGAGATCCCTGAAGCCTTTTTAGGGTGGTTGCAAGAAAACGCTGCAGACTTGCCGGCCTTTGCTCTTGAGTTGGCACATTACGAATGGTTGGAGCTGGAGCTATTTCGTCGGGAAGAAGAAGGTCATCCAAGCGAAAAGCCTCAAATATGGTCAGAACAGCTGCCGTTTGAAATCTCTGATAATGACCATCAGGCCATTGCCATATCTTCTTTACTCGAAGTTGCAGCCTTCCAGTACCCAGTGCATCAGTTATCTGAGCAGTACCAGCCATTAGAGCCACCAGAACAGCCAACATTTTTAGCGGTGTATAGAAGCTTGGACGATCAGGTGCACTTTATGCAGTTGGATGCGCTGAGTACAGCAACTATCCAACTACTAAAATCGTCAGCGATGTCGTTTCACCAACTCGTATCTTCAATCGCGCAGCTCGTTCCAACGTTGAATAACGAAACCATCAAAGACGGAGTCGTTAAGCTAATGGAAAAGCTCAACAGTCATGGACTTGTCTTGCTCATCGAGGCTCCAAACTACTAGTTTTGGTGAACACTGAAAGTCAAACGTTGTGAGGTTGTTAGCTTGCGGGCGAAGTATTGATAGAAATGGCCACTTAACCAGCATCAGACATAGACCTATACCGTGAATAAATCTGTTCGATTTCACCTTCTTTCATCATTTGCTGCAGTGCCTGATTGATGACTGGTAAATAATCTGCTTTATCCGGATGCAAACGCATCATCACGTCTTGTTCGTCCACCACATCACCTACTTCCAGAGCCTTGTATTCAGGCCGGATTTTTTGCAAATACAGGAGAGTGTCGTAGCCTATAAAAATCTGATTAAGCCGTCCGATCAGCAGTTGCTCTAATAGTAAATCGCTGGATAAATTATCCAGCCGGATGATCAGGCCTGCACTCATCGCAGCATCATACTTCGGGTATACAAACCCCCTGACAACCCCAACCATATCCCCAAAAAGGTCTGAAGGAACCTTAACTGGCTTTTTCTTCCCTGGCGCAAACACTACAACTTCAGCGGATTTGGCATAACTGATACTGTAAAGCCCAGGTACACGCATGTGCGAGCGCCAATTAGGATTCACTCCGGGCTCAATATCAATGCGTCCGGTATCAAATTCAGCTAAGCCTCTGGCAACCGGGCGGCTGGCTAACTCAAACTGCACTTTGGTGATTTCCTGGATACGATGGAAAATATCGGTAAAGAGCCCTTGATGCTTGTCACCTTCGAGCATGGTATAAGGCGGATTACCCGGTTGATATAACAATACTTTTAGCGGTTGCTCAGCCAAAGCATGCCCACAGGCCGTTATAAACAAAATAACTGTTAACCAAGTCATGGCGAGCGAAGGATTTACTCTGACCATAGAACGAGTTCTCTGAAGCTATTATTGCCTAAAGTATAGAGGCTTTCCTGCTTTTCGCCCCAACATAAAAAATAACGCCAAGCAACTGATTGTAAAATAATTGTCGCTTATGACGACTTAAAGATATGCTCGCTAAACACCAACATTATTGAACCTTTTTGCCAATCAGATACACCTCCTTTGTGCTGACTGAAATACCCAAAATCCGACAATCACGCAAATGATAACGATTGTTAATTGCATTTGTGATCGTTACAATGTTGCCAATTTTAATGTCGCCCCCCCTTTGGAGAAAATAATGCCCGGCACTTATAAACTGATGTATTTAGCGGTTTTGTTGGCGCTAATCCCCGCTGCAGCTCTGGCTGACGATGACAAAGATGTAAAGAGCATTGAGCGGATAACTGTGACCGGCAGCCGCATGGTCGAAAGTCTGGACGAAGTACCGGCAAGCATTACCCTCATCGATCAGCTGCAGCTGCAGGAAAACCTGCAGGTTAGTTCTGAGCTGCAAAACCTACTGGCGCTTGCGGTACCTGGCATGGCACCCAGTACCGGCAGTGCCAGTAACTTTGGCCAAACCTTACGTGGCCGTAATGTGTTGGTGATGATTGATGGGGTTCCACAGGACACACCGCTGCGTAATGGTGGCTTAGGCATTCGTACTTTAGATGCTGCCAGTATTGAACGTATTGAAGTGGTCAATGGTGCAACGTCAATTTGGGGCAATGGCGCTGCCGGTGGTGTTATTAACTACATCACAAAAAAACCAACAGCTAGTGCCGCCAATGTCATAAATTAGTGGACACTTCAAAATCCCTCTCCTATACTGTCTATTAAATCCTCAACCATGTAGTTAGTAGACATTTTGTCTACTATTCGATTTAGGAGACATTCTGATGCGACTTTTTGGTTATGCCCGCGTTTCAACCAGTCAGCAGTCCCTCGATATTCAACTGAAGTCTCTGGCTGAGCATGGTGTTGAACCACATAGGATCTTCAGCGACAAAGAATCCGGAAGTCACCTCAATCGTGAGGGATTGCAAACACTGTTGATGAAGGTCGAGAAAGGCGACCTGGTACTCGTCAAAAAACTCGACCGATTGGGCCGCGACACCGCAGACATGATTAACCTCATCAAGGAATTCGACAACATGGGGGTGGCAGTTCGTTTCCTTGATGATGGAATTAGTACGCAAGGCGAGATGGGCAAGATGGTGGTCACGATCTTGTCGGCCGTAGCACAGGCGGAGCGACATCGTATTTTGGAGCGGACTAATGAAGGGCGGCAGGAAGCGAAGGCTCGGGGCGTTAAGTTTGGCCGCAAGCCAAAGATTGATAAAGCAAAAGTTATTGATATGAGGGCGGCAGGCAAATCTGCGACAGAAATATCACGTGTGCTTTCTATTGGTCGATCCACCGTTTACAAAATTTGCGGATGATTATGAGTGTTCCGAAAACGGAAGCGTGGTTCCAATAATCTGCTATCACCGGTAGAGTATGAAAACAGTAACCAAAAGTAGCTGGGTAGTGTCTAGTCTGTTGACGGCGAACGACGGCTTAGTGTTTTTTATCGTGATTGCTTGCTCAACAAGATACAATAACCTCATAGCGAGGAGGAC
>Ga0180008_1000326_pt1 | contig 44215 bp, 45 predicted proteins | sample MM_PW_MetaG_FD_121121 | JGI IMG/M metagenome (GOLD analysis project Ga0180008, IMG submission 121121) | Groundwater microbial communities from the Aspo Hard Rock Laboratory (HRL) deep subsurface site, Sweden - MM_PW_MetaG | ecosystem: Environmental > Aquatic > Deep subsurface > Groundwater... | reverse complement strand
TTTCATGCTTTAAAGAGTGATTTTCCTATTATTCCATTGTTTATTTTCGATACAGATATTTTAGATAAACTGCCTAAAGATGATGCTCGGGTTACTTTTATACATGAAAACTTAACAACGATCCATAAAGAATTACAATCAATTGGCAGCTCATTGTTGGTGAAAAACGGAAGTACTAAAGAAGTATGGCAGTCTCTAGTAGATGAGTACGACATTAAAGAAGTCTTTTTTAATAAAGATTACGAGCCATACGCGATCAAAAGAGACGAAGCGATTTGTGAATTCTTAGATCATAATAATATAATTTCTTATTCTTTTAAAGATCAAGTTATCTTTGAAGAAAAAGAGATTACCAAAGCTGATGGTTTACCTTATACCGTTTATACTCCTTATAAAAACAAGTGGTTAGAGAATTATAAAAGTACTGCACCAGTACAAGAATACAATGGTACAGCGTTTTATAGTAATTTCTTTAAAAGTTCTTCTTCTTTACTAACTCTTGAAGATATTGGTTTTGTTGAAAGTAAAATAAAAGTGAAACCTTATACTTTTAAAGGAGTTTCTAATTACGAAGAAACACGTGATTTTCCTGCTGTAGATTCCACATCTTATTTATCACCTCACTTACGCTTTGGTACGGTAAGTATTCGTAAAATGGTCAATTATGCTGCGCAATCAAACGCTGTTTTTTTAAGTGAATTGATTTGGCGTGAATTTTTTATGCAGATACTTTTTAGTTTTCCAAAAGTGGTCACTCACAATTTTAAATCAGCTTATGACGGAATAGAGTGGCGCAATAATGAGGCCGATTTTAAAAGATGGTGTGAAGGAAAAACAGGCTATCCAATGGTTGATGCTGGAATGCGTCAGCTCAATGAGACTGGATATATGCACAACCGCGTACGCATGGTAGTGGCTAGTTTTTTAATTAAGCATCTCATGATTCAGTGGCAATGGGGCGAAGCTTATTTTGCTCAAAAATTATTAGATTACGATTTGTCTGCTAATGTTGGTAACTGGCAGTGGGCAGCTGGTACAGGTTGTGATGCTGCTCCTTATTTTAGAGTATTTAATCCTGAAATTCAACTTAAAAAGTTTGACGAAAAAGGAAGATACATTCGTAAATGGATTCCTGAGTTTGACTTAGGGTACTGTGCTCCTATGGTAGAACATGCTTTTGCACGTGATAGGGCAATCGCAACTTACAAAGCTGGTATACTGAAGTAATACCTAGAGTGAGGGAGCAGTTGTACGTTACTTATACTCACAGAAAGGAACTAAAGTTGACTTTGATAAAAATTCTAAGAAAAGCGTAAGGTACTAAGTGGCTTATTTATCTCATTTTAATTCATGAGAATTAGTTTGTGAATTTAGAGTATATTTTTATGATAATTTCATTTTTCTAGCCCATATAGTAACGGCATCCTTTGCTTTTTTTCTTTAAAAAAGGAAAGATATAGTGGATAGCTGGAAAGTGCTCCTTAAAACTATTTAATCAACTTATTCAGCATTCCTTTGAATATAAATCCATGAAACGGCAAGACGGAATACCAATATAATTTTCCCCAAATTCCTCTAGGTTGGAATGTAGCAGATTGATACAGTGTATTTCCTATTATTTTAAACTCCAACCATGCTTTTCCAGGTAGTTTCATTTCAGCAAACAGCACTATCTTACCTACTTCCTTATCAGCGTAAAGTACGCGCCAAAAGTCCAAAGAATCTCCAGCATGTATTTCATGTTTATTGGTTCGCCCTCTTCGAGAGCCAACACCACCAAAAAGTTTATCTAGAAAACCTCTTAAATCCCATAACCAATCGCCATAATACCATCCGGTTTCTCCACCTATAGACCATATTTGTTTGATGGTGTAGTCTCTATCAATGATTTCTTTTTTGCGACGGTCAATGTAACAATCTTTCTTAGGTACTTTTAAATAGGAAGAGATGTTAGTCTTAAATCGGCCACTAACTAGCGAGTCTTTCCAGCTAGAGGCAACGGTATCGCTTTCAATTTTACTTAATGCCCTTGATAGTGCTAGATCATAGGACATAGGAGTTACACCTAAAAGTTCGTTAATTCTAGTGTCTCGACAAACAACCTCTACTTTCATACTACTTACTAAAGCACTTGCTAATTTATAGGACGTTGAAGTAACAAAATAGAGCCAGTAGGAGGAAAGTTTTGGTGTCATTACCGGAACAGTAAATATCCAACGTTTTAGATTTTTAGCTTTAGCAAAACCTAAAAGCATTTCTTTATAAGTTAATATATCCGGTCCTCCAATGTCGAAACTTTGATTGTATGTAGCACGATTAAGTAAGGATTTTGATAAAAACTCAAGCACATCTGTAATTGCAATTGGTTGGCAACGTGTATTAAGCCATTTGGGAGTAATCATTACGGGTAGTTTATTTACTAAATCCCTAATGATTTCGAATGAGGCGCTACCAGAGCCTACAATAATTCCTGCTCTTAAGGTTGTCATAGCATAGGTACCCGTATTTAATGTTTCTTCTACTTTTTTTCGGGATGATAGATGCTTAGACAGCGTGTCGTCATTAATAATTCCGCTAAGGTATATTACTTGCTGCGCTTTAGTCTTATTGATTTGGGAGACAAAGTTTAGTGCAGATTCTTTTTCTAGTTTGTCATAATTATTGGCAGAACTTGACATGGAGTGAATAAGATAATAGGCAGCATCTATGTCTGATGGTATGGCTTGTAGTGTCTCTTTTTTTAAAAAGTCTACTTCTACAACTGAAACCAGATCCTTGAATGGAAGTGGAACAAAAAAGCGATTCAAATCTCTTACGCAACATACAATATCGTGACCTTGATCTATTAAAATGGGTAATAGTCTTTTTCCGATATAGCCTGTTGCGCCTGTTAAGAGAATTTTCATCGTTCTATGTTTTAAGTTTTAGCTCAATTTGTTCGAAATTAAGCTTATGAATTCTTTTCTTGTCTTATTTTTTTCAAACGCACCTGTGAAAGACGATGTAGTTGTGAAAGAATTTTGTTTTTCAATACCACGCATTTGCATGCACATGTGTTGCGCTTCAATTACAACAGCGACACCAAGTGGTTCAAGCGCTTCTTGGATACAATCTTTAATCTGGTCTGTTAATCGCTCTTGTACTTGCATTCTTCTAGCGAAAGCATCAACAATTCTTGGGATTTTACTTAGTCCAACGATTTTCCCGTTTGGTATGTAGGCAACGTGTGCTTTTCCAAAAAATGGAAGCATGTGGTGTTCACACATAGAATAGAGTTCGATGTTTTTTACGACAATCATTTGGCTATGATCTTCAGTAAAAAGGGCTCCTTTTAATATTTCTAGTGGGTCTAATGCGTATCCATGTGTTAGAAACTGCATAGCTTTTGCAACTCTTTCAGGCGTTTTCTCTAAACCTTCTCTAGTTACATCTTCTCCTAAACCGTGAATAATGGTTTTATAATTTTCGGCTAATAAAGCGGTTGTCTCTGCGTTATATTGCTCTTTTTTTTCGTAGTTTTTCATTTCTTTGATCATGTGCTTGCTTCTGCTGTATTGAGTGATAATTATATTTTAAAAGTTACAATTCCGTAGTCCATTTCAAAAACTTGTCCTGAAATTGATTTTGCTTTGTCTGAGATTAAGAAGTCAGCCATATCTGCCACTTCAGATGGTTTTAGATATCCTTTCATGGGATGACGTTCTATCATCATGTCTTTCATTCTATCATTTCTTAAGATGTTTGCAGATAAAGAAGTCTCCGTAATAGTTGGAGCAATAGCGTTGATTCTAATCGTCGCTGCTAGTTCTGCTCCTAATGATTTTACTAAACCTTCTACACCCGCTTTTGCTGTCGCGATACTCGCATGAAAAGGCATACCTAGTTTTGCTGCAACGGTACTAAAAAGTACAATCGATGGATTGGTTCCTTTTTTCAAGGCAGGTAAGTATTTTTGAATCGTTTTAACCGCTCCAATAACATTGATTTCAAAGTCATTTCTGAAATCATCAATGCTCAAATTACCGATTGGTTTTAGGTTAATAGATCCTGGGCAATAAATTAAGGTATCTACATTTTCAATTTCCGGAAGTGAATCTTGTAAGATGTCTAATGGAAAATGTTTCAAGTTAGGATGCGTAATTTCTGGTGCATTTCTGCTAATGTTATAAATGTAATTATTTTCTAACTGTTGTAATAAAATAGCGCTACCTATGCCTTTACTACCACCTACTATAACTATGTTTTTCATAATTGATTTTTTATGAGCCAATCGACTAGCGCTTGGATATTTTATTGTTATTTATTTGTCTTTGCATTGTGCATTTAAAGCGTCCTTCAGTAAAGTTACGTAGCTTTTCGTGCTTGGTTTTTCGACCTTGTACACGAGCTCTCCACATTCTAAAGCTAGAAGGCTTCATTTCAGCTCGCATCAAATCGATCACCTCTTGCTCTTTTAAACCAAACTGTAAATGAATTGCTTCAAAAGTGGTACGGTCTTCCCAAGCCATTTCAATGACGCGGTCTTTTTCTAAATTAGTTAAATGTGCTGCCACCATTTGCTAATATTTTAAATAATCATTTACTTTTATCTCCGCTTTCAAATCGAACATAAGGTTGTACAAACCAAAGAAAGTTCGATTGATATAGATAAAATGTTTAGATCCTCGGTTACCATTCATTTTTTTCAAATTAGTATCATTTGCAAAACGTTCTCCTAGTTTAGCAATATTTTCAAAGAATACTTCATCAGAAAAATCAAAAGTCTCTGATTGGAAAGGTTGCGTGAATAAAGAAAGTAAGTCATGAAACATTTGCGTGAAATATGCAATCTCCTCTTTAGTGTCATCTGTTCTCAAAATCTCTAAATTAAATAGCTTTTCTTTGAACAGTGCTTTATTATCGATTACGTTTTTGTCAATTAATTCAAAATAAGGAACGTAGAAGTCGTTAGGGATAGTTTTCATACATCCAAAATCTAATGCAACTAGTTCATCTTTTTCGTTAATCAAAAAATTTCCTGGATGTGGATCAGCGTGAACTTTTTTAAGTATGTGTATTTGATACATATAAAAATCCCACAATGCTTGACCTACTTTATTTGCCACGATAGGATCAGAATTTTTAAATTCAGATAAATGTACACCTGACATCCAATCCATAGTGATAATTTTCTCTGATGAAAATTCAGGATAGTATTCTGGAAAAACTAAATTTTCTATTTTTTTACAAGCCGCCACAACTTCTTGGCTTTGCTTTAATTCTAATAAGTAATTCGTTTCTTCAATTAATTTGTCTTCAACTTCTTTAAAATATTTATCAGAGTCTTTTCCTTGTAAGTTAAACATTCTGATAGCTATAGGTTTAACTAAAGCGAGGTCAGATGAAATGCTGTTAGCAACTCCCGGGTATTGAATTTTAACTGCTAACTTTTTGTTGTTTTTAACTGCTAAGTGAACTTGACCAATGCTCGCAGCGTTAACTGAATTAGGATTAAATTCATCAAATATCTCATAAGGAGTTTTCCCAAAATTATTTTTGAATGTTTTTAGCACTAACGGAGCTGAGAGTGGTGGAACTGAGAATTGTGACAATGAAAACTTCTCAACATAAGCTTGCGGCAAGAAATTCTTATCCATGCTTAACATTTGAGCTACTTTCAAGGCGCTACCTTTTAAGCTTTTAAGTCCGTCATATATGTCTTCGGCATTGCTTTCATTCAGTTTATCACGAGTTAAATCAGAATTAACGATTTTCTCTCCGTAATATTTTAAATAATTCACACCCACTTTTGCTCCTGTTTGCACGAGTTTTGTAGCTCGTTCAATTTTTGAGGTTGGAATATAATCGATTGTTTTCATTTATTTTTTTTGTGTTTTTTCTTTGAAAATAAATTTCCCAAAGTCAATAAGGCTGTTGATTGGCGCGATATTCATTAAGTCAAAACTTAATTTTACTGATTTCTCAATGTAAATATCTGTTTTCTCAAAGGCTGCCGATCCATCTTCCATCCAGAATTTCAAAGTGAAGAGGAATTGTACCCATGCACTTTCTTGAATTGCTTTCTCTTGTAATTCTTGTATTTTTTCCTGCTCAATTAAAATTTCATCTGTAGTAATTTCAGCAATGTAATTTTTAAAACTTGTTCGTAAGCTTGATAGTTGCATCAAGTTTTTGAGTTGATTTTTGTTTTGTTGCAAACTCATCAAAACATAACTACGGTTAGCTGTTAACAATTCGAAGAATGTAAAGTAAAAACTGAGTAATTTACTTTTCATGTCATAGGTCTCGTAGTTCGCATCAGTATGAATCAATTCGACTGTTTTTTCAAAAAACATATCGTATACTATTGTCTCAATATTTTCTAGATTACCAAAAAAACTGTAGAATTCAGCTTCGGTAAAATCATTCATTTTAGTAAAGAGATATACTGACTTAGGCTTCTCATTATGTTCTAAAGTGTAGTTCATATACATAGACACAATAGATTCTTTTGTTATTTTAGATTTCTTGGTTGCCATTTTTTCTTGTTTATTTAGAGTATAAAGATAATAAATGTTTAACAATTATTCGGTAAAGTTAAACAAAATTTATTTTGTATCTTTACCTGAGTAGAATTTAAACAATAAAGTTATGAAAAAAAATGTTTTGATTACGGGAGGTACGGGCTTTGTTGGGAGGCATTTAACAGATTTGTTATTGGAAAATGGATACAGTGTTTCGATCTTAAGTAGGACAAAAAAAAATAATACAGATTCCGTATTTTATTACACATGGGATGTTAAAAAGCAGGTTATCGATAAAGAGTCAGTCCTTAAAGCTGACTACATTATTCATCTAGCTGGCGAAAACATAGCTGGCAAGCGCTGGACAAAAGAACGTAAGGAAGCTATCATTAATAGTAGAGAACAGTCTGCGCAACTTATTTATGGTGTGGTAAAAAAACATAGTAAAAAACTAGAGGCATTTATATCTGCATCCGGAGTAGGTATATATGGAGCGATTAATGGGCAGGCTATTTGTGTCGAAGAGCAGAAACCTGCTAATGACTTCTTGGGTTTAACTTGTCAAAAATGGGAGGCCGTAGCAAATGAATTTCAAAGAGAAGGTATCCGCACTGTAAAAGTTCGGACCGGATTAGTTTTAGGTAAAAATGATGGTTTTCTTGAAAAACTGAAGCCAATATTCAAATACAAACTGGGTGCGGCTTTAGGTTCAGGTTCACAATACATGCCTTGGATTCATATTGATGATTTGTGTGCTATTTACCTTGAAGCACTAGAAAATACAGATATGAGTGGTGCTTATAATGCTGCTATTACTGATGATACTACAAATGCTAGCTTCTCAGATACCTTTGCTAGCGTTTATGGATATAAAATTTGGCTACCTAATGTACCCGCTTTTTTAATGAAATTAGCACTCGGGGAAATGGCAAAACTGCTTTTAACCGGCAGAAGAGTGTCAAACGAAAAGATAAAGTCAGTAGGTTTCACATTCAAATGGCAAAAATTAGAGGACGCAATAAGGTCGTGTGTATAGATATTTATTCTAGCATTGCCACCAAACTTACGTGTACATTTTTTGCGATTTTATCACGAACGAGATACGGTATTTGAATATTAAAGTCATCTGTATTCAGGTTAAAACTAGTTGCCAATTCTAATTTGTTTCCAATTTTTTTAAAATAAGCGGGAACTCGCATTTTTTTGGACTTACCATGTATTGTAATGGTACCTTCAACTACATATGTACTTTGGAAATTGTTAATTTTAGATAAATCAAATTTCAATATTGTTCCTTTGAAGATGGCTTTTGGATACCTCTTAGTCTCTAAATAGTTTTCGTTAAAATGTTGTTGCATCAGTGATCTTTCAAAACGAAAATCCTTTACGTAAACCACAAAAACAATTGTTTCTTTTTTTATGTTTAAAAGACAATGTGTGGTACTGCTTTTAGCTTGTATAGGTTCAAAAAAAGGAACTGAAGCTTCAAAAGATACCAAAGCTTTATCTGTGCTCCATTTTTCTTGAGCACCAACAGTAATGAAACTAAGCAAGAGGAGGAGTAGTGTTTTTTTCATTTTCTTAGCTTTTTAGTCCACTACTAAAGTTACGAAAAAATAAGGTTATTTTCTAATTTTTTACTGAAAAAACACCCCTCTAAAGCTCAATATAAGTCACCACTTTTTTATTCTTAATGTATTTGAACAGAAACCCGATATTGGGCTAAATTGTCTATTGCTTCCTTACTACCATAATCATAGTGTTCCTCATGTCGATCTTTTTCTTTCTTCAATGATATTTGTTTTAGACAATTAATAAAACGTCTTACTTGCTTTTCAGTAGAAAGTATTAAACCCGGTACTTTGGCGTTATTTCCCTGCGCATCTTTAGATACCATCGTGAAGTAGGAGGAATTACAATGCTTTTTAGCGCCAGTCTGGATATTCTCTGATTCAACTCGAATACCTACAATCATAGAGCTATTACCTACATAGTTTACGCTAGCTTTCATTGTTACTAATTCACCTACTTCTATAGGACTGAGAAAATCTACCGTATCTACACTGGCAGTTACACAATAGTTGCCTGAGAATTTAGAAGCACAGGCAAAAGCGATTTGATCTAGCAGTGATAAAATGTAACCTCCATGAATTTTACCACTAAAGTTAGTGTGAGAGGGAAGCATTAGCTCTGAAATGGTGATATCTGATGATTCAACCGTTTTATAATTATTTGTCATATTATTTATTTAAAGCGGTAAGGAGAGTCTTCTTCTTTTACATCGATAATAAAATATTTTGAATCGCCCCACCAAGCAAAAGTTTTATAACGTTCAATATATTTTACTTTGATGTATTTGCCTTCAAATTTTTGCAAATCTGTTATGACTCGTTTGTCTTTGTCTAATACTGAAAAGGAAAAGATTTGTGCTCCAGAAATTCCTTGGCTTATTTCACCTTCCCAAGTTTTAAAAACTATCCCTTTATTACTAAATTTTATTAGTTGGCCTGAGCGAACCCCTTCGCTGTAGGTTGCGTTGTAAATAAATGTAAAATAACCTACTACTGATAATAGAACAACTGCAGTAAGCACGTAAATAAATTTTTTCATAATGGTTTAGTTTAATAGTTCGTTATCCTCCTTGTTGGCTCGATTGATAATACTCTCTGGAAGCGATTTTTTAGCTTTAGCTCCCATTTTCTTTAATTTTTCAACACTAGTAATTAGGTTTCCTTTCCCATCTACTAATTTATTCATTGCACTGCTATATTCTGTCTTGCTTTCATCAATTTTTTTACCAATTTTTATTAAATCAGTTACAAAACCTTCAAATTTATCATACAATGCGCCTGCTTGCCTTGCAATTTCGAAGGCATTTTCTTGTTGTTTTTGATTTGCCCACATACTATCTATAGTTCGCAATGTAGCAAGTAATGTAGCAGGGGTTACAATTACGATGTTTTTTTCGAATGCTTTGTTGTATAAAGTAGTGTCTTCATTCAAAGCCATCGCAAATGCTGGTTCGATAGGAATAAACAATAAAACGAAATCAGGACTTTCAATCTGATACAAATCTTGGTAATTTTTGTTTCCTAATTGCTCCACATGACGTTTTATAGAGTTTACGTGCTCTTTTAAATAGCTAATTTTTATCTCATCATCTTCTTCATTAATATATTTTTCATATGCGGTTAACGAAACCTTAGAATCGACAATCATCTTTTTACCATCAGGTAAATTAATTACTACATCAGGAAATACGCGGCTGCCATCTTCTCTAGTAAAGGCTTGCTGTACTTCGTATTCACGCCCTTTTTCTAAGCCTGATTTTTCTAATACACGTTCTAACACCAGTTCGCCCCAATTCCCTTGCATTTTGCTATCACCCTTTAACGCTTTGGTAAGGTTAATAGTTTCTTTGCTCATTTGAATGTTCATCTCACGTAATCCTAAAATTTGCTGACGCAAAGCCGCATGATAGTCAATACTTTCCTTATGGGTGTCTTCTACTTTTTTCTCAAATAATTGAATCTTGTCTTGCAAAGGCGACAAGATGTTTTTCATGTTTTCTTTATTCTGTTCAGTGAATTTATTTGATTTTTCGTCTAAAATTTTATTAGCTAAATTTTCAAACTCTTTGGTGAATTTTTCTTGAAGCTTTTCAACTTCGTCTTTTTGCTCTTTATTGCGTTCCCATAGGTTTTCAAAATCTACTTCTTTTTTTGATAGCTGTATTGCCAAACTATCCTTTTCACGTCGAATAGTTTCTTTTTCAGAATTAAATAGTTCTAATTGTTTTTCCACAGTGTTTTTATCATTCAAAAATTGTGATTTTTGTTGCTCGAACTGTGTCCGTAAAGCAATTAGCTTCTCTTCCAAACTGATTTTTTCAGATTGAAAACGAGCGGAAAAAATTAATTTTCCAAGAAAAAGACCAAGTACAAGCGCAATGAGGAAGATAAATAAAAAAGAAATAAGGTCAGACATTAATAAGAGTTTTTGCAAAAGGTAAAAGTAAGGATTTATATCAATGGTGAGAGGAATCTTTTGGATAGAAATAGTAGTTTCGTCAGTTTTGTCCAAATTTTAATTATAGTTTCTTAACAATAAAAAACCGTGGGATATAATATCTTTACCAAAAAGTAAAAAATAGAAAATGAAGAAATATATAGTGATGTTGTTCGGGATTATGTTATCTATTTCAAATTATGCGCAGCAAAATGAAAAACCGTACGTAGTCCTAGTATCATTGGATGGATTTAGATGGGATTATAATAAGTATTTTGAAACACCTAATTTAGATGAATTGGCTAAAAACGGAGTAAAGGCAAAGTCAATGAAGCCTTCCTATCCAACAAAGACTTTTCCTAATCACTATAGCATTGTAACAGGTTTGTATCCGGACCATCATGGAATTGTTAATAATAGTTTTTATGACCCTACAACAAAAAAGAAATTTTCATTGGGAAGTAGTGCTAAAACGGATGCAAGTTTTTACGGTGGAAATCCGATTTGGAATGTTGCAGAAGAACAAGGAGTAAAAACAGCCTCTTTTTACTGGCCAGGATCAGATACGGGAGAAAAAAGCCCAAGTATTTATAAAACGTATGATGCTTCAGTACCTTATACGGCTCGCATAGAAACTGTTTTACAATGGCTTGCATTACCAGAGCAAGAGAGGCCGCATTTGATCACATTATATTTTGATGAGCCAGATCATACAGGACATACCTTTGGCCCTTTATCGCAAGAGAATAGAATTATGGTTCAAAAGATGGACTCCATAATTGGTGTATTGTCAAAAAAAATAGATGCATTAGCAATTGGGAAGCGTGTAAATTTGATTGTGGTAGCAGATCACGGGATGACGGAGATAAGCGATAATAAGAAAATAGTTGTCCTAGATTATTTAAAACCGAATTGGCTGGAGCAGGCCGATGTCATTAATCCCATTATGAGTATTCGTACCACAGCAGAGGCTAAAGACTCAGTGAGTAAGGCATTGTCCCGGGTGCCAAACATTCGATTTTGGAAATCGGAAGCTATCCCTAAACGACTGCATTTAGGTTCTAATAAGCGAAATTTAGACTATGTTATTGAAGCAAAAAAAGGGTATAGTTTGGTAAAAAATTCTAACCAGCAAATAATGGGAGGTACACATGGTTACGACAATAAGATAAAGGATATGCATGCTATTTTTTATGCAAAAGGGCCTAATTTTAAAATCAATAAAAAGGTGTCAACTTTTCAAAACGTAAGCGTTTACAACTTAATTGCTCATATTCTCGGTCTAAAAATTGAAGCAACAGATGGTCAATTTTCAGAAGTAAAAAGAATGTTAGATGAGTAGAAAATGTATGAGTAGTTTTGTTTTAGATTAAAAATGAGCCATTGCTAACTGTGGTTAGTAATGGCTCATTTATAAGTTTCGATAGTTTTTATTCGTCGTCCCCTAATTTCATGTTTCCTCTATCTTTATGATTGTCTGGATGAGAGTTAGGATAGCGGTTTGCAGTAATGTCTGAGTTTAAGTCTTCATTCTCTACTGTTTTCATAGCTTCTTCCTCTGTTGTAACACCTCGGCTCAAACTTTCGTTTTCGTTCCAAGTTCGATCTTCTTCAGGGATGTGAGCGACGCTTCCATCAGCATTATGTGCTCTTTTAACTATTGTTTCCTTTCCCTCAGCATCAATCTCTATTTCCTCATTAAGCATAGCGTCTTGCTTATTGTCATTGTTTATTTTGCCGTTTGCTTCTTTATTGTTGCTAGGTACTTCAGGCTCATTATGAGTACTTTTATCTTTGTTTTGCATAGTATATAGTTTTAAATTTTATAATTTGTTTGTCTTAAAATTATGACTTTTATTTAAATATATATAATTGTTTAACATCCTTTTTAGATTTTCTAAGGAATGGTTTAGTTTTTTGAAGTTTATAAAAGTAGATTATCTTTGACTTTTCTAAATCAAAATAAGTCTATGTCCCATCATCATTTTATCTGTCATAAGCCGTACGGTTACTTAAGTCAATTTATTTACGAATTGAAACGTAAAAAGAAACTATTGGGGGAATTACATGATTTTCCTGAAGGTACGATGGCTATTGGTAGGCTAGACGAAGATTCCGAAGGCTTGTTGTTACTAACTACCGATGGAAAAGTAAGTGAACAAATTAGATCTAAAAAAGTAGATAAGGAGTATTATGTGCAAGTAGATGGTGTAATTACGCAAGAGGCCATTGATCTTATGAAAGACGGAGTCGAAATAGGTTTTGATGGCGGTAAATACCGGACTAAGAAATGTGAAGCCCGCTTGATTAGTGAAATTCCTGATTTTGGACCGAGAGGAAAAAAAATTCGGGATGAACGCCATGGTCCAACCTCGTGGGCATCGATTACGGTCAATGAAGGAAAATTTAGGCAGGTACGAAAAATGACGGCTGCAGTTGGCTTTCCCACTTTGAGATTAGTACGAGTTCGCATAGGAACAGTACATTTGCAAAACTTAAAAGCAGGAGAGGTGCGAGAGGTAACTAATTTTTTTGATGCATATTAATAAGATCGTTGCGCTTTTAAGCTTTAAATTTAAAATTTTATTCCATGTTAAATATTGTTTTGGTAGAGCCAGAAATCCCTAATAATACAGGAAATATTGGTCGGTTGTGTGTAGGGACTGATAGTCGGTTGCATTTAGTTCATCCTTTTGGATTTGTTATTAATGATAAAAACTTGAAGCGTTCAGGATTGGATTATTGGGTTCACTTGGATGTAACGGAATACGATACTATTGATGAGTGGATTAGCCAAATTCCTGATAAATCGAGAGTCTTTTTGATGAGTTCGCATGCCGAAAAATCCTATTTAGAAACTGATTTTCAGGATGGGGATTGGTTGGTATTTGGTAAAGAAAGTGTGGGTTTAAGTCAGGACGTCTTATCTGAATTTGAAAATCATTTAACGATTCCGATGTCAAAATTGATTCGTAGCTTTAACATCGCAAACTCTGTTGCTTTCGTGATTGGAGAAGCTAAACGCCAGATAGCACTGAAATAGTCTGTGATCCTATGGTCTACTAGCCCAGATAGCAGCGGCATCCTTTTATTTTTTCTTTAAAAATAAAAGATACAGCGAATAGCTGGAAAAAGCTCCTGAAATAATTACTTGATTATAAATTTGCCTTTTTCAGAATCGAAAGAAATATGCTCGTCTTGAAATAAAGTATTAAAACTACCCTTACTGATAAAATTGCAGGGTTCGTCTTGCTCTACTTTTTTGGGAGTCATGATGATCATTTCATCACTTAATTGGATTGCCATGTCAATATCGTGAGTCGAAAACAGAATGCACTTTTGTGTTTCTTGAGTAAGCTTCTTTAAGAGTTTAAAAAGGGCTACTTTATGAAGTAAGTCGAGATGCGTGGTGGGTTCATCTAGAATGATAAGAGGAGTATCCTGTGCCAAAGCGCGTGCAACAAGTACCTTTTGTAACTGTCCGTCACTAATTTCAAAATGCTTTTTTGTTGCCAAATGACTTATCTGCGTGAGCGACAAAGCACCATTTACCTTTGAGTAGTCCTGAGCGGTTAATTTACCAATCCAATTGGTGTAGGGTTGTCTGCCAAGTGCTACCAGCTCAAAAACAGTTAAGTTACTTGGAGGTAATTTCTCAGTTAGGACCAGACTTAAATTTTGGGCTAACGTCAAATTATCTATTTCGTGAATGTTTTTTTGATTGAGAGAAACTGTTCCTGATAGCGGTTTTTGAATACCGGTAAGCGTGCGTAGAAGGGTTGATTTTCCAACACCATTGGCTCCAATTAATGCAATTAATTTTCCCTTTTTTAAGGTAATGTTCAAATTCTTAGCGATCACAATGGAGGAATTCTTAGATGAGTATCCAATGTTTAAATCACAAGTCTGTAAAATTATATTATTTCTCATTATCCCATCATTTTACGTTTCCTAACTAATAACCATATAACTATTGGGGCTCCAAAAATGGAGGTTACCGCATTAATTGGTAAAGTGAAATCTCCACCTGGAACCTGTGATATAGTATCACAAATAAGCATAATTCCTGCTCCAAATAGGAGTGTGCTCCAAAATAAAATAGTATGATTACTTGTTTGAAACACGAGTTTAGAAATGTGAGGAACAGCAAGGCCAATAAATGCGATGGGTCCTGCAAATGCAGTGATACTGCCGGCCAGAATACTTGTTGCAAAAATAATTATTAGTCGGGCTCTCTTATAATTTAACCCTAGGCTTCGTGCATAATTTTCACCAAGTAAAAGTGCATTCAGTGGCTTTATGCTTAATAAACTTAATAAAAGACCTAAAATGACGCAAATGGTTAAGATCGCAATTGATGTCCAGGAAAGATTACCTAAATTTCCCATCGACCAAAAAGTGAATTTTTGAAGTTGTTCGGCCGTGCTAAAATAAGTTAGAGTTCCTACAATGGCACTCGTTAGGCTACCAAACATGAGTCCAACAATTAATATAGCCATGGTATCACGAAGTTTGTACGAGACTAATAATACCGCTAGTAAAACAAGTAAACTGCCAAGTGTTGATGCCAGAACGACACCATAACTAGAAAGTAGAAGTGACGATAAAAAAGGAGGTAGTAAACCAGCACCTAAAATAACAAAAGCTACTCCTAAACTTGCTCCAGAACTTAACCCTAATACATACGGTCCAGCGAGCGGATTTCTAAATAAGGTTTGCATCAATAAACCACTAGTTGCTAAACCCATACCTACAAGTATAGAGGTAATGGCCTTAGGTAAACGGTAGTTTATGATGATATACTCCCATGTAGATTTGCTAGCTTCTCCTCCCGTAAGACTAGTATATATTTCATGAATCGGAATTGTAATAGATCCGAAACTTATATTTACAAAAAAAAGTACGATTAGCCCTAATGTTAGAACTGGGAATAGAATAGTATTTCGTTTTTTGTTTAGCAATGGAGTTTATTTTATTTTTTCAGCAAAAGTAAAAGAATAGTTAGGAAGTGCCTCTGGATGGAAAATTTTAATGAAATCTTTTAATACTAAATCGGGACGACTTGGCGCTATTTCGTAATAAATAGTTCCTCCCGTTGCTCCTAATTTGCTCTCAAAACTATAAATATTTTTTTTAGTAAAAGCGTCAAATTGACTGTAATGTGGGTTCTTGCTCCTCATCTCTGTGTAGGATTTGAAAGATCCAGTAGTAATCCAGTAATTAGCTGATTTGCCTTTTTCAAGTATTTGTTCAAAGGACAAAGGAGTACTTCCTGATCCAGCAATATCAGCCCATAAATAATTGGACTTAGCATCTTTCATAAACTGTGCAACCCAACTATTGCCATTAGCAACATACCATTGATCTTGGTACATGGAGCCATATAAAACGGTTGCTTGTGCTTCCGTTTTAGAGACAAGCTGCATTGCGTCATTGTAATTTTTCACAATAGCATCAAACTGAGTTTTGGCTTCTTCCTCTTTTCCAAATAACGCACCATAAAGTTTAATCCATTCTGCTTTTCCAAGTGGTGACTGCTCCATCCAATCTGCTTGAATAATAACTTTTAAACCGCTTTTCTCTAAGTTATCAATCATAGGATTGTTGTTGTCTATACCATAGGTAACAATCGCTGATGGTGCCAAATCAATTAGTTGCTCTACATCTAATCGTTCATTTTGTCCAATATTTTTAACTTTTCCTGCAGCAATTAAGCTTCTTGTTTTTTCTGAAGATATGTAATCTGTATGTGGAAAACCGATCAATTGATTTTCTATTTTTAACATCTCTAAAAACGGAATATTGGTTGTAGAAGTAACCACAATCGATTGGAGAGGAACTCTAATTGTATTGTATTTTTTTAAACTATCGGGAACGATACCACCATTTTTCTGCAAGATGTAAGTGAATTTTTTATTGGCTTTTGGCCAAGGATTATTCACTTTTACTATAGTATAACCTTCGTGTTTGTAGATAGATAAACTAGTTGCGTATTCAATTTGGTTAGAACTAGATTGTTGGTTAGTAGGAACTGTTTCTTCTGCATTTTTGCAACTTGCAAATTGAAGTATTGCTAGAAGAAGAACAATTTTGCGCAAAAATATTTTCATAGCTGTTTTTTAAAACTCAAACAAAGGTAGAGCAAAATATAAAATTTATTGTTTATTTTTTAGGATAAAAAACTGAACAAATGTTATCTTTACCTCATGAGTTTAATAAAGGATAAACATTGTTCAAGCTGTGGTAAAACTTTTGGTTGTGCGGTTACTGATAGTGAGAATCAATGTTGGTGTTTTGATTATCCATTTATTTTTGACACCAAATCTGAGAGGGATTGTCTGTGCCCTAGTTGTCTAAAGACAAAATGTATTCTTAAAATTGAGCAGTATGTCGAAACAATATCTCCCGAGAATGCACACCAAAATCTAGCCAAAGACTTGCCTAAAACAAACGCTATAATAAACGATATTGATTATTACATAGAGAATGGAAATTATGTGTTTAAGCCATGGTTTCATCTCAAACGAGGTTTTTGTTGTGGTAACAATTGCCGTCATTGTCCTTATCAATTAAAAAACATTTAGAATGATTTATTTTATTACTGGCGGTGAACGCTCAGGTAAAAGTAGTTATGCCGAAAATATAGCTAAAGAATTATCAGCGAATCCAATGTACGTTGCCACTGCTCGTAAATGGGATACTGATTTTCAAAAACGAATTGATCGCCATCAAAAAGATCGTGATGAAAGATGGACCAATATTGAAAAAGAAAAGTTTCTAAGTGAGATTGATTTTTCAGGGAAGGTTGCCGTGATAGATTGTGTTACTTTATGGCTTACTAATTTTTTTGTAGATACTAAAAACGATGTCGAATTGTGTCTCGAGCAAGCAAAGGCCGAGTTTGACGCCATTGCATTTCACGAAAATTCGACTATTATTATCATTTCGAATGAAATTGGGATGGGACTGCACGCTGACACAGCAGTAGGCAGAAAGTTTACAGAATTGCAAGGATGGATGAATCAATATTTGGCTAACAAAGCAAATAAGGTAATACTAATGGTTTCTGGAATTCCAGTAATGATAAAAGGATAATTATGAATTTTGTAACTTCATGGAGTGGAGGGAAAGACAGTTGCTATGCTTTGATGTTGGCCATCGAACAAGGGTTAACACCTAAAGTTTTGCTCAATATGATGAATGAAAACGGCAAAGTGTCTCGTTCACACGGGTTGCCACTATCAATTTTAAAGCAACAAGCTTCAAAAATGCAAGTTCCACTTGAAGGAATTCCTGCAAGTTGGACTGATTATGAAAAGGAGTTTATTGGTGTTTTAAATACGCTTAAAGAAAGCTATGACCTAGATGCCGCAGTTTTTGGGGATATCGATTTGCAAGCACACAAAGATTGGGAAGATAAAGTGTGTTTAGCCGTAAACTTAAAAGCAATTTTACCTTTATGGCAGCAAGAACGAATTGTGCTGGTCAACGAAATGATTGACCGTGGAATTGAAACCATGATTGTTTCTTGCAATAGCTACATGGGCGAGGGATATCTAGGTAGGATTTTAACGAAGGAATTGGCAATCGAATTACAACAACTCGGAATAGATCCTTGTGGAGAAAATGGTGAGTTTCATACGATGGTAATAAATTGTCCTCTTTTTTTTGAGCCAATTGTTCTTCCACAATATAGTAAAAAAACGTACGATAGCTATTGCTTCTTAGTTTGGGAAGAATTCGAGTATCATTAATAAGCAGTACTTAATATGAAAAAGATAAGAACCTTAGACGAAATAATAAAGGCACGTCGCGATACCCGTCATTTTACAAATGATCAGGTTCCGGAATCAGTTTTAACTAAGGCTTTGTTAGCAGGGCAAAGGGCCCCCTCAGTTGGTTTAACTGATGCAACGAGGTATTACATTGTTAAATCGGCAAAAGTAAAAAAAGCGATAAAAGAATTGTTTCTGGATTATGATAAAAAAGCAACCGAGGCTACAGATAATGACACCCAAAAAGAACAATACAAAGCTTTAAAATTAGAAGCAATAGAGGAAGCTCCCCTTGGTCTGATCATTGCTTATGATCGTTCTGTTCTCAATAATTTCACAATTGGAACCGTTGGGAGTTCTGAGGCAATTAAATTTAGTGCGGTCTGTGCTGCTCAAAATATATGGTTATCTCTGACTGAACAAGGTTTTTCGATGGGTTGGGTATCGATTTTGAACTATTACGAATTCAAAAAAATAATAGGTTTGCCAGATCATATTGAACCTCTAGGCTATTTTTGCGTAGGCCAACCAGCCACGAATTATGAAGACCAACCGATGTTGCAGCAATTAAAATGGAAAGAAAAAGAGGAATTACCCATTGTTTCAGAAATTACAAGTGTTGTCGTAAAGGAAAAAGTGGCAGTTTCAACAGCTAAATCACTGGAGTATTCTTTTACTCTAATTGAAGAATTAAAAAATAAGATTGATCAAAAAACAAAGCCACAAGGGTCATTAGGTGTTTTAGAAAAAATGGCCTTACAAATAGGTACCGTTTTTCAATCATTGAGTCCGCAAATATACACACCAACTATTGTAGTTTTTGCTGCAGATCACGGAATAGCAAACCATGGGATTAGTGCTTATCCTCAAGATGTTACCAGGCAAATGGTTACTAATTTTCTCGAAGGCGGTGCGGCGATTAATGTTTTTTGCGACCAGAACAATATTAGTATCACGATCGTAGATGCAGGTGTAAACTATGATTTTGCATCTAACACTAAACTGATATCCTCAAAAATTGATAAAGGAACACAGTCTTTTTTAGGAGGACCTGCTATGAGTAGAAGCCAAATGAAATTGTGTTTGCAAAAAGGAGGTGAAGTGGTGGCTAATATAGCAAGGCAAGGAAGTAATTGCATCGGTTTTGGAGAAATGGGTATTGGAAATACAGCTACAGCTGCTATACTAATGAGCGTTATTACTGGTTTAACTTTAGATGATTGCATCGGGAAAGGTACTGGAGTCAGTGAACAACAATTCACAAAAAAACAAACCATCCTTAAAGAGGCACTCGAGAATTACAAAGGTCCGCAAGATCTAGAGTCACTAATAACTTATTTTGGTGGGTTTGAGATTTTACAAATGGCAGGAGGAATGCTTGAGGGGTATCAAAATAATATGATCATTTTAGTGGATGGTTTTATAAGTACAGTTGCTTATTTGATTGCTTTCAAAAAGAACCCTTTAATTGTTAGAAATGCGATTTTTTGCCATCAATCAGCTGAAAAAGGACATCAAAAATTACTTCAATATCTTGAGGTGTCGCCTGTTTTACAATTAGATTTAAGATTGGGTGAAGGAACAGGCTGTGCCATTGTTTTTCCTATAATTAAGTCGGCTGTGGCGTTTTTAAATGAAATGGCTAGTTTTGAAAGCGCTGGTGTAAGTAACAAATAAGTACCCATTACAATGAAAAAAGAATTACATATATTTTTTACCGCCTTGATGTTTTACACACGAATTCCGTGTCCCAAAAATATTGACCACAATCCCGATTATTTAAACAAAGCATCTCGATATTTCCCACTAGTGGGTTGGATTGTGGGAGTAGTGGCTTATGCTGCTTTTTATACTTCTACATATTTATTCAATGTGGAGATTGCAGTTGTACTATCAATGATTATATCCATTTTGACTACAGGAGCCTTTCACGAAGATGGTTTTGCTGATGTATGTGACGGTTTTGGTGGTGGTTGGACCAAGGACAAAATATTACTCATCATGAAAGACAGTGCTATTGGTGCCTATGGAGCCATAGGTGTAGTACTATTACTTATATTGAAATTCACCGCGATTGCTACATTATTATCCTCATTTCAAGTAGGAAATATGCAAGCTGCTACTTATGGATTATTACTTTTTGTAACAGCACATTCAATAAGTCGCTTAGCAGCAATATCAATTGTTTTTACACATGTTTACTCTCGAGAGGATGCGTCGAGCAAAAGCAAGCCTATTGCTCAAAGTTATTCGTGGAAAGAGATAGTAGGTGCGCTGTTTTTTGGGCTACTGCCGCTTGCGGTATTAAGTTATTGGCAGTGGCAACTTTGTTTGGTGGTGATTCCAGTATTTTTTTCAAGATTTTTCATGGCTCGTTATTTTCAAAAATGGATAGACGGCTATACTGGAGATTGCCTTGGAGCCACTCAACAAGTGAGTGAGATTATTTTTTACCTATCAATTATTGGATTATGGAAGTTTATTTAGTGCGTCATACAGAAACAGTTTGTGAAAAAGGAGTTTGTTATGGACAAACTGACGTGGGTATTATAGAACCCTTCTTGCCTGTTTTTGATAATATAAAAAAACAACTTCCTGCTGATGCGATTTATTATTCCAGTCCTTTACTTAGATGTAAAATTCTCGCTAATCACCTTTCTAGCGAGGTGCTAATTGATTCCCGCTTGATGGAAATGAATTTTGGTGATTGGGAATTACAAAAATGGGACGCTATTCCTGAGGTAGATTTAAATCCTTGGATGGCTGATTTTGTTACTAAAACGGTACCTAACGGCGAGTCTTTCCTCAACTTGCATAACCGTGTTCTAGATTTTTTAAGCAACCAACTTTTAGTTGAAGAATCGAAACCAATAGTTATTGTAACACATTCGGGCGTTATTAGAAGTATTTTGTGTCAACAAACGAATACGCCATTAAAGGATGCTTTTAACAGTAAGATCGATTTTGGATCGGTTACTAAAATAGAATTATCACCCTTGTAGCTAACTGTAATGTAGATTTTATTCTATTTTTCGATCAGCTTAATAAATGTTAGTTTTCTCTTTATTATATGTTATATTTGCCGCCGTATTGAGGTTGCTTTTTTACTATTATAAAAGAGCATTAAAAGGGAATTAGGTGTATGAATACAGAAAATTGATTTTTAGATGGTACTACCTCTAGAATCTTGGCTCCAAATTCGCAAATCCTAAGCTGTACCCGCAACTGTAAGCTATTAAGCTTGTTGTTATCTACTAAACCATTGTTCGCTACGGCGAATGAGAAGGTGAACAACAAGACGCAAGCCAGGAGACCTGCCTACTACATCGAGTATCAAACTTTCGGGAAAAAAGGTTTGGGTATGGGTCATTCTATGCTTTTCTCCCATTTATTAGTCACGCAACAGCTATAAACTGTTGCCAAATGTTAACAAAATGAACAAAAAAATCGTTCGTATTAGTGCGCTATGTCTATTAGTGAGCGCCTGTACTTTTGCACAAAAAAAAGGAATTGTCCTTCCTGTGTCAAACGAATTAAATGAAGTTGTGATTTCAGATTCGAAATTTGCACTTTCTAAGGAGAAATCAGGAAAAGTAATTGTTAAAATTACAGCCGAAGATTTAAAGAAAAGGCCGGGGCAGTCAGTTGCTTCTATTTTAAGTACAGTTGCAGGTGTCGAAATTAATGGAAATCAAAGCCGAAACGGAAAAGACTTAGGAATGTACATTAGAGGCGGAAGAGGAAACCAGGTTTTAATTATGATTGATGGTGTTCCGGTTACGGATGCTTCAGGAATTGATTTGTCTTATGACTTACGACTTCTTCCTGTTGATCAGATAGAAAGTATCGAAATCATGAAAGGAGCATCAAGCACGCTTTACGGTTCCGGAGCTGCGACAGGGGTGATCAATATTACCCTAAAAAAGGCAGACACAAAAGCTATCGCAGGTGCTGTTTATTTGAACATGGGGACGCAAAATGTTGCCAAGGAAAGTAATAATACTATCAATGATTTTAATCAAGGGTTTTCTTTTAATGGTAAGTCGCATAAGTTCAATTATTTTGCTGCTTTAAACAGTACAGAATCAACGGGTATTTCAGAGGCAAAATCTGCTAGTGAAAATATCGCTTTTGAGAAAGATGCTTTTTCTAGAGTAAATTCGATTGTGAAATTTGGTTTTACACCAAATAAGAAATTATCATTAGATTTTTTCGCGAGTTATGATAAATTAAGAAATGAATTTGATTCAGGTTCTTTTGCCGATAATAAGGATAATTTTTCTACTTCTGAGCAGTACCGCATTGGTTTTTCACCAAAGTATAAGTACAATGGCGGTGAAATTGTAATGAACTCGAGTGCAAGTTCGATTGAACGAGATCTTTTTAACTTTGGAAGTTTCTCTTATTATAAATCAAGAAATATTAATGCTGATGTATTTAATAAGTATAATGTACTTCCAGAATTATTCATTGTAACGGGAGCTCAATTTCAGTTTCATGAAATGTCAAATAAAAGTGATTATGCTTTTATACCTCAGGAATTGGCTAAGTTTAATATGTTTGATCCGTATGCTACGGCAGTTTATAATTCGGATTTTGGTTTAAACCTTAATGTTGGTGCACGCTACACAATGCATAGTCAATTTGGAAATAAGCTAGTATATAATTTAAATCCTTCGTTTGTAATTCCTAATATACCTGTAAAAGTACTAGCCTCTTACAGTACTGCTTTTATTGCTCCTAGTTTGTATCAGCTCTACTCCGAATATGGGGATTTAGAACTAGCGCCTCAAAAAGATGCTACTTTTGAACTTGGTTTAGAAGCTAAATTGTTCAGTAATAAAATTACAGTAACAACAATTGCTTTTTTTAGAGAAGAAGTAGATGCTATTGGATTTGATTTGACCGCTTATGAATATTTTAATGTTTTGGGGAAAAATAAAGTTAGAGGAATCGAAACCATGATTGTTTATGATCTAAGTGACAAAGTACGATTGAATGCTAATTATACTTTTACTGATTTAGAGCGACAATCTAGAATTTTAAATCCTAAAAATAAGGTCAATGCAGGAATCGATGTACAAGCAACTACACGATTAGCTTTTAGTGCGACCTATCAATTTGTGTCGGATAGATATACGGAATACACCACATATCCAGCTCCTGCATTCGTTCCGGTTTTAAACTCTGAAATCCTAAAAAACTACCAATTGGTTAATGCAACTATTCGCTATGTGGTAATTAAAAACAGGTTAAATGTTTTTGCAGCGGCAGATAACTTACTTGATAAAGATTTTGTTGAAGCAAGAGGTTTTAGTACTAGAGGTCGAAACTTTAGAGCAGGTTTAAATATCAATTTCTAAATTTTAACAGCTAGTCAAAAAAAAAAGCTTTGTTTCATGAAACAAAGCTTTTTTTGATATGGGATAATCACGAATTAATAATTATAAAGAATAAAATTAAACTGCTTTCTATTTGTACTCGCAGTGTTTACTTCATTCAATAACAAACATAAATAAACTATTCTGCAAAAGTCTTAAAATTTTATTAATTTTTTTAAATCATTGTGATTATGCTTTTGCGGCACGCGAATTAGAAAACGTTTGATTGTAGAAAAAAGAGTGACAATTTGACATTTTTACAGATTTGGCAGAACTTTTGCCATCCAAAGAAAAGTGCAAAAATGAAGTTTAAGAATATATTTAAAAATACAAGTAATATGGCTGCTGAAAATACAGATATCGATCAGAAAGTAGAAGATGTAACGATGGAAAACAATGCAACTGGAGAGCAAGTTGTTGTTGAGGAATTAACTGTTGAAGAGCAATTAGCGAAAGACTTAGCGCAAGAAAAAGATAAGTTTTTAAGACTGTTTGCTGAGTTTGAGAATTATAAAAGACGTACTACTAAAGAACGTATTGAATTGTTTAAAACAGCAAATCAAGAAGTTTTATTAGCTATGTTGCCAGTATTAGATGATTTTGATAGAGCAATCATGGAAATAGCCAAGTCTGAAGATGAGGTTATGGCTAAAGGTGTTGAACTTATTCATGAAAAATTAAAAAGTACGTTAGTAGGTAAAGGACTAGAAGTAGTAGAAGTAAAAGCCGGTGATACATTTGATGCTGATTTTGCTGAAGCAATTACGCAAATCCCTGCTGCAAATGATAAAATGAAAGGTAAAATTGTTGATGTCCTTGAAAAAGGATACAAATTAGGAGATAAAATTATTCGTTTTCCTAAAGTAGTAATCGGACAATAGTTTGCTAGAGAAGCATGTATAAAGTGCAACTTATCAAAAGAAAAAAATTAAAATGAAGAAAGATTTTTACGAGATATTAGGTGTTGCTAAAGGTGCAGATGCTGCAGCGATTAAGAAAGCCTACAGAAAGAAAGCATTAGAATATCATCCTGACAAAAATCCTGGAGACAAAGCGGCAGAAGAAAAATTTAAGGAAGCTGCTGAAGCTTATGAGATTTTAAGTGATGCTAGCAAGAAAGCCAAATACGATCAGTATGGTCATCAAGCATTTGATGGATCTGGTGGTTTTGGTGGCGGCGGTCATGGAGGTATGAATATGGACGACATCTTTAGTCAGTTTGGTGATATCTTTGGTAGTGCCTTTGGTGGTGGTGGCGGATTTGGTGGCGGTGGCGGTGGTCAACGTCGTACTAAAGGTAGTAATCTACGTATCAAAGTAAAATTAACACTGGAAGAAGTCGCTAACGGTGTTGAGAAAAAAGTAAAAGTGAAGCGTAAGGTGCAGGCGCCAGGTGTTACCTATAGAACATGTAGTACATGTAACGGGCAAGGGCAGGTGATGCGTGTAACAAATACAATTTTAGGCAGAATGCAATCTGCATCTACTTGTCCTACTTGTGGAGGATCAGGTCAAATTTTAGACAAAAAACCAAGCGAAGCAGATTCGCAAGGAATGATACTAGAAGATGAAACAGTTTCGATCAAGATTCCGGCAGGAGTAGTAGATGGGATGCAATTAAAAGTTTCGAATAAAGGAAACGATGCGCCAGGCAACAGTGTTCCCGGAGATTTAATTGTAGCTATCGAAGAATTAGAGCACGAGTGGTTGAAACGCGAGGGCGAAAACTTACACTACGATTTATATATTAGTTTTTCTGAGGCTGTTTTAGGTGTTTCTAAAGATATTGAAGCGATCAATGGTAAGGTGAGAATCAAACTAGAAGAAGGTATTCAATCTGGAAAAATTTTAAGACTTAAAGGAAAAGGTATTCCAAGTATTAATGGTTATGGTAACGGAGATTTACTAGTTCATGTAAATGTTTGGACGCCAAAAACATTGAATAAAGAGCAAAAACAATTTTTTGAAAAAAATATGACGGATGAGAACTTTGTTCCTAATCCAGAGAAATCAGACAAATCATTTTTTGAAAAAGTAAAAGATATGTTCTCTTAATTAAAGAAAATTAGATCATTTGATGCCAATATACAAGCCCATCTTCTTTAAAAGGAAGATGGGTTTTTATGTAACAATTAGTCCCGTTTAGCTACTAATTAGTTACTTTTACAGCATAGAGAATGTGAGAGCCAATGTTGTCAAGTAAATTTAAAAATTCAGCATGAGTAACCTATTAGAAGTCAATAAAGTTGTTAAGCAGTACGGTGATTATGTTGCACTTAACGAAGTTTCATTAACCGTTCCTAAAGGTAGTATTTATGGCCTTTTAGGTCCTAATGGCGCCGGAAAAACCTCCCTTATCCGAATTATCAATCAAATTACACTTCCGGATAGTGGCGAAGTCATACTCGATGGCGAAAAACTACAATCCAAACATGTTCAATATATAGGTTATCTTCCAGAGGAAAGAGGCTTGTATACCAGTATGAAAGTAGGAGAACAATGCTTGTATTTAGCTCAAATGAAAGGGTTGTCTAAAGCTGAAGCTAAAAAGCAATTAGAGTATTGGTTTGATCGCCTAGGAATACAAGGCTGGTGGAACAAAAAAATTCAAGAACTTTCTAAGGGAATGGCTCAAAAAATTCAATTTGTAGTTTGCGTTTTACACAAACCTAAGTTACTGATCTTTGACGAACCCTTTTCAGGTTTTGATCCTGTCAATGCCAATATAATCAAGGACGAAATTTTAGCCTTACGTGATGAAGGAGCTACCATTATTTTTTCGACGCATCGCATGGAAAGCGTAGAGGAATTATGTGATCATATTGCCTTAATTCACAAATCGAATAAATTAATCGAAGGGAAACTAGACGATGTCAAAAGACAATTTAGAACGAATAGCTTCGAAGTAGGTATTCTGTCAGATAATGTTGAAGGATTGATGTATGATATTACACAAAAATTCTCAGTAAGTCCAGCACACTTTAAATCACTTAACAAAGAGCTAAAATTAGAGGTTCAATTAGGCAACTCGATGCCTAACGAATTACTAAATATCTTAACGCAACGAGGTCAAGTAACGCACTTTTTAGAAAAAATTCCTAGCGTCAATGATATTTTTATTCAATCCGTACAGGAAAAGTAAATCCTAAACAAACATATTCCAATCATCATAGTTTAGTTTGGGATTTCATACTTCAAAAAACAACATTATGAGCATTATATCATTAATCATAAAAAGAGAATTTGTTGCTAAGGTTCGCAACAAGTCTTTCATCGTCATGACCTTTCTTAGTCCGCTACTATTTGTGGGTATCGCAGCCTTTGTAGGGTATTTAAGTTCAATGAAAGCCGATACAAAGCAAATAGCTATTCACGATGAATCGGGCTTGTTTGTCAAAAACTTTACCGCTCAAAACAGCAAAAAAGGAACTTATAACTATTTAGATTTATCTACTGTAGATACTAAGTTTCTTAAGGATAGTATTATTAGCGAGGGATATGATGGTTTATTAATTATTCCACAAGCGACAGCAATAAGTGAGTTTGAAACTAAAATTCAATTCGTATCAAACAGCAGTCCTAGTATTTCATTTATCGAGAATATCCAAGATGTTATCGCGACAAAAATAACGAATCTTAATCTCGAGAACGCAAATTTAGACACGCTAGCCATTCAAAAAGCACAATCAAAAGTAAACATCAGTTTAACAAAAGCATCAGGTGAGCAAAGTATGAAAGGCCTCAATGAGATCAAAATCGCAATAGGAGGAGGTTTTGGTTATCTCATTATGATGTTCATTATTATTTATGGTAACATGGTTATGCGCTCTGTAATCGAGGAAAAAACCAATCGCATTATCGAAATTATTATTTCTTCGGTTAAGCCTTTTCAGCTCATGATTGGTAAAATAGTTGGAACTTCACTAGCCGGCATTTTACAATTTTTAATTTGGGCACTGCTGGGGCTTTCCTTAATGTTTGCTGCCTCATATTTCTTTGGCGTCAACGCATCACCAACGGCTAAAATCTCGCCCGAAGCCATGCAACAAGCGCAAAACAGTTTTGCAGGTACAGCCCAGATGTATATTAAAGAGTTATGGAATTTGCCTATTGCAACCATCCTTATTTCGTTTCTAATCTATTTTATAGGAGGTTATTTTTTGTATAGTTCATTTTATGCTGCTATTGGTGCAGCTGTAGACAATCAAACCGATTCTCAGCAATTTCTATTGCCGGTAATTATGCCTTTAATGTTAAGTGTTTATGTTGGATTTTTTAGTGTTGTCAATGATCCACATGGCACTATTGCAGTTGTTTTTTCAATGATTCCGCTAACATCACCTATTGTAATGCTTATGAGAATACCATTTGGCGTACCTTTGTGGCAAGTGGCAATCTCAGTAACTTTACTTTTTGCTACCTTTTTTGCTGTTGTTTGGTTTGCAGCTAAAATATACCGTATTGGTATTTTAATGTACGGTAAAAAACCAACATGGAAAGAGTTATATAAATGGCTTCAGTATTAAAACAAAAGGCTTAGGAGCGAATGGCTTGGTTTTTGTCAGTTTACAAAGTACCTGCTTTCGCCTTTATCTCACGCTCCCTAAAGAACGGGATCGCGAGGATATCGGCTCTATCAGGGCTAGATTGCCAAGATGATTTTGTACTTGGAGAATCAATTCGATAACAGCTACTAACGATTAAAACAAAAACAGATGCCAAAAATACTTATCATAGAAGACGAAGCAGCAATTCGAAGAGTGTTAACAAAAATACTTTCAGAAGAAAACGATAGCTATCAAGTCGAAGACGCCGAAGACGGTATTTTAGGATTCGAAAAAATAAAGAACAATGATTACGACTTAGTACTTTGCGACATCAAAATGCCAAAAATGGATGGTGTAGAGTTACTAGAAGCTGTAAAAAAAATAAAACCCGAAATTCCAATCGTAATGATTTCCGGTCACGGAGATATGGAAACGGCCATCAATACCATGCGATTAGGGGCTTTTGATTATATCTCTAAACCACCAGATTTAAACCGTTTATTAAACACGGTTCGAAACGCTTTAGATAAAAAGCAGCTTGTTGTCGAGAATAAAATACTTAAGAAAAAAGTTAGCAAAAATTACGAAATGATCGGTGAGAGTGAAGCTATAGGTCATATCAAAGTTATGATTGATAAGGTTGCGCCTACCGAAGCTAGAGTACTAATCACAGGGCCTAACGGAACTGGAAAGGAATTAGTAGCGCATCAATTGCATGAAAAAAGTGAACGCGCTAGTTTTCCTTTAATCGAAGTAAATTGTGCAGCAATACCATCTGAGTTAATAGAAAGTGAGCTATTTGGACACGTAAAAGGAGCATTTACTTCAGCTGTAAAAGACAGAGCAGGTAAGTTTGAAGCAGCAGATAAGGGAACAATTTTCTTAGACGAAATTGGAGATATGAGTCTGTCGGCTCAAGCCAAAGTGTTGCGTGCATTGCAGGAAAACATGATTACTAGAGTAGGAGCTGATAAGGATATAAAAGTTGATGTTCGTGTCGTAGCGGCAACTAACAAAGATTTAAAAACAGAAATCGCCGAGGGTCGTTTCCGTGAGGATTTATACCATCGATTAGCAGTTATTTTAATTAAAGTACCTTCGCTAAATGAGAGACGCGATGACATACCTTTGCTCGTAGGTCATTTTGCAGATAAAATTGCTTCAGAGCAAGGAAATGCAGTTAAGAAATTTTCTGCTGATGCAATTAATTTATTACAGGAATACGACTGGACTGGAAATATCAGAGAGCTTCGAAATGTTGTAGAACGATTGATTATTCTTGGCGGTAGCCAAATATCTGAGAATGACGTAAAGCTTTTTGCTTCTAAATAATATCAAAGTAAATTAATGGTTTAAAAATTAAATCAATGCTATGTAAAGTTAGCATTTATTGGTTTTTAGACTTTCAATAATAAAGAATGAAACTAAAAAAAATAAACGAAGGCTTAAAGGAATCATTAATAGCAAACGGATTAACGGAGCCAAATGGAATGCAAAAAGAAACTTTTTCGACCCTTAAAAGTGGAGCAGATTGCATTATTATTGCACCTCCTGGTAGCGGAAAATCGACAACTATCGTACTAAATGTTATTCAGCAATTAGTGAAAGAAGGTGAGCAATCACCAAGAGCTTTAATAATGGTTGAAAGCAAAGAGAAAGTACTTGCAATGAGTGCTCTTTTTGAAAAATTTGGTAAGCATACTGATTTGACCGTTTATGGCGTGCATGAAAAAGGAGACATGGAATATGATAAGAATTATATTTCAGGCGGTATTGATGTTTTAATTGGTACTCCTGCTAAATTAAATGACATGTTTAGTACTGCTGGCTACAACGTAAACCGTTTAAAAATGTTTATTATAGATGACGCTGATGCTATTTTAAAATTACGTCATGAAACTAAGATCATGCGTATTTCTAATAGTATAGCTCGAACGCAACGAGTGATTTTTTCTGAAATTCTTTCAGACAGAATAGATATTCTTGCTGAAAAAATGATGGAAGAACCTTTCTTATTTGAAATTGAGGAGGACGAAGACGTGGATGAAGACGAGGATGAAGATATTGAAGGGAAAAACGACGAAGACGAAAAATAATATAAAATAGAATACCATGGGATTAATGAAAGTGTTTTCAGGAAGTGAAATTTTAGCAATGGCTTTAAAAGAAAAAATTGAAGCTATTGGAATCGATGTCTTGATGAAGGACAATATTCAATCAGCTAGATTGGCAGGTTTTGGTAGTTCAGGATCAGCGGTTGAATTATTTGTACAAGAAACAGAATTTGCAAAAGTAAATCCTGTAATCGAAGAATTTAGGTTAAGTATCTAAAAACATAATAAATCTTAAATCTATACAATGAGAAACCTTTGATGTTATAAAAACGTGAAGGTTTCTTTTTTTGTAATTACCATAAAGGGAAAGAAATGAAATATAAAATGCTGGTTTTAGACATGGATGATACCTTGTTGAACGATGACCATAAAATTTCTGATGAGAATGCAGTAATGTTGGCTAAAGCCAAAGAAATGGGAGTGCTTGTAATTCTTGCTTCCGGCAGACCAACCCCAGCTATGATTGAATATGCTAAGGAATTAGGATTAGATGATTCTTATATCATTTCGTACAACGGAGCTGTAATAACCAATTTGAAAGAAAATGAAATTATTTTTGAGCAAATGTTAACTCAAGAGCAAATTCACGAATTATACGACTATAGCATCAAACATAAAACTCATATTATCACTTATATGGGTGGTAAGGTAGTGAGTGAGACTAGTTCAGAGTACATCGATGTAGAATTAAATATTACCGGCTTGCAACATAACAAAGTCAATGATTTTAGAGCAGCTGTACAATCATCTGCTGTAAAATGTATCTTGTTAGAAGAGCCTTCTTATTTAAAAAAAGTAGAGCAGCACTTAAAGGTAGCAATGCCTCATTTAAGTGTGTGCATGTCTAAACCTTTTTTCTTAGAAGTAGCACAAAACGGCATTGATAAAGGAGCTAGTGTGAAATTCTTGGCGGATAAACTAAATATTCTTCAATCAGAGGTTATTGCAGTTGGTAATGCAGGTAATGATTTGTCAATGATAGAGTATGCAGGTCTTGGTGTCTGGGTTGACAATGTCGATGCTGACCTGCGAGATAAAGCTAATGTTATTGTTGCTTCAAACAATAATCATGGAGTAGCTGAGGTGGTGAGGAGATTTATTTTAAATTAATTTTTTTTAATGTTTTCAGCAAATCCATAATATTGTATGGATTTGCTATTGTGTTACTTATTTCTTCTTTTTTGGGGTTTACAACTTTTACAAAAATCAGCTAGCTCTTCAATGCTAGTAAGTACTTTTGCATTTAAAATAGCAAGTTTCCCTTCCTCTTGTCCTAGGTTTGTTTCTTTAGAGGCAACACCATTTTCAGTAATGAAATCTTTTTCTATATTTTCGTATAAGGGTTTCAAAAAACTGATATCTGAGAAAGTTGCCTTGTTTTCATATATTTGTTGTCTTAATTTTCGAGCGTACAATTCAGATAAATTAAATTGATACTGTGCAAATTGGACTAATTTATTTGCTGTTAGCGTATCTGGTGCCACGATCAAAGCTCCATCCCTCTGGAAAGCACAGTCCACTTTCGTGTTAAAGTTTTTAGTAAACATAAACTCGACATTACTCATTTGAAATCCAAACTGTAAACTGGAAGCGGTTTGCATACTAATAATGGAAGTGCCGCCAACTTGCGTGCCTTCTGACTGAAAGTCCGATAATTGTAGCTCATAATCACCGTCCCATTCCACCTTGTTTTGAGCGCTAACTGTAGTTGATACTACAATAAATAGTGCGATAATAATTTTTTTCATTTCTAAGTATGATTGTATCTGATGTTCAAAAGTATTCAAAACAATCGAATAGCGAAACTCTTTGATGCTATAATATTAGAAATGAAATAGACTTAATTGCTAAATACTATTTTCATTATAAAAATTGTTTGTAAATTTGCACACGCTAATTTTTGACAACGATTTCATTATTAGTGACTACATATGGAAAACAGAAAAAAAGTAGCGTTCTACACGCTAGGATGTAAACTAAACTTTTCAGAAACTTCGACCATTGCGCGTAGTTTTCAAGACGAAGGATTTGATCGAGTTGATTTTGAGGAAGTGGCTGATATGTATGTTATCAATACCTGCTCTGTGACTGAGAATGCAGATAAACAGTTCAAGCAAGTGGTTAAGAAAGCCATGAAACTCAACAACAAAGCTTTTGTAGCTGCAGTGGGTTGTTATGCGCAATTAAAACCTGAAGAGTTAGCTGCGGTAGATGGAGTAGATCTTGTTCTTGGTGCTACCGAAAAATTTAAAATCACTGATTATATTAACGATTTATCTAAGAACGACATGGGCGAAGTACACTCTTGCGAGATTGCTGATGCTGATTTTTATGTAGGAAGTTATTCCATAGGTGATAGAACTAGAGCATTTTTAAAAGTGCAAGACGGTTGCGATTATAAATGTACCTATTGCACCATTCCACTAGCACGTGGAATTTCACGTTCAGATGAATTAGAAAATGTGTTGAAGAATGCAAAAGATATTTCAGCTCAAAATATCAAAGAAATTGTTCTTACTGGAGTTAATATTGGCGATTACGGAAAAGGAGAATTCGGAAATAAAAAACACGAACATACGTTCTTAGAATTGGTGCAAGCACTAGATGAAGTGGAAGGAATTGAAAGGTTGCGAATTTCATCTATCGAACCCAATTTGTTGAAAAACGAAACGATAGAATTTGTCTCTAAAAGCCGAACTTTTGTACCTCATTTTCACATTCCTTTACAATCAGGAAGTAATGATATTTTGAAGTTAATGAAGCGCAGGTACCAACGAGAAGTTTATACCGAAAGAGTAAATAAAATTAGAGAAGTGATGCCTCATGCTTGTATAGGTGTGGATGTGATCGTAGGTTTTCCGGGTGAAACAGATGATCATTTTCTAGAAACCTATCATTTCTTGAATGAGATGGATATATCTTACTTACATGTTTTTACCTATTCAGAGCGTGATAATACGGAAGCTGCTGCAATGGATGGCGTAGTTGCTGCCAATGTGCGAGCTAAACGTAGTAAAATGCTACGTAGTTTATCTGTAAAAAAGCGTCGTGCTTTTTATGAAAATCAGTTGGGAAGCAATAGGTCAGTTTTGTTCGAAAGTGAGAATAAGGAGGGCTATATTCATGGATTTACAGAGAATTATGTAAAAGTAAAAACACCATGGAACCCGGATTTGGTAAACACTTTACACGATATTAATCTAACTCGAATTGATGAAGACGGAAGCGTACGAATGGAATTTCTAAATGTAGAGGTTTAAACTTAAGTAAAGTTAAATACCTAAAAAACCATTAAGAAAATAGAGTCACTATTTTCTTAATGGTTTTTTTATATCGGAATTATTACGTTCCAAATCACTTTTATTATTCTTCTTTAATTACCAATTTTAAAGAGTTGATATAATCAGTATCAAATTCAATAACTCTAATTTTTTCGGGATTAAAGCTTAGTTCTCCACCAAATTCTCCTCTGATATCTAAAAAATCAATTGTTAGTTCTTCTTTATTCAATTCGATTAATTTCCCGAGATAAGCTGATTTAGATGATTTTTTTGAAATTTGAAAAATTCCATATTTTTTATCCAAATAAGTTACAATAGAAGCTAAGTCTTTGATCGGGATGATATCCTCTGCATTAGTTTTAACTCCTTTAAGTCGGATTACTTTCTCTGTAAATTCATGATCTTCGTCTCGATGTATACTTTTTATGTTTTTGTTTTTCAGTAAAACATAACCATCTACGATAAAATCGACAGGATTGTTGCGCAGCAAAATCCAATCATCAGAATAGTCAATCAGGAAACCGGTAAAAATTTCTTTTTTATCTTCGAATTCTATCGAAATTAATTGTCTTAAATTTTTTTCCATGGAGTTGTTATTTAAGGATTAGTAGACCAAATGCTGCTATTTTTAATAAATACACGACGGTTTAACTTTAGTTGAGCAACGATTAATTCAGCAATATCTTCTGCTTGCATTACTTTTTCTGGATCACCATCGGTTAGTTTAAGATCTTTAGCCATATCTGTAGCAACAGTACTTGGGGTTAAAGCTGTAACACGTACGTTGTGTTTGCGCATTTCTTGCATTAAGGAATCAGTCAATCCAAGAACAGCAAATTTAGATGCACTGTACGCACTAGTTAAAGCATTTCCTGCAAGACCAGCTGTAGACGAAATATTTATGATATCTCCTGATTGTCTCTCTATCATGTTTGGTAACACCGCGCGAGTCATATAATAAGTACCCATTAAATTCACTTGAATGATACGTTCCCAGTCAGTAGGCTCAAGATCTAGGAATTTACCAAAAGCAGCAATTCCTGCATTATTAATTAAAATGTCTATAGTACCAAATTCGGCAATTGCTTTTTCCGCAGCTTTATTAACAGAATTGATGTCGGTTACATCGGCAGTAATAGCGATTGCTTTTACGCGTAAGGCACGTGCTTTAGCGGCAACATTATCAATTTCTTCTTGGGTTCTAGCGATTAAAATTACGTTTACACCTTCTTTAGCTAGTGCTAGCGCAATCGCTTTTCCTATTCCTTTTCCTGCGCCTGTGATTAAGGCATTTTTATTTTTTAAGTCCGTCATTTTAATTTTTATTATAAATTGAATAGCAAAGTTAACCCTTTGAAATTTTTTAAATGATATTAAAAAGTTAAAAATGGTGGTATACAAGAGGGCGTTGTATTAAAATGTAATAAGATTAACTAATAATTACGTAACACTAAAAAGGGTAAAAAGGTAGAAATTTACAGTAATCTATTATAGATTAATTAAGGCCTTTGATACAACTGGTAAAGAACCAAAAGTTGTAGTCTAGCCTTACTTTAAAATACATACTAATTTAAAATAATTTTATGAAAAAGATACATTTACTTGCTTTAGGTTTTGCAATTACAACCTTTGTTTCCTGCAAACAAGAAGTAGCAAAAGGTACTGTTGAAACAACGGCGCCTACAAAGGTTATTGAGCGTCATGAACCAAAAGAAGTTTCCTATACTGTAGTTAGTACTAAAGAATGGTTAATGAAAAATGAAGCCGATAGTACTAGTTTAAGAATCGCCTACGCAACAAATAGGACCGACGCTGAGAATTTAAAAAAAATGGATTCCATTATAGTGCCTAAAGACTTAAGTGGTGATATTGAATTTTACTTACCGTTTCCGCTGGAAGTAGCTGCTTTGAAAGAAGTGAATAAAATTATTTTATTTTCCTATCCATCTCAAACATTTGCAGCTTATGAAAATGGGCAGTTAGTTCGCACAGGTCCTACAAATATGGGGCGTGAAAAAGATCAAACTCCTACGGGATTATTTTTTACGAACTGGAAAGCAGAAGAAACAACAAGTACCTTCAATGATGAGTGGGATTTGAAATGGAATTACAATATTGCGAATAAATTAGGAGTAGGTTTTCACCAGTATGCTTTGCCGGGTTATCCTGCATCGCACTCTTGCTTGAGATTACAAGAACGTGATGCTCGTTATTTATATGACTGGGCTGATCAATGGGTACTTGCTGATTCAGAAACGGTCAAAGTGAAAGGAACTCCAGTAGTCGTTTTTGGTACATATGATTTTAAGGCATCAAAACCTTGGTTGGAGTTAGCATCTGATCCAAAAGCTTTAACTTTATCAGAAGAGGATGTAAAACAAACAGTGCAACCGCACTTGAGTAGTATTATGAAGGAGCAAAAAAATAAAGAAGCAAATAAAGCATAAATCTATTTTAAATCCAAAGTCAATTTAAAAATAGTGCTATCAAGAATATCGGTATCATTATCCTCGCAAAGCAGGAATTGAACTTGGTCTTTGGTTTGAGCATATAAAGTTAGCCCTTCGAATTTATTCGTTGGGCTAATTTTTTTTGTAAAATCTATTTTCATAGTTTCTATATCAATTCGGCCAATTATACTTCCTAGAATTGTTCCATCGTCGTAGGTGTTCATTGTGTTTTCGGCTGTGGCCAAAAAGTAAATCTTGTTTCCTACTTTGATGGCATCTGTGAAAGAGGTACGAACACCTTTTATTTTAGGGAGTTTATAGGTATTTGCAATTAAGCTAAACTCCTGATCTAATTTTTGTGCATGGAGTGTGAAAATAATGTTTTTGCCACTACCACCATTACCACGATTGAATAAATACCAATCTTCACCGGTATAGATAACAGACTCTACATTAAAATCCTGCGGTAGTAAAGCTTCAAAATTTTGCATCACTGCGTAAAGGTCTGTTAGGTCATTAGTGTTTGCTTTTTTTTTGGTTTTTAAATCAAAGGCGATCATCGTATTTCGTTTGACAGTCGAGCCAGAGCCAAATATGTATAAGGTGTCTTGGAAATGGGTAAGGGACTCAAAATCAGGTTTGTCTTGCTTTGCAATGTTTTGCGAAGCATTTTTTAATAAGGGATATTCCTTAAGTGTTTCTTTAGCAATATTATACTCGTACAAAAAGCTACTGTTGTCGCTTATGACAAATATGGAATTATTTTGGTAAAAAAGTCCCGAAGCAGAACCTATACCAATGATATGAAATAGAATTTCTAAGGTGAATTTTGTCATGAAAGTATCTTGTTTTTAGCCCTGATTGCAATAGAAATAGTTTGAAAAGGAATTGTGTTTTTTTCTGGGAGGTGCAAAGCGACCAAAGGAAGCTCTTGCAATGACCTAAGAAAAAAACAATTACTTGAAAAGTATTGCCATGAAAAGCAGGAAATAGCTACCCAAAAATACTATATTTACTTTAATTAAAACCGGTATCCTATGAAATCTATAAATCCAGAAAATTTTAAAGTTGTTGATACTATTGCGCTTGCAAACAGACCGACGAACTTATTTAATGAAGCAAGTGACGATGATAAGGAGAATAAATTAGACAAGGTTCAAAAAAAATTAAGTGAACTGCAAGATGTGATGTATGCACACAATCGTTACGGTGTATTGATTTGCTTGCAAGGCATGGATACTTCGGGCAAAGATAGTTTGATTCGAGAAGTTTTTAAGGAATTTAATCCAAGGGGAGTAGTGGTGCATAGTTTTAAAACGCCAAATTCGACAGAGTTAGAACATGATTATTTATGGAGACACTATTTGGCTTTACCTGAGAAAGGGAAGTTTGCCGTTTTTAATAGAACACATTATGAGAATGTGCTTGTTACTCGAGTGCATCCAGAGTATATTTTGAACGAGAATTTGCCAGGTATTGAAGAGGTTACTGATATTACACCTCAGTTTTGGGAAAATCGAATGGAGCAGATTAATAATTTTGAAAAGCATATTACGCAAAACGGAACCATTGTTTTGAAGTTTTATTTGCACTTGAGTAAAGAGGAACAACGCGAAAGATTGCTGAGACGTTTAGAGGAAGAAGAGCACCATTGGAAATTTTCGGCGGGTGATTTAAAAGAACGGGAACGCTGGGATGATTATATGAAATATTACGAAGAGGCGATAAATAAAACTGCGACCATAAATGCACCTTGGTATGTAGTTCCCGCTGATGATAAAGACATGTGCCGTTATATTATTGCCGAAATTATTTGGAATGAAATGCAAAAATATACGGATATAAAAGAACCTGAATTAGATGAGAAGGTAAAGTTGAACTTTAGTATGTATAAAGAGCAACTATCAAAAGAATAAAAAAAGGGCTCTGAAATTTTAGAGCCCTTTTTAACTAATTCAATTTTAACTAATTCAATTTTCTTAGTTGTTATAATTTGAAACCGTAAGCTAAACGAACTCCAACTTGTCCTACTCCTGTACCAGTACTTCCGTTGTTGTTTATTTTAGCAAAGTCAGAGTAGTGCTCATAATGAACTGAGATGTCTACATATTTAGTAGCATATCCAATAGTTGGAGCTAATAACAATGAAGTACCATTACTTCCATGAGAAACTGCAAATGCAGCTCCAGCCTCACCCATTACATAAAACTGATCATCCCAAATAAAAGCTTTGAATCCCGCTTTAGCAGGAATGAATCCAAGGTCTTTTCCGGCAACTTGTCCAGGAATAGCGTCAGAATTGCTTACAAATAAGTTAGTGTATCCAGTAGTCATTGTTAATGAATATCTTTTTGATAAATCATATTGTAAGCGAACATCACCACCTAATGCCAATTTGTAAGGATCTTGGGTTGCGTACCCAGCGTTTAGTCCAACTCCTAAACGAAATCCTTGATCGTAATTTGAAGGTGCTGTTGTTTCTTGCGCCGTTGTTGTGTTAGAAAATAGAGCAGCTATAGCTACTAAAAGTACTGTTTTGATTTTTGATGTAGTTTTCATACTATTTACGTTTTGTTTTTAAATTAAATTGTCCCTTTTTAGGATTTTTTCCTTGCTGATGACTGGGACAAATGTAGAACCGATGTAGACTGTAAATGTTATAGGATTTTCATTTTTTGTTATGTAATAATTGTTGTGTCTAACTAGAGAGCCTCACAAATCCTTTGATAGTAAGGGCTAAGGATCTTATTGTTTTTTATTTTTACAATTAGTAATCAATTACTTAGAGCTTCATTTTTAAAAATATAATTTTATTTTAGACTAAAGTTATCTTAAAATCATCATTTGGTTCTGATAGCACTCTTATGTAAAATAATTGTTGGTTTTATACTTAATATCCTACTATTATTTTAAGTTTTAGTAATCTTTAGTTCATTTAGTTTTAAAATAGCAATCCTTTCTTTGCTTCAGAATTTAAAAGATAAACAAATGAAAAAAATTATTTTAGGATTGCTGTTAGGAGCGTCTTTTATTGCTTGTGAGAATGATAAGGCTGAGTCAGAGGTTGTTTTAGTAGATCAATCTATTACACCAGTATTATTAACCAAGAAATCAGGATTTGAAAAGTTAGAGTTGTATTCACTTATAACGTCTGATGATGTTTTACCTCAGAGTCCAAATTTTGTTTTTGGAGGTTCTGCAGATGGTACAGGATTACTAAAAAATGGCGACGGTACCTATACTTTTTTAGTAAACCACGAAGACAACTTCTCTGTTTCTAGAATCACGCTAGATAAATCTTTTAAACCCGTAAAAGGAGAATATTTGCTAAACTCTAATGGAGGAACTTGGAGATTGTGTGGAGCTACAATGGCTACACCTGCTGAACATGGTTTTGGTCCTTTGTATTTAACGGCAGGAGAATCTGGTGAGGAGTCTCGCACACATGGATTAAATCCTTATGCAGATGTTGGGTCGGCTGGTGTATCAAAGGAACTTCCTGGGCTAGGTCGCTTGAGTGCTGAGAATGCTGTGCCATTAAAGGCGTCTGCCTTCGCAGGAAAAACGGTTGTTGTAATTGGTGATGACGATTCGGGTACGTACGGAGGTCAAGTTTTTATGTATGTAAGTAACACAGTTGGTGATTTAGCGAATGGCTCTTTGTATATGATGAAAAGAACGAACGACAATCAAAGAGAGAAAGATATGGTTGTAGGTGAATCGTATCCGGTTTCATTTGTGAAAATTGAAAATCACACTACAATGACCGGTAATCAAATTAATGCTTCAGTTAATACTTTGAAGGCAATTAAGTTTGGTCGCGTAGAAGATTTAGATTACCGAAAAGGAGGTAGTAACGCCGATAGAGAAATTTACTTTAATGTTACGGGTCAAAACACAACGGGAAGTAATGCTGATGCTTCAAGAACAAAGTACGGAAGAGTGTACCAGTTAAATTTAGATGCCGGCAATCCTTTAGCAGGTACTCTGAAAGTGGTGCTTGATGGAGATGACCGCAACGGAATAGCTAAAACATTCCAGAATCCAGATAATATTTGTGTTACTAAGAACTACGTTTACGTTCAAGAGGATGCAAATGGATACGGAGATGAGACTCACGATGCGTATATTTATCAATACGATATTGCTAAAAAAACGATGAAGGTTGTGGTTGAACTAGATCACCGCCGTACCGCAACAGATGCAGCAAAATATAATGTTGGCGGAACTTCTGGCAAAGGAGATTGGGAATACGGAGCTTTAATTGATGTTTCTGAACAATTAGGAGTCGAAGATACTTTTTTATTAAGTGTTCAGCCGCATACATGGACTGGAGATAAATACAAAGGAGTTGATGGAGGTACAGGACGACCAAACGAAAAACAAGCGAGTCAAATTGTTCTAATAAAAGGGCTAGCACGATAATTTACATAAAAAATATAGTCAAAAGTCCGCGGCTTCAGTTCTTGAAACCGTGGCTTTTGTTTTTAAACACTGATCATTTCATATGAAAACTTTTTTTTATTTTCTAATTGTATTTGGAGTAGTATCTTGCCAAGACAAACCAAAAACAAACCAAGTAAAGCAATTATTAATAGCAGACATTAGTGCGCTAAGTCAATCAATATCAGACTTAGATCAATTAGTACAAAAGGACGCTTCAAGCTTACTAATTCAAAAGCAGTTTCTAAAAGCACACAAAAATTACAAACAAATAGAACTTTTTTCAGAGTATTATTTTCCAGAAGTTTCTAAAGCAATCAATGGTCCTGCAATTCCTGAATTTGAAGAAAATGATGGTTTAACTTTAGAGCCACAGGGGTTTCAGGTTATCGAGGAGTTTATATTTCCAAATTATGAAAAAGAAGCTAAGGCTGAAGTGTTAAAGGAAATTGGAATTCTTACCTCTAATTTGAAGCGATTAGAAAAGATTACGAGTTCGACTGAATTGACAGATTCACATGTTTTTGATGCCTTACGATTGGAGGTATTTAGAGTAATTACATTAGGAATCACTGGATTCGACTCACCAGTAGCTCAAAAATCAATTCCAGAGGTAGTTGGTGCTCTTGAAGGAATTCAAAAATATTATCAAATCTATGACGACAAAGCTACTGATGCAACTGCAGAAATAATCACCAAAGCTATCAAGTATGTACAAGCTAATCCTGATTTTAATCGTTTTGATCGAGCTACCTTTATTAAGGAGTACGCTAATCCTTTGAGTCGATCACTATATAAGAAACAAGTAGCCTTACAAATTCCTGTCTTTAAGGAATTGAGAGGATTAAGGACAACTGCTCAAACTTTATTTGATAAAGAGGTTTTTGATGAAGAAGCTTTTTCAGGATTTCCAGATTATGTTACAACCAAGGCTAAATCAGATCTTGGAAAGACACTTTTTAATGATCCTATTTTGTCCGGAGACAATAGCCGTTCATGTGCCTCTTGTCATCATTCAGATAAAGCCTTTACTGATGGCGAAACGAAAGCCGTTTCCTTTGATGGGAAATCATTTGTAGAGCGTAATACGCCTACATTAACAAACATTGCATTCCAAAGAGTGTTTTTTAGTGATTCCAGAGTGAATTATCTCGAAGATCAAGCAGTTGCAGTTATTACAAATACTTCTGAAATGCATGGTTCACTTGATGAAGCAGTCACTAAAATTAAGAAGAGTAAATTATACCAGCAAAAATTTGAAAGTGCCTTTCCTAAAAAAGGAATTACGGCCTTCGAAATAAAAAATGCCTTAGCTTCCTATATCCGCACGTTAAGTAAATATGACTCAAAATTTGATATGTACATGCGTGAAGAAGTTGCTTTTAGTGCAAACGAAAAAGCTGGCTTTAATCTTTTTGCAGGCAAAGGAAAGTGCGCAACTTGCCATTTTATACCTTTAACAAACGGCACCGTACCGCCAAATTTCATGAAATCAGAAAGTGAAGTACTAGGTGTTCCTAACTCAGCAGGCACATTAGACGCAGATTTAGGGAAATACAACTTAACTTCAGCCGATATTCATAAATATTCGTTCAAAACACCAACAATCAGGAATATTGAATTAACTGCACCTTATATGCACAACGGTGTTTATAAAACGCTAGAAGAAGTAGTCGATTTTTATAACGAAGGTGGAGGTAAAGGCTTAGGTTTTGAACTAGATAACCAAACTTTGCCTGAAGATAAATTAAATTTATCATCCTTAGAGAAAAAGCAATTGGTAGCTTTTATGAAAACTTTAACCGATAAAAAATACCAAAAGTAATGTAAGCTGTTGTTCATTTGATCAAAAGTATTTTGTTCACTAAGTAAATTATGGTGTTGCTTCTCATTATATTTGTTCAAAAATAATCAAAGTGACTTTAGCAACCTATACCAAGGAATTCTCCTATAATTTACGATTAGCCTATCCTATTATTCTAGGAATGTTAGGGCATACAGTAGTGGGAATTGTAGACAATATAATGGTAGGGAAATTAGGCCCAACAGAGCTAGCAGCGGTATCCTTAGGAAATAGTTTTATTTTTATAGCGATGTCTTTAGGAATCGGGTTCTCTACCGCTATTACGCCAATGGCAGCTCAAGCAGATGGAAAAAAAAATATCGCGGAAGGTCGTAGTACCTTTCATCATGGTTTGTATTTATGCACAATTCTTGGTGTGATCCTTTTTACATTGATTTTCTTTTCAAAACCATTGGTCACTTTGATGGGGCAACCAGAAAATGTAGTAGAGCTAGCGAAGCCTTACCTTGATATTGTTGCCTTTTCTCTAATTCCGTTAATTGTTTTTCAAGGCTACAAACAATTTGCTGACGGAATGAGCGAAACAAAATATTCGATGTGGGCTACTATTTTAGGAAATGTAGTGAATGTAATACTGAATTACTTATTTATATACGGGATCTGGATTTTTCCAGAGCTAGGTATTGTAGGTGCTGCGATCGGAACTATTGTTTCTCGTTTTGTCATGGTTGGGTACATGCACTACCGCATGAAGCGAAAAGAAAAGTTTCAGCCTTTTTTCGAAGGTTTTTCCCTAAATAAAATCCAGAAAGCGGTTAATATTCAAATTATTAAACTAGGTGCGCCATCAGCAATGCAAATGTTTTTTGAAGTTGCCTTGTTTACGGGAGCGATATGGCTTTCAGGACGACTGGGTATAACGAATCAGGCTGCCAATCAAATTGCATTGAGCTTAGCTTCATTTACATTTATGTTTGCAATGGGTTTAAGTGTTGCTGCAACTATTAGAGTAGGGAATCAAAAAGGTCTAGGAGATTACAAACAACTGCGCATTGTAGCTTTTTCGATTTTCTTGTTAGCAATTTTACTAGAATCCGTTTTTGCGTTAATTTTTATCGTTTTTCACCAATATTTACCGGCTTTGTTTGTAGATATGAATAATGTGACAGATCTAGCAGTAAATACTGAAGTGGTGACTATAGCAGCACAATTGTTATTGGTAGCAGCTATTTTTCAAATTTCAGATGGGATTCAGGTGGTTGTTTTGGGCGCACTTCGTGGACTTCAAGATGTCAAAATACCTATGTACATAACATTTGTTGCCTACTGGGTGGTTGGTTTTCCAGTATCAATTTATTTAGGAATGTACACGGATCTGAAAGCAGCGGGAATATGGATTGGTCTCTTGGCAGGATTATCGACAGCGGCCGTGTTTTTATACATTCGCTTTAATAGTCTAACAAAAAAATTAATTCTCGATAGTAAGTAATTAGAATCAAATTGGGATTGTTTTACGGCGCTTTCTTTAATTACAGTTCTGATGGGAAAGATTATAAATATTTTAGCAGACAGATAGATTTTTTAAAAGTTTATTCGGTTCTTTGTTTTTTGCTTTTGAAGTGAAAAACACAAATTTTAAAACAGCATCAAATACAAATTAATAAATGGAATTACCTAAATTTTTACTTGGCGACAATACTGATTTTCCAGATGATATTTTTATCATTCACTTAGATTATCCTAGGTTTATCATAAACTTAAAGGACGATGAAGTAGAATTTATGGAAGAGGCAGAAGATCTTGATGAGGCTGAACTTAACTCAGAGATGGAAGGTTTGATTGAGCAAGCAAATGCTTTTGACGATAGAGAAATGGAATTATATGAGAAAGAGTAATATTACTTTTTAAA
>Ga0180008_1000323_pt1 | contig 44614 bp, 34 predicted proteins | sample MM_PW_MetaG_FD_121121 | JGI IMG/M metagenome (GOLD analysis project Ga0180008, IMG submission 121121) | Groundwater microbial communities from the Aspo Hard Rock Laboratory (HRL) deep subsurface site, Sweden - MM_PW_MetaG | ecosystem: Environmental > Aquatic > Deep subsurface > Groundwater... | reverse complement strand
GAAGACCGCGTTAAGCAGTACCGCGATCAAACCCGCCGTTACCTGGCTGGCGAACTGAGCGGCGAAGAATTCCGCCCGCTGCGCCTGCAGAATGGCCTGTACATTCAACGCTTTGCGCCCATGTTGCGGGTTGCCGTGCCATACGGCCTGATGTCGTCTGCACAAGTGCGCATGCTGGCCAAGATTGCCCGCGACTACGACAAGGGCTATGCGCACATCAGTACCCGCCAGAACGTGCAGTTCAACTGGCCGGACCTGGAAGATGTGCCCGATATTCTTGCTGAACTGGCCACCGTGCAGATGCACGCGATTCAGACCAGCGGCAACTGCATCCGCAACACCACCACCGACCAGTTTGCCGGTGTGGCCAAGGATGAACTCATCGACCCGCGTCCATGGTGCGAGATCATCCGTCAGTGGTCGACCTTCCACCCTGAGTTCACCCACCTGCCGCGCAAGTTCAAGATTGCTGTGAACGGTGCAGTCAGCGATCGCGCCGCAGTAGAAGTGCACGACATCGGCCTGGAAGCGGTACAGAACGCTGCCGGCGAGCTGGGCTTCCGGGTTTCCGTCGGTGGCGGCCTGGGCCGTACGCCGATTGTCGGCAGCTTTATCAACGAATTCCTGCCGTGGCAGCACCTGATCAGTTACCTCGACGCCATCCTGCGTGTGTACAACCGCTATGGCCGTCGTGATAACAAGTACAAGGCGCGGATCAAGATTCTGGTGAAGGCGTTGACCCCTGAAGTGTTCGCCGAGCGTGTGAATGCTGAATGGGCCCACCTGAAAGATGGCCCGACCACCCTGACCGAAGCTGAAGTGGCGCGCGTTGCCGCGCACTTTATCGACCCCAGCTATAAAGCTCTCGACGATCAGGATGCCGCGCTGGTAGCCCTGGATGCCGAACACCCAGGCTTTGCCCGCTGGCGTCAGCGCAACACCTTTGCCCACAAGAAACCCGGCTATGTCGCCGTCACCCTGTCGCTCAAGCCGACTGGCGTCGCACCGGGCGATGTCACCGACAAGCAGTTTGATGCGATTGCCGACTTGGCCGATCGCTACAGCTTCAGTGAAGTGCGCAACAGCCATAACCAGAACATCATTCTGGCCGACGTCGAACAAGCCCAGCTGTTTACCCTCTGGGGCGAGCTGCGCGAACATGGTTTCGCAACGCCAAACGTGGGCCTGCTGACCGACATCATCTGCTGCCCAGGTGGCGACTTCTGCTCGCTGGCCAACGCCAAGTCGATCCCGATTGCCGAAGCCATTCAGCGCCGCTTTGATGACCTGGATTACCTGTTCGACATCGGCGAAATCGACCTGAACATCTCCGGCTGCATGAACGCCTGTGGTCACCACCACGTCGGCCATATCGGCATTCTCGGGGTGGACAAGAAAGGCCAGGAGTTCTATCAGGTGTCGCTCGGCGGCAGCGCTGGCCGTGATGCCAGCCTGGCGCAGATCCTCGGTCCATCCTTCGCCGAAGCGGACATGGCGGACGTGATCGACAAAATCGTCAAGGTCTATGTCGAGCGTCGTACTGCCGAAGAGAGCTTCCTCGACACCTTCCGCCGTATTGGTGTTGCACCGTTCAAGGAGCGCGTATATGCAGCGAATCATTAAGAACGGCCAGCTGGTCGATGAAAGCTGGCACCTGCTGCCCAAAGACGCCACGTTGGACGGTATTTCCAACTGCGACGATCTGATCGTGCCACTGGCTCTTTGGGTTGAGCACAGTACGGCGCTCAAGGCCCGCGACGGCGGCCTGGGCGTATGGCTGGATGCGGGTGAGGAAATCGAAGAAATCGCCGACCAGCTGGATAACTTCCAAGTTATCGCGCTGAATTTCCCGGCCTTTACCGATGGCCGTCATTGCTCCACCGCCTACCTGTTGCGCAATCGCTACGGTTACACCGGTGAAGTGCGTGCCATCGGCGACGTGCTGCGCGATCAGCTGTTCTCCTACCTGCGCGTGGGCTTCGATGCCTTCGCCCTGCGTGAAGACAAAGACCCGCTGGACGCGCTGAAAGCCTTCGAGGAGTTCAGCGAGGTCTACCAGGCCTCCGCGGATCAGCCGCTGCCGCTGTTCCGCCGCCGCGCCTAAGTCAGCGCTGTAACGCAAAAGGCCCGGTAATCCGGGCCTTTTCATATCTGCGTTAGTTAGCCCAAATTGACCAGCACACGCCCCACTTGTTTACCCGCCAGCACCTGCGCAATAGCTGCCGGTAACTGCTCAAGCGTCACTTCGCTGACCAGCGCATCCAGATTGACCTTCCACTGCAGCGACAGCTTGTCCCACATCGACGCCTTGACCACCAGTGGCAGCTCGACCGAGTCGACCCCCAGCAGATTCACCCCACGCAAGATAAACGGCAGCACACTGCCCTTGAAGCCCACGCCAGCCGTCAGCCCGCAACAGGCAGCGCTGGCACCATAGCGCAGCGATTTGACCACGTTAAACAGAAGATCTCCGCCTACGCAATCCACCGCACCGGCCCACTGTTCCTTGAGCATTGGCTTATCGGCGCCCTCCAGCAGTTCGGAACGCAGGACAATCTGCTGCGCGCCCAGCGCCTTGAGGTAATCGCCCTGCTCCGTTTTACCGGTCGATGCCGCCACCCGATAACCCAGAGTGGTCAGCAACGCTACCGCGACACTGCCAACGCCACCGGTGGCACCGGTCACCAGTACGGTGCCCGCATCAGGCGTCAGCCCGCTTTGTTCTAGCTTGTCTACACACAGCGCTGCGGTCAGCCCAGCCGTGCCGAGCACCATGGCCTCACGCAGCGACAAGCCCTTTGGCCGTTTCAGCGCCCAGCTAGCGGGAATACGGATGTATTGGGCAAAACCACCCGAGGTGTTCATGCCCAAGTCATAACCGGTGACGATCACCTCATCGCCAGCACTGAACTCAGCCACGTTAGAAACCTCCACCACACCAGCAGCATCAATGCCCGGGGTATGCGGGAAGCTTTTGGTGACGCCGCGGTTGCCAGTGGCAGACAAGGCATCCTTGTAATTGAGCGACGAATACTTGACCCGAATCAGCAGCTCACCAGCCGGCAAGTCGTCGATCTCACCCTGCACAATCACCTGTTCGAAACCACCCGCTGCACTTTCACGGGCCTGCAATGCACTGAACTTGCTCATACTCTTCCTCTGTATGACGGATCGATTACCAGAAACGCTGTTGATTCAACCGGCTCAGCCAGCTCAGGACGAAACGGTCTAGCGCAATGCTTCCCGCCAGCCCAACGCGCTCCTGCAGGGATTTCTTCTCGGCATAGTGCAAATGGAACAGTTCGGCGCTCTTCGCCCGCTCTGCCAGGTATTCGTCACTGGTCTTCAGTTCATCGACCAGCTGCTTTTCCAGCGCTGTTAAGCCAAGCCAGACTTCACCGGTGGCAATTTGATCGATATCCAGCTGCGGCCGGTAGCGCGCAACGAAGCCTTTGAACAACTCATGGGTGGCCTCCAGGTCTTCCTGAAATTTCTCCCGCCCCTTCTCTGTGTTCTCACCAAATACCGTCAGGGTGCGCTTATATTCGCCGGCGGTCAGTACCTCAAAATCGATGTCATGTTTTTTCAGCAGGCGGTGCACGTTAGGCAACTGCGCCACCACACCAATCGAGCCGAGGATGGCAAATGGTGCAGAAATAATCTTCTCACCGATACAGGCCATCATGTAGCCGCCACTGGCCGCGACCTTGTCAATGCAGATGGTCAGCGGCACGCCCGCCTGGCGAATGCGCGCCAGCTGCGAAGAGGCCAAACCATAGCTGTGCACCATGCCACCGCCGCTTTCCAGGCGCAGTACCACTTCATCCTGCGGCGTGGCCATACTCAGCAAGGCGGTAATCTCGTGACGCAGGCTGTCGGTGGCCGAGGCTTTGATATCGCCATCAAAATCCAGCACATAGACGCGCGGTTTGTGCACAGCGGCCTTTTTTTCCTGCTTTGCAGCTTTGGCTTCAGCTTTGCTGACGGCCTTTAGCTGATCTTTATCGAGCACCGCGTGCTCCATGCGCTGCTGCAACTGCTTGAAGAAGTCATTGAGCTTGTTCACCTGCAGTTCGCCCGTGCGCTGACGGCCCTTGCTGCGTAGTGCAGCAATCGTCACCAGCACGACGAGAATGGCCACAACCAAGGTCACTGTCTTAGCCAGAAAGCCAATGTACTCTGCAAAAAACTCCACGAATTCCCCCTTACCCCGATGGCAGCGCCCGTAAATCGTTAACGCTGATTGTCCGCAAGCATACCGAGGCCATCGGTTGGCGACCAGCAAGCAAGGCCTGGGACATTCAGCGCGCCGATGCAATTCAAACAAGCGTATGTTTTTACGTTGACAGTCCTTGAGCTTCCCCATACCCTCGCGAAACTTTCACCGTACCGGAAACCAACGGACGTGGGCAGCATCTACCTGATACGACATGGCCAAGCCTCCTTCGGTGCAGACGATTACGATGTGCTATCGCCCATTGGTATTCGTCAGGCCGAAGTGCTGGGTGCTCACCTCGCGCAACTCGGCACGCACCTTGATCGCAGCGTCAGTGGCAGCCTGCGTCGCCAGCAGCATACGGCCGACAGCGCGCTGCAGCAGTTGCGGGCGGTTGGGATTGATGTACCGCCGCTGGAAACCGATCCGGCATTTAATGAGTTCGATGCCGACGCGGTAATCCGCACCCTGCTCCCGGACATACTCGGCGAAGAACCAGAAGCCCTGCATATCCTGCGCAATGGCGCGAATAACCGCGCTGAGTTTCAGCGCCTGTTCGCTGAGCTGATTGGACGCTGGATTTCGGGCGAGCACGACAAGCCAGAGCTGCAAAGCTGGCAAGCGTTCGTCGAGCAGGTGCAAGGTGGTCTTAGCCGCCTGTTGGAACAAGCAGACAGCAAACAGAATATCGCCGTGTTCACCTCTGGCGGCACCATCACCGCCCTGCTGCACTTGATCACCGGTATACCGCCTGCTCAAGCATTTGAGCTGAACTGGCAAATTGTTAATACCTCACTCAGCTGCCTGAAATTTCGCGGCAGCCAAGTGACCCTGGCTTCCTTCAACAGTCATGTGCATTTACAGCTGTTGAAGGCGCCGGAGCTCATCACTTATCGTTGAGCTGCGGCCCACTGCACCCATTAAGGGCGCTAGAAAAACCTGAGAAAAAGGAATAAACCATGAGCGTTGCAGACATCGTCAATACCATGCAGTCCAAATTCAACGCCGGTGCCGCTGCAGGCCTGGACCTGGTGTTCCAATTCAACATCGAAGATGGCGAAAACTACGCCCTGATCGTCAAAGACGGCACCTGTGCCGTTGAGCAAGGCGACAACCCTAACGCCAGCGTGACCCTGATCATGGACACCGAAACCCTGAAAGGCATCACTAGCGGCGAAACCGACGGCATGCAAGCCTTTATGTCCGGCAAACTGCGCGCCGAAGGCGACATGATGCTGGCCATGAAACTGGGCGAGCTGTTCCCGGTTTAAGCAGCAACTCAGCAATAAAAAACCGGAGCCTTGGCTCCGGTTTTTTATTGCTCGTGTTTATAGAAACCGCGGCCCCGCCTACGGCTCAATCGCGGCAATGCACCGACTGACCGGCGGCGAAAGTTTGCTTGATAGCGCGGTCATCACCGAGCATGGTCAGGGCGAATAACCGCTCTTCGAGCGTCTTGGCTTGCTGCATACGGTAGCTGATCAGCGGCGTGGCGTTGTAATCGAGCACCACGAAGTCGGCGTCTTTTCCAGGCAGGAAGTTGCCCAGTTTATCGTCTAGGTACAGCGCGTTAGCGCCGCCCAGAGTCGCCAGGTACAGCGACTTGAACGGGTCAAGCTTTTTGCCTTGCAGTTGCATGACCTTGTACGCCTCGTTCAGCGATTGTAGTTGGCTGAAGCTGGTGCCCGCGCCGACGTCGGTGCCCAGGCCGACGCGTACGCCGTGTTCTTCGAGTTTATTCAGATCGAACAAGCCGCTGCCGAGAAACAGATTCGAGGTTGGGCAAAAGGCCACGGCCGAGCCGGTTTCGGCCAGGCGCTTACACTCGCCGTCGCACAGGTGCACGCCGTGGGCGAATACCGAGCGGGCGCCGATCAGCTTGTAATGGTCGTACACATCCAGGTAGCTCTTGCGCTCGGGGAACAGCGCTTTTACCCATTCGATTTCCTTGCGGTTCTCGGACAGGTGGGTGTGCATATACAGGTGTGGGTATTCGCCCAGCAGTTTGCCGGCCAGGGTCAGTTGCTCTGGAGTGCTGGTTGGGGCGAAGCGTGGGGTTACCGCGTAATGTAGGCGGCCCTTGCCGTGCCAGCGCTCGATCAGCTCCTTGCTGTCGGCGTAGCCGGATTCCGGGGTGTCGGTCAGGTAGTCCGGGGCGTTGCGATCCATCAGCACCTTGCCGGCGATCATGCGCAGGTTCAGCGCTTCGGCAGCTTCGAAGAAGGCGTCTACCGATTGCTTGTGCACGCTCCCGAATACCAGGGCGGTGGTGGTGCCGTTGCGCAGCAGTTCCTTGAGGAAGATGCCCGCCACCTCCGCCGCATGGGCCTTATCGGCGAACTGCTGTTCAGTGGGGAAGGTGTAGGTGTTCAGCCAATCCAACAGTTGCTCGCCGTAGGAGGCGATCATCCCGGTTTGCGGGTAGTGGATGTGGGTGTCGATAAAGCCAGGAGTAATTAGCGCATCGCGGTATTCGGTGATCTCAACGCCCTTGAGCGTGGGTAACAGATCAGCGGCATGGCCGACTTTGGCCACCAGGCCGTTGTTGATGACCAGCAGGCCGTCTTCAAAGTACTCATAGGATTGCTCAACGCCCACCACGGCCGGGTCGTCAATGCTGTGCAGGATGGCGGCGCGGTAGGCTTTCACTGGGCTAGTCATGTAACGCTTATCTCAATCTATGGATTTGATCACTCAGACGCGCGGGCGCCTGGGCGGATATTCAGGCCTGGTTTCGGCGCGAGGTCGGCAGTAATTTGGCGACGCTGGTTTCACCTTTTTTTACGTCCTGGCCAAAGGTCGCGTTGTAGGTGGCAATCACTTCGCCGGCGATGGACACGGCGATCTCAACCGGCAGCTTGCCTTTGACTTCGGACAGGCCCATGGGGCAGCGCATGCGTTGCATCACATCTGAACTGAAGCCGCGATCACGCAGGCGGTGTTCAAATTTGGCGCGTTTGGTCTGCGAGCCGATCAGGCCGTAGTAGGCAAAATCGTTACGTTTGAGGATTTCTGCAGTTAGCTCGAGGTCGAGCTGGTGGTTGTGGGTCATGACGATAAAGTAGCTGCCGGCAGGCATGCGTTCGATTTCGTCGATCACTTCCTCATTGACCACCTTGTCGACTCCGGTCGGGATCTGCTCGGGAAACTCGTTTTCCCGCGAGTCGATCCAGCGCACCTTGCATGGCAGGCTGGCGAGCAGCGGTACCAGGGCGCGACCGACATGGCCGGCACCGAATACGGCGATCTGCGCCTGCGGCTGGCCCATCGGCTCGAACAGCAGCATAGTGGCTCCGCCGCAGCATTGGCCGAGGCTGGCCCCCAGGCTGAAACGCTCCAGGCGAGTGTCCTGGCTGCGGCTTTGCAGCATCTCGCGGGCCAGCTCCATCGCCTTGAATTCCAGATGACCGCCACCGACGGTCTCGAAGATGCGGTCAGCGGTGACCACCATTTTCGAGCCGGCATTGCGCGGGGTTGAGCCGCGTTCTTCGATGATGGTCACCAGCACGCAAGGCTGACCTTGCTGCTGCAGTTCGGCGAGGGCGCTGATCCAGCTCATTTGCTCAGCCTCCAGGTAGGTGGCAATTGTCCTGGGCGCGGTAGGCGCCAGTTGCTTGGCGACGGGTCCAGTATCGGTACCTGCGTCGGCGGCGGTGTTTGCGGTTTCGCTTCGGTGTGTTTTGTCATTGTTGGACACCTGTGGCGTCGGTAGTGATTCTTCTGTCTGTAGGAGGCGCTTCAGCGGCGATTGTCGCGGCTAAAGCCCCTCCCACAGCAGTCTTATGCTGGCGTAAGGTTCAGGCCGGCTCAACCGCTGCGGCGGTTATTGCCTTGGCGTTCTGCTGCAGTTTCTTCATTTGCTCCACCCCCCAGAGCACGCGTTCCGGCGTGGCTGGGGCGTCAATGTTCGGCTGCACGCGGTAGTCCGCCAGACTTGCCACGGCGTCCTTGATTGCACACCACACGGCGATGCCGAGCATAAACGGCGGCTCGCCGACGGCCTTGGAGTGGAATACGGTGTCTTCCGGGTTCTTGCGGTTTTCCACCAGGTTGACGCGCAGGTCCAGCGGCATATCGGCGATGGCCGGGATCTTGTAGCTGGCCGGGCCGTTGGTCATCAGCTTGCCTTTGCCGTTCCACACCAGCTCTTCCATGGTCAGCCAACCCATGCCCTGCACGAATGCGCCTTCGACCTGACCGATGTCGATGGCCGGGTTTAGCGAGGCGCCGACGTCATGCAGGATGTCGGTGCGCAGCATCTTGTACTCACCGGTCAGGGTGTCGACGATCACTTCCGAACAGGCTGCGCCGTAGGCGAAGTAGTAGAAAGGACGGCCAGCGGCCTTGTCACGGTCATAGAAGATCTTCGGCGTGCGGTAGAAACCGGTACTGGAGAGCGATACCTGGCCGAAATAAGCCTTCTGGATCACTTCCTCGAAGCTCAGGAACAGGTCACGTACGCGCACCTGGCTGTTGCGGAACTCGACGTCTTCCGGAGTGACCTTGTATTCGCGCACCAGAAAATCAACCAAACGCTGCTTGAGGGTTTCAGCGGCGTTCTGTGCAGCCTTGCCGTTGAGGTCAGCACCGCTGGAGGCGGCAGTCGGCGAGGTATTTGGCACCTTGTCGGTGTTGGTCGCGGTGATCTGGATACGCGAAATATCCACCTGCAACACTTCAGCGACGATCTGCGCGACCTTGGTGTTGAGGCCCTGGCCCATCTCGGTGCCACCGTGGTTCAGGTGAATTGAACCGTCTGTGTAGATGTGGATTAGCGCGCCAGCCTGGTTGAGGAAGGTGGCGGTAAAACTGATGCCGAACTTAACCGGGGTCAGCGCCAGGCCTTTCTTGAGTACCGGACTTTTGGCGTTGAACGCGCGGATTTCTTCGCGGCGCTTGGCGTAGTCACTGCTGTCTTCCAGTTCGGCGGTCATCTCATGGATAACGTTGTGTTCGACGGTCTGGTGATAGTGGGTGACGTTGCGCTCGGTCTTGCCGTAGTAGTTGAGCTTGCGCACTTCCAGCGGGTCTTTGCCCAGGCTGCGGGCGACCGCATCCATGATCTCCTCGATGGCGACCATGCCTTGCGGGCCGCCGAAGCCGCGGTAGGCGGTGTTCGAGGCGGTGTTGGTCTTGCAGCGGTGACCATTGATGGTGGCGTTGCCGAGGAAGTAGGCGTTGTCCGAGTGGAACATCGCGCGGTCGACGATCGAGCCGGACAGGTCCGGCGAGTAGCCGCAGTTGCCGGCCAGTTCGATTTCGATGCCGTGCAGCAGGCCGTTGTCGTCAAAGCCGACGTCGTATTCGACGTAGAACGGGTGACGCTTGCCGGTGATCTGCATGTCTTCGACGCGCGGCAGGCGCATTTTGGTCGGGCGACCGGTGAGGTGCGCAATGACTGCGCACAGGCACGCCGGGCCGGCGGCCTGGGTTTCCTTGCCGCCGAAACCGCCGCCCATGCGACGCATGTCAATGACGATCTTGTGCATCGGTACGCCGAGCACTTCGGCTACCAACTTCTGCACTTCGGTGGCGTTCTGCGTCGAGGTGTAGACGATCATGCCGCCGTCTTCGGATGGCATTACTGAGGAAATCTGGGTTTCCAGGTAGAAGTGTTCCTGGCCGCCGATATGCAGGCTGCCTTGTAGGCGGCGCGGTGCAGTGGCCAATTCGGCGGCGGAGTTGCCGATCTTGTGCTGATGGCTATCGAGGACGAAGTGTTTCTTGCGCAGCGCATCGACCACGTCCAGTACCGGCTCAAGGTCTTCGTATTCGATAATTGCGGCCATAGCCGCCTTGCGTGCGGTTTCCAGACTGTCGGCGCCGACGGCGATCACCACCTGGCCGACGTATTCAACTTTTCCGTCTGCTAGCAGCGGGTCACCCGCAACCACCGGGCCGATATCCAGCTGGCCGGGTACGTCCTTGCTGGTAATCGCAATGGCGACACCGGGAATCGCGTAGCAGGGCGCGGTGTCGATGCTGATGATGCGCGCGTGGGCGCGATCGCTCATACGGGCATAGACGTGCAGCTGGTTAGGGAACTCCAGGCGGTCATCGACGTAGATGGCTTCGCCGGATACATGCTTATCAGCACTTTCGTGTTTAACGCTGCGGCCAACGCCGGTGGTGATGTCAGCGCGGAACAGTTCAGCCAATTCGGCCTGGCTTTTGGCTACGTGATGGTTAGACATAATCGGTCACCCGTGTTTCGACTTCGGGAGTTTGTAGCTCAAGGAAGCATTTACGCAGCAGGTTCTGCGCAATAAGCAGGCGGTATTCCTTGCTGGCGCGGAAGTCGCTGAGCGGGGTGAAATCCTCGGCCAGCGCATTACACGCCCGCTCGATAGTTTCTTGGGCCCAGGCAGAGCCAAGCAAAGCCGCTTCACAGGCAGCGGCACGCTTCGGGATAGCCGCCATACCGCCAAAGGCGATACGCACGCTTTGCACCACGCCCTCTTCGACCACCAGATTAAAGGCCGCACAGACGGCAGAGATGTCATCGTCCAGGCGCTTGGACACCTTGAAGGCACGGAATGCCTGTTTGCCCTGATAGCGCGGCACGATGATCTTCTCGATAAACTCGGCTTCCTGGCGCGCCGTCACTTTGTAATCGAGGAAATAATCTTCGATCGGCAAGGTGCGGCTTTCGCTGCCTCTACGCAGGACGATTTGTGCACCAAGCGCGATCAGCAGCGGCGGCGCGTCGCCAATCGGCGAGGCGTTACCGATATTGCCGCCCAGGGTGCCCTGGTTGCGAATTTGCAAAGAAGCGAAGCGGTGCAGCAATTCGCCAAAGTCCGGGTAGTCCTGGGCCAGCGCGGCGTAACAATCGGACAACGCGGTGGCGGCGCCTATTTCGATGCTGTCAGCGGTCACTTCGACGCGCTTCATCGCTTCGATATGGCCGACGTAAATCATCACCGGCAGTTCGCGGTGGAACTGGGTGACTTCCAGGGCCAGGTCGGTACCACCGGCGAGCAGACGCGCTTCCGGGTTGGCCGCGTAGATGTCAGCCAGGTCGGCCACGGTCAGCGGCAACAGGCAGCGTTTATCGCCGCTGTTGAGCTCGGCCGTTTCACGCGGCGCGATAGATTTCAGCTGGGCGACGGTCTGAGGCTCAAAAGCGTCGAACTGGTCCGGCTGCTTCTGGCAGCAGGCTTGTTCGGCGGCGTCAATAATCGGGCGGTAGCCGGTGCAGCGGCAGAGGTTGCCAGCCAGAGCTTCCAGGGTGTCGGCCTTGTCGAAGCCGCTGCTATTTTTCTGCAGGGCGAACAGCGACATGACAAAACCTGGGGTGCAGAAGCCGCACTGCGAGCCGTGGCAGTCGACCATGGCCTGCTGCACGCTGTGCAGTTGGCCTTGGTACTTGAGGTCTTCAACCGTGATCAGTTGCTTGCCGTGCAACGAGGAAACGAAGGTCAGGCAGGAGTTGAGGGTGCGATAACGCACGCGCTCGCCCTCCAGCTCACCGACTACAACGGTGCAGGCACCACAGTCGCCAGAAGCGCAGCCTTCTTTGGTTCCGGATTTGCCGACATGCTCACGCAGGTAATTGAGCACGGTGACGTTTGGGTCGAGGGCATGCTCAGTACGCAGCTCCCGGTTGAGTAAAAACTGGATCAAGGACGACCTCCAGGCACTTTTATTGTTCTCTTATCAGGCACTGCTGAAACGACTGCACAGGGCAGCACAGCGTTTCCACACGGCTTGGCATGAGGCAAATCTAGAGTTTTCTGACTTTATGGTCAACAAATATTTGACCCTAAAGTCAGAGGCGCTTTATGCAATTCAGCCATGAGCGGGAAAGCTCAGCTAATTTGCTTAAACGCTAGCGGCTTTTGTGCCAAATACTGCGCTGCAGCTGGGACAAATAGCCTGACATGCATGCACGCAAAGAGACGGGACTGAGAGTTACCTGGCTGTATGCTGCTTTTCGATCGACCACACTTGATCGACCTAGCGAGGCGCTAGGTGATGGCTGGCGTGCTTAAACCTATTGACTGGCTGAACCTTACTGCCAGTCCTTGAGCGCCTGTTTAGCTGCGGGGTTCATCGGCTCGGCCAGCAAGCCGGCAGGCGTCAGATTGATGCTGTAAACCGCTTCATCGGCAAGCGGCAGGTACGTCACTCGGCGCGCCTGAGGATCAAAGACCAACAAATCATGCTGACCCAACCGCAACCAGCGCCACAGGTCGATGCCGTATGGGCTGTGTGCCAGTTCGACGCGGGTATGCAGGGCCTGGCTTTGTTGTTCGATCGAAAGAAAACGCCCCGAGAGCTTTTCCAGACGATAACCCGGCTGCAAGCCGATCAATGCCGCCAGGCCCTTCCACTGTAGAAAGCGGGCATCCAACTGCCACAGATCACCTTCCATCGTCAGCGTACGTTCACGCCCACCCTCCAGCAGCGTGACCCGATACAACGGGCCATCCGCTTTGAAGCTCAGGGTCGCCAGCGGCTTGTCTTCGGCAATCGGTGCATAGCTGCGCAAATCGACAGCCAATATGCCGATCAGTACTGCCAACGCGAGAAATGCCAGGCCGCAAGTGCCACGTGACCAGCCGAGAAACCACTGCCGATTAAGCAGAATGCGAACCGCTACAAAAGCAGCCAGCAACGCCAGCAGCGCCGTTGCCCATGCGAGTCCATCGTATTGCATCGCTGTGCATTCCTTATGGTTGAAGTTGCGGGCATTATGCGCAGCTGCCAGGCTGGCGAACAGCAAGCGAGCAACACAATTAGACACAGGGCGTGTTTTATAGCCTGTTGTTTTTCGTGGCTATCGTCTGCCCATCGCTACATGACCTTTAAAAAACTCCCGGTAAATCTCCATGGTCTTCCCATTTGAACTCAGCGTTGACCTGTCGACGCTGGCCATCCTTGCTCTGGTCGCGTTTATTGCCGGCTTTATCGATGCCATTGCTGGCGGCGGTGGCCTGCTGACCATTCCCGCGCTTTTGACTGCCGGCCTCCCGCCGCATCTGGCGCTGGGGACCAACAAGCTTAGTTCGACCTTTGGCGCGGCGGCTGCCAGTTACACCTTCTACCGGCGCAAATTGTTTGACCCCAGCCAATGGCGCAATGCGTTGATCGGCACAGCGGCGGGTGCACTGCTTGGCGCGGCGATGGCGCAATGGTTACCGTCGGCGTGGTTGAACCAGATGCTGCCTGTGGTGGTATTTGCCTGCGGCTTGTATCTGCTGTTTGGTAAAACCCCAGCAGCGCCGCTGCTCGCCGACGCACCGATCGCCCAGGGCCGGCAGTGGCCACAGAGCCTGAGCCTGGGTTTTTATGACGGCGTGGCCGGGCCGGGAACGGGAGCGTTCTGGACGGTCAGCAGCCTGCTGCTCTACCCGCTTGACCTGGTTAAGGCCAGCGGCGTAGCCCGCAGCATGAATTTTGTCAGCAATATTTGTGCACTCAGCGTGTTTATCTTCAGCGGGCAAGTGGCCTGGCTGCTCGGCCTGTGCATGGGTCTGGCGCTGATGGTCGGTGCGTTTCTCGGCGCACGCACCGCGATCAAGGGCGGCTCAAAGTTTATCCGCCCAGTGTTCATCCTCGTGGTGCTGGGCTTGACCGTGCGTCTAGCCTGGCAGCACTGGTTCGGGCTGGCCTAAACGGCGCGCGACATAGGCATCAATCAGGTAACGCGCAATCGAGCGTGCCGCCGGTAACGGCGGCAGATCGTGCACGCTGAACCATTGCGCATCCTCAATCTCATCGACCTGCATGACGATCTCGCCCGAGGCGTATTCGGCATGAAAGCCCAGCATCAGGGAGTGCGGGAAAGGCCAGCCCTGGCTGCCCAGGTACTGCACATTATTGATTTCGACCCCCACTTCTTCGCGCACTTCACGGGCTACGCACTGCTCCACCGACTCACCGGCTTCGACAAAGCCGGCCAGGGTGCTGTAAATACCGGAAACGAAGCGTGGAGAACGCGCCAGGAGGATCTCATCGCCGCGCGTAACCAGCACAATCATGCTGGGTGAAAGCCGCGGATAATGCTGCAACTCACAACGCGGGCAATGCATGGCCCGCTGCCCAGGGACATGCTGCATTGCCCCGCCACAGCTGCCACAGAAGCGATGCTGGCTGGCCCATGTGCCGATCTGCGTGGCGTAGCTGAGCAACTTGAAGGTGTCCGCATCGCCTTGCAGCATGAATTGGCGCAGGCTCTGCCAAACAAACCCTGGCATCTCGAAGGGCTGGTCCAGCTCCAGCAGGTAAACCGCATCGCCATCAAAATGGCCCAAGCCATGCTCGGCGAGCACCGGTAAATCTTGCTTCTTTAACCATTCACGGGGGAACAGTACGCCGTTGCTATCGGCCAGAAAGTGCTGCTTAAAATGCACGACAACCCAGCCGCCAGGCTGCTGACTGTCGATAAAGGTGGCTTGCCAGCGCTGCATACTCAGGCCTCCAACGGCATACCCAACGCCCGCACGCTTTCAGCGGCGAGGTCGAGCACACTTGGCTGAGTTTCCGGACGCATCACTGCGCCGGCTTCCAGGTAATACTCAAGGCTACTGAGTGCATCAGCGAGCGTTTCCAGCATCTGTTCGGAAGGCATCTGCGGCGCATCAAACATCTGCTTTTGGATGTAATCGGCGCAGGCACCGACCAACGCGGCGGCGCGCTTTTGCTCGAGAAACCACAAACCACCGCGCACGGCCTGCAGGCTGAACGGTACGTTGGACAGGTGCATACGCTCACCGCCCGACTCGAGGTACGCCGTAATCGCGCGCTTGGCCAACGCCAAACCAGCCTGCGCTTCATCGACCACCACAATGCGTGCTTCATTGAGCTGATGCATGGCAAACGATTCGGCCTCATTGCCAGATTGCGCCGGGGCAGACCGTACTTCACGGCGCTCACCACTCTCCAGGCTGGCGACCATGCCTTCGACGTAGAGCACTGCATCCGCCAGCTTGTTCAGCGCCTGCAGTTGCGGCGCACTCGCCTCCCCCCAACTGGCAACAATGGGCAACTGGGCACTCAACGAGTTGCCGGCAGAGCTGAGCCCGACCATGCCGAGGGTCTTGCTCAACTTGCCAAGTAAGGCATGCAGGGTATTGAGGCTGTCGCTCTGCAATGTGCCGCGCTCGATCAGATCGAGCATGTCTTTCAGGCTATTGAGTTCTTCACGGATCGCCGAGCTCAGCGAACGCATTACCGCCTGACCAGGACCGGCCAGGCGCTGGTATTCCTCTTCAAGCAAGTGATCGGTAAACGGCAGTGGCGCCAAACCGAACACTTCACTCAGGGCCGTCACTTGTGGCCCGCGCGTTCCGGCCAGAGCCACCAGATAGAGCAGCTCTTTAAGCAGGCCACGGGGCGCTTCGTACTGAGGATTAGCGAGTGTCTGTTTAAGTTCACGATCAATGCGCGAGAACAACTGCTTGCGCGATTTACGCGCCAGCAACTGGCCGTCAACCTGCGCCTCGACAGCCGCAGCACCGACCCAGCACAGCCGCCCGCGTGGTTCATTGGCAAATAGGCCGTCGACACGGCTCAGTGCACGCCCCATCAATTTGAGACTGGCCTGTGGGTTCTGCTCACGAATAAAGCCCAGCAAGCCCACTTGGTACATGTGCCGCAAGCGTCGGCCTTCACTTTCGCGCGCCGCGCCATCAATGGCAGGCGGCGCGGTATGCGGGCGAGCGTGGTCAAGACGCACGCTAAAAAAGAAGCTTTCCGGTAAGGCAGGCTGACCGCCGGCCTGACGCAGGTCATTGATCGCTGGCAACAATAGTTCAGGCATTTCCTGGCGATTGGCTTCGACGTTCTCTAGGTAACGACGCAGTACGTGCAAGGCGTTACTCAAGGCTGAAAGCTGCACATCGCGCTCTTCACCGGCACCTGCGGGGATATCGGTCGCTTGATCCAGCACTTCCTGCGCCAGCAATTCGGCGCCGGTCAGCTCGATCAGGTTCAGCGTGCCGCGCACCTGATGCAGGTTTTCCACGGCTTGTTGCAGCAGGCTGCCGTTGTGGCGGTCGGCAATAAAGTGCTCAAGGCTCGACTCGGCCTCTTCCATGGTGGCGAACAATTCATCGCGCACCAGATTAAGCGACGTGGCTCCAGAAACCATGTGCTATTGCGCCTCCCGCGTCAGTGATAAGTACAAGTGCAAGGACTGCATCAGTCAGCAAACTCAGGCTTCTGCTTACTCATGTGCGCCGTCATCGCCACGCGCAGGTCCACCGACTGCAGCATGGCGGCGTTCCAGGTGGCGATGTACTCCAGGCCGTCATCAACGCGGTGATCGCGCATGTAGCGAATCATCTCTTTAGTGCCACGAATCGCCACTGGGGACTTACTGGCGATCTCGCGGGCAATGCCCATCACGCCATCCAGCAACGCATCGGCATCGGCATAAGTACGGTTGACCAAGCCAATGCTGCGGGCCTCTTCACCGTCGATGGTGCGCCCGGTAAAGGCCAGCTCGCGCATCATGCCGTCGCCAATAATGCGTGGCAGACGCTGCAGGGTGCCGACGTCCGCGGCCATGCCGATATCGATTTCCTTGATCGAGAACTGCGCATCGACCGTCGAATAACGCATGTCGCAGGCCGAGACCAGGTCAATCGCGCCACCCAGGCAATAGCCCTGAATGGCCGCCAGTACGGGCTTACGGCAATTGTCCACGGCATTAAATGAGGCTTGCAGTTCGAGAATTTTGCGCCGCAGTTTTTCTGCGTTGCGCCCGACATCAGGGCCCAACTGGCTGCCGACAGAGGCCAGCATCATCAGGTCGATGCCTGAGGAGAAATGCTTGCCCGCGCCCGAGATCACCACGGCGCGCACCTCATCGGTGTCGTCGACCCAGCGGAAAATATCGATGATTTCGCGCCAGAAGTCCGCGTTCATCGCATTCACTTTCTCTGGGCGATTGATCACCACGTGGGCGACCTTATCTGCCAACACGACATTAAAGGCTTTGTAGTCGGACACGGCAGTCATCCTCAGCTGGGGCGCAAGCGCACGATATGGATTTTTCTTATGCTAAAAATCGAGCAACTATAACAACCAACCGACAAATGTCGATGCCGGCCAGTGTGACGCAGAACACGCCATCAACCTTAAGCTCAATATTCACCTATCGGCGATAAGCGCTTGATCTACCGAGGCAACCTGAACGGAGCGGGGTTGCTTGTGACGGGCCGGGCGGTAAGCCCCGACCCGACGCGCCTCAGGCCTTGATGCAATCGACCGTATAGATCCCCTCCTCACGCTGTAGGCCATGCACATCGGCATCAAAGCCGGGGAAACTGCGATCGAAGGTGCGGGCAAAGGCCAGGTAATCAATGATCGAGCGCGTTTGCTCGGTAAAGCGCTCGCCCGGCATGATCAGCGGAATACCCGGCGGATAAGGCACCAGCATCACCGCAGCAATCCGCCCTTGCAGTTGCTCGATCGGCACAGCCTCAACCTCGCCGCGCACCAGCTGGTTGTAGGCATCGGCAGGTTTGATCGCCACTTCCGGCAGCACCGTGTACATACGCTTGAGCGCCTTGGCCGTGGCGTTTTCTCGATAGCAGGCATGCAAGGCATCGCACAGATCGCGCAAGCCCATGCCCTGATAGAAGGTTTTACCGGCCTGGGCAATCGACGGCAGCACATCGCTTAACGGCAGGTTGGCGTCGTAGCTGCGTTTGAACTCCAGCAGCTCGGTCAGCAGCGTGCTCCATTTACCCTTGGTAATGCCCATGGAGAACAGCACCAGGAAGGAATACAGGCCGGTTTTCTCCACCACCAGGCCACGCTCCCAGAGGAATTTACTGACCACCGCAGCAGGAATACCTCGCCCATCCAACGTGCCATCGGCCGTCAGCCCGGGTGTGACTAAGGTGACTTTGATTGGATCGAGCAGCACGTAATCTTCGGCGACATCACCAAAGCCATGCCAATCGGCTTGCGGCTGCAACAGCCAGTCCGCAGTCACCACATCATCGGTGCCTTCGGCCTTGGCCGGCTGCCAGATGCTGAACCACCAGTCATCAGTGCTGAGGTTTTGCCGCAAATTGGCCAGCGCGCGGCGGAAACTCAGGGCTTCATCGAAGGTTTCCTGAATCAGCGAGCGCCCAGCCGGCCCTTCCATCATCGCCGAGGCTACATCGAGTGAGGCGATGATGCCGTACTGCGGCGAGGTGGAGATGTGCATCATAAAGGCTTCGTTGAAGCGATCCCGATCCAGTTGGCGCGCACCGCCATCCTGCACATGAATCATCGAGGCCTGGCTGAATGCCGCCAGCAGCTTGTGCGTCGAGTGGGTGGTAAACACCAGTGGCGCGGCTTCGGTGCGCGCCGTACCCATGCCGTAGCGCCCGGCATAGAACTCGTGAAACGCCGCATAGGCGTACCAAGCCTCATCGAAGTGCAGCACCTCGACGCTGTTACCCAGGGTTTGTTTGATCAGTTCGGCGTTGTAACAGAGGCCGTCATAAGTGGAGTTGGTCACCACCACCAGCTTGACCATCGCCCCACTGCTGCTCGGCACACGACCGCGCGCCAGCGGGCTGGCATCGATCTTCGCCTGAATCGACTCGCGGCTGAATTCGGACAGCGGGATCGGCCCGATAATGCCCAGCTCATTGCGCTCCGGGCACAGGTACAGCGGGATCGCGCCGGTCATGATGATCGAATGCAAGATCGACTTATGGCAATTGCGATCCACCAGTACCAAATCATCGCGGCCGACCATGCTGTGCCAGACGATCTTGTTCGCAGTCGAGGTGCCGTTAATCACGAAATACGTGTGGTCAGCGCCGAAGTTACGCGCCGCGCGGGCTTCCGCCTCGGCCAGCGGGCCGGTGTGGTCAAGCAGCGAACCCAACTCCGGCACCGAGACAGATAAATCGGAACGCAAGGTATTCTCGCCAAAAAACTGGTGGAAGGCCTGCCCGACCGGGCTCTTGCGATACGCCACTCCGCCACCATGGCCGGGCGTGTGCCAGGAGTAGTTGGATTGCGCGGTGTGCTGTACCAGCGCCTTGAAGAACGGCGGCAGCAGACCATCCAGATAATTACGCGCCGCGCGTGCCACCTGCCGCGCAAGGAATGGCACGGTGTCTTCAAACAAATAAAGAATGCCGCGCAACTGATTGAGGTCAATCATCGCCTCGGCCGGGGCGTTTTCGATGGTGACTTGCTCGCCAATGGCAAAGATCGGCAGTTGCGGCGCACGGCGGCGGGCAATGCGGATCAGCTCAAGCATGTCCTGCAAAAGGTTGTTGTTCTCCCCCGCCCCCTCGGCAGCCACCAGAATGCAGGCCAGGCCGTGGTGGGTGGAAGCAACAATCCGCCCTTCGGCGGAACTGGCGGTAGAAAGAATACTGAAGCCGTCCTGCTCCAGCTCTTGGGCGATGGCGCGTACCCGGTCACCGGCCACGGTATCGGCCTTGATGTCACGGTGCACAATCAGGACGGGGAACTTTAGGTCTTTATACATTGTGGCGTCCCTGAAGAATGGCAGGTGCGGGGCCTGCCGATCGCTTCAGGTTAGAGGCTCGCACTGACTGGCGTAACCCCCCTCTACGTGACACTGTACGAAAAGGTCGCGAGTGAATAACTCGCGAGAAGTGGCTGCCGTTGCAACTCACTCAAGCGACAACCACCCTCGCCGCTCAGGCCTCGGCTTGCGGCTGCTCCATTTGCAGCCACAGCGGCAAGGCGCCGGCAGACTTCTCGATAATCGCCAGGCGCGCCCTGTGCTCAGCAAGCTCAGCTTCAGTGGCCTGAATCACCCGCGTGCGGGCACGCTCGGCAGGCAAACGACGAATCGCGGTGGGTTGCTGACGGCCATTGCCGTCACCTTCAGAACCATCACCGGCCAGGGACAGATTGGTCTGCCCGCCAGTCATGGTCAGGTAGACGTCGGCCAGAATCTCGGCGTCAAGCAAGGCGCCGTGCAGATCGCGGCCGGAGTTATCGACACCGTAACGCTTACACAGCGCATCGAGGTTGTTACGTTGCCCCGGATGCCGCTCACGGGCCATCAGCAGGGTGTCGAGGACCGAGCAGTAATCGCCGATCTCGGCGCGATCTGTCTGCCCCAGCAGGTTGAATTCGTTGGCAATAAAGCCGATATCGAACGCGGCGTTATGAATGATCAGCTGCGCGCCCTTGATGAATTCAAAGAACTCATCGGCGACATCCTTAAAGCGCGGCTTGTCCTTGAGGAACTCATCGGTAATACCGTGAACCGCGATTGCACCCTCATCGCTCTCACGATCCGGTTGCAGGTAAACGTGGAAGTGCCGCCCCGTCAGCCGGCGGCCAATCAGTTCAACACAACCAATTTCGATGATCCGGTGGCCGTCAGCCACCGGCATACCGGTGGTTTCAGTATCCAAAATCACGCTACGCATGCTTCAAACCTCGTACGTCATCAACACCACGATTGGCCAACTGGTCGGCGCGCTCGTTACCGGGATGCCCTGTATGGCCGCGCACCCACTGCCAGGTCACGGTATGGCGGTTGACCTGCTCATCGAGTTGCTGCCAAAGGTCAGCATTTTTCACCGGCTGCTTGGCGGCGGTTTTCCAGCCACGCTTCTTCCAGTTCGGCATCCAGTCTTGAATGCCCTGCATCACATACTGCGAATCGGTCACCAGGCGTACGTCGCACGAGCGCTTCAACTCGGCCAGGGCGCGGATGGCGGCGGTTAATTCCATGCGGTTATTAGTGGTATCCGCCTCGCCGCCCCACAACTCTTTTTCCACACCTTTGAAAATCATCAATGCGCCCCAGCCACCCACGCCAGGATTACCCTTGCAGGCGCCGTCGGTGTAGATCTCGACCTGTTCACTCATGTATCTGCAATCTCTCGCTCAATTTATCGGCCGGCTCTATTTCTGCGGTGTTTCTCGACGGCTGACTTTGGCTACAGGCATCGGCAGCAACGTCCCTACCTGCTGACGATTGGGCTGGCGCAGTGGGCGCAGGCCAATCACTAGTTTGCGCGCGACCAGCACGTAAACACCACCACCCGGCAACTGCCAGGCGGCGCCCACGCGCTCCAGCGGTGCCAGTCGTGCCTGCCAGGCCAGCGAAGAAAGCGGCGGACGATAGCACCCGAAGCGGCGTTTCTCCAGCGCGAAACCCAGCAGGTGCAACCAGTCACTGACCCGGCCGGGCGCAATGCAGCGTGCCTGACGCAGCGCATCGCGGGTGAATACATGGCGCATCCCCCAGCTGCTCATCGGGTTAATACCGACAATCAGCAAATGACCGCCGGGCCGCACGCTGCGCGCGGCTTCACGCAGCAGGCCGTGAGGCGACAGGCTGAAATCCAGACCGTGCTGCAATACCACCACATCGGCGGCATGTTCGGTCAACGGCCAGGCGTGTTCCTCGCAGACAATCTCGACGCCTTTGAACGGCGCGCCCACGCGCACACTGCGCTGAATCTGCTGGGCATCCGGCGGGGTATCGGCAGCCGGGCCGTAATGCACCATATAACCGCCAAAAAAACGCGCCAGCTCTTCTTCTAATAACGGCCGTTCCTGCTCGAGCAATAACTGCCCGAGCGGACCGGCCAGCCAACCGCGCGCCGCGCCTATGAGATCGAGCCACTCGCTATCGGCCTGAACAAACGGATGATCGGTCATAACAAATACCTACGTAGCCAGCACCGCTGTTGCGCCCTAAGATGAACCTTTATGCCCTGCTTAGCGACCTACTGATGATAAAAATCGACGCCCTGCCTGCATTCACCGACAACTATATCTGGCTGCTACAAGACGCCGAACAGCGCCGCTGCGCGGTTGTCGACCCGGGTGACGCAGCACCTGTAGAGGCCTGGCTGGCGGCTAATCCTGGCTGGCAGTTAAGCGATATCCTGATCACTCACCATCACTTTGACCATGTAGGTGGGGTGGAACGGCTCAAGGCCGTGACGGGCGCACGGGTGCTCGGCCCGGCCAACGAGAAGATACCCGCACGTGATCTACCACTGCGCGACGGCGACCTGGTAGAGATCCTCGGGTACAGTTTTGACGTCGTCGAAGTGCCAGGGCATACCCTCGGGCACATCGCTTATATCCAGCCTGAACAGCATTGGCTGTTTTGCGGTGACACCCTCTTTGCCGGTGGTTGTGGCCGGTTATTCGAAGGCACGCCCGAGCAAATGCACGCCTCACTCAGCCGCCTAGCCGCCCTGCCCGAGCAGACGCAAGTGTTCTGTACCCACGAGTACACCCTGAGCAACTTACGCTTCGCCGCCGCTGTTGAGCCTGAAAACCCCGAAATCAGCCAGCGCGTGGAACAAGTCAGTCAGTGGCGCGAAATCGGGCAGATCAGTCTGCCGTCATCCATAGGTTTGGAGCGTGCGACCAATCCGTTTCTACGCAGCGCAGAACCTTCAGTCATCGCCTGCATCGCTGGGCGCGAAGGGCCCGCAAGCCGCTCGCCAGTCGAGGTTTTTGCCGCGCTGCGCGCCTGGAAAGATCACTTCTAAACCTCGACAACCCCACAAAAAATCTGGTTAAAACTTGACCAATGGGATGCTCGTTTCTAGAATCGCCCAACCTTTTCGCCGGGAAGTACATCGCCGCCAATGCCTTTATCACCACGCAAGACCTTGAATTTAAAGGCATTAGCACGCGGCGCCGAGGCGCTTCTGGTGATCATATGCATAACTGTGGCGGGCTGTCAGAGCACCAACCAGCAGCACCTCGCCCCCGACCGCACAGTCGGCCTTGAGCAGGAACCGGAGTGGCTGAAAGACAGCGCCAAGGATGTTCCCGAAGCGCCTACAGACATTTGGGAGCGGGTACGCAACGGCTATCAGTTGCAAGAGACCATCACCCTCAACCCGCGCATCGAACAACAGCGGCTGTGGTTCGTCAGCAATCCATCGTTTATCGAAAAAGCCGGCGAACGCAGCAACCCCTACATCCACTTCATCGTTGAGCGCCTGGAAGAGCGCAATATGCCGATGGAGTTGGCACTGCTGCCGATGATCGAAAGTGCCTACAACCCCCAGGCCTACTCCCATGCTCATGCCGCCGGGCTCTGGCAGTTCATTCCGTCCACCGGGCGCTACTTCAACCTTCGCCAAACCAACTGGTACGACGGCCGCCGCGATGTGATGGCCTCGACTGATGCCGCCATCAGTTACCTGTCGCGCCTTAAAGAAATGTTCAACGGTGACTGGCTACTCGCACTGGCGGCCTATAACGCTGGTGAAGGCAGGGTCAGCCGGGCGATTGAGCGCAACCAGAAACTCGGCCTGCCGACCGATTACTGGAACCTTTCGCTGCCAACTGAAACGCAGAATTACGTGCCCAAGCTGTTAGCCCTGTCGCAGGTCGTGATGACGCCGCAGGCCTATGGCGTGAGCCTCGCCCCAGTGGCAAACGAACCTTACTTCGAACAGGTTGAGTTCAAGCAGCACATGGACTTGGCCCGTGTAGCCGCCATAGCCGGCCTGGATGAAGACGAGCTGTACCTGCTCAACCCCGCCTTTAAAAAAGGTATTACCCTGGATGGCCCACAGCATCTACTGGTGCCGACCGATAAGGCCGAACAACTGACTGCCAACCTGTCGCAAATGAAGCCCCAGGAGATGGTGCAATGGCAGCAGTACCGCGTGCGCTCGGGCGACAGCCTGCACAGCATTGCTAATCGCCACCAAGTCACCGTGAGCACCCTGAAGGACATCAATAAGCTCTCCGGCAGTCACTTACGCATCGGCCAGATGCTCAGCATTCCTGGCCAGCCTAGGGTAGTCGCCCGCGAAACGCTGCACCCACTGACCACAGTACAGCGCACACAACACCGCACCTACCGGGTGAAACGTGGCGATAGCCTCTGGCAGATCGCCAAGCATCATCAGGTCGCAGTTAAAGATGTGCGGCGCTGGAATAAGCTATCAGGCAATAGCCTGCAGGTTGGCCAGGTACTGACCCTACAAGCGGGCAAAACCAATAGCCCTAGGCAAAGCGCAACCTATTACAAGGTCCGCCAGGGCGATTCGCTTTACCTGATCGCCAAGCGCCTCAAGGTGCCGATGAAGACACTGCAGAACTGGAACCCCAAGGCGGGTAAAGCCATCAAGCCCGGCCAGACCCTGACGCTGTATAGCGCCGACTGATCAAGCCTTCTTGCTCATCGCCTCCAGGCAACGCCCGGTTAACTGGGTAAAGCGTTGGAAGGCGACAAATTGCTCATGCTTCAACGCCCGCCCGGACACCCGGCCGTCGGCGTACAGCAGGCCAATCTCCCGCGCACCGGCCAACAGCGGCGCAACAAAGAACATGCCCTGCCCCAGGCGCTGACGAATCGGCTGGGTGACTAACTCATTGAGGTTGTAGCTGGCCGGCACCCCCATCCATAGCGCCTCTTTATTGCGCAGGGCATAACTGAATATATGCGGCTGCTCCTGCTGGGAAACGGGCAAGATGAAATCATGCGCCCAACTCTCGGTACCCTCACCGATCACCCGTTTGGCGCGAAAACAGCTCTGCCCGTCGGCCAGCACCACCAGCATGATGCGCTCCAGCCCCGCGCCCTGATGCAGCCCCTTAAACAGGGTATCGAGCACCAGCCCCAGATCAGAACGCCGCGTCACCATCAACCCAAGGTCCTGCAGCGCTTGCTGCAAAACCAGCAAATTGGGCTGTAGCAACCGTGCTTTGCGCTGTTCGCGCTGCAGCAGAATTTGTTCCGGGTCGGTATTAGGAATCAGCTTGCACAGTTGGCTAGCGCCGAAGGTGGCAGCCATCTTCACCGTTTCCTCGGCACTGGCCAGCACTTGCTGCATGGCTTCCTCCGAGGTCACGCCAATAAAGCCAGCCAATTGCACGACCAAGGCGTCCATCGCCGGCGTATCCCAGCCGTCCAGCGCCGCCTGGCTGATCTTCACCCCCAAGGTCACCGCTTTGACTGCAGGGTCGTGCTGGCTGGTCGACTGATGCGCCAGGCTGACGGTGTCGCCCAGGTTCCAGCTTTTCACCAAGGCCTGGCTCAACTGACGAAAGCTGGTGCCCAGCACCTGCATCACCACCTCATCTTCTTCCGCCCCTGGTTGCGCCAGGGCACTGGCCAACTCATCGGCAACATCAGCCGCGCAGCCCCAGAATGCTAATTCACCGACGTTATGCAGCAACGCGGCGATAAACACCTCTTCATCGTTTTTAGCTAGCACGTAGCCGGCAATATTGCGCGCCTGCACGGCGGCATGGAACGAACGCGCCAGCAATTCGGCCAGCTGATCCCGCGAACTGCGGGCCAACAGCCCATCAATCAGGCTGACGGACAGGCCGATCTGCCGCACGTTATCGAAGCCGATCAGCACAATGGCCCGAGAGATGGTGCGAATGGTTTCCTGGGACGGGTTGTAATAGACGCTGTTGCCGATACGCAGGACCTTGGCGGTCAGCGCGGCATCACGCAACAGCACATCGGCTAATTGCTGAACCGATGATTTATCGCCCAGCGTCAGGCGATGCAGGTCATGCACCACCGAGGCCAGGGCGGGTAATTCGGCTTGATTAAAGCGATCAATCCATGACTGCAAACCATGGCATTTTGTAGCCAAATCAGTGTCCTCGTAATGAGTCGTTTCAGTGTAGTTAAATTGCCACTATTGCTTACCTGCGAGCCTACCCTTTTTCCAGCGGATACAAGCTGTTAATGTGCCTGACCAGCAGCCCCCAAGACGCCACGGATCGGATATTTCACTTGATACGTCCCCTCCTCTCGCTGTTCCTCTGCCTGGCCATTCATTCGCCTGCCTGGGCCACCCTGTATACAAGCCATGGCTACGCTCAGTTTGGCGAGCTGAAGTATCCCGCCAGCTTTACCCACTTTGCCTGGGTCAACCCGGAAGCGCCCAAGGGCGGCACGCTGCGGATGATGGCCAACGGCACCTTCGACACGCTCAACCCTTACACGCTCAAGGGCAGCAGCCCGATCAGCACGGCCAACTTTCTGCAATACGGCGTCAATGAGCTCAATGCGCCGCTGATGGTCGGCACCGGTGCCTATGACCCTTCGGGTGACGAACCCGCATCCAGCTATGGCCTGATTGCCGAATCAGTCGAATACAGCGATGACCGCAGCTGGGTGGTGTTCAACCTGCGCCCCGAAGCGCGTTTTCATGACGGTAAGCCGATTACCGCCTATGACGTAGCGTTCTCCTACCGTTTGCTGCTCAAGGAAGGCCACCCGCAGTACCGCAGCAACCTGCAGACAGTGAAACGGGTCGACATTCTCAACCGCCACAGCATCCGTTTTGTCCTTAAGCGCGCCGGCAGTTCGTTGTTGATTCTGCGCCTGGGCGAGTTGCCGGTGTTGCCGCAACATTACTGGAAAGGCCGCGACTTCAAGGCCACCACCTATGAGCCGCCCCTGGGCAGCGGGCCTTATCGCATCACCCAGGTCAGCCCTGGGCGCAGCCTGCGTTTTGAACGGGTCAAGGATTGGTGGGGCGCGAATCTGCCAGTTAACCGCGGCAAGTACAACTTCGACCGGGTCGACGTGGAGTTCTACCGCGACAGCCATGTCGCATTCGAAGCGTTCAAGGCCGGCGAATTCGATATTTATATCGAGCAGCAAGCGAAGAACTGGGCCAATGGCTACCGCTTCCCGGCGCTAAGCCGTGGTGAAGTCATTCGTGCCGAAATTGCCCACCAGATTCCGACGCAGACCCAGGCGCTGTTTATGAACACCCGCCGCGCGATGTTCAGCGACCGCAAAGTCCGTGAAGCCCTGGGCCTGATGTTTGACTTTGAATGGGCCAACCGCGCGCTATTCAACAGCTCCTACACCCGCGCCAAAAGCTATTACCCGAACAGTGAGTTCTCAGCCACCGGCAAACCGGAAGGCGCCGAATGGCTGCTGCTGTCGCCTTATCGCAAGCAGCTGCCGGCCCGCCTGTTTACCGAGCCATTTAGCATGCCGCAGACCGATGGCCGGGGCATCCCACGGGAAACCTTGCGCCGCGCCCTCGGTCTACTGGCCGATGCCGGCTGGAAGCTTTCAGGCCAGCGCCTACTCAATAGCCAAGGCCAGCCACTGAGCCTTGAGATACTGCTGGTTAACCCGAACCTTGAGCGGATTCTCCAGTCTTTTACCGAGAACCTCGCCAGTATTGGCATCCAAGCCAACCTGCGTACTGTCGACCGCGCCCAGTACAAGCAACGCCTTGATCAATACGACTTCGACATGATTCTGCTCACCCTGCCGCAAACCCTCAGCCCCGGTCTTGAGCAATCCCAATACTTCCATTCATCCCAGGCCAACACGAAAGGCGGTCGCAACTACGCGGGGGTTAATCACCCAGTGGTCGACGCCATGATTGAAAAGTTGCTGACGGCGCAAACGCGAACCGAGCAAGTGGCGGCCACTCGCGCCCTCGACCGCGTGCTGTTATGGCAGCACTACACCATTCCGAATTGGTATATCGACTACCACCGCCTGGCTTACCGCAACCGATTTGCCTTCGTCACCACGCCGCCCTACACCTTGGGCCTGCGCACTTGGTGGCTGAAATCCATGGAGAACGCTAAATGACCCATGCATTGCGCACCCTATTGATCCGTTTCAGCGGCATTGCCCTGCTTGGCGTTGCTGGTCTGGCGTTGGCCAGCCCCAAACACGCGCAAACCCTGTATGACGAGCCGCCCAAATACCCGGCCAACTTCAAGCACTTCGACTACGTCAACCCCGATGCGCCCAAAGGCGGCACCTTGCGCCAGGCCGGGTTTGGCGGCTTCGACAGCCTCAATCCGTTTATCAACAAGGGCGTGGCCGCCGATGACATCGGCCTGATTTACGACACCCTGACCCGCCATAGTCTGGATGAGCCTTTTACCGAATATGGCCTGATCGCAGAAAAAATCGAGAAAGCCCCAGACAACGCCTGGGTGCGCTTTTACCTACGCCCCGAAGCACGCTTCCATGACGGCCAGCCGGTCACCGCCGAAGACGTTAAATTCACCTTCGACACCCTGATGAGCCAGGGCGCACCGATGTACCGCGGCTATTACGCGGATGTCGACAAGGTCGTGGTCGAAAGCCCTCTGCGGGTTCGCTTCGTGTTCAAGCATGCCGGCAATCGTGAGCTGCCGCTGATCGTCGGCCAGCTACCGGTATTACCGAAACACTGGTGGGCAGAGCGCGATTTCAGCAAAGGCAATCTGGACATTCCACTTGGCAGCGGCCCCTACAAAGTGGCGGATGTACAAGCCGGACGCTCAATCCGCTATGAGCGGGTCGAGGACTGGTGGGGGAAAGACTTGCCGGTCAACCGCGGTTTCTACAACTTCGACACCCTGCAAATCGACTACTACCGCGATAACACCGTCGCCCTGGAAGCGCTCAAAGCCGGTCAATTCGACTACTGGCTGGAAATGAGCGCAAAAAACTGGGCCACCGCCTATAACACCGAAGCCGTGGCCAACGGCCAGCTGATCAAGGAAGAGATCGCCAACCACAACCCCACCGGCATGCAGGGGTTTATCTTCAACACGCGCCGCCCGCTTTTCAGCGACCGTCGGGTACGCGAAGCACTCGGCCTGCTGTTTGATTATGAGTGGACCAACCGCCAGCTGTTTAACGGCGCCTATACCCGCACCCGCAGCTACTTCGACAACTCCGAACTGGCGTCAATCGGCCTGCCTTCGGCCGACGAGCTGAAGCTGCTTGAACCTTTGCGCGAACAGGTACCGCCACAGGTGTTTACCGACGAATACCAGCCTTCGGTTACCGATGGCAGCGGCATCATTCGCGAGCAGCAGCGCCGTGCCTACCAGCTCTTGCAAGAAGCCGGCTGGCGTGTCGATGGCGACCAGATGCTCGACAGCACGGGCAAACCGGTGAGCATCGAATTCCTGCTGGCGCAAACCGAGTTCGAACGCGTATTGCTGCCATTCAAACGCAACCTGGCCGACCTCGGCATCGAGCTAGTGATCCGTCGCGTTGATGTATCCCAGTACATCAATCGCCTGCGCTCGCGTGATTACGACTTGATCGTGGGCGGCTTTGGCCAGTCCAACTCGCCCGGCAATGAGCAACGTGAATACTGGCACTCCAGCAGCGCCGACAACCCCGGCAGCCGTAATTTTATCGGCCTCAAAGACCCGGCCGTGGACAGCCTGGTTGAAGGCCTGATCAATGCTGACTCACGGCAGAGCCTGATCAGCTACACGCGCGCCCTCGACCGCGTGCTGTTGTGGGGCCATTACGTGGTGCCCAATTGGCACATCAAGACCTGGCGCGTGGCTTACTGGAACCGTTTCGAGCACCCCAAAGTCACTCCGCAATACGACATTGGCTTACATACCTGGTGGGCCCGCGCGCAATCACCCGAAGCGGCGGAGGCCAAGGCCACTGCAGACGTGGAGCAATAAGATGCTGGCGTATATCTTTCGTCGGCTGCTGCTGATCATTCCCACGCTGTTCGGCATTTTGCTGATCAACTTCATCATCATTCAGGCCGCGCCCGGTGGCCCCGTCGAGCAGATGATCGCCAAGCTGGAAGGCTTTGACGGCGCCACCAGCCGAATTGCCGGCGGCGGTGCTGAAGTCGCGGTAGCCGGCTCCAACTACCGCGGTGCCCAGGGCCTTGACCCCGACTTGGTGGCGGAAATTGAGCGTATGTATGGCTTCGACAAATCCGCCCCTGAGCGCTTCTGGCTGATGCTCAAGAGTTACGCGCAACTGGACTTCGGCTCTAGCTTCTTTCGCGATGCCGAGGTCATCGACCTGATCATCGAGAAAATGCCGGTATCGATCTCGCTGGGGCTGTGGAGCACGCTGATCATGTACCTGGTGTCGATCCCCCTGGGTATCGCCAAAGCCACCCGCCACGGAAGCGCCTTCGACGTCTGGACAAGCTCGGCAATCATCGTCGGCTACGCCATCCCCGCCTTCCTCTTCGCCATCCTGCTAATCGTATTGTTTGCCGGCGGTAGCTACTGGGACTGGTTCCCGCTACGCGGGCTGACCTCGAACAACTTCGACGAGCTGAGCTTTACCGGCAAACTGCTCGACTACTTCTGGCACCTGGCGCTGCCTGTCACCGCGCTGGTAATCGGTAACTTCGCCACCCTGACGCTGCTGACCAAAAACAGCTTCCTCGATGAGATCAACAAACAATATGTGGTCACTGCTCGCGCCAAGGGCCTGAGCAATAACCGCGTGCTCTACGGCCATGTATTCCGCAACGCCATGCTGATCATCATCGCGGGCTTCCCAGCGGCCTTTATCGGCATTTTCTTTACCGGCTCCTTGCTGATCGAGGTGATTTTCTCCCTCGACGGCCTCGGCTTGATGAGCTTCGAGGCCGCGATCAATCGCGATTACCCGGTGGTATTCGGCACCCTGTTTATCTTCACATTGCTCGGTTTGGTGGTGAAATTGATCGGCGACATTACCTACACCCTCGTCGACCCACGCATCGACTTTGAAAGCAGGGAGGGTTGAGATGAAACTGTCGCCAATCAATCAACGCCGCTTCCAGCTGTTCAAGGCGCACAAACGCGGCTGGTGGTCACTGTGGATATTCCTCGTGCTGTTCTTCGTCACCCTGGGCGCCGAGCTGATCGCCAACGACAAACCCTTGGTGGTGAGCTACGACAGCGAATTGTATTTCCCGGTATTCAAGCGCTACCCGGAAACCACCTTCGGCGGCGAGTTTCCGCTGCAGGCCAACTACAAGAGCCCATACATCCAAGAGCTGATCAAGGCAAAGGATGGCTGGATGATCTGGCCGCCGATTCGTTACAGCTACTCCAGCATCAACTACGACCTGCAGGTGCCCGCCCCCGCGCCGCCCTCAACGGAGAACCTGCTCGGCACCGATGACCAGGGCCGCGATGTATTGGCGCGGGTGATCTACGGCTTCCGTATTTCGGTGCTGTTCGCCCTGATCCTGACCCTGGCCAGCTCGGTGATCGGCGTATTTGCCGGCGCATTGCAAGGCTTCTACGGCGGCTGGGTCGACTTGGTCGGGCAGCGCTTTCTGGAAATCTGGTCGGGTCTGCCGGTGCTCTACTTGCTGATCATCCTGGCCAGTTTCGTGCAGCCGAACTTCTGGTGGCTGCTGGGCATCATGCTGCTGTTCTCCTGGATGAGCCTGGTCGATGTGGTGCGCGCCGAGTTCCTGCGTGGGCGCAACCTGGAATATGTGCGCGCGGCCCGTGCCCTGGGTATGCAGAACGGCTCGATCATGTTCCGCCATATCCTGCCCAACGCGATGATTTCCACCATGACCTTTATGCCGTTCATCCTCACCGGTGCGATCGGCACCCTGACTGCGCTGGATTTCCTCGGCTTCGGCCTGCCGCCTGGCGCGCCGTCGCTGGGCGAACTGGTCGCGCAAGGCAAGTCCAACCTGCAAGCGCCGTGGCTAGGTATCAGCGCCTTTGCAGCACTCGCCCTGATGCTCAGTTTGCTGGTGTTTATCGGTGAAGCCGCACGCGATGCCTTCGATCCGAGGAAATAACATGACCGACTCAACTAGCCTCATCGAAGTCCGTGACCTGGCCGTCGAATTCGTCACTGGCAGCCGTAAACAACGCGTGCTGGAAGGCCTTAGCTTCGACATAAAACGTGGTGAAACCCTAGCCTTGGTTGGCGAAAGCGGCTCGGGTAAATCGGTCACCGCGCATTCGATTCTGCGCCTACTGCCCTACCCGCTGGCTCAGCACCCCAGCGGCAGCATTCACTACGCCGGGCAAGACCTGCTCAAACTGAACGAGAACAAACTGCGCGGCATTCGTGGCAACCGCATCGCCATGGTCTTCCAGGAGCCCATGACCTCGCTCAACCCGCTGCACAGTATCGAAAAGCAGATCAACGAAGTACTTGCCCTGCATAAGGGCCTAACCGGCAAAGCCGCCACTGCGCGCACCCTGGAGCTGCTCGACCTGGTCGGCATCCCGGAACCGCATAAACGCCTGAAAGCTTATCCGCACGAGCTGTCAGGCGGCCAACGCCAGCGCGTAGTGATCGCCATGGCCCTGGCCAACGAGCCGGAACTGCTGATCGCCGACGAACCGACCACCGCTCTGGACGTCACCGTGCAGCTGAAGATCCTTGAATTGCTCAAGGACCTGCAGGCCCGCCTGGGTATGGCAATTCTATTGATCAGCCACGACCTCAACCTGGTGCGGCGCATTGCACACCGCGTCTGCGTGATGCAGCACGGGCATATTGTCGAGCAGGCCGCCTGCGAAACCTTGTTTAACGCCCCGCAGCACCCCTATACCCGTGAACTGCTGGGCGCCGAACCCAGCGGTGGGCCGGTCGATCAACCGCCCGGCAAGCCCATGCTGGAAGTCGACAACCTGCGCGTCTGGTTTCCAATCAAAAAGGGCCTGCTACGCCGTACCGTTGACCACGTCAAAGCGGTGGATGGCATCAATTTCAGTGTGCCGCAGGGGCACACCCTGGGCATCGTCGGTGAAAGCGGCTCGGGCAAGTCCACCCTGGGCCTGGCGATTCTGCGCCTGCTTGGTAGTGAGGGGGCTATCCACTTCCAGGGCCAGGCGATCGATAACCTGTCACAAGAAGAAGTACGGCCATTACGCCGACAGATGCAGGTGGTGTTCCAAGACCCTTTCGGCAGCCTCAGTCCGCGCATGTCGGTCAGCCAGATTGTCGGCGAGGGGTTACAGATCCATGGCATGGGCAACGCAGCCGAGCAGGAACAGGCAATCATTGATGCGTTGCTTGAGGTCGGCCTCGACCCGGAAACCCGCCATCGCTACCCGCATGAGTTTTCCGGCGGGCAACGCCAGCGCATTGCCATTGCCCGCGCCTTGGTGCTGAAACCTGCGCTGATTCTGCTCGATGAACCGACCTCGGCCCTCGACCGCACCGTACAGCGCCAAGTAGTCGAACTACTGCGTTCACTGCAGGCCAAATACAACCTGACTTATCTGTTTATTAGTCACGATCTCGCGGTGGTCAGGGCTCTGAGTCACCAAGTGATGGTGGTCAAACAGGGAAAAGTGGTGGAACAAGGCCCAGCGGCACGTGTCTTTGCCGCGCCACAGAACATCTATACACAGCAGTTGCTGGAAGCGGCCTTTATGGCCCCAGCTGATTAACCGACTATTAAACGCGTTGGCGAGGCAGTCAGCGCAAGGCAAAAACAGGTGAGAAGTTAAGTTTGCGCGCTGTACGTGTGCACTTTTCGTCTGTTTTTAACGCAGTGATGGCAAGCAGGTAGTGTTCAACTACCTGCCAATCCTTGTAGACAGGAAGAGGAACAACACCCATGGGTTTTCTAAGCGGCAAGCGCGTACTGATCGTTGGCGTCGCCAGCAAACTGTCCATCGCCTCTGGCATCGCGGCAGCCATGCACCGTGAAGGCGCCGAACTGGCCTTCACCTACCAGAACGAAAAGCTCAAAGGCCGCGTTGAAGGCTTTGCTGCTGATTGGGGCTCAAACGCTGACCTGTGCTTCCCGTGCGATGTGGCCAACGATGAAGAAATCGCCTCGGTATTCGAAGCCCTGAGCAAAAAGTGGGATGGCCTGGATTGCATCGTTCACTCTGTTGGTTTCGCCCCGGGCGACCAACTGGACGGCGACTTCACCGACGTAACCACCCGCGAAGGCTTCCGTATCGCTCACGACATCAGCGCCTACAGCTTCGTCGCTTTGGCCAAAGCCGGCCGCGAGATGATGAAAGGCCGCAACGGCAGCCTGCTCACCCTCTCCTACCTGGGTGCTGAGCGCACCATGCCTAACTACAACGTCATGGGCATGGCCAAGGCCAGCCTGGAAGCCGGTGTACGTTACCTGGCTGGCAGCCTCGGTCCAGAAGGCACGCGCGTTAACGCTATCTCCGCTGGCCCGATCCGCACCCTGGCGGCTTCCGGCATCAAGAGCTTCCGCAAGATGCTCGCTGCCAACGAGAAGCAGACCCCGCTGCGCCGCAACGTGACCATCGATGAAGTCGGCAACGCTGGCGCCTTCCTCTGCTCGGACCTGGCCTCTGGCGTCAGTGGCGAGATCATGTACGTCGATGGCGGCTTCAACACCACCGCCATGGGCGCCATGGAAGAGTAAGCGGTTAAAACCGCAGCAATAAAAAAGGCCGCTTAATTAAGCGGCCTTTTTTATGCGTTGCCATCCATGGCAGTTACCCTGAGGGCCGTCGCTGGACGTGCAAATGGCTCCCAGCCATTTGCACTCAGCTGTATCGATCAGAAGCGCTCGATATCCGCTTTATCTTCCAACTGCTTACGGAACGCGGCGAAGTCCTGCTGACCGACGCGCGAGGCGAGGAAGCGGCTGTACATGGCCTTATCCTCATCAGACAGTGCTTGCTCCGGCTGGCTCACGCCATTGAGGCGGATGATCACAAAATCACCATTGCTCAAGCTGACACCGGCAAAAGTCGGCTTATCCGCCGCTTCAGGTTTGGGCATGCGGAACAACGCCTGCAGCACGACCGGCTCAACGCCTTCCTGGCTGCGTGTGGCCGCCTCAACAACATTCCAGCCTTGCTTGGCATCTGCCTGGGCAACCGGCGTCTGACCTGTACGCAAAGCGGCCAGCTGCTCTTCGGCTTTAGCCTTGACCGCTTCGCTTGCACGAACCTTGGTCAACTGAGCACGAATGCTCTCGGCCACCTGCTCAAGCGGCAACTGTTCAGGCGTGTTGTGCTGTTTAACGCGCACCACCACCACTGTGTTCGGGTCGAGTTCGATCACGCTGCTGTTGCTGCCGTCTTCCAGCACCTCAGCGCTAAAGGCAGCCTGAATCACTTTAGGGTTAGCCGTTAGCCCCTCAACGCCACCCTGGCGACCGAATGCTTCAGAGGTCTTGACCTCAAGGCCCAGCTCCTGAGCCGGCTGAGCCAGATCAGAGGCTTCAAACGCGGCATCTTCAAGGTCTTTGGAAACCTCAACAAAACGCTGTTCAACCTGACGCGCCTTAAGGTCACGCTGCAGTTTTTCTTCCAGGCTGGCAAAGCTCGGTAGTTCAGGTGACTGAACGCCCAAGAGCTTAATCAAGTGCCAGCCGAATTCACTGCGCACGGGAGCCGACACGCCATTCTCGCTCAGCGCATACAGTGCCTCTTCAAAGGCTGGGTCATACACGCCTGGGCCAGCAAAGCCCAGGTCACCGCCTTCGCTTGCCGAACCCGAATCATCGGAGAACTCTTTAGCCAATACGGCGAAATCCTCACCTTGCTCGAGGCGCTTCTGCACCTCAGAGAGCTTGGCCTGGGCTTGCTCGTCATTCAGCGTGTCGTTTACCTCAACCAGAATGTGCGCGGCGCGGCGCTGTTCGGCGAGGTTGGCAATTTCACTCTGATAAGCGCTTTGCAGCGCTTCATCGCTGACCTCGACCTGGTCAAAGAAGGCATCCTTCTTCAGCTCCACATACTCCAGCACCACCTGCTCAGGGGTCATGAACTGGCTGGCTTGAGCGTTGTAGTAGGCCTTGATGTCATCATCGCTAAGAATGACCGCATCCAGGTCAGCGTGAAGGGTCAGGGTAGCGAAGTCACGGGTCTGCTTTTCCAGTGCGGCAAACGCTTGCACTTGAGCATCCGTCACAAAACCACTATTGGCCACGCCGGCACGCAACTGGCCAATGAGCATTTCCTGCTCCAGCATCTGGCGGAACTGCAAACGGCTGTAACCGAGCTGACGGATAACCTGATCAAAACGCTCAGCATTGAATTGGCCGTCGACCAGAAACTCAGGGGTTTTCAGGATTAACTGATCCAGCGCTTGTTGCGAAAAGGCAAATTTGGCGTCTTTGGCGCTGTCGAGCAGCAAAGTTCGCTCGATCAGGCCATTCAGGGCAGCCTCACGCAGCAGCTTTTCATCCAGCAGGGAGGCATCGAAATCGCGCCCCAACTGCTGCAGCAATTGCCGCCGCTGCATCTCCACAGCCTGGCTTAACTCAGCTGAAGTGATTTTCTCACCATTCACCTCAGCAGCATTCTGGCTATTACTGGTGCTGGTAAAAATAGCGTCAACACCCGTCAGCGCAAGCAGCGCGACAATGATGCCGATGATGGTCTTGGCAATCCAACCCTGTGAATTGTCCCTGATATTTTGCAGCATGCGTCCCCCAGAACGACTGTAAGAAAAGCAGCCGTGCAGTGTGGGTAAAATCCGGATAGAAGAAAGGCGCATCAGTGGATGCGCCTTCTCGTAACTGGCGAAGCGGATCGAACTCAAGTAACAGATTCGTTGTGCTCAGACCGATAAGACTGAATGAACATCCCGCCCCGCGCCAGACCAGCCATTCAACTGGTCTGCTGGGCAAAACCCGAAAGAGACTTAGTTGACAGCGTCTTTCAGTGCTTTACCGGCTTTGAAGCCTGGAATCTTGGCAGCAGCGATGCTGATCGGGTTACCAGTTTGTGGGTTGCGGCCAGTGCGAGCAGCACGCTCTTTAACAGCAAAAGTACCGAAACCAACCAGTACTACAGAATCACCAGCCTTCAGAGCGCCAGTAACGGATTCAATTACTGCGTCCAGCGCGCGGCCAGCAACAGCTTTTGGGATATCAGCAGATGCAGCAATGGCATCGATCAGTTCCGACTTGTTCACTCTTAAGTCCCCTTAATTTCTGTTGAGTTTATTTCTTGCTTTTAAATGTAAGCGAAGCTGGTGCAGAAGCGCCTGCTGACACGATAAGAGCCGCTTTATAACAAGGGTTCTAAAAATGTGTCAAGAAACCCCTCCGGCTAATGCGTGCTAATTCGCTCCTTGGAATCAGTCTCGCGTTTTTCATCCTTTGCAACCATGGGAGCCGCATCAGGCAAGGGCTCCGGGGCGTATTGCAGCGCAATTTGCAGGACCTCGTCAATCCATTTAACCGGTTTAATCTGCAGATCTTGCTTAATGTTCTCCGGAATCTCTTTCAAATCGCGCACATTCTCTTCCGGAATGATCACGGTTTTGATTCCACCACGATGAGCGGCCAGGAGTTTTTCTTTCAAACCACCAATCGCCAATACCTGGCCACGCAAGGTAATTTCACCGGTCATTGCCACATCCGCCCGTACGGGGATCTGCGTCAGCGCCGAGACCAGCGCCGTACACATGCCAACGCCGGCGCTAGGGCCGTCTTTGGGCGTTGCCCCCTCAGGCATATGGATATGGATGTCCTGCTTCTCGTAGAAGTCCTCAGGCACGCCCAGGCTCTTGGCCCGGCTGCGCACAACGGTTTGTGCGGCGGTGATCGACTCAAGCATTACATCACCCAGCGAACCGGTTTTGATCAACTGACCTTTGCCAGGCACCACGACCGCTTCAATGGTCAATAACTCACCGCCGACCTGAGTCCAGGCAAGGCCCGTCACCTGACCAATTTGATCCTGTTGCTCAGCCAGACCGTAGCGATGCTTACGCACACCAAGGTAATGCTCTAACGAATCAGCCGTAGCGGTAACCTGGAAGCGCTTCTCGGTGGAATGCTCCTTCACCACCTTGCGGCACACCTTGGCAAGCTGCCGTTCCAACCCACGCACACCGGCTTCGCGGGTGTAATAGCGAATGATGTCGCGGATCGCCGCTTCTTCAAACACCAGCTCAGTCTTCTTCAGGCCATTGGCCTGCACCTGCTTAGGCGCCAGGTACTTGACCGCGATGTTGATCTTCTCGGCTTCGGTATAACCCGGTAGACGAATCACCTCCATACGATCAAGCAACGGACCCGGGATGTTCATCGAGTTAGCGGTACACAGGAACATCACATCGGACAGGTCGTAATCGACCTCCAGATAGTGATCGTTGAAATTGTGGTTCTGCTCAGGGTCGAGCACTTCAAGCAGTGCAGAGGCCGGATCGCCGCGCATGTCCTGGCCCATCTTGTCGATTTCATCGAGCAGGAACAGCGGATTGCGCACCCCCACCTTGGTCATCTTCTGGATCAGGCGACCCGGCATGGAGCCAATATAAGTGCGTCGATGACCACGAATTTCAGCTTCATCACGCACGCCACCGAGAGCCATGCGCACGAACTTGCGGTTAGTGGCCGTGGCAATCGACTCGGCCAGCGAGGTTTTGCCCACGCCAGGCGGACCAACCAGACAGAGCACTGGGCCTTTGATTTTTTTCACACGCTTTTGTACGGCGAGGTATTCAAGGATACGTTCCTTGACCTCATCTAAACCGTAGTGGTCGGCGTCAAGGATGCTCTCGGCACGCGCCAGGTCGAGGCGCACCTTGCTCTGCGCTTTCCATGGCACATTGACCAGCCAATCAATGTAGGAGCGCACCACTGTGGCCTCAGCCGACATAGGCGACATCTGCTTGAGCTTATTCAACTCGGCATTGGCTTTGGTGAGTGCTTCAGCCGTCAGGCCAGCGTTATCGATGCGCTTTCTCAGCTCATCGAGCTCATTATGGCCGTCCTCGCTGTCGCCAAGCTCCTTCTGAATGGCCTTCATCTGCTCATTCAGGTAGTACTCACGCTGACTGCGCTCCATCTGCTTCTTGACCCGGCCGCGGATGCGCTTCTCGACCTGCAACAGGTCGATCTCGGCATCAAGCAACGCAAGCACATGCTCAACGCGCGCAGTTAGATCGGTAATTTCCAGAATTTCCTGCTTCTGCTCGATCTTCAAGACCATATGCGCAGCCATGGTGTCGACCAAGCGAGCGGGGTCATCAATACCGTTAAGCGAAGCTAGCACCTCAGCTGGCACCTTTTTGCCCAGCTGAACGTATTGTTCGAACTGGCTAAGCAGGCTGCGAGTGAAAACTTCAGACTCACGCTCGGCAGCATCCACCTCGTCAATTAGTTGCACTTCAGCACGGCAATGGCCGTCAACCTCGATAAAGCGCTCAATTTCACCGCGCTGCTCGCCCTCGACCAGCACCTTGACCGTGCCGTCCGGTAGTTTCAGCAACTGCAGGACTGTGGCTACGGTGCCGACCCGATAAAGACCGGCCTCATCAGGGTCGTCGTCCGCAGGATTCTTTTGTGCGAGGAGCAGAATTTGCTTCTCGCCCGTCATTGCAGCCTCAAGGGCCTCAATGGATTTCTCACGCCCGACGAATAACGGAATGACCATGTGCGGATAGACCACAACATCGCGCAACGGCAGGAGAGGCAATTCGATGGTTGTCTTCATGATTTCAGCTCTACGGCGGCCATACGGCCGTAAACAGATGGGATGACCCTTGGAGCTAAGATGGGGGCAGCCCAAACAAAAAACAAGCATTGCAGCAGCAAAAGCAAAGGGGCCCGCAGGCCCCTTGCTTTCAACATGTTACAAAGCTGTTACGCGTCAGGCGCAGCCTTTGCTGGCAGTTCGCTGTTCTCATAGATGAGCAACGGCTTGGAGGTGCCTTCGATGACACTCTCATCGATCACCACCTTGCTGACGTCAGACTGCGATGGAATCTCGTACATGGTATCGAGCAGGATACCTTCGAGAATCGAACGCAGACCACGGGCACCGGTTTTACGCTCAAGCGCCTTGTGGGCAACCGACTTCAGTGCATCGGGACGGAACTCCAGCTCAACGCCTTCCATCTCAAACAGCTTGCCATATTGCTTGGTCAAAGCGTTTTTCGGCTCGGTCAGAATTTGCACCAAAGCGGCTTCATCAAGCTCATCCAAGGTTGCGATAACCGGCAAGCGGCCAACGAACTCAGGAATCAGGCCAAACTTGACCAAGTCATCGGGCTCAACAGCGCGCAATGACTCGCCCACTTTCTTGCCTTCTTCCTTGCTGCGAACCTCAGCACTGAAACCAATACCGCCTTTGGTCGAACGACCCTGAATAACTTTTTCCAGGCCCGAGAACGCACCACCACATATAAACAGGATGTTGCGCGTATCAACCTGCAGGAACTCTTGCTGTGGATGCTTGCGGCCACCTTGAGGCGGAACAGATGCCACAGTCCCTTCAATCAGTTTCAGCAGAGCTTGCTGCACACCCTCACCCGATACATCACGGGTGATCGATGGGTTGTCAGACTTACGCGAAATCTTGTCGATTTCGTCGATGTAGACGATACCCATCTGGGCTTTTTCTACATCGTAGTCGCACTTCTGCAACAGCTTCTGAATGATGTTCTCGACATCCTCACCCACATAACCGGCTTCGGTCAGGGTGGTGGCGTCAGCGATGGTAAACGGTACATTGAGCAAGCGCGCCAGGGTTTCAGCGAGCAGGGTTTTACCCGAGCCCGTCGGACCGATAAGCAGGATATTGCTCTTACCTAGCTCAATGTCGTCTTTCTTGTCGCGCTGGTTGAGGCGCTTATAGTGGTTATAAACCGCTACAGCCAAGATTTTCTTCGCGCGCTCCTGACCAATCACATACTGGTCAAGAATGCCGCTGATTTCCTTGGGTGCAGGCAATTTATGCGCGCTGCTCTCGGCCTGGGCTTCCTGCACCTCCTCGCGGATGATGTCATTGCACAGGTCGACGCACTCGTCGCAGATGAAGACCGAGGGGCCGGCAATTAATTTGCGCACTTCATGCTGGCTTTTGCCGCAGAAGGAGCAATAAAGCAACTTGCCGTTGTCCTCGCCGTTGCGGGTGTCAGTCATTCGTTCGATCCAAATTCGATAGGCTTGCAACACAAGATGAAGGCTTATGCGGGCTTTTTCAAGCCCGCTGGTGGCCGGAGACGCCGACCTGCCCTATTTTTGAGCTGCTTAATTAAGCGGGGCGCTTTTCGATCACGGCGTCGATCAACCCGTATTCACGCGCAGCTTCAGCGCTCATGAAATTGTCACGATTGGTATCGCGCTCAATCTCTTCCAAGGTGTGCCCGCTGTGTTTGGCCATCAGCGTGTTGAGGCGCTCACGGATAAAGAGGATTTCCTTGGCGTGAATTTCGATATCCGACGCCTGACCCTGGAAGCCGCCCAGTGGCTGGTGAATCATCACGCGCGAGTTCGGCAGGCAGTAGCGCTTACCCTCGGCGCCAGCCGTCAGCAGGAATGCGCCCATGCTGCATGCCTGACCAATACATGTGGTCGACACATTGGGCTTGATGAACTGCATGGTGTCGTAGATCGACATACCCGCCGTCACCGAACCGCCTGGGGAGTTGATGTAAAGATGGATGTCCTTGTCCGGATTTTCCGCTTCAAGGAACAGCAGTTGCGCACAGATCAGGTTAGCCATGTAGTCCTCTACAGGGCCGACTAGAAAGATCACTCGCTCCTTGAGCAGGCGCGAATAAATGTCGTAGGCGCGCTCACCGCGAGCCGACTGCTCGACAACCATGGGAACCAGGCCGCCAGCGGCTTGGACATCAGGCATTTGCTGCATAAAAGGATTGCGGGACATGTGTGCACTCGCTCCCTAAATAGTCATGTCACAAATACGCATAAGCCAGCACGATGGCTGGCTTATGACGCATTCGAACGAGGTAAAGAAATCAGGCGGCTTGTGGTGCTTCTACCGGCTTGACAGCTTCTTCGTACGAGACCGCTTTATCGGTCACGTTGGCCTTCTGCAAAACAGTATCTACAACTTGCTCTTCCAGTACAACCGAACGTACTTCGTTCATCTGCTGGTCGTTTTTGTAGTACCAAGCCACAACCTGCTCAGGCTCTTGATAAGCCGAAGCCATTTCCTGAATCATTTCGCGAACGCGAGCGTCATCGGGTTTCAGCTCACACTGCTTAACCACTTCAGCCACAACCAGGCCCAATGCAACGCGGCGTTTGGCTTGTTCTTCGAACAGCTCAGCTGGCAGCTGGTCCGGCTTCAGGTTGCCGCCAAACTGCTGTACGGCCTGAACGCGCAGACGATCAACTTCATTGCTAATCAACGCCTTCGGCACTTCGATTGCATTGGCAGCCAGCAGGCCGTCCATGACTTGATTTTTGACCTTGGACTTGATGGCCTGGCGCAGCTCGCGCTCCATGTTCTTGCGAACTTCAGCGCGGAAGCCTTCCAGACCGCCTTCTTTCACGCCGAACAAGGCGAAGAACTCATCATTCAGCTCAGGCAACTGAGGCGCTGCAATGCTGTTGACGGTCACAGTGAACTCAGCGGTTTTGCCCGCCAGATCCAGATTCTGGTAATCAGCCGGGAAAGTCGGGTTGATTACGCGCTCTTCGCCCGCTTTGGCGCCCACCAGCGCATCTTCAAAGCCAGGGATCATGCGGCCAGAACCAAGAACCAACTGCGTACCTTTCGCCGAACCACCGGCAAAGGCTTCGCCGTCGATTTTGCCAACGAAGTCGATATTGAGCTGATCGCCATTCTCGGCAGCACGCTCGACAGTTTCAAAGCGAGTGTTTTGCTTGCGCAGGATTTCCAGCATGTTGTCGACGTCAGCGTCAGTCACGTCAGCCTGTAGGCGTTCGATGGCGATAGACTCGAAACCAGCAACGGTGAACTCCGGGAACACCTCGAAGGTCGCCACGTACTCCAGATCCTTGCCTTTCTCGAACGACTTCGGCTCAACGGCCGGAGCGCCAGCTGGATTGAGCTTTTGCTCAACAACGGCCTCATAGAAAGTCGATTGGATCAAGTCACCCAGCGCTTCTTGGCGCGCAGCGTCTTCATAACGCTGGCGAATCACGCTCATCGGCACTTTGCCAGGACGGAAGCCAGGGACTTTGGCGCGACGGGCAGTCTGCTGCAGACGCTTGTTGACTTCAGTCTCGATGCGCTCAACGGAAACGCCTACAGTCATGCGGCGCTCGAGAGCAGAAGTACTTTCAACAGAAACTTGCATTGATATTCCTCGTTGCACAGACATAAGCCGGCCGTTTACCGGCCCCAAATCAAGGGCATGCATTCTAGAGGGTCAATATGCAGAAGTCACCCTAAGAAGCAGGCGGCAAACGGGAGGGAGCTCTAAAAGATGGTGCGGACGGAGAGACTCGAACTCTCACACCTTGCGGCGCTGGAACCTAAATCCAGTGTGTCTACCAATTCCACCACGTCCGCGGGCAAAGCTTTATAAAAAACGCCAGGCGCTAACCTGGCGTTCTTTCTGAATATGGGGTGGACGATGGGGATCGAACCCACGACAACAGGAGTCACAATCCTGCGCTCTACCAACTGAGCTACGCCCACCATATTGCATTTTGCTCGAGCCAAGACCGCCAAATGGCGCACCCGGCAGGACTCGAACCTGCGACCATCCGCTTAGAAGGCGGATGCTCTATCCAGCTGAGCTACGGGCACTTATCCATCTGCAAACGCAGACTTAAAGCTTTCGGCTTCGGAAAAAACTTTGCAGCTTCGACCTTTGCCGTCTTACCCAGCGTCTGGCTGTGCTCGACAAGCGGGGCGAATGTTATAGAGGCGACTTAAGCTCGTCAACACTAAAAGCTAAAAAAAATCAGATATTTAAAGGGGTTACGCGAAAACCGCGGCGTGCGCCTTTGCCCCACTGCACGGTCATGCGAGAATGCGCGTCCTTTTCCCATCCTTTCTTTATGGTTAACCAAGCGCAATGACCGCACAACTGATCGATGGCAAAGCAATTGCCGCCGGCCTGCGTCAGCAGATCGCCAAACGTGTCGCCGAACGACGCCAGCAAGGCCTGCGCGCCCCTGGGCTAGCCGTGATTCTCGTCGGCAGCGACCCTGCGTCCCAGGTCTATGTCTCGCACAAGCGTAAAGATTGCGAAGAAGTTGGCTTCGTTTCACAGGCCTATGACCTGCCATCCACCACAGGCCAGGCAGAGCTGATGGCATTGATCGACCGCCTCAATGATGAACCGACTATCGACGGTATCTTGGTGCAGCTTCCTTTGCCGGAACATCTGGACGCCTCTTTATTGCTGGAGCGCATCCGCCCGGACAAAGACGTTGACGGCTTCCACCCCTACAACATTGGCCGCCTGGCACAGCGCATGCCCTTGCTGCGCCCCTGCACCCCCAAAGGCATCATGACCCTGCTGCAAAGCACCGGCGCTGACCTGTATGGCATGCACGCAGTGGTAGTTGGCGCGTCAAATATCGTCGGCCGGCCGATGGCGATGGAATTACTGCTGGGCGGCTGCACGGTCACCGTGACCCACCGCTTTACTAAAGACCTGCCCATGCACGTTGGCCTGGCCGATATCGTTGTCGTCGCGGCCGGCAAGCCTGGCTTGGTGCATGGTGAATGGATCAAGCCAGGGGCGATCGTGATCGACGTCGGTATTAACCGCCAGGAAGACGGCAAACTGATTGGCGACGTGGTGTATGAAACCGCCCTGCCCCGCGCTGGCTGGATTACCCCAGTGCCAGGCGGCGTTGGCCCGATGACCCGCGCCTGCCTGCTGGAAAACACCCTGCATGCCGCCGAGCATCTGCACGACTGAGTGCAGCGCTGGCAGAAATAAAAAACGGCACCTGTAGGTGCCGTTTTTTTATGGTGCGCCAGGCATGGCGCGTAGCGCCGTGACTGGCGCTGTCGGGTTCACTGTGGTGGTGAGCCTGGCGACTTGGAGGTGAAAGTCCTCTACACACCCGGCAAGGGGAAGTG
>Ga0180008_1000322_pt1 | contig 44721 bp, 66 predicted proteins | sample MM_PW_MetaG_FD_121121 | JGI IMG/M metagenome (GOLD analysis project Ga0180008, IMG submission 121121) | Groundwater microbial communities from the Aspo Hard Rock Laboratory (HRL) deep subsurface site, Sweden - MM_PW_MetaG | ecosystem: Environmental > Aquatic > Deep subsurface > Groundwater... | reverse complement strand
CCCTCAGCAGTTGACAGTGGAATATACCTCTCTCCGCCATTCACCATAATGTGCAGAGTTTCATTGTAGTAGATTTTCCCAGTAGTTGTGCCAACCGTAGTGGCTCCAGCGTTAAACCCGACTTCCATGAGGTATTTTGTTTTGAGTGAGCTGGCATCTGCCAGAGTTAGAATTGGTGAGTTAGTGATAGCCCCGTCAGCATCACCCAATAGGGTCGCCATAAGGACTGAGCTGACGCCAGTTGTAGTGATATTACTACCAGCTTCTACATACAAGCCAGCAGATAGTCCAAGTCCAGTAGGTGCGCCGCTAGAGAATAAGAGGTTGAACCAACCGCCGTAGCAGTTACCACCAGCGCCAGTAGCCGTAACAGTATTTCTTCCCCTAATAGCCGCCAATGAACCAGTCCATGCTGCGCTAGAAGTCATCAGCGAGTATATACCATTATTGGCAGCAGTTGGGGCAGCCGATGTGATATTAAGTGTAGTCCCCGCCGTACTACCTGCGACACTAAGAGAACCCGAAGCATGGGTTACGGTTACATCCCCATTATTGAAGTTGATAACTGCACCGCTCGCCAAGAATAGGTCACTCCACATCAAGGCGGTAGTCCCCAGAGCACTACTATCAGTTACCCCCGGCGAAAGGGCAGATGATGTCAATTCCAGCTCTGCCGTGCCCCCTATTAGAATGTTTAGTGCCGTTGCCCCCACACAATCGATATGAGCGTCAGTGGCATCGTGCCACATCTTGATATACTCGGTTTCGGGGTTTGTCGCACTGTGTATGCAGACTGTCGGATGAGAACACGCTGCCAAAGCCCAATCGGTAATAACGTCTGCTGGCTCGCATATATGCAGTAGTTTGCTCGCATTATCTACAACCAGAGCCAAAGCTGGGACATCTGCATCTCCTATAGTCCACTTAAACCCCTTGAATTTTACACGCTGAATATCTCCTTCAGCCATTGTATTATCCTCCTCAATGCTGAATTGTCAGCACATGAATTAAGGTGAGGGGTGAGTGTTAAATATTCCACCCACCCCTATAAAATCTAATCGTCTATTGCCTGTTCCCAACCAGGAGCCAAGATATAGATAGCGTGTGCAACTGCATCCCTGTTCTCTACACCCAGATACCAACAGAGTCCAACATCACGGTCAACGGTGGTATCAAAAGTCTTTTCAAAGGTCTTGCCGTTGCACTGAAGATGAAATACTGCCCTTGCACCGTTGCCACTACCCCTGTCGTGGAGTTCTACCCTCATGTAACACCACTTTGCAGCTTCTAGTGAAGCTCCACGCATTCTCAGGTTAGCTATGGCGGTTACGGTATCTATATCATCATCAACCCAGAAGCAGTGAACTTCATCGTTGTCCGCATTGGTATCAAAGACAAGTCCGCAGAATGTAGCTGCATTACTTGTCCATGCAACGCCGCTCAGTTCTACCGGCAGTGTGTCGCCATCTTCAAGCTGGTCATCGTTGAAACCAAAGTTGAATGCTACAGTGGTGATAATGTCTAACTGCATTAAGACTTCAACCATGCAGTATCCGTTCTGAGCGAAGAACTGTAGAAGGTCTCCTGCAAACTCATGCAGATGAGCGTTTGTTGCTGCCGTAATCCCCGCAACGTGAAGTCCTCTAGCAGCAGCTACCGCCCTCGCAAAAGCCGTACCACCATCCGAAGAATTAAGCCATGCTATTCCGTCAGCCGATGCTGTACTGATATTATCGGCTACCAAAGTCTCACTGTATTCAATTATTCCTTTTCCACCTACATTACTCATTTATATCCTCCTTGTTCTTTGTCAGGCATCTTCGTTGCCTGCTATTTATATCTGATTTTTCACAAAGAATATGCCGTTAGCGTCTTCGTCGCTCGCAATCTGATTTTCAACGGCTATTCGCTTACTACACCTAGCTCGTAGGCACAGTTGCTTTGAGCTTCTCCTCAAGCTCCCTAATCCGTTTCTCGTAAGGCTCAATGGTAAGTTTTGGACTATGCAATTTACGTGGCATTGCGATAAGGTTTTCAATTCGGTTATCATCCTTAACTCCATTGAGGTGATGCACAATATAGTCTTTTGGCAATAGTCCATAATGAGATTCCCAAACCAAGTGATGTTCAGCTTTATAAGATTGACCTGCACCACCTGATATTCGTTTAACTCTAATGTAGACATAGCCATTTGTCTTAGTCCTTCCACCTTTCCAATTGGAATTATCTTCGCCAACCTTACGCCACGGTTGTTGTTTGTTATTACATTCCTTACAAAGTTTTGCGTGCCTAACCATTGGTTTGCCACACTCTGGACAAGGCTCTTTATGATGTAACTCATATTGAGTTTGTCTCCTTTGCCTCGCAATATTCTGACAGTCCTTACAATAACACGCATCACTTCGTTTTGCCTCAAATTCCTTATTACATAGTTGACATACTATTATAGCTGGCATATTCCACCTCCTACTATTATTATAAGGCGTAGGAGTTGGGTTGTCAAGTCAGCTTATCTCACGTCAACTTGTTGGCGCAGTTGCGTCCGAAAACTGCTCAAACATCCAATTGCCCGCACTTCTCTCACCAATCGCATACTCATCGTAGAGCAGGTATTCGTCAGCCCCTCCACCTAACTTGTTGTTACGGAGTTGATATGCCCAAGGTGCTCTACCCTGGCAGAGAACTAATGCCCTCTTTGCATACGTAGCCCCTTTAGCATCACCGCTGGAACTGTCAATGGTGATATTACCATCGGTGAAGAAGTATGAACCCCCTACCATCGGAATATTGCCACCTTTATAAACATCGGCAGTTAGACCGTCTGTTATAGGATAAGTACCCACACCCGCAATAATCTCATCCTTGATGTCTTTCTCTTGATAAGGATGTACTACGGTAAATATCGGTTCCTGTCCAGGTTCAGTCGCATTGCCTAGAATACGAGCTACGGCAGATGATATGTAACCGCTATGCCACGTAGTACCAGCACCACACAAAGCAGTAGTAGCACCGTCATACATGGCTATGACATCCTCATCTTTCTTGAGCTGTATTGCTTGCTGAGCACAAGTGCCGAATAGACTTACAACATTCTTAGGTAGGATTCTCTTTGCTCGGTCTGTAATGACGGTATGGATACCCACTACAGTAGGAGTAATCTGGAATATCGTATCCTCGATTTTCTGAGGATTATTAAGTTCCTGATTTTCAGTTACCGCCTGTGCTGTCAGTTGTGACAGGGTTATTTCATTCCAAGTTGGGCCGACACTCTCACCGAGATAAACCTTATCAACCAACTGGGAAGCTTTACCTACGTGCTCCCTCGTAGTCCGGGCAGATGCTATAATCTTGACTTCGCTATCAGTCAAGGCTGCTGTACTAGTATAACCGCTAGCCATTTATCAACCTCCCTCAAGTAATTTCTTTTGTATGCGTTCTGCTCGTTTATGGTCGTGAACCTTGCCCAACGCATACTGCAACATAAAATCATCATCAGACAAACCACCACCGCCCTTACCCGAAGAAGGTTCAAATTCCTCCTCTGTTTCCTCAGTATCAGATGGCTTTGGTTTAGTTTTAGTACCTATCCTCTTAGCTATAATCTTTATCTTTTCGAGGTCGGTAATTCCTAAATTCTCAGCATCTTCCTTCAAGGCTACAGGGTCGGCATTATATTCAGCAGCAATTTCCCAAACATCAGTCTCGAACCTTGTAGATTTGGCGAGTTCTATTTCAACCTGATGTTCTTTCTTATGCCTTGTAAATTCGGTTATTTGATTATTTAGTGCATCCCTGTCGGATTTCAGGACTTTCTTCTGCTTATACAGGTCTAATTGGTCGGGGTCATCCTTGTATTTATCTTCTTCTCCCTTTTCAATTAGTTCCTGCAATTCTTTCAACGCAGATTTATTACTCTCAAGTTGCGTATTAAGGTCTCCCAATTCTGTCTTATAGGAATCCACTGTTTTGGTCAACTCATTTATTTTGGTATCGTAAGTTGACCGTTCTTTTCCGAATTTAGCTTGAAACTCCTTCTCCGTATACGTCTTGGTGGTTTCTGAACTCTTTTGAACCTTATCAGCAGAATCCGCAGCCTTTTGCACATCCTTTCCAGAATCTACAGTTTGCGCATCCTGTTCAACAGTCTTAGCGTCCGTTACCATTTATTCTACCCCCTTTAGTTGGCGAGACAACCTTAGTCTAAAAGGAAAGGGCGGAGACCCAAAACCATTTCAGATTCAGGTTGTCTCCGCCCTTATAAATTGTCCTCGAATTTACCTTTAATTATATTATACCATATTAGTCAAGTAGACTTGATTATCTCTTTATCCTACCCATTTTCAAACCTGCTGCTATTTTCTTCCATTCGGGTACTTCAGGCATACCTTCTAATGAACCGAACTTCTCCTCTTGCTCAGTAACCCATATTTGTATAGACTGAGTAACCTTACCAGTAATTAGTAACCACTCATCGAGGTCTCTATCATCAGCCCTCATTTGCTTACGAGCATAACTTGGTGAATCCTGATATTCCTGATAGGCTCTCCATACTTCCCTTGTAGGAACATTACGGAAATCTTGTTTGGGTATTAGTCCCATATCCCTCATCTTACGATAGAACGTTAAGTTCGCCTTCAAATACCATTCTTCTTCATAAGGATTGACTACTTCTTTGGGGTATCCTGGAATAGACACCGCTTCTTTCTGGTAGACCTTCTCTTTATACTCTACCCAATTGCCAACGTATTCATTCGGTATAAAGAGTTCATAGGCTTCCAGTTCATTTCTTGCCTTGCGGAATCTGGCATTTGCCATCATCTCACGGCGTTTAGCCACACGGTCTACATCGCTTTCAATATAATCATCTGAGAGTGGTTTACCCACATCTTCATAGAGTTTAATATCGTCATGCCATTTCTTAATCAGTTTATCATGGGCGACATCAGGCAAGTCGGCTAGATTTTCTATCTTTGTACCCTTCTTCTCATTGAGTATGACGGCTAGAGTATTATGTTCTGGTTGTGCCAAGTATCTAGCTCTGGCTTTACCATATTCAGGCAAGTCCCAATATTCCACATAACTATTCGCCACCCTCTCATCCATACCTAACTCGTAACCTTCTATCATCCTACGAGCTATGGCGTAAGGTTTATTCTTAGGTTTAGTAAGGAATATATCCGTCTGCCTATTCCGTTCTGGTATATCAGTTGCGAATCTATCGAGTATACCTTGATACTCAGCCTCTTTATCACGCCACTTAACAACAAGTCTTAGTTTTGGTATCTCCTTCTCATCTATCTCAGTCAGGGATTCTTCACCCCAAATATTCTCATCCATTCTAAATGAATTATAATCAGTATTATCGTATCTGAATAGAATAACCTCAGCACTATTAGCACCAACTCCTTCCTTATCAATCATACGACCATATTCAACGTGTTTATCTATAACCATATCAGGAGTCGGTTCCTCCATAGTACCCTTTTCGATGGCTTCTATTCGCCTCATATCATCTACCCATTCGGGATTATCTTCTTTTAATTTCTTCCGAGCTATTTCCCGCTCATCATTATCCTCAATATAAACGTCCAAGTCCTTATCTGCATAAGCATCGTAAAGGTCAGAGAAAGACCTATTTTTAATATTCAACTTCAAAGATTCTATGGGTGTATCTGTAAATTCTCTATCCAGGAACATTCTCAAATCATTATTTTCTATCAGGTGCATTTGCATTTCCCAACTATTAGCACCCCTCTCATTCAATATCTTTTGATACTCAATGTATCCACCAATTGTATGTTCCGGGGGGAATAATCCTTTTGGTAATGCCAGATTGGGTATATCAAGGTCTTTTATCAATTTTTGGGCATGATTGTAGGCTTCGATAGTCCGTATCTTCGCTTTACCAGCTAAAGATAATATGGCATTATCTTCAGGATTCGCCTTCAGCCATTCTTCTGAAGGGTCAAAGCCTATATCTGGATTGTCTTTCACAAACTGCTTCTTTTTCTTTGACTCAGCATATTGTATTAACAGATTATATTGCTGGCGGGTAAGATTACCTAAACTTGCATAGGGATAATCTTTCTCGTGTTGAGTTAGTTCGGCGGGGTCTGTAATCCTTTGCCTATCCTTCCATTGCTCGCTATAATTCTCAAATGTATCACCCTTTCCAGGGTCAGTATTTATTTTGTAAAGTTGCTTGAAAGGTAATATTTCATAATTATTTAATGCTACTTCTTTATTATAGTGTGCTTCTATCCAAGAAGTAGATTTTGGTATATCCTCTTTATTTACATTTTCCAATTTGCGAGCATAAGCACTAAAAGCATCTGCCGTAGTAAAATATTCAGTTTTGTCGATGGATAATGCCGGCACTTCTTTTTCTACTTCACCTAGCATATTGTCAATTTCCCTTAGCTGAACATTGAGAACATTGGACTCAGTACCCATTAACAAATCCAATGCTTTACGTGTTGTTCTGGTAATCAACATATCTATTTCGTCTATCTTTAAACGTTTTTCTTCAGGAGACATCGTTTTGGAATCATATATCTCAGTTTCCGCCTTTCGTATATCCGATAGTTCCCTCGCAACAGTTCTAAGGTATCTGGCTGAGGCTGAATAATGCTCTCCTCCATCCCAATCGAAGAAGAATAATAACTCTGGATGCTTTGCTTTATACTTCTCAAACCCATCTTGCTTACCAGTGTTCAGCAGTTCCTTTAAGGCTCTTTCATGCTCGGTATATTCATCCAACACTTTATAAAATCGGTTTACAGCCTCACTAGCTGAACCGTATGGATTCCTAACAACAAATGCTTTAATCACTGGTGTATCAGCTAAAGTAGGAGCAGGTCTTATTATCTTTGGGCTAATACCGGTGCCCTCCAATATTCTATCTAAGCCAGTAATGACATATCTTCCTAAACCGCCTGTCCAGCCATTTATGATATTGTCTATCTTAGCTGGAGAGTAATTTAATAGTTTGCCCAGATACTTAGAAACCTCAGTAGTGTACCGAGTATACTGAAAAGCAGGCGGTAAATCTTGCCTCGATTCAGGTACAACCGCCCTACCTCTAAAAAAGTTGAAGTTGGTTATATTCTCTATTATCGGCAAAACGGCTGTGGGCATAAAGCCAGGACTGCCTGATTCCCAAAGTTGTTTAGCAGTTGCCGTCAATATACTTGTATCTTTGGTATCTAAGTACTCTAGGAATCGTTCGGGAACTGAACCAAACATTATGCCGAGTTCAAATGGTTTCGGAATACGATATATTTTGTCACCTACGAATAAAATCCAGAATATGTCCTTTTGCCACTGTGGTATTTCCTTCCATCGCTCATCATCCCTATTTACCATATATAGAATAATTGAAGGCAAGGTAATACCGACAAATACTTTCATCGACATCCTAACAGGATGTTCCCTAGCTTCCTGTACCAATCTATCCCAACCCCTCACATTGGCATTGAAAAATGCTACCAGTTGATTTACGGCTCTCGATACAGTGCCAGCCTTCTGAAAGTCAAGACTTACTTCCCTCGAAGAATATCCCACTTTAGGAGGTATTTCACCAGAATCTATACCACGCTTAAATTCGCCGAGTCTTGTTGCTCTTTCCCCTACAGAACTCATTATCTGTAACAATTCCAGAGGATGTTTAACATACTGAGTGAACTTTTTACCCTCAACTATTTCCTTGAAATTCCTTGTCATGTACTCACGGTCGACAGATACCATAACTTCATAGGAGGCACCAGATGACATATATAGTTGAAAATATTTGTCCTGCTTAAAGAGACTTGCAACACCTCGAACAAAGTCAACACCCGGAATATAGTTGAAGTTAGAATATACAAACGCTGTCAATTGGTCTCTCAATGGATTCCTTATGGCGAAATCAGGGCTTAATGTAGCACCAGCACGGAGCCACTTCGCAGGCATACTGAAAAACTTGGTTAGAAAGCCCATTGTCTCTCTGTTCATGGCAGTCAGACCCTTGTATAATTCAGGTTCTACCTGAAAGTAAGCCTTTTTCCCTTCTGCCATAACCGTTACCACATTATCAGGATGATACATTGAAGGTCTGAATATATCAACAATCTTTTCCTGGTCTGCCTCAGACAATCCTTCTATATCAACACCCAATTCCTTAGCACTAACACTGGCTACCCTTCCTACCGGAGTTTTGATTCGCTCAAATAATGGAGCAATCTCCGGAACTTTGGCAGATAGATTTGCCATCATAACACCAACCATATTGCGTTCCGATGCGCTGATAATGGCATAGGTATTTTTAACTACGCTCTCAAGGGGATTAATAATATCCCTCTCCGAGCCTTTTATCCTTTTGACAGGTGATGCAATATCTACCAACTTTTTACCTAAATAACCTTTTCCTTGTGCATTCTCTATAACACGGTAAAAAGGTACGTAGGTTACATATTTTGCCCTTAGATTATCCCGCAATTCCTGACTTATCAATCCTGATTCTTGGGCATAATCCAACAACCTATCTTGATAGTCGTAAATCTTATTACCTATTTCAGGGAAGTTTTTATACTTCGATTCCAACTCGGTAATAGCTTGATTAGCTATATCTATATCTATGCCTGATTCTATTTCATAATTTGCTAGTTCAACAGCACGTAGAGCAGTCAGGTAAGCTGAAAAATCACGCCATATAGTAGGGTCTTTCACTGGTTTCAGTATATTCCGAAGACTTTCACCGGTATAATTCAGCACTGCTTTACCCTTTTCTGTTTTCCAGAACTTTCTACCGAAAGTGCCATAGTCCAGAAACATATTAGCTTTGCCGACTACCCCACGAGTTAGGCGAGCACTGAAATAAGGGTCATCCTGAAAGTTTATATCGGCACTATATTTCTTAGCCAAATCCCTGTAGCGTTTAACCTCGTAAAGGTCATCTATCATGGTTACTTGGAACTTCCGCCATCCTGAAGTTATCTTATTCGCTAATCCCTTTTTGGGAGCTTCAAACGCAATGTGCCCGAGAACTTGCTTTGTAGCAATCATATCATCGGGTATGGGTGCTGTATTCCCTAACTCGGAAGGTTTTATCGGTGGTGGTGGAGGTGGTTTAACAGGTGGAGTAACCACTGCCTCAGCTTTAACCTCTGGGGCTACCTCAGCAGGCTTAGGTGGCTTGGCTTTTGCACCTCCCTTAAATGGTACTACCTCATGTGTCCCATCTGGTTTAAGTATAATATGTTGTACACCGAATGGCGGTGGTTCGTTGCCGAGTTTCATTCCCTCAGCAGTAGGAAAAGCATAAACATCTTTACCTGTCTTTGCTGCTCTTTTAAGTCCAGCACGAACAGCCTCTCCAACATCTCCCTTCGCTGTAGGGGCTATGAATCCACCCTTAGTAGCCTGTTGGAACATTTCAGGTGTCATTTCCTCAAAACTAGGCACTTCATGTCGCCCAGGTGGTTTCTTGAAGGGTGATACTTTCTCAGGTTCTTTTGCTTCAGGCATAGTTACTTCGGGGACTGCTGGCTTGACTTTGGCTTGCAAGTCGGGATAATCGGCTAAGACCTCTTCTGGTACTGGCTTGCCTTCACGTTTGGCAACTTCAATAGTTCGTTTAAGAAGAATATTAGCAGGATAATCAGGGTTTTCATACCATTTTGTAGCACCCTCCCATAAAGCAGTATAGGCATCAGCTACTACTTCTTCAGGTTTATCTGACAAACCAAATGGATTGTCATATTTAGAACTTACATCTAATGGTCTTTCAGGATTTTTACGGAATGGTTCAAGCACATCTTTCCAATCTCGATTAAAGTTCCTCATTAAATCGTGACCTTCTTCATGCACAATTAGCATTTGACGTTCATGAGTGTCAGTTAATTTAAAAAAGGCATCGCCAATAGTGGTAATTGGTTCACCCTTTTTACCTCTTGCATATCTATGTCCTATTAAACCCTCTCTAAGATTTGGGTCGTAAATATATCCTTCAGGGGGATTAGTAATAAATTCTTCTTTTGTCATCTGCCAGGGTTCTTTTGCTGCCGCCTCAGCCAATCCCTTATTAATTCTCTGGGCTTTAAGTATATCTTTGTCCCTCTGCGTAAGCTCGGTCTCAGGCTTTGTCTTTATCTCTGCTAGTTGCTCATTGCTCACGCCCTTGACCAAACTCTCCTCAGCCCCCAACTCAGCCTTTGCCTCACCTATTGCTCTAGCAGTCGGTGGTACTACCCCTTCTAATCCCCTTTGTATATCAGCAAGAACGGAAAAGCCAACTGCCATTCCTTCAGGAGTTTGCATTATATTTTCAAGAGCCTGAAGTTGCGCCAGACTATCCCCGCTACCTGTCTGTTTAAATCTCTCTACATCAAAATCAAACTGTTCCTGTTGAGCACTAGATAACTTTGCTTGTGTATCACCCATGAACTGGCTTATAACATCCCCACCAAGTCCCATGCCCACACCCATAATTGCACCTATAGCGAAAACCTCTTTAGTTATAGGGTCTAACTTAAATTCTTCACCCCTTGCCCATCTTTGAATTGTCTCTTGGTAGACTTCCTCTCCACCCTCTGTCAATCCAGTAATGACCGTTTTACCACCAACCCTGACAAACTTTGCCAATCCTGAATTAACTAAAGCCCTCGGCACCCAGGGAGGTGTAGGAGCCAATATTACCGCTATCTGTGCAGCATCCATACCTGTCAAATACAGGTTTTCGGTAAACACCCTATTTGCTTCTTCCCTTGCTTCCTTATCAGTCTTACCCCTTGCAATAGCATCATTGTATGTCCCACCAGCTTCCAAAGCACTTTCAGCAGGTCTACTTAGGGCAGCTCCTGTAAGTGAACCAATTATCATAGCCCCTACTTTACCAATACCTAACGCAGTAGCAACGGTACTACCACCATAAAATCCCCCAATAGCCAGAGGTGCTAAAGATAATGCAAATGGCATTGTCCGAACTACTTTGGTTTCCCACCACTCAGGGTCGCCAATATCCCCTATAGTAAATTCTTTCTTATCAAAGGGTGTAGATAAACTCTGTAATTCTCTGCCAAATTCGTTAAATTGGGAACTTACATCTTCCATACCTGCCCATTTAGCTACTCCTCCCATACTTGTCATAATATCCCCGATGCCCGCTAAGAATGACCTATGTGGGGCTGAATACCTATAGGCTTGCTTTGTATCAAAAGGTGGAGGATGCAAGAATAAATGTACTTGTCTCTGCCACCAACTCATATCCTGAATATCCATAGAGTATTGTTCCTTCTTCGATAAACCCATACTCTCAAAGGCTTTAAAGGATAATTGCCTTGTGGTCGGTGGTAAATACTCTCCTGGTTTTACCGCCCTCATAATCGATACACCAAAGAATTGATTTATATCTTGTTCAGTTAAACCAACTTTCTGTAATAGTCCGACTGTCTGAGGAGTTAATCCTTTGGCTTTTATATCCTCCTGGAACGCTTCAGGACTTTCACTTATCCACGTTGCAAAGTTCTCTAAATTCGTCTCAGGATATACCGCCTTGATAGATGCCTCTACTTGCTTCTGATATATATCATATTCCCCCCACTCTATACCCAACCGCTCATACTCAGGCATTGCAGCCTGTTGTCGCTTTTCAAAATCCTGCCATTCTATACCTAACCGCTCAACCTCAGCATTCCAGGCAGCAACATCACGCCCCTCTTCCCTGACTTCCATTGTTGTCGGTCTCTCAGGTATTGGTACGGTTGGCTCTTTCCCCCTCAAGATAGCATCATAATCTATTATCTGTGTTTCAGGTTTATATTGACGAGTCGCAGTGTCAATCTTAAATCCCGTTGAAGCAGGTGGCTCTTTCAATACCTCACTAGCCCTTACCCTCTCCCCTGTTGGTGCAATGAAAGTATAATCCGGTACTGCTCCAGCAGGACTAGGTGGGGCTTCTAACCACCATCCCTCATCTATATCAATACCAGCATCCAACACACTCTGAGTAGGGAATAATCTGCGTGATTCATTTTCTTCCCGCACCAAAGAATCTATATCAAGAAAGGGCAATCCAGTTTTAGGTCTCTTTAATCTTGTTACCATGTTCCTTCCTTACTACCAATATTGTAAGAATCAATAATATAATTACTCCTGCGGATAAATACCCTGTTACAAAAGAGAATATATCAAACATTTATTTTCCCTCCATTTTTTTTGCGCCATTTCCTCTCAAGAGCATGGCAGCTTTCTGTAACTTCTCATTTATTGAACTCATACCCATCCCACCACCCGACCTCATCTTCATAGCCTCCTCTACCTGCTTGTCTATCTCTTTGTGAGCCTTCTTTATATTCTTCGTTAACATGAACATTTCTCACTCCTCTAATGGACTCTTCGGTCTCCTACTTCCACCCCCTGCACCCTCCGTCATCATCGGTACTAATGACTCAGGCTCCCCACCATTTACCGTTGGTTGCTCCTGCCCTGCTTCAGAAGGTACAACACCTGTTATTATCATCTGTTTTAACTTGTCTAATATAAATGAAGCCTCAAGAAACTTCTTTTTCTCAACCAACGCATGACACCTGTTAAATAAGAATAACTCAGGCGTTACCCTCTCCAACTCCCCTATATCCGCCAACGCCATCTCCCCCTCAGGGTCTTCAAACTGTAAGATTTCTTTGAATATCGTATCCCTCGATACCCCCATAGCCCTTGCATTGCCGGCTAAAGCATAAGCAGCTACATCATTCTTTGGATTCTTCGGGAAATATTTGAAGTGTATTTCATACTCACCATCAAAATCACTCACTGGAAACTCATAGTTCGGTAACTTGATTATACCCCCTATCTTCTGACATTGCTTTATTATCATCCTGCAATCAGCCCGCTTAGCAGACGATATTGCCTGCAACCTCGGAAGAAATACCTCATCCCTATTCTCACCTAACTGCAACAATGCCACCGCACTTAACGGAAACTGCAAGCTGCCATATTCAGTCATAGATAAAGTACATGCCTGATATACCCCATCCAATATCGCCCATAACACCCTGAAAGAGTTTTGTAAATCCTGCGACAACAACGGGTCAAACGCCTCATCCTTCCCTATTACTGTTAATCCCTTAAACCCATCAGGATATTCAGGAGGCTCAGCAGTCTTACCCTCAGCAGACTTGTATACATAATTCTTCAAAAAGTTCTGCACATTATGACTCATCCCCATCGTTACAAGCCTGTTCATCTCAGGTATTAACTCCCTGGCTAATGAAAAAATACTCTCCCCCTTGTACCTCATACCCCCCTCATTCTTTAACATAGAACCACTGTCTACCACCTGCACAACCATTGGAACATACCCATAAGGATTTCTTTGGTCTCTTAATTCTTCATCATCAAGATAGATGACATTCCGCTTCCTATCGTAAACATCCCTCTCCTCAACTTCACTCGTCTTTTCAACATTGTATTCCTTCTTTACCTGCCTCTTACTCTTCTTTTGACTATAACTGTACCAGTCAACACCCTCATAATCCACCTCATACACCATAAAATATGTGTCCAGCGGCAATATGTCAGGAATAACCATACCTGTATACTGCTTATTAACCTTTTCCCTGCGAAACAGTATTCTCTTTGCTATCCTACCTCTTATACACGCCTGCTCTATATTGTGATAATCTAAACTTACCTCCTCAGCATTACGTAACCTGTCACCCACTGCCTCAAATATCGCTGCCAAATGCTCCTCTATTCTCACCGCTTGACCCTCCTCTAACTTCTCCCCCTCTACCTTCAACTGCTCCTTTACCTTCACTAAACTGGCAATTACTTTCTGAGCATATAACTTGCCATAAGGCATCGTAACATGAACTAACCCCGGTACAGGATTACCCATAGAATCATTCATAGTATAAGGCGCACCTATATACGCCTTGTAATCATTATCCATCCTATCCCGCAGGTCTCCCCACTCAGTCTCAAGTTCCTTAATCTCATCTAATGTAGGCGGCATCTTACCCTCCTTACCTTCTTATCCTTGCCATAGGCATAGGGGTTAATTGTATCCCCTTACTACTCCTTGGCGTCTGCCTTATTATAGTCTCTGGCGTGAAGTCGCTACCTATATACCGCAACGCAGCCAATAAATGCCACCTGGCATCATCCTGTACCTTGTTGGTTGGCTTGTTCTCATCATCTAATATCCATAGACAGTTAGCTATCTGAAACAATACGTTATGTAAATCCTCGAAGATATGTACCTTGTTTAACTCCATTAAACCCACTACCCGGTCTATCTGTGGGTTTACCTTCGCAAACTTCGGCGGTACTATATACCAGCCCTGAGCACCATAACCCTGTCTTATCTCATCCTCCCCTGTTTGATTACCGCCAACACTCCTTGTCACCTTGTACCCTTGCGTAAGCCCTTTGAAGTTCTCTATATGCTCAAACGTTGAATGACCCCGACCAGGGCAATACTCTTTGAATATCACATAGTCACCTTTCCGCACCTGATTGAATGTCGATGTCATCGGTTCTCCTGGCCCAGGGTTCTGAGCAATGAATAAAGCCCCAGGGTTAGCACTTCCAAAGTCGTGCCCTGAATATATAACCCAGTCTTTGGGAATAGGGAATCGTTGAATCTTGCAAACTGTCTCATTAAAAGCACCGTAGACCAACCAGGACTGCTCAATATCATCATCCATAGCCATTATCTCACGGCGATACGAGTCTAAGGACATGTCCTTTGTAACCTCAGCAAGAGCCTCATTGCTGATGGTGGGGTTATCGTAACTGGTGAAGTGAAAAGTTGCCCATCTGCCAGATGTGTCTTGCTGTGCTGCCTTGAACATCCTTGTGGCGTGACGTGGGTCTCTGGCTCTGCTAACCCCACTGGAGGATAATGACGGTGGTGTATAAATGAAGACTGCATAACCATCTTTGTCCAAAAGCATCGGTGCGCCTACCTCTGCCCAGGTATCCTCAGCCATTAACTGGAACTCATCCAAGATTAACCAGTCGGCATAATCACCCCGGAGAGTATTAGCGTTCCAAGCTGTTTTAGCTTTAATGCGGTTCTCTGTACCCGGTACTTCAATAAAGTGCTCTGATTCATTCTTTTTGAGTACGCCGGCATTTATAGGTTCCTGAAGGGAGCGGCAGACTTCAAACCAGAATCTATCCAACTGCTCTATTGTCGGAGCAGCGTACAGTACCCGCTTATGGTCGAGGAAAGCGTCCACCGCCTTAATAGCCATGCCTACAGTCTTACCACCTCGTCGCCCAGCTCGGATAATACGGCGTTTAGCAGTAGATTCTATAAATTCTCGCTGCTTGGGGTGTGGTGTCCGAAGTCGTATTGTAAACTCTATTCGTTCCTTGGTATCAACTGTCAAAAGGCACTTCCTTTAATAGTCTACATTGTCAATAGTAAGTGTGATGGTGGTATAAGCTCACGGCAAGCCGCCTGGTATTGCTCATCATTGCCTTTCCAACAGAAGTAGGGGTTGAGTCGGTATGCACCATTGATACGTTGAAGGAAGTCAGTGTTGATTAGCTCTTTATAGGCTTTAGAGACATGGGGTTGACGCATACCCATCATGGTAGCAATAGCGCTAGGCCCAGGCACTTGATTATTCCAAGTAGCGATATGTACCAGCTTCCAGAGCACTTTAACGCTATTCCCTTGGAGTTTACTTATTTGACTATCCCAGCTTGTGTTCTGCCATAGTTTCATAAACTTGCTCGCTCCTCGGTAAATAGTAATATCAACGTCAGCTAGTTCGCCTGTTTGTTTATTTACTAGCTGCCAATCGCTATCTCGTAACCTGTACCTCTTCATTATACCTTCTACTATATACCATTATACCCCATAGGATATATATTATCAAGGCTAAATGAGTGTATTCTCTCTTCTATATAGAATATAGGAGCTATTATTTCCCGCCTTCCATATCTCCAGGTATCGGTAGGCAATCTCTTACCACCTTAAATACAAGTTCTTTTCCCTCGAAGTCGGCAAGCCGTACAGGTGCTGGAACTTTACCTTCTAACCTATCAAGTAATTCACTCACTGCACCCTGTTTGCCTTGTAAAGCATGAACTAGCAGACTTTTTGCAATAGCCTGTCGCCAGGTTATACCCTTGCCCTTATCTTCTACATGTAGCCAGCGTTCTTCGACCGGTTCATCAATTATCTTCCTTACGGCGCTAGTAATACTATAATCCTTTGAAGCGTGATTATTGCCGTTAAGGTTACGTTTCTCAAGGTTTTCCCTTGATTTAGGATTCATACCCCGGCGGTCGCCATTTCCATTGAGTTTAGTATTGATGTCCATACAATAATTATACCATACAAGTCAAGGGGAGTTAATCTCTTGGTAAATATGACACTATCAGACAAGATAAAGAGTGTCATATCGTTGTCACAGGGGGAAGCGTAGAGAGGGTAAGGTAAGAGTAATGAGATTTAGAATACAGGTATGCCGCTTGCTTGCTACTGTCTGCTTTGTGGCGCCATCCGCTTCACTAGCTACAGTATACCATATTACACAAATGTTATATTGGGTTAAAAAAGCAAGTAATTGATATGGAATACGGGTATAGATTACCTGCCATTAGCTATAATAGCTCTACAAGAGCCGACATTAAATACACCCATAGGGTTAAAGGGTATTAAAATAGTTTAGGTTTTGACTAAAAATAGTTGTTTAGGGTATTGACATAGGGCTATACCTGTGGTATCCTATAGGTACAGTAGGATATTAAATAAAGTGAGGTGAACGGAAATGACAGTCAAGATGACAGGGCAAAGGGCAAAGGGTAATAATGACCAAGACGAGCAAGTGTGGGCATTAGTTGCTGATTGTGACTGTGGTGAGAGGTTATTGATTGAGAAATTCGAGAACAGATGTGGCGGGTGCGGCAAATGGTATGATTACACCGGCACCGAATTTGAGAAAAGGGAAATGAAATACCAGTACGAAAGCCCGATACAAATCCTGGAAGCCCGCAAAGCGGAACGAGAAGAGAGGAGAATATGGATAGCTGAGCATCCCGAAGAATATGCAAAAGAATTAAAGTTAGTCCCGGAGTTAGAAGCCAGGGAGGAAACCCGCAAGGAGGAAAATTATCAAGCATGGCTAGGCCCCCAGAAATCCAAAGAGGAAGCTAAGAAAAGCCCAGGATTAAGTCCCAAAATCAATGCTCTGTTTGCAAAATATATAAATAAATAAATGGAGGTAAGAACAATGAAAGCATACAAAATAATATCAGCAAGGGATGCAAGGGAGGAAGGATTTTATGAGGGGGGGGAATTCATACTAGAGCAAGAGGAGCAAACATACGAACCAGGGATATGGTTACTGGCTGATGATGGGGGATATGCTAAATGGTATGGAAGTATGGATGCACTAATAGAAATGACGGAGGGGGAATTTCATTAGTTAATACCGGCCTGATGCGGGCTATGCGACACCCATACAGGGCTGGTGGTAACCAGTAATAAATAGGAGAGTGAACGAAAATGACAACTAAAATAAAGAAAGTGCTGACTAATTTAGAAAAAGCTAAGGCAATGAAATGCTTTGGTGGACAAGTGGAGCTTGTAACATTAGACCCCGACCCAGAGACAAAAGACAAGTTAATGGCTGAGTTTAATTGTATGAATTGCGATTATAAGCAGTACTGTGACATACTAACCGACACCCTGAAGTGAACCAGTTAATCCGGTGGCAAGTGCTGGTTAGAGATAGCCGGCACTAACGGCAGGATTAGCCGAGATTGGAGGTAAAGAGAAATGGGCTATAGAGCAGGAGTAAACTATTATACACATTATTCGGGTGGTAGAGATGGTAAGGGTGGTCAAATTCAATGTGATTTCTGCCAGCACAATTGGATACAGAAAGGACACCTATTGCCAAAGCTGTGCCCAAACTGTGGTCGTAAACTATGTAGCTCAGTGCCCTGTTAATCCCTTCACCCTGCCTGTCAGTATCGGAAAGTATGTCCTTGCTACACTCTTTAACAGGCTAGAGCTGACATCACTGGCAGGTGGGGATGAGCGGGTTAGCTCAAATAAAAAAAAGGAGGTAAGGAAATGGCAATATTGCCCATGCCAGTAATTTGCGAATGTGGTTTCAACACGATGGATGCTAGGGAAGCCAACGAGCACATCGATAAATGCCACCCTGAAGTTCTACCTAACTGCAAGGACATCGGGAACGGCGTCCCATGTGGTAACTACCCGGCTAGAACCGCAGACGATTGTACGTATTGCAGAGGGCATCCACGTTAGCAAATATAAGCTCAAGCACCTTAACAACTGAATACCGGCGGGTAGGAAAGGATAGCCAAATGGATAAATTTAAAGTTACCATAGAATTTGTCGTAAAAGCTGAGGATAGACATAAAGCCTGGCAAAAAGCTCAAGCAGTATGTGAAAACCACCTGCGAGACCTGGCTAATGTCAGAGCTGTCACTCAACCACTACCCGACCCTGAAGAATGGATTGCAATAAACGAACCTATTAGAAAAGACCCCTTAAAGCAATCAGTCCATTATTCTAGTTGCGGAAGTTATCGTATTAAATAAAATAAACTATTTACCCGCCGGTACTGAGTTGTTAAGCTCAAATAAATAAGGGAGGTTACCAGAATGAAAATTAGAATTACAATATCCGGGACAATCAACTCGGAGGGGCTAAGGTTTGACAATGCCAAAGAATTTCTGGAGGAGATAAGTGCCCACGGTGCTCTCTGGCTCCTCAAGCGGTACGGGGATAATTTAGAGATAGAAGCTGAGGATGTTAAATAGAAAGGAGGTCTAAGGATTATGGGAACATATCCTGAATGTAAATTTTATATCAAGGGCGGCAAATGTTCGCACCAATACGCACCTAATCCCTATCACTCTTATTGTATCGGTAGGAAAGCCTGCCACCTTTCATGGGGTGATGGTATTGAATGGCAAGCTAAACAGTCAGAGAAGAAGGAGGTCTTATGAAACCGGAACAAATAAAGGCGTTAAGAAATTACATGGGATGGACTCAAGCTCGGTTAGCCTTGCGGCTAGGGGTGCAATTAGCAACAGTGAGCCGCTGGGAGTGCGATACTAAGCATCCAGGTGTAACCAATCGCCGAAAGCTGAGAGGGTTAGCAAAACGAGCAGGATTTACTTTCACGGAGGAGGTAAACCATGGTAACGCCAGCCCCAGTTAAGGTAGTAAAATATCTCTGCGAAGGTGGCTCATGCTATGAACTCATTGCTCCGTATGAAGGCTATACAGAGTATTGGCTTGCCAGGCAACCACGCAGGTTTAGAGAATATATCAGGAAGGGTGACTGGTGGCTGGCTTACAGTTTACTTTACCATAGGGAAATGATAATAAATCTAAATAATTGCAGGAGGTGAAAGATGTGTCTAGCAATAGATAATAAAAGGAAAAGCGGCAAGAAAACAGGTTACAAGTTGCTTACGAAAGATAAGGAAGGCAACTATTTCACAGGTATAGCTGGATACCCTCGTATAAAACTAGGTAAACTTGGAGGGGAGCTAGTCGAAGACCCTAATATTTTGGATGTTGATGATGGTTTATTCGCATATCCGACAGGATTTCATATCTTTATTAGTAAAGAATCAGCCATTAGAGTCCTTAAGGCGTGTTTTCTCAAACAAAGAGGTTGCTTACACATTTGTAAAGTGATATTTACAGATGAAGTAGCTTACGGCAGAGTACATTGGACAAGAATGGGAGTGCGTGGCTTTGATACAGTAGTAGCTCGAAAGTGTGCAGTCATTAAGGAACTAGAGGAGGTGAAAGATGTCTTACAATATAAAGGAAAATTTGCAACGCATAGAAGTAGCAGCTAAGATACTGGGACTAAGCGCAGAGTTATTAATAAGAGAATACGGTGTAACAACTGCATTGGCAGAAATGCTAGAAAGGCAAGTAAAAGAAGGCAAGTAAAAGATGGTAATACCACAACCAGCTAAAGACGGCGACAAGATAGTCCGGCAGTGGAATGAAACTCGGATAGCACCGAGTGAATATCTGGTAGCCTGTAAAGAACAAAGGGATATGCAGGCAAGGTGCAATAAAGGGCAATTCTGCCCATACGTTGAACGCCCTTTATTTTGCCAGGAGATAAACTGCCTAGCCTGTGAGAAGTATTACACTACCATGCCCCTACCATACGACCCCTGGTATGCTACTGGTATAGGTACGGAGGTGCAGAAATGAGTTATGACAAACACCAGTGTCCGAACAAAATTAATCATGTATCGGCATGGCCGGCATTCGATAGGATTTTATGCCCCTGGTGCAAGCAAGTCTATATCAAGAAGGAGGTTAAGCTATGAAAGGGAAATGGGAAGTTCATAGCTCTGTGGCTGATGATATAATTGATATTATTGAGGTTGATAAACTGGGATTCTTCGATACCAAAATCGCCTCAATGAATATGCGTGATAAATCATGGAGAGAAACATTAGCCAACGCTGAACTCATGTCTACTGCCCCTCAGCTCCTGGAGGCTCTGAAAAAATCCTCCACTGAATTGTTCATGGCTCGGGAATTTCCGCCCAACCGTAGGAGGATTAATAACTTATTAAAAGCAATAGAGAATCTTATAGCAGAAGCCGAGAAGGAGGATTAAGCCCTGAAACAGCCGGACATTGAAGAACACCAGCGCCAAGCCAGGTCTAAGGCGCAAATAGAAGCTACTGCCCCTAAGCTACTCGAGGCTTTGAAGGTTTTAAGGGGCAGAATTACGCATAGACATTCATGCAATATATACAGATTTAGGGGTATGACAAATATTGCCATAAAGACAATGATAGATTGTGGGTGGGACAATAACTGTGACTGTGACTTTCAGCAGGTTGTACAGAATAATGAGCAGCTCATAGCCGAAGCCGAGAAGGAGGGTTAAGCCATGAAACAGCCGGACATTGAAGAACACCAGCGCCAAGCCAGGTCTAAGGCGCAAATAGAAGCTACTGCCCCTAAGCTACTCGAGGCTCTGAAGGAACTGGTTGAGGAATTACAGACTTTTATGCGAGGTGAGGAATGTGACCACGATGTAGGTATCTGCATCTGCACTACACGCAATAGAATATTTAAGGCTAAACACGTTATCTCGGAAGCCGAGAAGGAGGTAAAGCCATGAGTGAAGCAGAATTATCAGACATTGAGAAAGAGAAGCTACAAGCCCTAGAACTCTGGGTTGTCATCAAGAACAGAAGGCTATTTGAGTTTATAAAAGAACTCATTGTACTGATGGAATTAAATAAGTAAAGGAGAATAATATGCAAGGTAAAGAATTAGTAACCAGAGACGATGGGCAGGATTTAACATTGTTGTTTTAACTAGAGTATGCTACAATAAGGGTAGGAGGTAATAATAATGTCAATAATTGGCTGGCTTACTTGCCCTGATTGTGGTATCTCACGACAAAAGCGTTATGACCCATATAAACACCCAGATAAAATAGTAAAATGTTCATCCTGTAAAATGAAGGGGAATAATCATGGTCATCGAGAAAAACATAGGATATTCCTTAAGAATGGGTATGTTGTAGTTTGGATAGGCAAGGATGATTTCTTTTTCCCTATGGCACAGAAATCACCAAGCGGTAATTACGGACAAATTAAAGAGCATCGTCTCGTAATAGCGAAACATTTAGGAAGATGTCTTCACTCTTGGGAAAACGTCCACCATAGGAATGGAATTAAAGACGATAATAGGTTTGAGAACTTGGAACTCACGGCAACTTTTGGGGAGCATAGCTCTAATCACAATAAGGGATATAAAGATGGCTTTGAGCAAGGATTGCGTGATGGTAGATTGAAACAGATACAGGAATTGAGGAAAGAAATTAGTTTATTGAAGGAGAGATAAAATGGTAGAACAAATAACACAAACAGCTTTAGCATTACCAGATGAGGCTCAGTTCAGGCAAGACATTCAGGCGATAAACAGATTTCAGGCTATTGTGCACCAAAACCTTGTTAGTGACCAAGATTATGGTATCATTCCGGGAACAACAAAACCCACACTCTTAAAACCTGGTGCAGAGAAGATAGCAAAACTTCTCGGACTATCTGACCAGTATGAAATTGTTGACCGACAAGAGGACTGGAATAAAGCATTTTTCCGCTATCTCGTCAAATGTAAGCTCATACATGTTATCTCACAAAGTCTTATATCTGAAGGATTAGGTGAATGCAATAGCATGGAAAGCAAATACCGGTGGCGTTGGCTCAGTGAAAGGGATTTACCAGCAGGGATTGATAAGACCAAGTTGATAGCCCAAGAACGAACTGCCAAAACTGGCGGGCACTGGACAGTATTCCGCTTTGAGAATGATGACATTTATGCCCAAGTCAATACTATTCTCAAGATGGCTAAGAAGCGGGCATTGGTTGATGCTGCCTTATCCGCTGGGCGGTTATCTAATGTATTCACTCAAGACATGGAGGATATAGAGTCTATTCGAGGTGATATAATTGAGAAACCCGCTGGGGAAGCAATAGATAAATCAAATCACTGGTGCGCTCAACACTCAACATCCTTCTTTAAGAAGGGCAAAATGAAGTCTTATGCCCATCCGATAGAAGGTACTGACAAGTGGTGTCATGAGTCGGAGAAAGCAAAGGCAACTACACCAATACCCGATGAGCAAGAGGAGTCCGAGCCACCTTCTGAAATGCCACCAGAAGCCACAGGGTCAACGATAGATGCCATACAAGGTGTTACCGGTGGTATTGATGCTGACTGGCTGAATGAGTCTATCAAGACGCTACAGTCGAAGAAATTAAAGGCATGGACTGATGAGGCTATCCTGGCTTACATGAAAAAGATGTATAAGGTTGAAGCGGATACGTGGAAGGAAGCGGTGACTATGCTTGATATAGGAAAAGCCAAACACTTTGCAACGCAAGTAGCGGACTCACTCGACATGGCATAAATAGCGGTGAGCAGTGGGGGTTGTCAATAAAAGGCGACCCCCTACTATTTTCTACAGGGGTATTGACAAACTGTATATATAAGTGTAAAATAAAAACATGGAAGAGATAACTATTAAAACCGATGATATAGTAACCTTAACTGAAGCAGCTAAAATGCTCAATGTCTCACGCCCCACAGTTTACAACTTCATATCCCGCCACCAGTTGCACCCAGTAGTCTTTGGTAGAAACAGATACCTTATACGGAATGAAGTTGAAACTCTTAAAAATAATTTAAGCCAATAAGGGGTATATCTCTTGAATGACCAATTGTTCCAACAATTAACTCATTATCAGGAACTAGGATTATCCTTTTTTGCCTTACCTTATCAAAGCAAGATACCTGATGGCAAATGGGAACAATACCAAAAGCGATTACCCACTGATGCCGAGATAAAAAGCTGGTGCAATGGGAACAAAACCAATATCGCTATTATAGGCGGGGCTATATCAGGAAACCTGGTAATCCTAGATTGCGATTCAACTGAAAAGTTTAAGGAACTAGCGGCTATTATTTGTAAGAATATAGCCGGTATTGATTCCATAATAGATTTTACTTTAGTCAGCAAAACAGCCAAAGGCTATCACATATTCCTACGCACAAAGCAACCTGTAAAATCAAAGAAGTATCCCAAATTAGATATTAAAGGCGAAGGTGGTTATGTGGTGGCTCCTCCAAGCGTACACCCATCTGGGGCTGTCTACAGATTTGTTACCGATAGACCGATAGTAGAAATAACAAGCCTTAAAACGATTGGTATCAACATTGAAGAAAAGAAGGAATTACCAGATAGGAAACAGCCAGATTGGGTAAGTCAAATGCTCAGTGTTGGTGTCGGTGAAGGTGCTCGTAACGACTCAGCAACAAAGTTAGTTGGTTTCTTCCGAGATATACTAACCCAAGAGGTTACTGAGCGAATAATGCTCGACTGGAATACACGGAACACACCACCTTTACCAGATAGCGAAATTCTAAATACAATTAAAAGTGTTTACAGAAAACCTAAAAAGGAAAGATTAACTAATGGCCCCACCCATCCTCCCCTCCCCCAAGAGGAAGGGTATAGTCTTATTAGTGAGCCATTCGTATCAGGGCGTAACAATATCGTAACGGAAAACGTAACAAAGAGATTATCGGAGAGCATTGACGAATGGGTAAAGGATACATCAGGCTGGTTCTCTTATGACGACATCGATAGGGAATTTGGCGTAACGGGAACATCGCTAAAAAGTAACAGGCGCATGATTGTTAAACGTTTGAAGGATGCAGGAAAATTAGAATCTCACCCTAAGAATAATAAATTGTTTAGGTATATCAACGTGGCGGTCAGGCTAATAGACTTTAAGAGATTTGGGAATAAAGTACCAATTGATATACATTATCCATTTGGTATAGAAAGATACTTTAATACGTACCCAAGAAATATTATTGCACTAGCTGGTTCGGCTGATGCCGGTAAAACAGCATGGCTATTAAACTTCATACAGCTTAATCAGGATAATCACACGATATATTACCAATCGTCAGAAATGGGAGAAGTCGAATTAGCCAGCAGGCTTGAGAAGTTTGAGGACATGGAATTAGAAGATTGGAAGTTCACAGCAGAGGATAGGTCAACTGAATTTGCTGATGTAATACGCCCGGACTGTATCAATATAATAGACTACATGGAATTAACAGGGGAATTTTACCTGGTTGCAGAGTATCTAAAACAAATACACGATAAGCTCAATACCGGTATATGTCTGGTAGCATTACAGAAAAAGAGGGGAGCGGAATTAGGCAGAGGTGGAGATTTTGCACTGGAGAAACCCCGACTTTACTTAACAATGGATGCGGGAAAAATGAGGATACAGAAGGCAAAGAACTGGGCAGACCCAGAGATTAACCCAAACGGATTAATTCTGGAATATAAGATAGTAGCAGGCTGTAAATTCTATATAGTCCAAGACTGGTTTAAACCTGCATAGGAGTTAGATAATGCCAGGGAAGTGTGCTTATTTATGTGGCTTTCATAGAGGAAAAGTAGAATGGCACCATCCAATTAGCACTAGGTTTGATGTAGGTTTTATTCTATGTGAAGCTCATCACAGTTTGTTGATGGGAAGGAAGAAAAGATATATAGGTGAGATAGGAATTAATAAAACACTGGCTGAGATGAGGGCAGAAATTAAAGACTTAGAAGCCCAAGTGGTGATAAAAGCGGGGCTACAATTATCCGATATAGATAAACACTAGAAAATGAAGGTGTGGACTATAGGAGGTTTAAGTGAGTAAGTTAATCCGGTTAAGTAAAACAGGTATTGAATATAGTGATTACAGAGTCAATGGAGGTCGTTTAATGAAGAGACTTGGACATACTGGAATAGAATATGCAATAAACCCTGATGGTTCAAGGGGGTACGCTTGGAACTTTATAAGCGGGTGTGGGAATAATATTGATGGACTATGTAAAGACGGAGGTTTTAATTGCTGGGCGTATTCAATAACTCAGCGCTTCAAAGACCGATACCCGCACGGCTTTAATCCGACAGTCTATCCAGAAGCTCTATTGCGTCCACTTCATCTGAAGAAGCCAAGCCGCATACTATGCGCCTTCATGGGTGATTTATTTGGGGATTGGTTTGCGCCACACGATATGATTCATATTGAAGGTATGCCTAAAGGGTATACACTTAAATCGTGGGTATTCTCTGTCATAAATCAATGTCCGCAGCATACCTTTATCTTCCTCACCAAGCAACCTCAGAACCTCATTAAGTGGAGTCCGTTTCCTTCGAACTGTCAAGTCGGTCAAACTATTACACAATGCCTTGACGGTATTGGGTATATGGCAGATGTTGAAGCCAAAGTAAAATTCATTAGCTTTGAGCCATTACTATTTTATAATGTCGACCCATTGACAGCGGCTAGTCTATTTAAGGCAAATGGTATCAAGTGGGTAGCCATCGGCGCTCTTACAGGCACATATAGAGAACTCTTAGAAATTCACCCGAAACTTACCCCGATGCCCTATGGTAACAAGTGGACACTACAACCGCCTGTAGAGTGGCTCAGGGAAATAGAAACAGCAGCAAGGATAGTAGGTATTCCTATCTACGAAAAAAATAACCTCAGACCATTGCTAGGAGATAATCTGTGTCGAGAAATGCCTTGACAAACTTCCCCAAAGGTGCTACACTAAGGTAAGTGAGGTTATTATGAAAGTAGAAATAGTCAAGCTCTATTGTAAGCGATGCGGGCATAGTTGGTATCCCAAGCAGCCAGAAGTCAGGATTTGTCCTAAGTGTAAATCAGCCTATTGGGATAGAGAGCGGGGGAGACTTTGAATTATACAAATATCAATCCTCAGAAGATACGTAAACCTTTAGCAGAGCGGTTTTGGGCTAAGGTGCTTAAAACTGATAAGTGTTGGCTTTGGCAAGGTCATATCAATAAAGTAACTGGTTATGGAATGATACTAATTAATAGACGACCTGAATCAGCTCATATTACTTCATATAAACTAGCAGGTAGACAAATTCCTGAATCTATGGAATTAGACCATCTTTGTCGTAATCGTTCTTGTGTCAATCCCGACCACTTAGAACCAGTTAGCCACAGAGAAAATGTCCTACGAGGCATTAATGCCTGTGCACGAAATGCCAGAACTACTCATTGTCCCAAAGGTCATCCTTATGATTTGTTCAATACATATTATAGACCTGATGGGGGGCGAGATTGCAGAATATGCCAAATCGAAAGAAATAGAATAATTTGCCAGAGAAGGAGGGTAGAGCCATAAAAGGATTATTATTCACTCAAGAGAACCTGAAGCTGGTATTCGATTGGGAAAAAACCCACACGAGGCGCACCAGGGGGCTGGACAAGATCAATAAACAGCCTGATAAGTGGACAGTCGCAATGGTTGGTAATGTGGCTCATGTATGGGGAATGATACCAGAAGACTTTACAGTAATTAAGCCCTATTACCAGCCGGGCGAGACAGTCTACATCCAAGAGACAATTAAAAGGATTAAGCATATCTTTGACAATGGGACAGGATATGAGACTGAGGCATTCTATGTGTTCGATGGAACTATTGTACCTAACGTGAATTGGGTATGGAAAAGAGATGTTCTATCGGGTATGTTTTTACCTAAAAGATATGCCCGCAAGTTTGCCGAAATAACTAGCGTAAACCTGCACCGCCTGCATGACATGACAGAAGAAGATGCGAAGCTGGAGGGGATTAATCCTGAAGTGCCCTGGGGATTTCATGACGGCTATCTCAATTCTTATGCTTGGGAATGGGATATGATAAACGGCAAGCGGTATCCCTGGGGCGGTAATTACTGGTGTTGGGATTACGGTTATGAATTGCTAGACAAATAGTGGGTTTTGTAGTATAATGTGGGTATGAGAGTAAAAAAGCATATCACCCAAAACGGTATCACCCTATGGTTTTGCACCGGTTGTGAACAATATTTACCAGATTCGGCATTTTATCATGATAAGAGGCAACCAATATGCAAGATAACCACCAAGTGTAAAAAGTGCCATGTCCAAAATAGTATCCGAACAAGAGATAAAGATAAAAAGAAAAAGACCAATAGAGAATATATGCGCAGGGCGAGAATGAATGACCCCGAAAAGTTCAGGGAAAGAGCAAGAATAGTATCAAGGACAAGAATAAAGGATATGGTGAAGGTTAAAGCAAGGTCTATTCTTAATCACTTTGTCCGTGATAAAAAGATTATTAAACCAATAGTGTGTTCTCGCTGTGGTAAGATTGATAGAATTACGGCGCACCACGATGATTATTCTAAACCGCTTGAAGTAATATGGTTATGCTACGAATGTCATAGTAACCATTAATCCTGGGTAATCGACTATGGATTTAAACTGTTGGAGGGGAAAAATGATAAGGCAGTATAAGATTGCAAAGCATAACTCAACAGTATGCGGCTATCCGGGGCGAGACTTCGACTGGTCTAAATTTTGTTGGGATGGCAGTGAGATTAACAAGGCAATATTCAAGGGACATAAGGATGATAAAGCACCGCTACCTGGGGTTGATGATGGTTTCATAGAGCCTGACTGTCAGTATCTTCATGTACCATACGATTGGTTAGAGAATGGTACTATCTATCGGGTTAGACCAAACGAATCTATGAGGGCAGGTGAAATATATCGACGTCATTTGGTGCTAAAACAAAGAGCTGTAAAAAATGAAGATGGATGGTATTGGGAATTGGAGCAGGAAGATGGATAATTTGACTTATAGTGAAGATGTCTTGAAACTTAACCCTGAACTTAGAGATATTACCGTGAAGAAGAAGAGCAAATATCGGAATAAGCCTACCTTTGCTGTGGATAGAACCTTCCAGTCAGGGGGCGAAGCAGTCCGAGCGGGGGAATTGATGTTGCTCTTAAAAGCTAGGCAAATATTCAACTTAGGATTTCAGGTGGCGTTCCCGCTTCCGGGGAATACCATATACACTGCCGATTTTGTGTACTTAGAATTTGAGGATGGCAAGTTAATGCCAGTTGTGGAAGAATTTAAAGGGATATGGACAAGGGACGCTAGAATAAAGGTCAGGCAATTTGAGGAAATCTACGGAATCAAAGTAAGAATAATCAAATAGAAGGATAGGTGCTGAGATGAACACGATATTGAGCTTTGGTGCAGGATTGCAGACAACCGCTTTAGCTATTCTGGTAGCCGAAAAGAAGCTCGCAGTTGACGCTGTGATATTCGCCGATACAGGCTGCGAAAAGCCAGAAACATATTCCTACATGGAAGACTATACCTTGCCTATGCTTAAAGATACTGGCGTGGAGTTTATCACAGTCAGAAATGAGCAGCCACATTATCAGGGCGGGCTTTATGAATACCTGTGGTGGAAAAAAGAACTGCCATCTTTCATATACAGAGACTGTACTACTCATTTTAAGGTTAGGGTATTAAACAGATATGCAAAAAGGTGTACTCATTTAATCGGTTTTTCTATCGATGAGGCACATCGTGCTAAAAATAGGCATGGAAATGATTTACGATACCCACTCATCGAAATGGGTTTATCTGTGGGTGATTGCCGAGATATTATACAAAATCAAGGTTTTCCCTTGCCACTTAAAAGCTCATGTTACATTTGCCCCTTCCAGCCGTATGTAGAATGGAATTGGCTAAAGAATAATCACCCTGAATTATTCCAGAAGGCGATTGATTTAGAGGAGAGATATTACCAACGCAATCCCCACATGCGGAATAGATTTGGTTTACTACGTGGCACAGGGCTATGGAGAATGAAGGATGGTTTACAGCCTGAGATGTTAGCCGATGGTGAGAAATCTTGTTGGAGTGGCTACTGTAGCCATTGAAAGGATAGGTACTGAGATGGAATTAACATTAGAAATACAACGACCTAAATCTACAAGACGCAAGGAAAAGAACCTAGTGGAGCGGGAACTTATCCGATGGCTGGCCGATGGTATAGAAGCTAGTCTATGTACATTCTGTAACCACTCCGAGCCAAATGGCAGTTGCGGTGAAACATACTACGAGTGTCATCATCCCCTAGAATATAAATTGCCGAGTTGTGATGAAGAATTATGTCCAGGCGGTGATTGTTGGGGATTTCTGAGGCGCACGGATATGTCAATCTCTGATATTGCTGACTTATGGGGTATTATCAAAAGCAAAGGCTGGAAGAATTGGTTTTTAATTGTCAATGGCGATATTAAGATTTATGAAATGAGGTATTAAAAGAAGGAGGTTAAACAATGGACGACAAATTTTGGTTTGTATATGTGCAGTCTCGACCCCCACCGACAATATCCTACAATACAGAACCAGAAGCAAAGAGGGTAGCAGAAAGTTTGGCTTGTTCGCCTGAAAATCAAGGATTAAAGGTATTTCTACTAACCGCCTATTCCTATTGCATGGCGACAAAGCCTGTGCGATGGAGTAGTACGCAAGATGCTTGACACAATATCAATGTTAGCAATAGCCTATTGGATGTGGTTGATGGACTGCATCTGGGGAATAATGGAGAAAGGAGATAGACATGGAAACACATTCAGGTAGTAAAGAAACCGAAAATATCAGGGAATTATGTCAGCAGAACTTTGACCAGAATAAACATACACTTCAAATTCTCCAGTTGGCATTTCACCGCTTACCTGAACCAACATGTGAGGAGAAGAAACTAGAGAATCAAGAAGATAATGTCCTTGATGAAATTATCGCCATCCTACGCCGAACACGAAGTATCGAAAGTAAAATCTACGATATTATCGCTCAAGATGTTATACCCAAAATACATTAAGGGTAGCGGAGTAGCTCAGTGGTAGAGCCCTGGGTGATAGGTGAAATAGCTGAAGCCCAGGTGCAGACTATAAACTCCATAGTTATGCTGAAGGATGGTTCGATTCCTCCCTCCGCAAAAGAATCTAAAGGAAAGGAGGTGATGCCAGTGAACCTCGTGCCAGATGGTATGCACGAAGACTCTACTGGGCTATAGGGTGTAAGGGTGGGACAAGGATAAGAGAAAGGAGGTTGCAAAACTTAATAGGATGAGAAAGTAAGGGAAGATGGCAGGGGATTGTGGTTCACGTCTTAACTCTCATGGTCATTGCCCAAGATGTGATTATTAGTCCCCTGCCAAGATAAAGGAGGTAAGGATATGGTAGGATACGAAGAAACAATTATGAGCGAAGAGTCTGTAAAAGGAATTGGCAATCCAGAGATAGTCTATCAGTTCCTGTTGCCTTATCTAAAAGTTCAGGCTCTAATATCCTATCAAAGAGGACAAGATAGCGAAAGGACAGATATATTCGAGCACACTTATGAGGGTGAGGAGGGCTTGCAGGTTGATATAGAATCGTAGTCCCCTGCCTGGGGGTCTGAGATGTCCGAGTGCGTGACATTGGGCTAGGTCACGAATAATTAGTATAGCCCGCCTGAGAACGGGTGAGGCGCACAGCCCTAAGCGTAAGGTAAACTACGCAGCAGTAGGCTCTCAGGCTCCCAGGGAGGTGATTAGAAATTAGCTTGCTGGTGTACTGTAGGGCTGAAAAGTGCTCTAAATCGTTCGTGACTTCGGTCAGAGTATGGAACAGGAAAGAGCCAGCAAGTTAATGGTTCTGCTGGTTTCGGTGAATGTCTGGCTGCTGGAGAATACAGTCAGGAAGAAAACAAACTCCACACCGAGCCAGCAGGAGCCAGCAGGAGCCAGCCACTTGACAATATAATACCAGCCGTTGTATAATAAGGTATGAGTAATAGATTTTGGGACAAAGTATCAAAGGGTAAAGGTTGTTGGCAGTGGCTTGGTGCTAGGAGAGATGGTTATGGAATGTTCTGGTATAAGGGTAAAATTGTTTCAGCACACAGAGTTTCTTGGGAGTTGATTTTTGGAGATATACCAGAAGGTATGCAGATATTACATCACTGTGATAATAGACTTTGCGTTAATCCGATGCATCTATTTGTTGGAACGCAAGCTGACAATTTACGGGATGCTATTGAGAAAGGGCATCTAAACCTTGCTGATGCTGGGAGGAAGCGTAGTATTGGGGCTAAGAGAGATGGCATTGGCAAATATATTTAGGCTGGCCACCCGCAAGGGCAGTGTGAAGCATGGAGTTAGCTGTGGAAAGTCAGTATATCTGGCTCTGGCTGGCTGAACTGCCTACCGTGTGAAGTGGCTGAAATGTCACAGTATTCTGGTAGGCAAACTGCAAAGGTGGGGTGATACTACTACGTGGTGGAGTGACACCAGCCCCGCCTTGCAGGATAAAAAAAAAAAAAAGGAGTAATCATGTTAGTTGTAAAGGGCAATGAATGCCCGTGGGAATTTAGCAATCCGCCCTGTGCCTTGTGTCCTGATATTTGTGAAGAAGCAATAAAGCTGTTTGAATCCTATAAGCTCTTCAAAGAAGCTGAAGGGGTACTAGGCGCAAAGGTGATTAAATTGGATAAAGCGGTACTGACATGCCCGAAGAATGGACTGCAGTATGAGATGGAGGTGAAGAAGTGAGCGCCAAGAAGTTGATAATCTACTTGGGTGATACTAAATTGGATGAGGCACTGGAGTGGATAAAGCAGGCATTACCGGTTTATTACGAGTGCAGAGCTAAAGATGATAGACGGTTGACTATTAGATTTGATGAGCATGGTACAATGGCAGTCTATCATGACGTGAAAGATTTGGTAGGATTCCGTCTACCGGTGCAAGATGAGGCTAACAGATGAACTATAAGGATAACTAAGGAGTATAAAGAATGTATACTGAATGGTTAAAGGATTTCTTAGAAATATGGGAAAAGCAAGCTGGCTATCCTCTAACTTTAGATGTGTTGTTCGAGGAGCATCTTCTTGCAGATTATTACGATGAGCATATTAGTCCAAGCGATGCTGTAACCGAAGAAATGTCGGAGTTCTAACAGATGAACTACAAGGATAACTACGCTCAATTGATGCTAGGCGATGCAAGGGAGATGCAGGGTGATGCAGGATGATGTAATGTAAGGCAAGGTGATGCAGAATGATGTAGAGTTGAGTGTGAAAAGATTGAAGAACACCGAGTATCAAGCGGAGATGTTATGAATAGAATATTATCATTTGGCGCAGGAGTACAGACTACAGCATTGGCTATTCTGGTAGCCGAAAAGAAGCTCGCAGTTGACGCTGTGGTTTTTGCCGATACAGGCTGCGAGAAGCCAGAGACCTATTACTATATGGAGGATTATACTAAGCCTATGTTGAAGGATGCCGGCGTGGAGTTTATTACCGTGAGAAATGAACAGCCGTCACGCTATGGCGGCTTGTATGAGCAAAGTTGGCATTGTTCTACCATACCATTTGTTAGCCGTAGACAGTGCACAACAGATTTTAAAATAGACCCAATTTATAAAACAGTAGGCAAGAATTGTATTCAACTAATCGGATTCTCTGCCGATGAATCAGGACGTGCCGTAACTATACCCGATAAAATACACAAAGCCTACCCACTCATCGAAATGGGCTTATCTGTGTTTGAGTGTAGACATATCATTACAAACATGGGCTTCCCTATGCCGCTGAAAAGCTCATGCTATATTTGCCCTTTGCAGTCATTTACAGAATGGAACTGGCTAAAGAATAATCATCCTGAGCTATTCGAAAAGGCTCTTGACTTAGAGGAGAGATATTACCAACGCAAGCCTAGTATGCGAAACAGGCATGGGTTATTGAATGGCACCGGACTATGGAGAATGAAAGATGGTTTACAGCCTGAGATGTTAGCCGATGGCCAGAAATCTTGTTGGAGTGGCTACTGTAGCCATTGAGTATCAAGCAGAGATGGAGGTTTAGAATGACTAATCCAAATGAAATTGAATTGAAAAGAGAAGCTATAATGGAAGGGGTTTATGACTTATTACTAGATTTGCCGGAAGAATCTACCCAGCTTGTACTTGATAAAATTATGGGATTTCTCGACTCTCAAGATGTAGGAATTAAGTTTAAGAAGCCATTACCAAATATAAACGCTATTACCAACCTTGACGCTAATATTGGTGAAACTACTAGAATACCTTTTTGGGCGCAAGACTACACGGCAGAAGAGATATATCGCATAGCTCAGAAGGATATGGTGAAGACTGGTTTTGATTCAGTCTTTGAACCACTGATTAAGGAGGTGAAAGATGCAAGAACTGATTGACATGGCGCTGAAAACCCTTCTAGAGAACCCCCACATAAATGAGGTCGAAGTTACCAATACAAACGGAGGCAAGATTAGATTAGTAAGAAATACACCTATCCCAACTTACTATTCGCCAGGATGGTATACTCGACCTACTGAATGGTACGTACACCCTACTGAATGGTAAGTACACCCTTATCCATAAATTGGTATTAAACACGCCAGAATAAGCTCTACGTGGCTTAAAAGGGCATTGTAGAATATATCGAGGAGGTAAGAATTGAAACTACGTAAAATAACTAATGAAAGGAGGATGTGTGATATATACGTATTAACTATTCCCCACTCGGATATTGTAAAACTAGAATTAGGTTCTGTCGATAGGTTGTTATTAGATGAATGTGAAAACTCAGGAAGAATTAGTGATAATTTATTAGGTCTGGCAATGTTAGCTAGAAGAAAAGAAGAATATGAAACCAAGAGAGGTTTCTTACTATTGAGATAGATTATAAGGTGTATACACCTATCGCTACAATCAATATCTGAGGGGCTAGTTCACTATTAGAGACCATAGACCGCCGCCTAATCCACCCATTCCCATAACGGCGGAAATAACCATCCAGATACGTGTAATCTGAGTTCTGTTTCTATCTATTCGTTTCGTGTTTAACCTGACATCGGCAGCTATGCCGCTTTTGCCGTTAAGTCCGATAATCTCGGTCATAATGCTTTTGACGAGTACATTAGTTTCTTCTATCAACCGTCTATCTCTCTCGGTAAAATCAAGCATAGCTCAACTCCCTTGTGCGTAATTCATTAAATACCAGATGGCAGACTTGTATACCTCAATCCACCTGATATGCCAGTCATAATTGCCCATCATTTTAGCCATTTCAGGATTCTCCGTCACTTCACATGCCCAAAACTCGTGAATCAATATATCGTAATCTAGCTCTTTCAACACCCAACCTAGAGACAATTGGTTATCAGGCTTTGGGGTTATTATCGCTAGGATTGCCAGCAATACCTTTCGGATTAATCTTAGGTTCATTTTCATCCGGTATCTCCTTAATCTTAGCTTCTTGCTGTGCCTTATTTACGGCTTCATGAATAATAACCTGTTGAATCATCTGCATGGCTTCTATCGATGTAATATTACCGCTATAATATACCTCTTTGGCTTTACCAGACTCGTCAATATAGTAGGATAAGGAATAGTGTTTTATCATTAAATAGCCTCCGATACCGCTTTACTTGATTCTAATTGTGTGTCCATTATTTATCCACTCCAGCTATTATTCTCTCTAAGGCGGTAATGTCTACAGCATTAACCTTGCCATCTCCATTTATGTCTGCGTGTAAAGGCTCGGCAACATCAATCAGAAACATCTGTTGTATGGCTATGGCTATTAGTAATATAATTATGGCTACTATTCTTTTCATTGATACCCCCTATATTTCTATCTCATTCTTGATTAGCTGGAAAAGTTTGTCATTTATGCGCAAGCCCCCGATGTAGTGGTCTACTCTATCTGTGTCTGATAATCTCTCGCTACAATGAGAGCAGTATATGTCGGTTGCTTGCACCAAATGTCTACACGCTTCGCAAACGTATTCTTCTCTTATAGTTTGTTTTGCAAGGCTTTCTCCACATATTGGGCAGTATTCTCTTTTCCCATACTCTATATCATTATGTTTGTGGCTTTGTAACACTGGTATGATATTTTCCAGTTTTATTCTTTTTGCCATGACCATCTCCTAGTTTACATCATTTAGTCGCCACGCACCACTGGCATAAACATACATGATACCATTGGCAGCACCACTAGACGAAAGGCAACCTTCAATAACGTCAGGGGCAGCAATCAAAACCGGGTCACCGAATACATGTCCCCACCTACCACCTGAAGTGCCTAAGTCTATACTATTAGGTATTCTCGGTTCTAATGCTGTTGCACCCCCCACCAATACTTGTCCACTGGTTGCAAAAAGAGATAGGTCGGCACTAGAGGCTATTGTTATGTTTACGCCAGACTCCGACTCCAACGTTACGTGGAGGCTTGCACTATAGTAGAAAGCACCCTTTAAGACTGCATTAGAGTCTTTTAAGAGCATATATTTGCCTATAATAGATACTCCACTAGAACTCAATTCTACCCTATTCCCATCTACAGTACCGCATATTATAGTAGTGGATAATACCAAAGTGGCTTCTAGTAAATCCGCAAATATACTACCTGTCCATATACACCCACCATGAATATAAGTACCCCCTGTCTGTAACCTATGAGTACCCGAATCATTATATGCTATCAGGCAATCGGTATCTGGGTTAAAGGCAGACTCGAATGTCGCTTTATCTGCCGAAGAAGTAAAGGCGGTTTTTGTGCCGCTCCTATCCCACCAGATATATGGATTAGCCGTATTACCATCGGTTATAGCGTATGTGCTACCCTGAACAACAAGTCTTACATCAGCCCATGCTACCTTACCAGCATCAGGACTATTATTTGTCCAAGTTCCTTTAGGGGATAACCTGAAGTCCTCAGTTTGTATGAATGGCGCACCTAAACCGATAATACCACCCCTGGTCTCCAACAGGAATGTGTCAATGCCCTGTAGTTGTCTCCATATCTCTGCTATCTGGGAAGTAGCATCACCCCCAGCCGATAACGGAGAACCACCGCCTATAAATCCGCCCAGCAGCACCTTGCCAAACCCTATGTACATATCTATTCTGGCAACACCCTCCATTACATCAAGTGAGGATACCCGCCTGATATATCCCACGTTCCCATATCTGGTCTGACCGTCATATTTATCCACTACCTTCACATAGTCAAATACCTCTTGACCGCAATTCATAGATACCTTGCCACTGCCTACCTCTTGGTCTAGGGTAAGTTTCTTCCGTAGGGCGGTAGCTATGGCAGTAGCCTGTTCATTACCTGTAAGACCACCTCCAGGGCGTACATTCATTTCATAGAATTTCTTATTGGTTGGAGTTTGCCCGCTATCAGAGCTACCAGTAAATCCATCTCCGCTTGAAGGGAGTGAATCCACCTGTATATAGCTGGGGTTTAATAATCGGGTGCGGTACGACTTATTGAAAAAGTGGTGTTTGCCCGATTCAAGGCTATATTCATAATCTTCTTCGTAGGTTACTGTGACAAAGACTTGGGTACAGTAAATAGTATTCAAACCTAAAGTATCAGGACTTCTCAAAGAGACACCTACTTGCAAGGAAGCTATTTCAGATATTGTCCATTTAGCATTTGTATCGGGGTTATATGTCCACGTTTCAGTATAGTTAGCCCAACCAGCGTGACCAGTACCCTCTTTCTCAGCACTCTCATCAGTAGCTACTCCAGGATTGACACATAATTTCACACAGGTCTGCCCTGCCGTAAGCAAATAATAGCATCGGCCGGTTACAACTATATTCTTTACAGTGCCATAGGTAGCCGTTAGAGCACCTATATTATATAAATCTCTTAGCCAGGTATTACCTACACCTTCAACATAAGTTGTAAACGCATCGGCTGTTACCTCATCTACCTCAACGTAGTTATCACCACCGCCTTGAGGCGTCAAATTGCTCTCATCTCCATTGGCGTTAGGTCTCAAGGTCTCTGCAGAAGCCGTAGAGGTAATAGGCACAAATATATGGATATTGCCATCGCCCTCCATCCTCATTACGCCGTCAAAGTGGGAGAGCAGCCAAACCATAATGTTATATCGGTTGTCACCTTTTTTTATCCTCAAACTCTCCGCTGGTATCACAACATCGGCAAGGGCATCCTCATCATCCCAGGTAATTGTATATTTGTGTGCTTCAGGAACATGGCTGAAACATGTGAGAGTCCCAGCAGCCACAGCAATCATAAGGGTCTTAACAGTGTCTGTAATATCATACTCAGGGGTATAGTCAGCACTGGCAGAATCTTTAGCCATAAGGTTGAAAGCACCTTCGAGTTGCAGTTCAATTCCTATAACCCTTCTTTCAAGGTCGGTTATTTGTTTCTGGGCCTGTACCCAAAGAGGAGCACAATCAGAATATTCATCGGTACTAGCTGAAGGGGCGCCATAGCCTAGCGCAGCCTTTAAATTTAAGAAATCGGTATCAATTAATTCTAATTTGTGATTATCAAGAAGGACTGTAGCTGACTGGAAGTGACCATTTTCAGTATGGTCTAAACCGATTATCTTGTTTGTGCCTGAATTGTTATAGTAGTATGTATAATCTACATCATTAGCGGTTAAAGATAACCTTTGAAGTCTTGGCACTTTTTTTTTCTGGTAGTCTAAAAGTGTTGATGTGAGGTTTCGCATATCATTTCCACAATTTCTCTAAGGCTTCCTTTTCGATAGGAGTAGCCTTTTCTAACCATTCTGGAATATCCTTGTATCCTAGTTGCTGGACATTATACAGGGTATTGTCATAGTAAAAATCACCAAGTGTCTCTGATTTATCAAAGCCCACTTCCCTTAGTGTCTTTAACAATACATCGATAGGATGCGTTTTATTCTTACGATGGACTTCTCGGTACTCATCGACAGCATTTCTACCCGCCAGGACTTTCTCTATAAAATCTGGATTCAAGTCTACTTTCATAATTATGCCTCTAAGAGTAGATAATCGACCAGGCAGTCGCCACCAGTGGATTTGATATAAATTGTAGCACCAGTATGGTAATAAAGAGCTACTTTACCGGCTTTTACCCTTACAGTGTATACACCTGTGGTTGTTCCTAACTCAACATAATATCCTGATGTGGTAGTCGCACACTTTATGAATAAATATCCAGGAGTGCCCAAACCAGTAGGTTGAGCAAGTTCTGATTCGCTCGTTGTTATCGTTTGTGTTCCATGAACAAATGCCTCGTCAGTCATATCATCAGTTACAGATTCAGACCTCCTGTCCCTAGCTCCACCTTTGTCTACACTCAATCTTACACTTATAGAAATTTCATCAGCCATGTTAGTCCCCCTTTAAAATAGAGTGAATTTCCTTGAACTTCTGGGTTTAACCTTTGTCCTGAGTTTCCTCAAGGCATTGTCTTTTATATATTGACCCCAAGCCTGCATATTTCTTATGGAATTGGAGGCAGCAAATTCAGCATTGGCTTTCCTTATATAGCCTATTCCCTGATTCAAATAAGTGCTGCATGAACTCAATTCCCCTGAAGCTAACCTGCCATAAGAAGCAACCGTACTATCTATCGTATTAGCTTGCCTAAAGTATCCCTGCGCCATTTCAAGGGCTACCCTTGCACTTTTTATCTCCTCGTCAGCGAGACGAAGATACGCCGCCTCATTACCCTCTCTAGCATTAGCCTCTCGAACATATCCGATTGCCTGATTCAGTTTTGACGCTGCCAGACTTAACTCCCCAGTAGCCAATCTAGTATGAGCAGACACATTGCCTTCTCTGACATTGGCTTCGTTCAGGTATCCCTGGCCAGCCTCTAATATACTTCTAGCGTTATTGAGTCCAGTATTTGTATAAGAAGCAAACTGACCCGCATCCGGGGAGAAGTCACCTATCTTAGTACGACCTTCATCAAGGTCGGCTATTGCCTCATTAATTTCCCTTGTTACCTTGTCCATCTCTTTACTTGCTGTATCTATGATAGATGGTAGCTTGTCCGCCTCCATTCTGCCATCCTCAAGGTCTGATTCCGCCTCTGCAATCTTGGCAGTCATGGTATCGATTGCCGTATTTGCCTCATCTATTATTGCGCTTAACTTACCACCTTCAGTCCTACCGCTTGCCACATCGGCTATTGCCTGTGTAATTCTGGCTGCCATTTTATCAATTTCTGCACTGGCATCTTCTATTACGCCTGAAAGTTTATCCGCTTCAGTCCTACCGCTTGATATATCGGTTATGGCTTGAGTAATCCTAGCGCTCATATTGCCGATTGACGTAGATGCGGTGGATAGTGTAGATACTGCCGTTATGGTTTGCTGATAGTATAAATTAGCCTTACTGATAGCTGCTTCACCTGCTATCATTTCAGCAAGTATTATTTCATCATCAGGCTTTAGAGTTGATTTCACAAAGGTTACGACTGCGCCATCAGCTACACCGCTTTCTAATGCAGGATAGAATGGCACATTGGAGGCAGCACTAGATGATATGGTAGTATCGGTAGTTACACGATATACACCTCTCGTTGAGGCAAAAGTTATTTCTTGTCCCTTTTTAATAGTTCCGCTAGACTGTAGACCTGCTAAAGTAACCGTTGTACCTCCAGCAGATAGTGCCCCGTTTACCGTACCTGCGAAATCGGTAAGTTGGCTTACAAAGTGGTTAAGGGCAAAAAATACCCATATCTCTTTATTAGGTGGCGGAGTTACTGTGGAGTTCGTGTCTGGTAGAGCATAATTATCTAAATCTATCCTGAGTATTTTTCCATTCGCTCCAGTCGGTATAAAAGTGCGATTATTCGGTGGATAACCCCCAACAGGGTACTCCACTGTGTCAATGCGAATGTAATCATCAATATCCTCGATATTAACCTCTTGAATACTGCCACATTCATTATTGTAAATCTTATAAGCCTCACCTGAAGCCATAATATCCTTACTTAGAGTCAGTTGGGTTGCACTCACATAAGCCGTCACAATAGCCCATGTATGGTCATAGGTGTTATGAATCACTTTACCGACATCGCCCGCCAGGAACTGTGACTTAGTGGCATCTACCAGAGCCCCTGTTGTAGTTGAAGTCGCAGCGCCGTACCGTGTCTCGAAATCATACGTTTCTCGCCTAACATAAGGTTTAATATCTGAGTATTCCTGTATTACAGTTTCGTATGCTAGTCCAAGTTCCGTAGAATCCCAGACCGCATTTGCAGTATCCTGCAACTTTTGCTCTGCCAAGTCAATTATATTTGCAAAAGTTCTAGGCATGATTACACCGCCTTTAACTCTTTACCTTGCTTTTACAGTAATCCTCTAATTGCTCTACAGACATTTGCTGGCTTATTCGAGCAGCTTCTTTACTATAAGACTCAGGAGTCTCCCCCTTCTTAATCGATAGGGCTATACACATAAGAGTTTTTTGCTTCTCATTTACACTAGGCACTTGCTATTTCCCCCTTTTTTCTTCTTCCCCTTTTTGTGTGGCATTAAGACCCTCCAATTTATATTACCCTACCGATTCCCACTACCCACTTGGCAATCACGGTGCAAGGTACAGGTGGAACTAATCTGTGACCACATTTCTCTATTTCAATGTAACCACGTTCCTCATTATCCTGTCCCTCATTTATAACAATCCCATGCTGTAGAAAAGGTGTTAGGGCATCCCTGATTTCCTCAGCATAATTCTGGGCTTCTGGAGGTAATGTTATATCCATTCTTACTCTGAAATCTTTCTCTGCCATTTTTACACTCCAAATAGATGTCTTTCCTGCTCATAATGGGACTTTAGTACCGCATCACTCAGAGCCACGCCTTTGTAAACTCGTACAAGGGCTATATAGCCTTTGAAGAACACCAAGACAACCTGAGAATTGCGCCCTATGGTCAGGTCGGCAGTATTATCAAGGTCTCCGACATTGGCTAGTGTACCTGTACGGGAGGCAGTATCATCCACACCATCAACGAGAACTTTGCAGTTGGCAGCAGTATCCCTGTCTACTACTCCTACTGTGTGATGCCATGTACCATCCCTAACATCAGTAGTGCCGTCTATGTAGTAGGCATCAGTGGCATCATTCATGTATAGGCGGATAATGCCCGTCACATTTCGATATTGCAGGTAGTAACCGAGTATCCCTGTAGGCTCAGTGTATTTGGCTATAGCAACTCTTGTTGTGGCGTCCAGGTCTAATTTAGCCCACACTTCAAGGGTGAAGTCGCCAGTGCCCATGTTTAGACTGGCATGGTTAGTGACTGTTGTTACATCGTCCAGACCATCATAGAGCTGAACCCAAAGCCCACTAGGTAGCCTTGTCCATGTAGCTCCGTATATCGTGCCGTTATTTCCCTTGCCGCTCCTGTCCCTAAGAGTGGCACTGTGAGGGTCGTCCTGTCCTGGAAGCCAAAGGACACAACTGGAATCAGGCACAAATTTAGGCATATATGAAGGTCTAGCATATCTTAAAGCTGGACTTCTTCGCATTAGTTGTCCTCCATATCTGCTGTTAGGGCTATAGTTAGGGCTTCTGCCACAAAAGTTGAAGTAGCATCCTGCTGTACCAATATCCCATATATGACAGGTGCATCGAACGCTAGTGGTAGATTCCCATAGGTACTGGGAGTTGCTATCGCCGAAGCATCGCCAGAGCCATTATACATCATGGCAGGGAAATCTATTCTACCCAAATAGTAAGGAACATCAGCGCTAATTGGAGAAGTGTTAGCCGCCGCATCATCCATCTCACCAATAGGCGGGTTAGTAAATAGTAGCAGGCTTAATCTTGGAGTTATTGCTGCGTTATGGGTTATCACGCCTTTAGTGATATATCCAGTTCCACCGAAGTCAAAGTCCCAGTCCGTACCACCTGAAGTAGCCTCTGATATAACCTCATCAGTGGTCTTTGCGGTAGCCAGCATTGTTTTCTTTACTATGACCGTTTTCATGTGAGGGACAGATACAGGCTGAAGATATATAGTCTCGTGGTTGAGATTAATATCAGCCACATAAGCCGACTCAAAAGTTCCTGATGCTTCCCATCCGTACTCTATTGTTATACGGTAGATAGTCCATTTCTTGAATAGTCTATCAGCCTGAAAATCATCCCACCCGTAAAGAGTACCTGCCGTTAAGTCAGTCCCAGTAGTTCCTTCTCCGTAGAAAAAGAATTGGTCGGTACTTAATACAAGTTTATGGACATTCCACCCAGACGTTTTTATCAATCCCGCTACATTACCTCTTTGTGTAATCTCAGCACGATTATCGTTATTCTCTGGGTCATGTACCCAGATAACCAGATTAACGCCCATAGTCTCATCATTTGTCATGTAGTAAGTCCACATAGCATCGTGGAGTCCGACTACTTCTAATTCGTCAACTGGTATATTCACTCTTGCCCAATCATCACCAGACTGGACTCCCCCATACAATTCTGCCAACCAACCTGTCGGACTTTTCTGGTCTAGTGGAGACGTAGACCCTCTAATCCACCGGGCTTTACCATTGTTGGCAGAAGCTAAGGTCGGTAAACCGAATATCCCACTCTTTACCCTTTTCTCAGTTAGTGCCATGTTTATCCTCCCTCTTTTTCCTTACACGTCTTTTTACCGTAGTCGGAGGTGTTGATACACCTTTTTGACTCGCCATCGTTATAAGGCTTCTCTGAAACTCCCTCTCCTCTTTCTTCTCTTTATCCAACCTTTCCTTTTCAATAGTAAGCCATGATTGGTTATGGCGGTGTTTCATGTGTAACTCTACCTGCATAGGTGATATGAGATTACTTTTCCTGCACACAGGTAAACCGAGTTCGTCATAATGTTTTCTATCTTCGCTATCAGGATGCAGTAAACACTTGTAAGTACCCCTTCTAGGCTCGAAATTAGGTTTGGAAGAAGTGAAAGCCCTTTCGCCTGCATTTGGTTCTCCAGCTGGTATCTTCTTTTTCAATTGAGTCGGTAGGTGATTCCTGTGTACGGGCGTAGCTTCCCCTGTCTGCATATCCCACAAGATAACATACTCATTCCCTTTGATTTCCCGAATTACTGTGGGCGATAGAGTGCTTGTTCCCTTACTCAAGACTTCACCCTGCTTGGTTAATGAAGGGTCATTACTAGACTTAGCCTGTGTAAGCATCTCCTCCAAGATTACCGCATCGTCTGCATCCTGCACTACTTTAGTTTCTGTTACCATTATCCCTCCTTCTACAATGTTCGTAGTAACCTTCCATTAGATTATGTGTTGGCATCTTCAGTTCTAAGGCAGGTCTATTCCTTAGATAATCAGCAATATCACGGAGTCTGCCAACAGTCTCAGCTATCAGGTATTTACCGTTTTTCTGCTGGTATCCGCCTGGCAGAAAGAATTGATTGTCTGCCTTAAAGTCCCTGGCATCCCCCATATCTATTATCAGTTCTACCACTTGGTCATTACGGATAACCTGAATACACTGGTATCTATGGAAGCCCCTTGACCCTGGGGATTGCTTATGTACCTCATGCAAACCATAGCAAGGCTCATCCATAGTAACCGTGTTAGTGCCTATGATTATATTTCCCATATATTACCCCTTTTATATTGGTGCGGAGGAGTTTCCCCCTCCACACCATTAAGAAAGGAGGGCAGTCCCTGCCTTGTCGAAGGGCAGGCAGACTAACCCACCTCGACAAACTCCACAAGTGCCTTGAGGATTTCAGGCTTTATGGTTATGTCCCCTGGGAGTTTGGTTTTCTTGAACTGCATATCTGCCGTGTTGGCTTCCAGCAAGTCGTTTAGCTTCTCAGCAAAAGGCTCAAGGTTTTCTTGCCTCAGTTTTGCAGTCGCTTCCTCATTCTCGCCTTTTAATGTACAGGTAAACTGAACACCACCACTTTCGTTTGGTTCAGCTTTGATGGAGTATTTCTTGTACAGGTTTTGCAAGACCATCTGATAAGCCTTTGTCTGCACATCCACCATGTTTGAAATGATGGCTATGTCCAGACTGGCTTTGATGGGCAAGTCCATCTCCATCAACCTTGCCAAAGCCCCTGATGCGTTTAGAACCTCCATATTGGTAAGTTTCACTTTTTTACCCTCCTTAATATTCTTGCTGGCTGATTAAGGCTCAACCAGCGAAGCCTTGAAGTTTAGTCCTGAATAGCACCCTCAGTACACATCAACAGATAGTAAAAAGACCCGTTGACTTTAACTCTAAGGCCAGCAGTTATTTCGTTCACGTTAGTAATGCTTGCTGATGTTTCAAACAAGGCAGTTCCACTAGTCCCTGTACCAACAGCATTCCCAGTGCCAAGTTCCATCAGGCAGGTTGTCTTGTTTGTGTTAGCATCAAGGATGTTGATAAAAGGAGTGAGAGTTCCCGTGCTAGTTCCTGCTCGGCACAAGGTCAAGACGCTGGTGGGATTGTGTCCAGTTCCGCT
>Ga0180008_1000321_pt1 | contig 44786 bp, 75 predicted proteins | sample MM_PW_MetaG_FD_121121 | JGI IMG/M metagenome (GOLD analysis project Ga0180008, IMG submission 121121) | Groundwater microbial communities from the Aspo Hard Rock Laboratory (HRL) deep subsurface site, Sweden - MM_PW_MetaG | ecosystem: Environmental > Aquatic > Deep subsurface > Groundwater... | reverse complement strand
CAAATCTAGGCAGAGCCCAGACTGCGGTTCGGTTCCTGCTTCATCGAGGTCTGCCTGCCAGAGGCAGGTCTTACATCCTCTCCACAGGCATCACTTCCCGCCGAACTGGCGGTAGACTTCGACGAGGCTTCGGCAGAGCAGCTAACTTTACATAAGTATAACACACTTTCCAAAAAATGTAAAATCACTCCATTATTCCAACTTGACCTCCTGTTCAATATATTCTATCAACGGAGACTGGTCATTTGGCCTACCCCAATTTGCAGGCATCTGTGGTGGCAGCGAATATGGTTGAACGAACGGGGCAGCCATGTTGGAAGGAACTTTGACGTTGTACGACGTTCTGTTGTTGCCCATTAGGGCTACTGTCGTGCGAAGGAGTTCCCTCTCTCTTCGATCATCTTCTGCATCTTCTCTACTTCTAAGCCTACTGTACACCAGAACAAATGCCGACACCACTAGGATAGAAACTACCATGACGAGCAAAGTATATAGCCCACCCATGATGAGCCAGGTATCTTCTGGTCTCAACCGCTCTTTGGCTGTGAGGGCCGCAACGATAGAAAATGGAGCGCACCCAAAGATGCCCGACACGATTATGCCTGTCCCCAATAATCTCGACCACCTATCTTTTTGCATTTTCTTTTCTGTCTAGACTGTATCCCGACTCATTTAACTTGCCCAGAATGGGAACTGCCCAATCATCTCTCAGCCGCTGAGCACGCGGTTGACCCATACCCAATAGACTCTTCAGGGACATGATACCCTTGCCCGTCAAAGCCGTAGCAATTTCTATTGGCGTGTAGCCACTTCGTATATCCCCATTCCCTCCATCGACAAGCATACTCGACAAATCTACGTCCTCAAACTCTGGTTCCAGAGGTGGATTATCCATCTTGGGCAATCTATCTAGAGACGCGTCTCCCACTAAGGCCATCTGGAGCCTATTGACAGACCCCGCTACTACCCCTATCATATCTCCCGACCCAGACAACTTGTGGGCTTCCGTACCACCCTGACCCGCCGCTACTGTAGCCTCTGTGGTGTCCCCCGTTAACCCAACTAACCTGAGACCCAGGTTAGCCACGGCCAACTTGTCGATGTACTTACGGTCTGGTCTCTGAGTAGCCAGCACCAGATGGATACCGCGTTCTCTACCCAACGCTGCCAAACGACCCAAAGCAGCCGCCACCGTCTTCATATCCATCCTCATCAACTCAATCAACTCGTCCACGAAGAACACTATGCTAGGACTGCTTTCCCCACTCTCTAATCTCTTAGACAACTTCCACACGAGCCACTTCAACGCCTTGTATCCCTGCTCTGGAGTTATCGCTATCGGCATTGCCAGGTGAGGGAGACGTGAGAAGTTAGACAGCCTCTCGTTCTTGGGATCCATGATGATGATGTTGAGGTCTTCGGGATCATTCTGTAGGGCCAACTGCCATATCATCAGACGCAACGCTTCGGTCTTACCCGAACCTGTCCTACCCGCCACGAGTATCGGAGCGATGTTGTGTCCGTTTAGTTTACAACTGACCGGTCTCATCAGAGACGTGTTACCCAGAGTTATCCACAAGCCCTTCTTCAACCCCAATGTCTCTGCATCTATAGTCGTCCGTAACATTCGAGGAAGCGGGGACTCAATTATCACATCCCCGAAGTTTCGTGCTACCCTGCAACTCTCGACCCCCAGGCTCAAGGCCAACTGTCCACCCAACTTGAGTACGTTAGGCAAATCAGCAGGTCTGACCAACCTGACCATGAACGTCAATAGACGGGGACAAGGCACTACGCGAACGTAGGGTCTACCAGATGGGGGTAGACCCTGAATAGCTATTCCATTATCTTCGACGAGGGTCCTATAAATAGCCTGACCCCAGCCCTCCGCTAACCTCCGCCTCGTGACTTGCACTTCCATGTGTGTCCCCACTCACTGCAATCAAATCGTCCCATGCCTCATACAATGTCTCCACAGCTCTCTTGAACGCTACCTCCCGTTCCGACGCTAGTTCCATCTCCTTCCACAACCGCGCCATCTCTTCACAGCGATTATCTTTAGCCTCACACATCGCCCCCCAAATCGCTTCTGACGCAATGGTCCAAATCCGGTTTTGTGTCCATCATCCTACTACCATCCTTGCCGGTCTGCAAATGGCTTGCGAGCTGATCTCTCAGGCCGGCTGAGTGCATCCTGACCAATGGTTGTCAGCCGATACCACGGGCCATCTTGCTCAATGCACAAATTCCGTTTGAGTGTGTTGATAGGCACGATGAGTGCTCCCGCGCTCAGACCAAACTGTCTTTCAAGTTGTGACCCGCTTACCGCCACTCCCTTCAATTCCACGTATCTTAAGATCTTCGCTTCATTCGAGGTCATTTTGTACCTCCTTAGATTGTGTAGCAGCATCAAATTTCCTGTACGTCTCCAGATACAGTGCCAATCGTTCGGCATCCCCTGAGTCCAGTATCAGTTTACGCAACCACGCTACCTCACTCATCGTCGCCCCGCGTGCCTCTGCTTGCTCCAGTTCCTCGCGCAGCCTCTCTACTTCTTCGCAACACTCCTCATACCATTCGTAGATCTGTTCCGCAAATTCATTCCGTGCATGAAGCACACTAGCAAGATCTGCTCGATGTTTGTGTATCCGCCTTGCTAATGCTTCCCGCAGCCGCGCCACATCTTCGCACCAGGCGCAGTACCCAGTGCCTTCATCGTCCTGAACTATACAAGATCGTGGATGACCGCAGGGCATGCCACCACGTTCTTCGTGTACCTCGTGCCTATCATTGTGCAGAATGGTTTCAGTCATTTATTTTCCTTTACGTAAAGGCTCACCAATCGGTTACGATACTCATCGTTAACGTCCGCACTGTCTACATTCCCGCACCAGAGACAGCAAAACCTGTCTCTGGACCGGCGGTTCTTCCATTAGAAATCTCCTCCCCACTCCCCCGGCCCCAATTTACCGCCTGCCACAAACTCTACTACAGGTTCTATCTCTACTTTGGGACCTTTGCACGCTTTCTTGTGTGCTATAACAGCCAAGATCGCATTTTTCTTCGACGCGTACAACTTCTTACCCCTCCACGCACAGTCTGGGCAAATACCTTCCCATCCATCCTCTACCTCTCTAGCATATATATCCTGCTGTCCACGAGGGGCCACTTCCTGCCATTTGGTCTTCGTCTTTCCTCGTCTAGAGGACTTTCGTTTCGCAGGCGGAGGAGAAGGTAATACCTTATCTTCTGTCGGGGATGTATACCAAGAGGGTGTCTCTTGTTGTATTCCTCCTCCTGTGCCTATGAGTCCTACATCTCCCGCTGCTCGTATCAACCAGTCCTTGAGACCTTCTTCCCATACCAAATGTCGCCGGTCGAAAGAACCCAGATAGAGGCCGAACTCCATCATACCGGCGTAGGCGTCCAGTGCACCAATGAGGGCCAGGGCTACCGGTGCCCAGGTAGTGACCACGATTGACCAGGCTGCATACATTCCCAGGAGAGCGCCAAACGCTAGGAGAAATGTAAGTGCAGTGGCCGCCAGGCTAGCTATCAAAGCAATCCAATCCCACGATTTTGCCTCATCGGCACACCACTTCCTAAACACCTCGACGACGGTAGCGGGTGTTCCTATTTCCCCACCTACCGCCAAGGCAATAGCCCCCACGATCACCAGATTAACACGATATGCACTCGGTAGAAGCTGCTCGCCCGTGAATAGTGCCCACACAGCAAATGAGTACGCAAGGATAGCAAAGGCACAGAATCCTGCAACCGATGCCATGATCGGGACCAACAGACTCCATCCCCTGGTCCCCATCGCCTTTGGTTCTGGAACGGGATAGTTCTCTCGCTTAACCCCCGCTTGTTCTAAGTCACTTTGGAGGCTTAGCCACGTTCGTATCGTCTTCTGAATCCCCAAACTGTCCTCCCCGTCTTACAATTAGATTGTACAAGTCCTCCACAGCCCTGAGTAATCTCTTAGGTAGCGCACTATACGTGTAGCACCATCCACAATTATTGCACTTTACTGTAGCAGCATCACTGTCTATGGCTATAGATACTGCGCCACAATCACAAGTTTTTTTCATACTTTTGTGTCCTGCCCGTCCAACAATGCCTGCAAGCATTCCCTTAACATCTCCCTCATTTCATCCCAGGTGGTGTGGCGATTGATGCTCATGCCCTTACCCATCCACTTGTACCAGGACACACGGATGTCGCGCCAGGTAAAGTTATACTCTTGCACTACCTCATCACTCCAGCTATAAGCGTGGACCTTGAACACATCACACTCAAATCGTGCCCCTGAGTTGGCAAAGGGGTCTGGTGTACAGTCTTCACCACGGAAGATGAGCAACCACCGGATGACTTCCAATGCATCCTCTACGTAGTCGGGGCATGGGAATTTCTGAAACGGTTGTCCAAATGCTGCCTGTCCCAACTCTGGTTCATACGCTTTAATTTCACCCATCTGAGTCACCTCCACTACATTGAGCAACACCCAGCCTCACTACCTGCATCGTCTACATTATTACATATCTGTTGTATCACAGATCCTAGGTTTCTCAATACCTTCTCCTGAAGCCACCCCGTGACAGTGTAGTGGTCTTCACTCCATCGCCTCTGCCCCCTATCCCTCCCGCATAGAACGTCAACATCAGAGCCTCCCCGGCATCGGGGCTACGGCCCAGCAACATTCGCCTTACTTTCTTCTTGGATGTAACCCCGATGCCTCTACGTCCTATCTCGTACTCAAATATGAGCAAGTCTGCTTCCATATCTTCATCTTCTGGTATGGCAGCATCTTTACTCGAAAACCACTCTCTAACAGCCCACCACAGCTGATCCCGCAGACTAACGAACTCAAACTCCTCTGTCTCACGGGTAGGACTCCAGGAAACCTTCACACCCTTAGCCCCCTTTATCCCTTGGTTTCGCATGTCTGGGGCTACCCCCGCCCCCACGCCTATCCCATCTACATTGATGGTGGCTATACCATATTTTCTGCAAATCCTACACGCTGTTTCTGCTGTCTTATCCATCTCCAATCCCTGCCAGCGTATCACGGGAGACAAGAAGCTGCCATACCGGATAGCGAAAGCGTTGGTGTCTTCCCCCATCTCGGCTACATCCAACCCCCCCACAGGATCTGGTAAATCTGGTGGAATGACAAATCCTTCCATGCGCGCCTGGGCCATGAGAACTTTGTGCGTCGCCTTCGCTCGATGTATCCAAGACAAGGGTACCAACGCAGACGATGCCTCCCACGGGAACTGTCCCAACACCTTGTAGCAGAATATAGGATTTACGACTACCCTGCTCTCACCTGTCCAAGGTACTTCGATGATCAACTGGTCACTTCCCACGTCCGCAGGAGTTACCGGCCTAGTCCACTTGAGCACACGTGTCTCCGTAGTGGTGCGGCCCACCATCCCAGGATACATATCATCCCCAGTTATCACGTTGGGATGATCGAATGCCGATATCGTGATCGTGTTGTAGGCGGGATCTCGTGTAGCATTGTAGTCGATACCGCTGGGAGCCAGTGGATTGAAGAGCATGAGCAGTCGTGTCTGCTCTCCAGTTAAACAGTTGTCGATGGCCTCCATTATCTCAGGAGGTACGCCGTGGGCCTCGTCTACAATAGCATACGTGCCGCCCCGCCCATGGTGTCCGTGAAACTTGGAAATCCGTTCCTCGCGTGTGCCAGACGATGGTATGGTAAAACCCTTAATCCACCATCCTTCATCTACCACCAACTCCATAGTCTTAGGCTGTCCCCCCACCACGGGTACACCCCGCTTCAGGCAGTCTTTCTGTAATTTTCTAATCTCACCAAACAGTATGTCCTTGATCTGCCGCTCGGGTGGGGCGGCAGTTACGATAATCTTACAATGAGGAAAACAGTTGAGCAACCACAGCGCTACGCAGGCCGCACCAAAAGTTTTACCAGTTGCCGGTGCCGCCGATACTGCTGTATTTCTGTTGGTCTCAACAGATTGCAGAAGTTCTTCCTGCCTAGACCACAACTCCACCCCCAACACATGCTTGGTGAAGCCCAGAGGATCGTGAGCGTACCGCTCCTGGAATGGTGTATAAAACCCCTCCAATCCATCCGCCAGGTTCATCAAAATCTTTTGGTATAGACCTGTCATGGTTCCTAGCTACCCTACACTTTAACAATTAAGGGGTTGACCGACCCGTAAACTCCGATAGAATTGGTTTGCCCAAACCTGACTAAAGGAGTATTACGATGTCGATCAACCATCTGTATCATACTTGGCTGCGCCAGATTCTGCAACTTTGCCCTGGGGAGCGTATCACTCGCTTGCGAAACCTTGCCTGGCTGATTGTCGGTATCTACCGAAGCAAATCGGTTCACCTGAGCAAGATTGCGTTGAAGATACCGGGAGATGCCAAAACCCTGAGTATCGTTCAACGATTGAGCCGTTTTCTGCAGAATCCTGCGGTTCGCGTTCGAGAATGGTACGAACCCATTGCCAGAGATATGGTGCAATCTATGGCGAATACTGTTGGCGAAATCCGTCTGATTGCTGATGGGACGAAAGTCGGTTTTGGACATCAGCTTTTGATGGTCGCCATTGCCTTTCGCAGAAGATCGATTCCCATTGCTTGGACTTGGATCAGGAAAAGCAGAGGGCACAGTTCTGCCGCCAAACAACTGGCCCTGTTGGCTTACGTGCGGCGGTTGATTCCTGCCAAAACGCCCGTTTTGCTGGTCGGAGACAGTGAATTCGGGGCTGTAGAGGTCATCCGCCAGGTAGAAGTCTGGAAATGGTGGTACGTACTGCGACAAAAGGGCAATCATAAAGTGAAACTCTGTGATGAGAGCGACTGGCAGCACTTTGGAGACTTGGTCGAAAAGCCTGGTCGAAGCAACTGGTTGGGACGCGGTCTGTTGACTTTCAAACACGCTCGCCCGACTAATCTGCTTGCTCATTGGAAGAGAGGAGAAAAAGAACCCTGGTTGTTGGCTACAAATCTGCCTTCTCGGCAGAAGACCTTGGGTACTTATCGCCGTAGAATGTGGATTGAAGAGATGTTCGGCGACATGAAAGGAAATGGGTTTGATCTCGAGAGTACACATTTGCGTCACTTTATGCGCTTATCACGTTTGACTCTAGCAATTGCTTTGCTGTACGTTTGGTTGATCTCGATGGGTTCAAAAACCATCAAGGGTGGTCAAAGACATTTGATAGACCGGGCAGGACGACGTGATTTGAGCATCTTCCAGATTGGTTTGCGTTCCGTTGAAAGACGTTTGACCAACGCTTTGCCTGTCTCTATCCGGTTGCAGCCGGTGTATGGATGCAAACTGTAGGGTGGCTAGTCATGGTTCTAAAAACAGGGGATGCTCAACATGTTCCATAATCTGTGAAATGAACATTTGCCACTCTACCAGCTTGTGACCACTTCTCTGTTTAATTATCTCCCTGAGAGCAGAGTAGTTCGTACACAAGACACGAGTATAAAGATACGCTCCTGGTAGATGGGCTATAGTATTCTCAAAGTCTTTATCTACTATGTATTGATTGACAATATTCAACACAGTACTATCTATCTGCATACTAAAATCCATTTGCCCCAGAGGATATGACATTATCTTGTGCATCGTAGACGTAGATTGAAAGTCTGGCACATTGTCCCAATGTAAGCCAATGTTATAGGTAGCCATGTGTTTCCACCAATACCAAGGGGCAGTTATCTTTAACCATAATTTTATCTGTCTGAGAAACTTACAGTGAGGCTCACCAAGTTTCAACATCTTCAGGGCAACACTGGGCATATTAGCCAATGGTTGAAGGTAACTGAGGCTTAGGCCATACATGGCTGGCGCATATCCTGCCTCTTCCATCACAGTGACCGTCATAATTCGAGGACCCAACATCTCTGGCTTTCTCCTTTCATTAACTCTACATAATCAGTATAACACGGATTTTCAGTAAGTCAAATTTTCCTCACACAGTCGGCAGCATTATCGCCTGCTGGCATTGGTACTTCCCGCATCTATCGGCATACGTCACCTCGCACTGCTCGTCTGCCTCAATGAAGATTATCTGAGCAATGCCCTCGTTCGCATAAATTTTAGCCGGTAGTGGAGCAGTATTGCTGATCTCCAATGTGATATACCCTTCCCAACCAGGCTCCAGGGGAGTGGTGTTGACGATAATGCCACATCGGGCGTAGGTAGACTTACCCAAGCACAGACATAGTACATTTATAGGCACTTTGATATATTCTACAGAACGTGCTAGAACGAACGAACTGGGGGGAATTATGCAAGCGCTCCCCACAAAGTCTACCATTGCACGAGCATCAAAATACTTGGGATCTATCACAGTAGATTCCCCCAGTCCAGGCGTGAACACTTTGAACTCCTTAGCCACACGAATGTCGTAGCCGTAGGACGATAGTCCATAAGATATGCCGCCATCTCGGACTTGTGTCGACACGAACGGGGAAATCATTTCCGTGAGTACGGCCATCGAACGGATCCAATCATCAGACTTTAGGCCCATCTATCTTTCCTCCTGTTCCTTTGGTGCTTCCTTCCTTTTCACCTCGTCTTCTATCACGTTACCGCAGACTGTGCATCGCCAAGAAACTTTACCAGCCCTGATGCACTGATTGAACACACGCTTACCAACTCCATAGCGGGTGTCCTGATCCACCGATCAGCGATCACTACCTCGGAGCCACTCCAGGCTGTTTTGTATCGTACCTGTCGGCCAAACTCAGACATCCCTACATCAGCAATGGCGCAAGCCAGGCAGTGATTCTGAAGCATACCACTCACGTTTAGGTCTTCGATCACCACTGCCCGGGGACGTTCAGCATCAGGCTTGGTTTTCGCCACGATGCCGCTGGTCGCCTTGTGCAGCGTGTCGTGCCGAACATTGGCAATGCGGTAGTGCAAGCGGGCAATCCGACGCCGTGTCTTCTCGCGGTTACGACTGCCTCTCCGCTGGCGAGAGAGCTTGCGCTGCAAGCGACGCAATTTCCTCTGAGCGCCGTCCAGGGCCTTGGGGTTTTCGTAGCTGGTCCCGTCTGATTGCGTCGCCAGGGTTTTCACACCCAGATCAACGCCAATCGGCTCACCCTGTGCAGGTGTTGGGTCGGGCACTTCTTCCTCGACCTGGACGCTGACGAACCAACGCCCAGCCCGTTCAGAGACCGTCGCCGACAAGACACGACGCGTCACGCCAGCCCCGCTGTTCGCGGGACGCTTCGCAGAGGTGGGTAGGTACCCTCGCTCCTTCAAGCGCAGTCGCCCCAGACGCGGCAGTTGAATGCTTTCTTCAAAGACCTAAATGCTGCCCGTGAGACGAAAACTGCCCAGGCCATGCTTGCGGCTCTTGAAGCGCGGAAAGCCCACCGGCCCTTTCAGTTTCCCCTGCTTCTTCAGTTCTACCCGACGGAAAAAGTGGGCGAACGCCTGGTCCAAGTTGCGTAATGCTTCCTGCGGCGCACATTTTGACACCTCGTACATCCAAGCCAACTCTGTCTTCTTCAATGCGTTCAGTTCACGGTGCAGATCAATTGCCGTTGGGCTCTTGCCCGTAGCCTCATAGGCTAAGGTATCTATCGACACGCCTAGCATACGCGCTGCTTCACTAATGCGCACTCTCATACTGTCAATTATAAGCAAAACGTCAGTAATGTCAAGATATAAGCAGATTGTTTCGTTCAGTTCCTACCCCTACATCAAAGGTCTGTTTTCCAGGACGGTGTGATCATTTTGGTGGGCTCCTTTTTTTTGTGCTATATTCTGATAGGGTGGGGAAGCCGGTGGGCTCGCCCTGCCCCAGGCGCCGGGTGGTTTCAGCACCCGGCGCTGTCTTTTGTGCTAGACCATGCAGGTTCCGTCTCCGCACATTAGCGGTAGTTGGAAGCCTGGTTTTCGCTGTCTCTCGCGTGCGGCACTGACTTGCATGTTGGCCTGGGCGAGTGGTATTGGTTGCGTTCCTTCTTTCCAGATGTAGAGTTCGGGGGTAGTGATGCTTTTGCCGATGGTATTATGTCGGTTGAGTTCATCGAACTCCACGGCCTGGTCGAACTCGGCTGGCGTGGTCTGTAGCCAGCGCGATGCGGATTTGTATGGACATCCGACGCAGGAGGAGGGGGGCGGTAGTGGTAGGCCGTGCTCTGTGAGATAGTCGATGCAGTCCTGGCGGGTCATTTTGAGCTCAATCAACGGCCAGCGGTTGACGATGAATTGCACCCCACTGTCCTTCATTCGTCCCCACTCCTCGATGGTGAAACCTATCCATTGCTCGACTGTGCCAGAGAGGGGTGCAGGTGCTATGCTTGGCTTGTAACCCAGGAGCTCGCGTATTCGTCGTTTTTGCGGATCTATCTTGAAGTGTCCGGTGCATTGTCGCCGAAGTGGTCCCCCTGTGGCTGTCCAAAATGGAATATGAATGTGCTCCTGCCCCCCATACCTGCGGATGTCGCCGGTTGGGATAATCTCGGTATGAATGCCGTGTTTCTTTAGCCAGGTCGAGTACCAATCGCCTATTTCGTAGGTACCGCTGTGCTCCCATCCAGGGTCACAGTGCAGGACGGCGTCTACGTGTTCGAGATGGCCCAGGGTGCTCATTACGGCTAATGTCGTGGACGGGACTCCGCGTCCCCAGGAGATTACTCTGAAGGGTTTCATAGTAGTTTGCCTATTGTACTGTACTTTGAGCAAGCAAGAGATAGACAACATTCTTACAATCCTCAGCCGGATAGTCCCAGCGACTCTTATACATATATGTATATGTAGCCATTTCTCATCTCCTTATTTTACACTTCTGAAACCCACGTTCCGTCTTTATCTACCCACACGACTCTCCCGCCTGGAGTTAGGATGTCGTGATCCAACCCCAGTTTCATTTCAAACAAGGCCTCTTCCAAGGCCTCTTCCAGTGAGGAACACATTTGCACTGTTCCGTCACTGAATTTCACTGTCCATATTTTGGTTTGCTCAGTCATCAGATTACCCTTCCTTTCGTTCAAAAGTGCTTACAACCCTCATTGCTGAGAATTCCCCATTGCAACTTACTATGTTGATTATAAGCATTTCCTTTCTCCTCCTATTTTCTGCTATAGTCCCAAGCTAATTCTAGGGCACGTTTCTTGATGTTGGCACCAGATCCAAACATCACACTGTCCATCCTGCTCTTGTCCTCACGGATGGGCAGCAAATGATCTACATACTCCACGCATGATTGAAACGCCGAATACCAAGAGTGCCGAATACCTGGTGTAGTGTTGGTCTCGTGGTCTAGGAGCATAGTGACAGATTCCCTGTGCATACGTGTACGCTTGCCCGGCTTCTCTGCCGGCGTGGGGAACACTTCTTCAACATATTGCTGAAATAGTGGGTGGGAAATGGGGCGAGCAACCAGTTGATTGAACAATTCTTGGGTCTCACGGAACTTGTGATCTACCAGCCCCAGTAGTAACGCCGGGGCATCTATCATGCGTTGGTGGACGTTGCGAGTATGTCTTAGAGTTACTCTGGTCTCAGTTCCCCGTAAGGCCTGTGCTAGTGTGTTAGCGCACACCACCCTAACACTTGTTAGGAATATACTGACGGCAGTTAGTCCTGTGTGACCATTAAGCAATGTCACATACTCCTCGAATCTGTCTTCCTTGACGAAGAACTCCTTGGGTAGTTTGGCTACTACGAACACTTTCTGCCCATGTGATAGGGCACCCACAGAGTCGTAGATTGCTTTGTCTGGACCACAAACAGAGTCGAAGAACACAAAGGCGTCGGCGTTTTGTACAGGCTCGAACGCCGGCCCTACCACTCCTAGTATTCGATCAGGATCTCCCACTTGCTTATCCATCCGAACCGTGACGCATCGGTCAACGGCCTGCCCATCTTGTGTGAACAGTGGCACCTTTTCCACCAGCCAGTTGATCTGGGCAGCCTCCAGTGCTTCCTCAGCCGTGAAGGTGTGTCCCAACACTTTACCTTCGCGATGCCAAGCAGGCCAAGCACCTGCGTACGAATAGGAACCATCCTCGTTTACGTCTAAATCATGTGCCACTAGCTTCCTCCTCTTTCAGTATTTGTCTGACCACGTGGGCTACAGCCTTCCTACGGACCATGTCTATGCCATGATCACTATCCCACTTGTCGGGCCAGTGTGCTTTTGAGAAACCGATGCCCATGAAGAGCTCCGTGTAGATGACAACACGAGTATTCGGCCTTATTTGAAACACACTTTCGTCTGAGATGCTTCCTTGCGTTTATCTTTCGCGTCTTCCTCCTTCTTTAATTATAATATACTATAGATTTTACACATTACAAACAAAGTGCGCTGCCTACGAGGCACATCCCCACCATTGCCAGCATCCCCAGGAAGAGTATGTACACCATCCAGCCTGGTTTACTACTATGTGGAATGCCTACATCATACTGTTTCAACCCCAACGATCCGACTGAGGATACTGAAACTTATTGCTATCCTTTCACTCTACAATTTTATCACGAGTTTCAACCCCAACGATCCGACTGAGGATACTGAAACGATAGAATATGAAGAGGCTTATGATTTGGGTGCACGGTTTCAACCCCAACGATCCGACTGAGGATACTGAAACACGCATGCTCCAGGAGATGGAGCAGGTACTAGCAGGTTTCAACCCCAACGATCCGACTGAGGATACTGAAACTATCTCGGACGTTGAAGCCTGCCTCCCTGAGAACTGTTTCAACCCCAACGATCCGACTGAGGATACTGAAACTTATATTCATTTTTCTCCTACTCCTATGGGGTACTCGGTTTCAACCCCAACGATCCGACTGAGGATACTGAAACAGAACAACTACGTCCGTCAAGGACTCTAACTGCGTCAGTTTCAACCCCAACGATCCGACTGAGGATACTGAAACACTGGCAGCCACACCGTGTCTCCATCGGCACCCGCAGTTTCAACCCCAACGATCCGACTGAGGATACTGAAACACCCGATGCACTACGGGCATCGGGAAAGCGATCAAAGTTTCAACCCCAACGATCCGACTGAGGATACTGAAACTTATGTAAAGGGATGTGATGAAAATATCTCAAGCGGTTTCAACCCCAACGATCCGACTGAGGATACTGAAACATTAGGGCTACTGTCGTGCGAAGGAGTTCCCTCTCTGTTTCAACCCCAACGATCCGACTGAGGATACTGAAACATTTTGGTTTGCTCAGTCATCGGATCACCCTACTCCTGTTTCAACCCCAACGATCCGACTGAGGATACTGAAACAAACAGAGCGGTAGCGAATGTGCGCGTAGTCCAGTTGTTTCAACCCCAACGATCCGACTGAGGATACTGAAACGCGTTAACGTCCGCACTGTCTACATTCCCGCACCAGAGTTTCAACCCCAACGATCCGACTGAGGATACTGAAACCTGGTTTACTACTATGTGGAATGCCTACATCATACTGGGAAGGAGGTTTTACAGATTTAGGGCGAAACCAGAATGCCATGTGACCATCGTCACGTCTTGTGACCAAGTCTGGCCGCTCGTCGGAGGCCCAGCCTGGACCGAACATATCATGCTGAGGAGACTGGTTGCTCTGCTTCCCCATCTTCCCCCTCCTCTCCGTCAGGAATAAAGTTTATTCCTAGATATCGTTCATCTGATATTCTTGTGATAACGTCGAATCCATGGTGTGCCCTTCTTCGACGGTGTGTATCTCTATGATGCCATACTTAACGGTAATTCTCACACCCTTCCTTTCTTCTTTCATTCTATCCCTCCTATAGGTATTCTTTAAGCATGTGTGCCACTGCGCTTCCGACATTCATCACACACCTCTGCTCTTTCTTGGACAGGACATTGAAGGTCTCAACGTGGTCCTTCATAAAATCCTCTCGTGCGTCAGCCAACATCAATCGGATATAGTCCCCGATTTGTCCGGGTTGCTCAATCTCACCATGTTTCGAGAACACGCTCTGCAATCTAGCATCGGTGAGATAGCTGCGGAACTCCAAGTTGAGGCGTTCCTCTGGTGTATCAGGGGAACGTGGTTTCTTTGCCTTTGCTTTCTCACGGAATGCCTCATTCTTCTTCTTGAGCAGGAATGTATGCCCACCGGCATTGCGGTAGACCCGGTCATAAGGCTGAAGGACTACACCTTCACATAGATTCTCACCAGGCGCAGCCGGAAGACTTTCCCTCGTGTTAATCTCTGTGTTGAAAGACAGGGCTTCATCTAAACTATCAAAGAGACCAAGGATTGGCACTACGTCATCTAAATGCCCCATCATATGGAACATCAGACTGTGAAAAGTCTTGAAGGATTGCAACTGACCATCTATCATCAAGCCAAAGAACCTGATGCGATGTCCCGGTCCATAATCCACACCCTTCTGTATACCACATCCGAAGTACTCCCCGAATAGTTGATGGGGGATACCGATATCGTCTACATACTGCTGGAATTTCTGGCCGAGTCGTTCGTACTTGTCGAGTGTGTTCCAGATATCGTAGAAATTGTCGCCAGGTTCCAAGAAACGGTTGCGAGTACCAATTCGCATGGTCCCATTGGGACAGGCAGCCAACTGAATGCAGCTTCCGTGCAGCTTTTCCGTAACCACGAAGGTCTGATCACTCAGTTCGGGGAACTCATCCAAGAATCTGTCAACAATCTTTTGCCTATACGAATTTTCAATCGAGGGGAACCTCACGAACTTCATTACACTTACCATCCTGGCTGGTCAGCAAACGGTTTGGGGGAGGGTCTCTCAAACTTGTCGAGTGCTGTCCTACCGACACTCGTTAGTCGGTAGCATAGGCCATCCTGCTCAATAAACAGATGTCGTTTGAGAGAGTTGATCGGGGTCGTCAACGTTCCCTCGCTTATCGGTTACGATACTTTGCCTTTGATTGGTCGTAATCATCCTGGTTTGACCCAACAGCAATAAAGTGATCTAGTGAGTCTTCATTAGCAGTCGGCGATATATCTCGACAGACAGGATAACTAACATCAAAACCAGATTCTTCTAATGCTAGATATGATGCCAAATTCCCAGCCACATCTCGTATGAGACTATCTTTTGCACTCGAATGAAGTGCAACGTCTGGCTTCGTCAACATACGTGCAATGCTCTTGCCTGTGTAACGTGCTTTCTCAGGCAACTTGCGCGGAACATACTTGCCTTGCCGTCTGAGCAGATTCACGTTTGCTGTTTCGAGTATCTGCGCGTATCCGCGTGTATACTCTTCAAGGGCGAAGTCCATGACTTTTCGCTTGTGTGCTGAAGGATTATGGATTTTGAATACACAGGTCAAAAACTGAAACATTGTTGATATTCCTGTCGTAAAAGGAAACTCCCACAGGCCGGGCCGCTTGTCTTGTCACAGAGCAAACGCACTAGCCAATGGGAGTCACGACAAAAGAAAAAGCCGCCGCTGCGTTGTGTGCTCTGTGACTGCCTCAATTATACCTCATCGTTATGAAATTGTCAAGCCCATATTATATGTAAAATCAAAAATCCCCACTTCCCGCGCAATATCTTGTTGATGCGAAGTCACACCATTTACAAACGGACGGGTCTGCCGTCGGTATGAACTTATCGCTTGTTTGCATTTTCTCACGTACATCTTCTACCATAGCTTTGAATGCTACAACCTCTCCTGGCGTCCTGGTAGATGGATACCAATATATGTTCTGACTCTCTTTTACGGCTACCACGAATGCTACCCCATCACAGTCTGGGCGTAAGTAGGAATAACCTGTCAGTTGCCCATCTGTGTCCACACGTTTCTGTGTGAATGGTGAGCCGGCTGTCTTCCAGTCTACTATGATTCTCTTTCCTTCCAACATCCCTATGCAGTCTAATCTCCCTCTAAACCCACCTCTGGAGGCTTCACACTCTACCTCTTCTGGTACGAATCCCTTCTCTATTATTGAATTAGCCAAGGCCTCCAGAAGTTTATCTCCCAATGGTAGCCACTTGCCTGGGTCTGGTCCTTTATCTTCCCCCAGGGCATATTCGTAATCAAACTTGGACTGCATGTGATACAGTGAGATAGGGAAGACATCACCAGCAATCTGAGAATGTAGGAAGGTTTCCACGCCGGCATGGTAGGCTATACCGAAACAAAGAGGTTGTGCCTTCTCCTCTGGCCATATCTTCTCTACATAGTAGAGATACCACGAGTAAGGGCATCGGAGATATTTAGATATTTGTGACCAACTCAAGTACTCTATTTGTCTACGTGCCATTATCGCTATCCTTTCACTCCACAATTTTATCACGATCACCACAAACTCGTCTGTACAGGGCCGGTATACTCTGGTGTTTTTGCTTTGACTGATTTCTTGTGTGCTTCGAGTATAGCCTTCGGTTCCGTTTCGCCCGTGCGCTCAGACCAACCTTGCCAGAACTCGACACGCGCTTTGCCGATGTTGCAGTACTCCTCACTCATCTCGATGACTGTGATGTGCTCCCAGCCTGCAAGCAACCCACCGATGGCCTCGCTACACACGCCCCCGAAGGGCACGAGGAGTCGGCGTGGCCTGCACGCACTATTTCTTTTCCGCCGGTTTGCCAAATGCCTCCTGTTCTGACACCATCGAGGCTTCCCTTCACTCTCCTCGTCCCCACCCGCCGACACCCGCCCACCAGCCCCATGCCGCCGCAGCCCTCGCAGCCATCGCCGTTGCAAGCAGGGCAGTCGTGAGGGGCGTTGTGGACTAACGCGAAATTTGCGGGCCATCTTCCTGATTGTGATGGTTCATAATCCACTTTGTCTGGTAGGCCCTTCCCCCCACCGTACTTTGGACTCGTGTTAGTACCGCGTTCAAGTTCATTGTCGAAGTCAAATCCTTTGCATGATTGCGGAGGTGATGCTGTTTTTATCCTTGCGGCATCTATGTTAATCGCACCAGCGCCATGCTTCGTGATACTGTCGACTGGCTTGCCTTCGTACGGTTTCTGGAAAACGATTATCGGTTCAGCTTTGGGAGCAAGTGCCTGACCGCCATACCGGTGACCGTAGAAACTATCAGCATTAGGATGACGGAAGGGTGGGGTGAGTCTCATAGGCTCATTGTCGTCTTTGTAAAACCAGTCTTTCTCTTCGTCTCGGTAACACAATCGCTTCTCTAATTGTGCATGAATGTTCGTTGCTTTGCAGAATCCCTGTCCCTGTGCCCAAGGGTGGATCGCACAGAATTGCATGGAAAGGCTTGCCTTCGTATCCCTCTGCCCACTCTAGCACATCGGCCTGAACTATCGACACTCTTTCATCCAGCATTTCGGAACTACTCCCACCCTTTCACTTGGCAGGCTGCGATGACGTATCTCAGAGCCTCTTTGACGAGGGGATCTTGGTTGAAGCCTTCCACGTTTAACTCCGCAACCCAGTTCTTGTCACGTCCTTTCTTCACCCATAGAAACGATCCCTCGACGTATAACTTCAAGGAGGCGTCTAATACGGCCACCGCATCTCCAGGATTTTCGACCGCTGGCCTACCTTGAAGGGTATCGTTCACGATGTGCGCCCCTACGTCGGGATTGAAGAGTTGTCCCATCGCGACAGGATTATTTGTTAGCCTACCATCGTTGAGGGCGGCTGTACTAAACACCAACTTCGACACAGATAGACTAAATGGATTGGGTGTGATCACTTCCCCAGTAGGATGACCCTCTCTATCGTACAATTCTACCTCGTCTGGTAACCCATCTGGGGAACCATATAACCATGCCGTGCCAGCCCTAACTAGGTTGTCGATGGTAGAAGACTTGTAGTGGGTACGCTCCTCTGCATATTGGCTAAACCTGTAATCCCACTTAGCCTTAGACGTAAGAGGCCACTCTTGCCACCTCTCTCTCATCACAGCCAAGGCTCTGGATAACAGTATTCCGTACATCTCTCTCATGTTGTATCCGACGATCACAGTTCCATCGAGTACGTCGAAAGTTTCCTCGTCTGCTGGTGCTTCTACTAGTGTCACGAGGGAATCGTATCGTTCTTTAGCGTCAGTACTACCAAACGTCCCAATCTGGTTCATCTTCTGACAACTCCTCCTTCGATGTAGGTTCTATCTTCGTTTCCTGTGCCACTTCTTCTGTAGACGAAGGCACTCGTTCAATTGCTTCCTCTCTCGACGTTACGGGGACGGGGTCCTTCTCGGCTTCGGCTTCCTGCTCAGCCTGTTTCTTACGTTCCCACTCCTCCGCTGCGTCTCTATCTCCCAATAGGTGGATAAGATATTCCCATCGACACACGTTCCGCCATCTTCCATCCCCTCCACCGGAATCTTTACACCGATGAACACGACATCAGACGCTGTTTGTAGTAGTAGATCGTTCTCTACTAAGCCCATACGAATGGATTTCAACCCATACATCCCTAAAGACCCCATGTGTTTGGACAAGTATGCCGTCGTCTCGCGAAGTACGTCTCTATCGCATTTGAACTTCATCTTATTTCTTCCAATCCTTTGCTGTGACTATGTCTACGGGCATGGGAATGTCTAGTACGTAGTGTTCCCCTGCCCTCATCATTTCTAACTCCACTATCTGGGCAACGTCTCTAGCCTCCTCTTCGGGGGTCTCCACTACTAACTCGTCGTGTACTGTCAAAACTATTTTCGCCTTATATCCCCCTTTACGTAAAGCATTATTTACATAGATCATTGCTAACTTCATTATATCGGCTGCCGATCCTTGTATTGGGGCGTTGCGAGACTCAGTTGCCCAGTTATTCCCTTCTTGAGAAGGGGGAAACCATCTCTTTCTACCGCTCAATGTTTTTACCCACCCATCAGACATTACCTGTCGATGGCGTTCCTTGGCCCATTTAGTTACAGCGGGGAAAGCCTCTCGTACAAAAGATACTATCTTTTCCGCCGCTGCGTGGGATATACCAAAAGTTTGTGCTATCGTATCTACACCAGCCCCATAAGCCATGCCCAGTCCTGCACCCTTTGCCAAAGACCTTCTTACATCTGACTTCTCGATGTTAGGATCGTCATACATCTTCCGTGCAATAGCAAGATGTATGTCCTCTTCCATGCACATACGCTTCAAGGTTTTATCCTTAGCCATGTAGGCTAGTATTCGCATTTCTTGTTGAGAGTAGTCAGCCGTTACGAGGACACATCCAGGAGCCGCGACGAATAAACTACGATAGTCTTGGCTCTTCGGAACGTTTTGAAGATTAGGTTGGGTTGAATTATGTACCAAAACACCTTGTGCTATATATTGCCCACCATCAACCTCTATATCATACATGGGGACCGGCTCTTCGTGAGATATATTACAAACACATACTTCGTAATATTGTCCATCTACCAATTCTTTTAGATATTGTGCCTCTGGTGATTCTACAGAGCTTCCTAGTGACTTCATAACCCATTCGGCGCGGGAGAGCGTTATATATTTCCTTCCTTTCCTCATTCTATAGGTAAACGTAGTAGCGTTAGCGGGAGCGTGTCCATTAGATAGTCTGTAGTAATCATAAATAGTAGATTGTAGTATTGAAATGTCGAAGCCGTCATACAATATTATACGTTCTGCCGTACTATTATTTTTTGGCTGTTCTACTATCTGTGCTAGTTTGCTACTCTTTCGCTTTGTTAAAAATCCTATATGATCTTTGAATATTCTCTTAGACCTATCTCCCAAAACACATAATGTATGCCTTGGAGCATATCCACGAGTATCTGGTGAGCCAGAGTGAATAGTCGATGGGATACCAAATGAAATCAGCAGCTGTTGCACATCGCTAAGCATGTTATAACTTGTTGAACGTACACTCAGCTGCCCATGTCCCACATGACCATCGCCTTCAAAATACCCACGTAGAAAGCCTGCTACGATTTCTTTGGGTGTATTAAATATTCCTGGGGGCACTCGAATGTCTCCCGACTTCCCACTGACACCGATTTGAGCAAGCATTCCTCCAACATCTATAGAAGAGACGCCAAGCGTGGGGCAGCTCTTTGTGATATGTTTCGCTACACGCTTTCCGAAAAGATTATAAATATGTCGTTGCATATACTGAAGTAGCTCACCATCTTCCCACCCAAAGGAAAGACTCACTTTCACTGGTTTGCCATTATAGTTACTATACGATGTCCAACCATCCGCCAAGAAATAACCAACAAATTCAGCTAAGTCAACTGTCCATTCATGAGGGAGCTTAGGAGGTCGGATATTAGGTAGTTTTATAGAGCAACCAAATTTGCCGGGAGTAAAACTCATGTAAAGAGGATCACCGATCTTTACTGTATCTGCCTGTACCCACGTACCTTTGCTACGTAAATGATGTTCAGGACTACAACGCAAAACAATGCCGTTAGACAGTTTTATTACAACAACAGGTTTCTTCCCGACACATGCTACCGCTGTAACTCGGCGCATCCCCACGGGTGTCCGAACAAAATCATCTACCTCGACAATATTTATGGGAACAACTCCCTTTTGTGTGTTTACCTTGGTGTTACCAGATACACAAGAAAATCTACCTGTGCAGGCACGGCATTGCATGTAGTGTGTGTGGATTCTGCCTGTAGTGGGATTAACGTACCTGTCATATCCAAAGCCTATCCGCTTCATACACTTCTTATACTTGATAAAGGAGTCTAGGACTGCACGTGATTTAGGATGTTTCTTAGCGTACTTCACTAAGGTATCTTCGCGGGTATCACTGACATTTATACCGGCTTTGCTCAATGCAGACTGTACCTGCTGTGGAGAGTTGAAGTTTATGCCAGAACTTACGCCATCCCCGAATAGATTGAGTTGATAGATAGGCAACTCCAGGAGAACCGCCAGCATATATTCCGCTTCTTCGGCGTTACTAAGTTCCTTGACCTTCAATGCCTCCCACGCACCTGAGTCAAACCCTACACCTCTCCACTCCATATCTGCCACTATGGAAACCAGACTGTTCTCTAAGTCGGCAACATCCATCAAACCTTCTTGGCGACACCGTTCCTTTTGAACTTTCATTAACTCTGGGAGGACCTCAGCGTCTCTGCGTGAGTATTCTATCTGTTCGGGGGTGAAGTCGCCCCTGTGGTCAATGAAAGATTTCTGTAGGGTCTTGTCTATTTGACGGGACAGCCTTCGCCAGACCGTGGGGCCCAGCCCTACCCGTTCGCCCCATCCTGCTGTGAGCAATTGTTCTACTATCATGGTGTCCCATAGATTTGCTACGTGGCCATCGTATCCGAGAGCCTCGAGGAAACGAAGGTCGAACTCTGCGTTGTGGACCACAACTATCATACTACCATCGTCTAACCGCTCAAATAGCATGTTCAGCCAAGGACCAGGCTCAATTACAAATGTTTCAGACCCATCAGATAGGGAGATCAGCAGTACCCTGTCTCGGTGGGGATCTGGAGAACCTCCGTAGAGACACGTCGTCTCTAGGTCTAATCCTAGCTGACTAGTTTCGAGGAACTCTGGGGTCAGTGTATCAGTCTTCAATGACATTCTATCCCCTACAATACTCTTTTAGGCCAAGGAAATGGCTCCCATCCGTTTCCAGCATCCATCTCGAGTCTGCCCGCGTCTTCCCGGAACCTTATCCATCTCTTCATCACTGACAGGTACAAGCCATCCACCGTGAACAATAACAATGACCCAGCCAATAACTTCTGGCGCTTCTCTTTTGTCCACGAAAATCACGTCTCGTGGTTTACGAAGTTATCCAAGACTGTGACCCTGCGCCGTATGGTTTTCCTCGCCCACAAATCTCCCGATAGATCATTGCCGTTTGGTAATAGATATTCCATATACTTACCTTCTATATCTCCGATAAGTTGCACGAGATGTATCGGACTCCCATATACAAACGCTCGATACAGTGAAGGCGGGAGACAATGTCTGGTAAAACCACCTAGCCAAGTATTCTACTGTTGGATTGTCTTCCTTCAGCACCCTCTCGATGTATTTGTAGTCTAGTATGAGCACAGCAGCACGTAAGGCATCTTTGACGATAGAGAAGTCGACCAACATATTTCTATCGTCTAACGTTTCCCCTGTGATATCTACTTCTACCGTGTAATTGCGACCGCAAAAGGTATTATACCTATCCTCGTGGCTCGTCAACTTACACACTAAGTTAAACTTGTCACTTACTGTCAACGTGAACACTAAAAGTCTCCTTCTGCCTCTCTATTCTCGTAAGCTTTACGGTCCCACATCTCTTCCAATCCCTCAAACAGTGCCGACATCCCGTATCCCGCCAAGGTCGGATCTGAAAACCTGACGTAGCCAGGTGTCCAGTTCATTGCAAACCAGCCGGTTGGTCCATTCTTGTTTTTCTGGATGAGAGCATAGGCTTTATCCGCATCCGGTAGCCACGAGGGGAACTCAAACGATATGCCTTGCGTCCTCATTTGGGCGGGATTGTACAGCTCTAATACTACTTCCGCTGCGTGCCATCCTGCACGTGAGTATCTAGTACGCCCCGGTCCACCTATCTTAGTACTCTCGTGAAGTACATCTCCGGAGAATTGTGACAGTACAATTACACATGCATCTAGTGTACGCGATAGTCTCTGGGCATTGCGGAAAATACCGGATACCCTGAGCTCTTCTGAAGCGCCTTTGTCGGGAACCAGCTCTGAGTAGTCTACACCTACAACGTGGATACCACCCCACTCGTGAGATAGACTTATCGAGTGATTGATTATCTGAGCAGACGTCATGTCCCCGTCGTCGTACATGATCGGCAGAGTTTCGATAAACTCTGTCGCCTCCATTAGGCGGTGGTATTCGTCGCTCGTCGTGTCATTTAGTGACTTAGATAATAGGTTCACGCCGGATAAGCAGGAGGCCATACGGGAAGCATATCTCCACCCCTTCATCTCGTAAGAGTTTAGCGTGACCACTCCTGGAAGGTCGTACTTCTTTATTTGCAGGGCCGATCCCAGTAGGAACTCTGCGAGTAGTTGTGACTTACCTATACTAGACAGGCCAGTCAAAGTAACCAGAGATTCACGGGGTAGTAGTCTATATTTCCTAGTACTCTCCCACGGGAAGGGAAGCCAGGATACAGCTTTACCTCCCGACTCCTGTTCCAGGCGTAATCTGAACTCTGCTACAGCCTCTGATATGGGATGATAGGAGGTCTTTGCCGACTGGGCATTTGCCAAGTCGGTCAATAGGTCAGCATACACGCCATCAATTTCTGCGGTATCCTCGATGACCCGATCCGAGTACCTTCCTAGAATTGATCGAAGGCTCCTGACCCTTCCAGCATTATCCACCAAGTGCGCCCACTCTGGCAGTCCCTCAGTGCTGGCTATACCTGCATCTGGCATGGCTTTGGATAGGTCAGAGAGATACTTCTGCCCACCTACGAGTTTAAGATCGACACCCAACTTAGTGGCTACCGTGGCTGTATCTACTGGTACACTATCCTGATAACAAGATAACATGGCTCGGTATATAAACCTATGGGAGTCCGATAACTTATCGTCGGGTCCATAACCAAACGCCGTTTCCGGCAACTCTGCGGCTAACTTTCGTATAGCCCCTCTGTCTTGCAAGGCCGCACTCAAGATTAGCCTTTCGTGGGTGGCGACATTCATGTAACTGTGAGTAGGATGGCGTACTTCTCTATTTTCCTGAGATATGCTACAGACTTTTGACGCAAGCAGTTCTCAAATCCTGGTAAAATTGGTTGATACCACAACATTATTTTTATCCTCCCAAAATTTGTAAATAGGAAAAGAATTGGGTTTAACATCCCTTTCTAATACCAAGTTTCTAAAGTCTCTAGCTGAATAGCCCATCTGTGCAAATTCTGTGAGATCCTTAGTGTGTTCTGGAAAGTTACACAATCTAGCAGAGCTTCCCAAGGCATTGCTAATCCTATAGCCTGCTGCCCTCTCCCCTACGTCGGGCACAACGAACACATCGTCGATTCCCTCAAACAATTCTGTCCATTCTGCTAACCAAGTATTCTGTCCGCAAGTAGGACTCACAGTTGCTAATCCCCATTGATATCCTAATATAGCATCAAATTCGCCGAGAACTACGATTGCTTCCTTTGTATCATCGAGCACAAACTTATTAAATAGTCTGGGTTGACTTCTTCCCTTAAGCCCGAAATACTTGGGAGACCTTTTTGTGTTTCTAAACTTAACTCCGTATACGAGGGAATCTCTAGGAATCCCCTCCCATAAGGGAATCACATAGTTTTGCCCATCCCATCCCAGCATATAGTAATCAATGATAGCGTCGGAGAGTTTACGTGAGTAATAATACTCTCTTACCGAGTCCTTAACCATACTATGCCAGTACACAAGTGCACTCATGGGGATGGGTGTCGTCGGCATGACCTGTGTACTGGCATATATACCTTCTTTCATAGGGAGAGAGTCTGTTCTATCGTTCAACCATAGAACCGCCCCCATAAAGTCCAAACTCAGCATTTGTCGAACGAACGTGATTGCATCGCCGTGCCAATTACATCCGTAACAGTGGAAATGCCCTTCAGGATAGACGGTAAAAGAAGGATTGGACTCTTTGTGCATAGGACATAAGCCCTTGTAAGTATCACCAAACTTATGCAAGTCTATCCAAAGTCCGATGAGACTGACTATGTCCGTCTCGTTTTTTAGGTGTTCAACATCGATATGCTGCATTGTTATTGTTGTAGACTTTCTTGTATTTGGGGAACTATAGAAGATATGAACTTAAAAGATGGGCGATGGTTGGCTACTTTAACACCATGACACACCGCCCTAACAGCCATCTCAAATCCCACGTCGTCTATTAAGACTTTTGCAGAACGCAGATATGAGCGAAAGTTACGGGGTAGCCCCCACTGCCTACCTTCCCTACCAGACTTTCTCCACAGACATCTCTCGAAGTACCTCACCAGATCGTAGGGGGTCTGATACACATCTGGTGGCACTATGAACTCCCTGGAGAGGGGATCGTACACACTCGAAGGCAATGTGTCTGTGGATGGACTATCCGGTATCGGACAGTCTATCCCTAGACGGATGTTGCGGGCTAGCATGTTCATAGTATCACCAGTCGAACTCTTCGTACTGCTCTTCCTCTCCTGTGACCAAACTAGCCAAGTCATCCCTGCCAAGATCCTTCAAAAGTGTGACAACATGGTCTTCCGTCATCACAGTGAACTTGTTGGGAATGTCGTGCTTAGTACACAGGGGACGCAGGTTCTTACCACACCACTTCTTACCCGCATCTGACAGACTACCATTGGGGGTGAACGCCTTTCCATCTTCCACCCCATCTGCAATGGCCTGGTACAAGTGTTGCATGTGAGAGGGTTCCTTCTCGTCTGTGGTAGCCTTCTTAGCAGATACGGAATCTTTGGCGACTGGGGCCAATGTCTGGGGCAGAATCTTTGGTTGTTCTCCTTTGGGGGGTATGGCGACCTCCCCATAAACTAACCACTTGTCGGTCGCCTGGAACATCTCTTGCACGTGGAACAACTCGTCTTCTACAGGTCCTAAGATTGCCTCGGTAGCATCGGGGGCCAAGGCGCGCATGACAGCGAACGATTTCTTGTTGAGCCATAGCGTAGCACCCGAGCCATCAAACGGGCTCGGAGAGCCATCTGCGTTGCTGACCACGGTCATCGCTGCGGTCGCGAATGCGCCATAGTCTCCCTCACGCCACACTGGTCTGCCATCCTCGTCCACTGTGTTGATCCTTTCGGACTTGAATAGGTACTCTCCTACGGGCAAATTCGTTCCCTGAACTCTCCTAATCCATCCCGAATCTCCCACGTAGACCTTGACGGTCTTGTCCGCATCTTTGATGAGACGTTCTGCCATGGACAATGCTCTGAGATCACTCCCCTCCCCCTTCGGCAGTAGACCGGCGTCCCCCCCAAAGGCGTGCACTAACAAAGCCACACCATCGGTATCGACGGAACCGGGCGGTCCCTCATTCCCTTGCGCGTCGAGTGTCCTATATCGTGCCACCATCCGCACTCCATACTTCGTTTCCTGGGCCACGAAGATGGGATCTCCTCTGTCGTCCTTCGTGAAGAACTCAAGAGAGTTTACTTCGTATGTCCCAGATTCAAACTCCTCAAATTTCTTAGGTGATATCTTTGCCACTTTTCTCCTCCTCTTCTAGTTCCATGTCGTACAAGTCATTAAACCACACCGGCTCTTTCATCGGTCTGGGGGACATGATGTCTTCCACTACATCCTTCTGATCCTCCATTGTGGCGGTCGTGAGTGCCCTATTGATTTCATCGACGTGGGCCATAGATTCTATCACACTCTCTTCTACCTGATTATATACTGATACAGTTGACACTTAGTAATCCTCCTCTTCGTATCCAAAATCTTCGCTGGCTTCCGATACAAATACTTTACAAGCAGGCAGTACTATCTCCATCTGTGCTTGGAGGTATTGTGCCGCCTGTTTCACACTGATAGGAATGTCAGGAGTAATGCCTTCAACCGGGACCTCAACAGTAAGGTTTCCAAGGGGTTCAAACGTTGCACCAATCCTCAACGACTGGCGGTTCCAAGACAGGTCAAACCACGCTCCGGATTTGACCACCCTCACCAACACACCGTCTTCTTTGACGGCGGATACAGCAACTTCTACTACTTGGTACGTGGATTTCTTCTCAGTCATTTATTGTCTCACTTTCACTTATAGTATACCACAGGATTTCAGTAAGTCAAAATTCGTTCAAATCTACTACGCCAGACGGCAATGGTTGGGGTCCAGATGATGTGGCCATGGCCCTCAACTCCATGGCAATGACCCTCCTCACGTCCACGGGTAAGTCCACCTTCTTGAGTATATCTAATATGTTAGACAGTATGGCGTTTGCCTGCTGTATTGACAAAAACATCTGTAACTTCTCGAGTCTGCTAATCTCAGATACCTGTAACCTCCTCAACTGCTCGATGTTACTTCTTATCTCTCCCCACACGGCCCATTGACCGCGGCCACTCTTGAAGATCTCTACTACGCGCACATACTCCGACTGTGCTATATCTAGATTTCCAGTCCCTAATGCCTGGCCCATGACCTTGAGGGCGTCGGACATTTCGTCTAGATCGGGAGGGTCGTCCGTCCACGTGTCGAGTATGTTAGAAATTCTCGCGACTATCAAGGCCATCTCCTGTCGCAAGTTTAGAAGTTCCGAATCGTCTAAAGCCTCCTCGTAGCGTTGTCGCATGGCCAGACTCTTAAGCACTTTACTGTATCTCCCAGTCACGGGTGGTCTCCCTCCAGGTTTTCCACGTTTGAGGAATCCTGCCCCATGATATCCACATACTTTAGATGCGGGCTGGGCCTGTTTTGGACACTGCGCTTCACTCCACCTAGACAAGTCTGTGAAGGGATAATCGGGGGATTCCTTCAGGCTATCTATTTTTCTTTTCGAGTAGGCCTGGCATCGTGGATATCCGTCTTTGGTAAGTGGCTTGAATGCGGCCTTGCCTGCATCATACTCTTCTGCCGTCAACATTGGATTTCTATCAAGTCTTCTTCCAGGCCTATTAGCATGCATCATAGTTCCTCACAGTCTGATCTATCAACTTTAGTCTGTATCTGCTCCTCAATATCCAGCAGATCCAGAAGGTATCTCAATGTGTTCACATCATCTTCACAAGTCATGCCCTCCTCTACATTACGAAGAAGTTGAGCCACGCATTGCAGATTCTCCTCATTCATATCCCCTTTCCCTCTCCTCTATTTTGTACGCTTCTAGTACAGCAGCACGAAATTCCTGGTTTGCTATATCGGCCTTACGTTTTAGGGCCAGTGCCTCTGCATAGATGCGAGTGACTTCATCACGCATACGATCCAGAGTCTCGACCACGTCTTTATCAGGAATATTTGTTTTCATCGTACCATGCCTGAAGGTCTTTGTTGTCACATCCAGGTGCTAGCCCGCCTGTCGACTGATAATGCATTTGAATGTATCGCGAGTAGGCGGCCTTACGATCTCCCTTGGCGTGCCTTAGGGCCTCACGCGCTGCATTAGCACGATCCACACGACAAAAAGCAGCCACAAGTGTATTCGTGGCCTCTAGTCGTACAGGTCTTCTCTCAAGTTTGCTACCGTTCCAACTTCCTCGATCAACTCTACACGGCCAGCACGAAATTTTCCGTCCGTGTTGTAGGGAACCACGACCCCCGCCAACCATACCCAGCGGATTAGGCATTTCCACACGATTCTATCTTGGTCGCAGTTTGCCTGTAGCCATTCCAGCGTGGCTACATTTATGCCAGATGCACAATCAGATGTACGACAAGGATTGACTATCTCCTCGATGATAAACCCTGGCTCGATCTTCCAGGCGTCAGGCGATATACGATATTGCCCGAAGATTTTATAACATATTACACCATTGCCTGTTTGCTCGAGATTGGCAATCCACGCGACGGGATCGAGAAGACCTTTCCCCCCGCTCAGGTTGGCCCCCCTCAGGTCAGCCTCGCGCAGGTTGGCCTCGCACAGGTTGGCCCCGCGCAGGTTGGCCCAGCTTAGGTCAGCCCCGCACAAGTTGGCCCAGCTTAGGTCAGCCCCGCACAGGTTGGCCCTGTGCAGGTTGGCCCCACGCAGGTTGACCCCGCTAAAATCTCTTCGTCCTCCATCGTATACTCTTAAGATATCATCTGCGTTCATAGGTCTCCTTTTAGGATTTCATCTCTGTGGACAGCCACAGCGCCAAGTCCGTCAGAAACACCACAGCTATGTCATTCATCACTCTCCTCTCTCTCGTTTGTAATCTTCATACTCACGTTCCCACGCTGCCCGTGCTGTTGCCTGTTGTAGAAGTTCTCGTCCTATATCAGTGATTGCGTAGTCCTGACGCCACCAGGGAGTCGTGTCAGTGTCTACTTCCTCAATGCAACCCCGACGCAGCAGGACATACCATGTGCTGGTGTGTACACACTTGTTGAGTCCACCCCTGCTACTTGGCACACCATCCAGCCAGGGAGTTTTGTAGATAGGGCAGTATATCTTGTGACCCTGGGCCATGTGACCCAGAATCTCTATCAGTATTGTCGCTGTGGATGGCCCTATGCGTACCTCAACAGTCCGGAGGGCTTCGCGTAGATGCTCAGTCTCAGCCTCTGCCTCTCGCGCCAAGTCGCATTGCTGTGCTAGCATGGTGGCATTGAGAGTAAGATCAGTTTTCAGGTCGGTGACTTGGGTCTCCAGTTCGGCCAGCCGTTCCAGTAGCGCGATGCCAGCCTTGGATGGGAATATACTTGCTGCAAGCAAATCATCCCATGCTTCATCCAGTAACGCTTCCACGTCGCAACCTGGACGTGCTATCAGGGTATTCCCATCCCAAAATCCCCATAGCCGGTCCATGGCTTTCTTGAATGCCACTTCCCTCGCCGTTGCCTGCTCCAGTACCTCTACCCACGTCTTGGGATGTTCTTCTCTGAGTCTTTCCATGTTCTCGCTTCTCTTTTTAATTGCGTCAATCATCATTTGCTCCCTTCCCGCACGCAATCTGGGCACCGGCACTCGCGCCCCAGCCACGCCGCCACCTGCGCCGGTGTCAGTGGCGTGAAGTCGAGGTGGGAAATGATTCCATGAGGATTGCATTGTGGGCACGGTCGATACAAGTTGTGGTCGTCCCACTTGCATTGATAAAACTGGATTATGTCGCTGCCGATACAGGCAGAGACCGCGTCTCTGTCCCATCCGCCCTGCATACTGAAATTGCCCCCGCACTCCGAGCACGGCAGCGCGGCGCGGGCGGCGCGGCCAGCGGCGGCGGCCTCGTCATCCAGGCCGTGGTAGACGGAAGCGTGATATTCGACCGATATATTAGGTGTAGTTCTCATTGGACCACCTCCTCGAAAGCATCGAAGTCATCAAATTCCAATGTGAAATTTGCACCGTTGGGCACATTGGCTTCTTGGAAATGCTTCTCACAGAAGCCACACAGTGGGATGTCTGGCGCGACTCCTTGCACGATGATGATGGTAGTGGGCTTCTCACAGCAACCCTCCACATTGCATCGCTTGATGTTCCACTGGCAGAATAGCGGGATCATCATGAGGCCAAAGCATTCCTCGTCGCGTATAATCTTCATCGTTCTCCTTTCCCACCGCCACCGGCGGATAACACTAATCGAGTTCCTCTAGCACTACTTTGCTCTCACTGTTGGCCTTATATACTATAGACACAGCCTTCAGATGTACACACCATCCCCTATACTGGAAGCCTTTACATTCACACCTTCCACCCGCCCCCCTGAAAAAGACCTGATAGGTCTCGTTGGGTTTCGATGTACTATCGACTTCCCACAGTCCTGCTTCGGTATCTATCTGTTTGACATGGCCCCCGTCAACAAGGGCTTGAGCACGAGTGTCTGGTTTCATTAAATAGCCTCGTTTCTCATACCTACGTGAGTGGGCATGTGATCCCATTTGGCATAGAAGATGTGCCTAGCTTTACGTAAAGCCTCGCGTGTGGGCATGCGGAGGGGCCTTCTGCCATTCCCTTTATCCCAAAGATATAGTTCTAACGTCTGGTTCTTTTCCATAGTATCCTACTAACCAGATACAATAAGACTGCTAGCACGACACAAGCAATCACAGCAACTAATAATAGCGTCACGATGAGTATATAGACGCTACTAACGGTATTGGCTATCATTATGAGAAATGTATCTATCACTACCACTCCTCCTCAATCTCTCTCCATAGTAGACAGATGAAGTAGATAGTCCCTGCCAAAGAAGCTAGGAAAGATACCCCAGCCACCATCAATTCTCCCATGAGTAGGGATATCCAACTGACAATCCATACCGCCGTCGTAACGAGAACCGTGATTAACATCTTTCCTCCTTAGAAATCCATTATCCAGTGGGCTACATCGCTTACAGCAAGACCAAGGATTACACCCAACCCCAAAGTATGTAGCCACACTGGGAAACACACTTCGGGCCGACCTGCAATCAGCCAAATTATCGCTGCAATGACTGCTAAGTACAGCAAGCGACCTAATGTTCCCAGTATAGGAAAGTGAGATAGATGTGAGCGATGTGGGAGAGCCAACGAATATACGCTCCAGAGCGCCATCCACAAAAATCCCAGTGGTCCCGTCTTCCTAATTAATTTCCACTCAAAATAGGTCGTCATCTCTTGGTCGAGGTCGGGGGTCAATGCTATCCCTAACACACTGCCCACAGCCGCCCCTATCCCTACGAGTACAGAATCTAGGCCTATGCCCGCTACTATTCCCGTAGGCACTGCTAGTATCAGTGACGCCCTTGCGTGGGCCTTACCACTAGCCATTCATCACTCCTTTCAATCCCCTCTTCATCTACTTGTAACATATCGTCACACTGTCCGGCAATTTCTCCAGCAGTGGTCTAACCACATCACGATCCAATCGGCCATACCCTATTCCAGGAAAGTTCATTCGTACCCTAACGCGAGGATGGACTATAGTATATTCGAGCAACTTCGCTACAGACGACTCGATGAGTCTCACGTCGGCTATATTACTATAGTGCTGTTTGACTTGAAATATGCCAAAACCAGCCACGGTCTCAGTAGGTTCCCTTATCACCAAGAAGCCATAAGATGTACCACCCTTCTTGACGGCAGCACCACATTCCTCGTCGATGCCAGGGATATGTTCTTTAGCCTGCAAGGCTGCACCACGTCCCATGACCAGGACCCCGTTGGTCTTGATAGTCGAATTTGTTGAAACAACTATCATTCCAGGATTCCCAGGATGTTGCCACAAATCTTCCCTCACTATGTGTACCATAACTACCAATACCCCCTTGACAAACTGTACTTTATGTTTGTGGTGACGGCCAATGCCACGATCAAGGCACTGAAACACATTTCTCATGGTTGAGGTGACTGCTCCCCACGCCTAAAGGCAGGGGCTTCTAGGGATTGAACCCACGCTCGCCAGCCCACGAGCGAGTATATTCAAGGCAGCATTTCCTTTGAGTATTAGCCGAATCCCGGCATTACCCAAGCAGCGATGGAGTTTCAAGCTCCTTGGGTCCACACGCAATTATGACCATCCTGTTTGGAAAACAATCACCGAGTGAGGTTGCCAACTCATAGCTTTCTTTACTCCCCCACTTCCAATTGTCTGGAAGTCCTGTCTCGTATCCCAGTGCAAGACGCATCGTGGAAATGACCCAGGCCGCACAATTATTGCCTGTCGCTTGAGATATTTTCATCACATCCCTTTACATAAAGGCTAGTATGCCGTCACCAAAAACGTGTGCATATCTTCGATATGCATTGCAGCCTTCTATTGCCCTGGGCGCTCGATGCCCAGGACATAGTACAGAATGCAGACTACACCAATTGCCAGCCAAATGCCAATAGAACTCCAAACTACTACCATCTCATTCCTCCTCCATCTCTGCTAGTACCTGCTCCATCTCCTGGAGCATGCGTTGGTACATTTCCTTTAGTGCTCGATAGTCGTACTCCGCCGCTTGATTCTTTCTAACCATGCGATGGTAGTACTGAATGCTACGCTCAATCTTGGCTCTTTCGTCCATCACCCTCCTCTTGAATCTTCCATCGACCAAGTAGGACGTTCAATGTGGTCGATGTGTGTGGGGCCAACTGTGACAGCTGTGGCGATCATTATGAGCACTAGAGAGAGTATCATCGTCACTGCCATTTTTGCCCCCTAACTGAGCGGAACTGCGGCGAATGCCCATTGGATGGTTGTTCCCATTGAAGGAAACGCTACTCCATTTCCTCTAACTCTGCCTCATCTATTCGTCTAATCAAATCGCGTAGACCACTCGATACCTCAAACAAACCCTTCATGGTTCTAGTTTTCATACCCTTGCTTCCTCTACTGAAGGAATCGCCACCGACTATCATCAAGGCAGCATCACGTAGAACTTCCTTGTCTCGTTTAGTCAAGTCAATCTTGGTCATTGCTACAATCTCCTATGACTAGCGCACATTGGGGCAATGCCCTACTTCCTTGCCTCGCCGATAGTAGGTTAATCCCATTGACGGAGTGAAGTCGCGTGTATTATAATTTATCATTGAAGAATACATTGCCAACGTATCTGTTAGTTTCCATGAGAATCTATATACATTTAGGTTCTCTTTGTAGTGAAACGGCGTATATACACGTACATGCTTTTGTATTCTCTGTAGTATTCTCTGGTATAGTCGTACAACTCTTGTAACATGGGCGTACAATTCTTGTAACATGGATGTACAGAAACCATACATGGGTGGTACATTATAGTACATCAACATTTCCCATCTTTTTATCGACAGTGGACTGGAAGAACGCTTTACAATCAAAGGAGGTATTTTTCAATCTCTCTGCCCCAATATTTTTAGGCAAGCGGCATCTCTCGTGATTCTCCAACAACCATATCCACCAACCGATCCCGACTTCGGGGTGTCTCTCTGCAAACCTTACAACCTCTTCGATTTCCTGTAGAGAACACAACCCTATTAATTGTTTGCTCTTGGGGTTATTTATACCTATTCTTGCTAACAAATCTTGTCCCTTCATGGGGGATGTCTCGTTACAGATCTTCTCTTCTTTAATCTCTGTGATATGTTCCCTAGGTTGGATGGCTATACTCTTCAACAGTGCTGTGGATTCGAGGTTAATAGCAAACCAGCGCGTCCGATCAAATCTACTCTTATTATAGTTTCCAACGAGGATGAGATCTTTACTCTCTAAACTTTTTACTATATTCTGAATAGTGCCCCGACTCCAGAATGGGAAGAATTCCTGGAGATCAGTTACAGATTGGTATGTCCAATAGTTTCCATCGTGATACTTAGAATCGAGGCTGATCCAAAATTCTAGTTGTAGAAGAAGTATAGATTCATTGAGTCCTATTTCTTGTGCCAGCTCTGGACAGAGTCGAGGTACGTATGGGTTATTAAGAGTAAATATTCTGTTGCGTTCATGTTTTCCTTTTTTCACACTCCTCCTCCTCCCTCTCCACCCTCTCCAGTTCTACCGTTATTATCCTATCGAGGATGGACACCATACGTTCCCCCGTCATAGCATAGATCATACGCAACTTCTTTACAGTTGACCGCCAAATTCTCATAGATGTGTATTTGCGCATAGTGTATATATTATACCACAATTTAGAATGAAGTCAAGTTTCCTTCTCTCTATAGCAGAGCTATCTGTCTCTGTCATCTTCCTGACTTTATTCTGTTGTCGTGCTTACATAACACTTGGCAATTCTCGGCGATTGTTTTTCCTCCTTCGTGCCAGGGTTTTATATGATCTGCTTCCATTTCGTTCAATTCAAAGTGCTCGCCACACTGTGTGCAAATCCCTTCTTGTTGCTCGTAGACCTTCTGCTTCACCGCGTCGGAGAACGCGCGGACCGAGAGGTATTTCTCGTCACCCGTCAGAAGATATGGATAGATACCACTCTTCTTTGTCACGTCGTCGTCGAGGATCAGCCTGGTTGTTACTTCTTCGATCTCTTTCGCATCATACCTCGTGTCTTTGTAGATGTTATAGAGTGTGCCCCAGGCTACCCCCTTCATGAACTTCCTCTTCTTCGTGAATACCACATTCACCCACGCAATTACAGATTGGAAGTAGAGCCACAAGGTGCGGGCATGTGGGGACTGTTGGTGTTCTGCCATGTAGCCCTCTATGTACCCGTCGGAAATCCAATCAATGGCTGTCTCCAAATAGTCTTGCCTAATCGGTGTGCCTCTCAGGTAATCACTACCGATACCATAGGCAGGGCAGCCAGTCTTGCTGAAGTATCTCTTGGCGTCGGTGACCCAAGGGCCTGAGTAGACTGCGTTGCGCAGCTCTTGATTGGTGAGCTTCACGCCTGCTATATTTATGATCTTGAACCACTCTAGCTTCTCACTGTCCGTGCCACTGCACAGGTAAATCGTGAGCTCGTAGTCGAGAATTTGTTCTTGCTCGTCGTTTTGCAGGTTATGGAAGTACCTGCCCAGGTATGCAAAATCACCATTGGTGAACTGGCAAATTGAAATCGTCCGCTGTTGGCCGTCGATGATTTCAAAGCTGCCATCTCCCCTCACTGCCCAATACATCACGTTGAGCGGGAAGTCTCTCGTAACATCATAATCGCTCCCAAGTATCTCGAATTGGCTTGGGTTATACTTATCGAGGAAAGTCAAGGCAACGCCCATCACACCCTCATAATTTACTGGTATGTTCTTTACCTTGCTCACCTCGATTGCATCGTAGTTGTCGTACCGTGGATACTCGTCCTCGGAGTATCTCTTGTACAGGATCAGGTCCTCTGTACGCTTCTTGGTGGGCAGGTTGGTGTACCAGCAGACGTTGCAAATTCCTTTTCTTTGCCGTTTGGTTGTAGGAACACCTTTGGGTGTGTGTGTCCAAGCCAGATTTTGCTCTCCTTAATCAACTTGAATATCTCTTTGTATGTAATCGCATTCATGTTACCTATGACAATGAACTTCTTCCTGTGCTCTACTAACTGCTCTACATACTCACGGAACAATGAGAAAGGTGGATTGGTCACTACAATGTCGGTCTGCTCCAACAACTCTGCGCACTCGCTACTGCGGAAATCGCCATCGCCTTCCAGGTATCGTATACCAATTTCCTTTGGATCGGGTACCCGGTTGCCGTTTTTGTCTCCAGTGTACTCCAGGCAAATTGCCTGTTCGGCATCACCCTGGCTGAACAAATCCATATTTTGGTTCTTGTAGCAGGTGGCGATGAGTTTCTCGAGGCCCAGCCTTTCGAAGTTGTATGAGAAGTAGTGGAAGAACATACTGACGCGCGGATCATCACAGTTGCAGTATACCACCTGGTCCCTGAAATGTTCCGTGTAGTGCTTGAGCTCTTTCTCGATGTCTGACAACTGAGTGTAGAACTCGTCCTTCTTTTGCTTCTTTGCCCTGTGTAGATTTCTATTGGCCATCCTTGCTACTTCTCTCTCTACTCATCCTCCAGATCAACCGTCCAGTCCCGGGACTTCAGCACTTGATGGACCTTTAAGACAGCACGATCGCTGCCTGCAAAAATCACATCACCGAGACCGTCCACTGCAATTGCTATACACCTACAGCCAGCCACGCGAGTTCTGATGTACTGGTGGTCTGATTCTACACACGGCTCATCACATACTCGGGATGTCATAGGTACCATTTTTATCTCTGTCATTTCACATCTCCTCTCTTTACCAAGTATGTTTTCTTCCTTAAAATACGCACATCCACGACCATGCACCTATTAGGGAGACCGCACTCCCCAGAAGCAGTATGGGAGTGTCTAAGTGCTTAGCCCATGGCTTGTTCCATTCTTTGTGAGCAAGTACACGGCACAGCGCTAGTACAAAGCCTGTGCCTACCAGTTTGAATATAGAAAGCCCTACAAATCCATGGTTGAGTAGGATGTTGTGAGCAACGGGGTTTATCTCCATACCAGAACTGGTCAAATTCACTCCATAAAGAGTAAATGTTAGGTCGGCCAAGCCTGAGAAAATGTAGAGCCAGGGCAAAATCTTTTTCATCTCACATCTCCTTTATGGCAAAGACTCACAAGCCACGCCATTGCTGTCCCGGTCCAAGTCGTGGACATCATCATGTCCCAAGGACCAGCAATAGTTATGGCAAGCCTGGGTCTGAGCCTGGGTACTAAAGTCTGCGCAGTTGTGGGTATTGCCAGAGCAGTTGCACACAGCAGGCTGCTCGGTTGGAGGTTGGGTGGGTATAGGGGGCTGGGTGGGCAGCTGCGTAGGTATAGGGAGTTGGGTCGGCAGAGGTGTGGGCGCAGGGGGCTGTGTTGGTAGAGATGTAGATTGTGTGGGTGGAACTACTTCGGTTGCTGGTTGTATCACTGGTACAGGGGTAGAGGGAATACTCGTTGGTGTTGGGGGCACCCTTGTTGGTGTGTTTGTCGGTCGAGGGGTCCTGGTTGGCTTGGGTGTCTGAGTAGGGGTTGGTGTAGGTGTAAGAGTAGAAGTTGCTGTTACCACGACAGAAGTAGGTGTTGCCGTCACCATGACAGTGACTGGTGCTGGCGCACAAGCAGCCAGCATGCACACCGACAGTACTAAGATCATGTATCCTCTGTTCATTTCACATCTCCTCGCTCGCATGTACACAGGAAAAAGCCGTTCTTTACCTCAATCACGTGCTGTGTCCAGTCCAAGTCTTTGGGTAGAGTGAACTTCTGCTCGTAGTTCCACGCTGTGATGACCAGCACACCATCCTCGACTTTGTAGCAAAAGTCTTCTTCTGCATAGCCGGGGCAGGGGCCTGTAATGATGTACTCACTCTCTTCCTCGAACACCTCCAGGTTAGGTGATGGTGCCACGTGCTCTTTCTTGAGGGCCGATGGGGATTTCTTTGGTGGATATGATCTTAGCTTAAAGGTATCTTTGGGCACACCAAGTCCATGTTTCTCAGCCCACTGTTGCACTGAGCCGGTGAAGCTGCCCTGCGTAACCACTGGCTGGCTGTCGTCGCTCTCCATTGCCTGATTGACGAGGCCCCCCAAGTTGTTCAGCAGGTCGCTCAGATTACCCAAGCCACTGAGCAGGCCGCCTGTCTTCACCTGGGTACTAATGACAGGTGCTTCCTTTTCATTTGGTTCTGTCTCTTCCTTGTGACTCACCTCACATCTCCCTCGCCATCTTGACCAGCCACTTGATGACTACCCAAGAGAAGACGTTCACGAGTGCTGCAATGTCCATCAGCGTGATCCACAGAACTACTACTGTTACATCCATTATGGTTATGTTCATTTCATTTCTCCTCTCTATATTATAGTACCTGACCTGCAAGTCCCCCTCACTGCTGGCAGACAGCAAGGAGTGATGCGGTCTTTGGCCTTTCGTTACCGCAGGCCAGGTACTATAGCAAAACCGCCCACACGGTCGTAGCCAGCGTCTTCGAGTGCTCGTCTAAGGCAACCACCCGGCTTAGACATCAGACTCCTGGATCGTCGTAATCTTCGACCGCGACCTCAGCGCTGTCGTAGAAGTTGGGATGGGCACTGTCGTAGGCTTCTTTCTGGGCCAACATCCTCAGAGCCATCTCGAACACGGCAGTCCTACTGAGACCATACCTCTGTTGAAACTCGAGGAGAATTTTCTGTGCTTCTGGACTCATCCTGATCGATATAGTTTGACTCTTCATTTCTTACCTCCATATTCATATTGAGAACTACACAAATCACCACTACGATGGATCGGCTAATGCTACCATAGCTAGACTAGGGAACAGAGCCTCACACACAGCCTCCTCATTCACTATACGAGAACCTTGGGGCACTTCTCCCGTGTAAGGGCATCTATAGAGGCGATAGTAGCCAGGACTAGTTACCATGGCCTTGACCGTGAACACCATCACATCACCAACTTCTATATCATCTGGGCTTATCGTATAAGCATTTACTACTTTCATCGTTTAATCTCCTTATTTACATTGTACTACAGACCGCCACACTAGCACTCAACTACCACGACCTCCAAGCCTGCCTTCCGTGCTGACTCAATCATGTGGGCAGTGCCCCTACTCTCGTCCACGTGAAACGCTACCAGGTGCGTGGTATAATTTGCCATTTGGTCGTTGCGTCGATAGCCAGCCGACCTACCATACTCGTCCCATTTAGCCCGAAAGCGTTTTATGGGGATATCGTGCTCTTCGGCCCACCGTTCGCCGAGAGTGTCGGCCCCACGCGCCGCTCCACTGACTACCTTGATGGTCTCCTTGTCCCATCCGACGGTGAAGAGATCCATCTTGCACGCCAGCAGAGAGTAGTTGCTAAAATCTCTGCTTCCTGCAATGATAACTCTGTGCTCTCTCACATCATCCTCCTATCCATGTACAAACTACTCATCCTTTGTGGGGGTGTCGGATAACCAATCCTCGGTCACGGTCTCCTTGCTAGTATATCCCAGTTCTTGAGAAGCACGCTCTTCCGTATCGAATCCAGTTCGGATTGACTCGCGGAAAGCTTCTGGTGTCTTAGGCATGGCCCCTCTCACGGCGATGTCCATCAACTCACCCAGAGTACCTAATGTATAGCATGCTACTTCGGTGCCCTCTGCCTGCTTAACTAGCTCCCTCACTGTGGCCAGCCGTGCCCGCACGTGCTCTACTGTAAGTTTGAGTTGCTCGATGCGTATGGCGGCGTATTTACTGACCGGATCCCCTCGGGAATCTAGTAGACTAACGATGTCTTCCTCTGTCTCTAGTTCCATCACTCTTCCTCCAGTCCATCTATGTAGCCTCGTTCGTAGACATCTAACCACTTGCCTTCTGTGTTAGGATCGTACGGATTATCGTTGGGAAGACTACTCCGTGCATACTCTAATCCTTCGTCGTATGCCGTGTCAATGGGATATCTGCTCTTTATCAATCTTCCTCTGGGGTAGGCCATCGACTCCTTGGTGCTAATGATAAACATGTCAATCTCGTCCCTGAGCAGTTCCAGTGAGTCCAGAACCCACTCGTGCGAAACCGACATGTCATCATGAACTGCTTGGAGTGCCCGTGATGCTCTCTCTGCTATCTTGTCATGCTTCAATCCCATCAATCTTCCTCCTCTCCAAGAATCCTTTCCTAAACGTCCAATACTCACCTATGTCCTGCATCTCTAGTTGCCCATCGTAGAAGAGACAGTCCGCCTCACGTGAGAAGGCATCGAGGTCATCTCCCATCTCCCAGAGACGTTCCAGTAGCATATGGTTCCAACTCTGTGCTATTAGATTGTCTGGGAAACGTTCTATGAACTGCCTAATCCCTTCGAGTGTTAGATTTGTCATCACCTATACCTCCGGCATCTCGTTGTATCGGTTCCCATCCAATTTAGGGCAAGATATCTTTTTCCCATCTACCACGTTCTGTTTGTAGAAGAATGCGCTTTTTGTTATCTGACACTGGTTTCTAAGCAACCGCACCCAATCTTCATCCATCGGTCTTGCGCCCGGACCACTCTCGGCGCCAGCAATGGTCCAGTCCAATACCTCGTTGTTATAGCGTTCGCGTCCTTCAAGATAGGGTCGCAAATCTATTGGTCCCAACAGCGGTTCTGCCGATACGAATCTAACCGCCGCCGGTGTCTGTAGCAATAGGGGGATGCGCTCGTCGGCTGTGGTCTGGTTCTCGCAAGAGACCCCGAGCCATACGTTCGGTAGTGGCTCGATACCAAATTCGTGGTCAGCGATGTATGTCTTAATGAGGTGCAACATCCGCTTAGGGCGCTTCGTGAGAATCTGAAATAAATGTCGTGGACATTCACGCATTACTTGCCAAACTTCACAGACAAACCAGGGCGGTACATTCTCGTGGAAAAGATCTCCCATACTCACTACAAAATATGTAGTCGGCTTCTTTCGCCGCAGTGGTACATCCAATCTGTCGTGGTGTAACGTCACGTCGAAGTGATGGGGATAATTAGGATAGCCACAACGCCCGGCCAGACGACGGGCCATACGTTTGGCGTAGCAATATCGACATCCCTCACTAATCTCATTACAGCCAGTCACAGGATTCCAAGTTTTCCCCTGTGATTTATCTGCATTGCGAACCCATTCGATAGTAGTCACTCGTTTACCTCCTCCTATAGATGTGGTCTTAAGCCAATGTTAAGACTGAGGCTCATGGTTTGGCCCTAATTCTGATTGGTTATATTCTGGAAAGGTTTTAAGATAGGTGTGGACAGCCTGTCTAATGATCTCTGCCATTGAAAGTCTCATGCGCTTGGTTAGTGATGTCATGATATCTATTTGGGATGGTGTAAGGTAGAACCACGTAAAGGGTGTGTATTTGGTAGGTCCGAACTCTTTAACAGTAGATGGATGTATTTCGATCCGCACGATATCTCCATTCATTATATATATCTCCTATATAGTAACTCTATGTGGCACGTGGTGGATTTCGAACGATAGTAGTCACTCACTTACCTCCTACTATATATTGTACCACAAACTTCAGACGAGTCAAAATTTTCTCACCACATCGTTCCAAGTACCCCAATCCTGTGTAGTATCGGAAATGAGTAGAATAGCTCCACCCCATACAGTAGGTAGGGAGTAGGAAGTAGGGAGTAAGGAGAACTGAGGGGGTATGCCTAAAATGATACAGGCGGCTTAGGTAGAATCATCCAATGACTGATAGAATGACACCCTGTAATCCTCTCAATGAAGGGCATCCCTCTATGGAGCCTGAAACAGCCACTATGAATGTACCACGTACCGTCGTCCCTCTGCGTAGCCCCTATTATGTACTCACCACATCCTGGTATACCCTCGTCGACTGAAGTCCACCCATTCTCATCCATAGTACCTCCACACTACCATCGTACAATAGTGAGTGAGTCAGGGAGACTCTGAGAACATATCCAGTTCAGACAACGTCGACTGCTTTGGCTGCTCCAAAGTGAAGAGCGGTGGCTGTGTCTGGTGAACTCGCTGGCGGGCGAGGTCTACGTATTCAGCAGAGATGTCAAATCCTAACCAATGCCGCTCTAACTGCTTTGCCATCTTTGCAACCGTGCCGCTGCCTATCATTGGATCGAGCACTATGTCACCAGGGTTACACCAACTCATGATGTGGCCATGGGCCAAGGCTTCGGGGAATGTAGCAGGGTGATGGTGTGCGGATTTATCACTGGACTGAAATCCGAATGTATTTTTTACGCGCCAGACATTTGTCCTTTTTCCATATTTGTTTACAACAAATATCTTTTTTCTAGTCGTCAACCTTCCATCTGTTTCTCTCATTGTTTTTCGTCCAAAGTTGCTTGTGCCTGCCCATCTATTTGGCCTGTCTTTTATCAGGTTGATACTTTTCGGAGCCCCCACGCTGAAAACAAACATATATTCAAACGCCTGGACATACCTATTACTATGTGGAGGCCCCCCGCCGCACTTTTCATAAATCATCGTATCGTGTAACCGAAATCCTAATTCCATAAACCCAAGTGCTTGTCGAAAACTCGTTCCTGTCTCTGACCCATTTACCGTCGCATCACCTACCACCCAAACCACCACACCACCCACCTTCGTTATCCGCCATAGTTGCGCTGCGATTGCTTCAAAGTCGAAGGTGTAACCATGATAGTCTCTCAAATTATCGTAGGGAGGACTCGTCACCGTGAGATCGATGCACTTGTCAGGCAATATCGTCATTAACTCGGAACACTCACCAGTATAAATCCCCTGGTTCTCGTCGTTTGACCCCAACCGGTATGGTCCTAATCTCATCACCTCTTCTCCCATACTATCATTGTACCACAAGTAGTCCATTAGTCAAAGTGAGAAGCCAATAGGTCGATTAGTCTGGTAATCGAAGGGTACAGTAGGTAGTAGGAAGTAGGGTAGGAGATAGGGGGAGTAAAACGAGAACCACGGTAAGGATGGGGTAGGGGGAAGGTTGATAGAGTATATAGAGCTGAGGGTGGGTAGGGGGATAGAAGTGGGTGGTGAGAGTGCCACGTGATGAGGAGGACTATGTGACAACTTTACATAACAAAACCTTAACTTTTAAGTGAAGTATAAGGAGTAGGTAGTAGGGAGTAGGGGATGATGGGGGATTACTACCGATTGTATAGGTAGGCGTGGGGGCTGAGACACGAGAGGTAGGGCATGGGGGGGATATAGCAGGGATTAGGGAAGCAGCGAAAGAGGAAGGCATAGGGGAGGGGATTGAGAGGGGATGGTAGGGAGGATTGATGGGGATAGATGGTAAAGGAGGAAAGATTAGTGGGCCAGGGGGTGGGGAGGGGGATTGAGGGGTAGTGACCTGTGTGGCTTAGGGGTCCCCTATAAATTGGCCCCTCCCCTCCCCTCATTGCCCTACCACAGGGTTTTACTTGACATAACACTTATAGTCGGAAGCCATTCAAACCAGATTCTAACCTGATTTGAAGTCAGGTTGCAACAAAGCGTTACAATGGGCGGGGCAGTATGTAAGGAAACCTTGTAACGGTGGCGGTAGTTCGGGTGGGGCAGGGGCTGAGGTTCTCCATAGGACCGAGGCACTGGTACAACATCTAACATGGGGTAGAGTACTGAATAAGTACTAATAGTACTAATAGTACTAATGGTACTAATGGTACTAATGGTACTAATGGTACTAAATGGGTATAATGTACACCTCGTACATACTGTACACCATATACATTGCGTACACAATACACAGTTAGTATAGTTGGCGCATTCCCTGTCCTGGCGGGTACGGTATATACATTTGCTCCAGATAGGACGTGAAGAGATCATACAAGCTGTAGCCATTGGGTTTGAGTTCTTCGGACAATACGTGTTCCAACTTAGCAAAGATGCCTTGCCAAAAGACGAAGGTGAGGAAGTAATCGAAGCCGTACCCTTGCCCCAGTTCGCTCAGCACAGGGTCGAAGGTATGATAGGCGGTGGCTGCTTCCACATTTGCCTCCGTCATCCCTTCCAATTCCAACAGCTCGCACGCCAAGTCACGCAGGTGGCGATGCATCTCTTCCTTGCCCTCAGACCCGCCAGACGCACGGTGGAGTTCGGAGATGCGCTGGGGGTGACAATGCGCCCCCGCCTTCAAGCCGAAGGCTCGGCGCAAGGAACTGTCCTGTTCCTCATTCAACAGCCGGCACAGTTCCTGAACCGTGATGCCAAAGACCCGTGCCCAGAAGGAGATCAACATCCGAGTAACCAGAGGTGGATCAGGCCCCCGTCTGTAGTGAGCGCGGAGATCCTGCACCCAAGCATCACGACGCAAACGATGGCGCATCGCCTTGATCAACTGAACCGGGCTATCCATGAGCCAAGGCCGGAGATGGCTGTAGTTCTTGTTCCTGGTCAGAGTAACCAGAACAGCGAAGTAGAGTTCCGCCGGCCGAAAGCTGCCTTCCATCACGTCGGAGAAGAAGACCTCTCGCTCCTGTGTGATATTTGGCCCAATTTGTGGTATCATAGTCTTGCTCATCCTTTCTGCTGTGGTGGTTGGTTCTTGTTGTACATGATACCACAACAAAGGATGAGCGTTGCTTTCGCGCCTGCACTATTTGGTTGTTAAAGGTCGGAATTACTTTTGGAATCTATGTTCATACTATCGCTTTCTGTATACCATCCCGTGGCTCTCGTTATGTCAAGTAGATGGGTACTCAAGTCTAGTACTACGACATAATGCAGCACGCGAGCACTCTGCTACTACTATGTAGAGTATCTATACTACCATACCTTACCGACACTCTTAAGGATGCATTTTGGTAGAGAATGGGATAGAGCACCTGGTAGGGTATAGGTATTCATATTGCTCTAATCTAAATAATGCTCAATTGGTTAGCCTGCATAAGGAGAACCCCGAGAAAGCTACTGACAGGCCAACTACCGAACGACTCTTACAGACGTTCTCGAATATCACTTTGACCATCATTCAGTTTCCAGATCGAATCACACGGCATATCATTCCGCTTACACCACTTCAGGAACACATTCTGACATTACTGGACTTGTCACCCGACACTTACTGTTCCCTGGCGCGGAATTCAGCATAATGGTCACGAATTACGCGAATGATGAGCTATGAGGTAACCATTTATACAACTGAGCGTTTACTTTCCGCGTATATTTGGTTACCTCGGCTGTATAAACGGTTACCTGTACCCCCACATATGGGGGTTCGAGGGGTGCTTACCCCTACATATGGGGTTTGGGTACGAAAAACCTGTTACCTGTTTTGTTACTTTAAGTTTACCCGATCGTTACCTTGCCGTGGTACAATGTGCATAGTTGGATAGTTGGATAGTTAGACACAAGGAGAGTAAAATGAGTATAGCAGCGATAGTCAGCATAGCGTTAATCCTGGTTT
>Ga0180008_1000320_pt1 | contig 45114 bp, 40 predicted proteins | sample MM_PW_MetaG_FD_121121 | JGI IMG/M metagenome (GOLD analysis project Ga0180008, IMG submission 121121) | Groundwater microbial communities from the Aspo Hard Rock Laboratory (HRL) deep subsurface site, Sweden - MM_PW_MetaG | ecosystem: Environmental > Aquatic > Deep subsurface > Groundwater... | reverse complement strand
TAACACTTCCCCTTGCCGGGTGTGTAGAGGACTTTCACCTCCAAGTCGCCAGGCTCACCACCACAGTGAACCCGACAGCGCCAGTCACGGCGCTACGCGCCATGCCTGGCGCACCACAAAAAACGCGCCCGAAGGCGCGCTTTTGTACGGCTTAACAACCGTGCTTAGCGCGGTTCGCTCATCAAGCCTTTGACGATCGAAATACAGCCCACCAACAGCACGATGGTGAACGGTAAACCGGTCGATACCGCCATGGCCTGCAAGGCCACCAGCCCGCCACCGAGCAGCAGGGCGATGGCGATCACGCCTTCGATAATCACCCAGAACACCCGCTGCGGCACGGGTGCATTGACCTTGCCGCCAGCAGTGATGGTGTCGATGACCAGGGAGCCGGAGTCCGACGAGGTGACGAAGAACACGATCACCAGCACGATGCCGATAAACGAGCTAATTGCCGACCACGGCAGCTCGGCCAGCATGGCGAACAGTTTCAGCTCCAGCGCGGCATCCTGCACGCCAGTAAAGCCGTCGCCGACCAGCTGACTGATACCGGTGCCACCGAAGGCCGTCATCCACAGCACCGACACCAGGGACGGCACCAACAGCACGGCAATCAGGAATTCACGCACGGTACGACCACGGCTGACCCGCGCGATAAACATGCCCACAAACGGCGACCAGCTGATCCACCAGGCCCAGTAGAAGGCCGTCCAGCCCTGGCTGAAGTTGGCGTCTTCGCGGCCAATCGGGTTGGACAGCGCCGGCAGGTATTGCAGGTAAGCGCCGAGGTTATCAAAGAAGCCCGTCAGGATAGCCAGCGTCGGGCCGGCAATGATCACAAACAGCAGCAACAGGATGGCCAGGCCCATGTTGATCTCGGACAGACGCTTAACGCCCTTGTCCAGACCCGCCAGTACCGACAGCAGGGCAATCGCGGTAATGCCGATGATCAGCAACACCTTGCTGGCATCTGTCGCAGCAATGCCGAACAGTTGGTCCAGCCCCGCCGCCGCTTGTTCGGCACCCAGGCCGAGGGACGTAGCGAGGCCAAACAGGGTGGCGAATACCGCGAGGATATCGATGATATGCCCCGGCCAGCCCCACACTCGCTCACCAAGAATTGGGTAGAAGATCGAGCGAATCGACAGCGGCAGGCCTTTGTTGAACGAGAACAACGCCAGCGCCAGCGCGACAATCGCGTAAATCGCCCACGGGTGCAGGCCCCAATGGAAGATGGTCGCGGCCATGCCCAGACGCGCAGCGTTTGCGGTATCACCGGCGGCAGCCCCCAACGGTGCCCAGTCGGTGCGCACGCCATCCTCACCCACGCTGACGCCACCCAGCGCCGCGGAGAAGTGTGACATCGGTTCCGCCACGCCATAGAACATCAGACCGATGCCCATACCCGCAGCGAATAGCATGGAAAACCAGCCGGTGTAGGTGTAATCAGGCGTGGCCTGCATGCCGCCAATACGTACCTTGCCCAGCGGCGAGACGATCAAGCCCAGGCAAAGCAGCACAAAGATGTTGGCAGAGCCGATGAAGAACCAGGCCAGGTTGCTGGTAAGCCAGCCACGCATGGCACTGAATAACGGCTCGACCTGGTTTTGCAGGGCCAGGGTCAGCACCACAAACAGCACTACGGTGAGCGCCGAGATGGTGAAGACTTTGCCGTGGATATCCAGGGCAAATGAGAACTGCCCTTTGATGTTGTCCTGACCGATCACGTAGTCCGTGTCGATCAAATTGGCATCGCCGGTGGGAGCCGGGATGCCTTCCAGAGTTGCCGCTTCTGGTTGCGGGGTCGTGTCAGACGAAGGTTTTTGACCCATGGGGGACTCCTTTGACGTGTGGCACGCTTTACGCGCACGAGGACGGGATTGCCCTACTCGTACAGCCGCCATGCCGGCGACTGCGGGGTACAGGGTAACAGCCATGGCCTTTGCGTGCCGGCGCATAGCCAGTATTGGCGGACAATCGCGGCATTTACCAGACGCTAACTTATAGTTCAGATTGGCTCTCTCAGCGGTAAAGCGCTCCCCCTCGTCCAGGCAATTAGCTATCGTTGGGCTAAGGCCTTCCGGTCACTGCGCGAGATGCCGTCCATGAGACTCCTGCTGCCCTTGCTGGCATGCCTATTGTTCCAGCTGCTGTCGCCGGCACAGGCGGAGACCTTCGAGGTCGGCGTCGAGCTGCAGCCGTATATGCCTTACTCCGACGTACAGGATGGCCAGTACCTGGGTTATGGCCGTGACCTGCTCGACGCCTTTGCCGCGTATCAGGGCCATGTATTTATTTACCAGCCACTGCCGGTGCGACGCCTGCTCAGTGACTTTCTCGACGACAGGGTGAATTTCAAATACCCGGATAACCCGCGCTGGAACGCCGACCAGAAGCAGGGCCACACCCTGTATTACAGCCAGGCGGCAGCCCCGGCCATCGACGGCGTACTGGTCAAACCGCAGTACCTCGGCAAGGGCAAGGCGCGGCTGTACCGCATGGGTACCCAGCGCGGCTTCACGCCATGGCCCTACCTGGAGGACATCAAGAACGGGCGGATCATTCTGATCCAGGCCAATCAGATCGACTCGCTACTGGCCATGGCGATGAGTGACCGGGTTGACGGCGTTTACCTCAATCCGCAAGTGATCCGCCATCAGCTGTACAACAGTAGAAAGAATGAGTCCCTGGTGTTCGACCCCGACCTGCCCTATCAGGATGATCACTACTTCCTGTCGAGCATCAAACACCCAGAGGTGATTAAGCAGTTCGATGCTTTTCTCAGCAACCAGGCCGAATGGGTGCAAAAGCTCAAAGAGCGTCACGGCATCACTGACCCGCTCAGCAGCGACTAAGAAGCCGCTGCCGCTTTACAGCGGGGTAACGCCGGTTCATTTGCGCCGCGCACATAAACAAAACCCCCACCGGCTACGCCAAATGGGGGCTCTCCTCTACAACACACCAGGGCTTGTGACCCGGGAGCGGACGCGGGGTTAACCGTCGTCCTGGCCTGCCGCCGAAACGGCCGGGGAGCTTTGCTCACAGCTCCAAAGTTCCAACGCCGGCTGGGTCGCTTGTGGCGGGCCGAGCCATTCACTCATTGAGTGGCAACGCTGGTTGAAACACAGTTGGTAGTCCCCTGCTTCGGGGGTTCGCCCCAAGCGCAGTGGTTGCAAAGGCGGTAGCTGACGCTGGTAGTGCCAGCTGCCCTCACGCAGTTCGGCGCCGTCTGGAATCTCCATACCGGCCCCGGAACCCTTGACCCGCGCCTCGCCGAGCAACAACCCCTCGGGCGTGACGCGGTAGTCCTCTTCCCAGCGAATTTTCTCGATGGTGTGCTTCCAGGCCAGGGTGAAGTCGGGCGTGGGCACTTCGGCCCACACCACACCCGCCAAGCCTAGGCACAAGCCAATCATGCAGCCGCCACCTGCGCATGACGTGCACGCCACAGGTGCTGGGCGATAAACACGGCGGCCAGAGCAAAGCCGATCTCATCACTCATCGGTGTCGCCAAAATCAGGCTGGCACCGGCGGCAAAGCCCAGCGCACGCTCCCACCACGGCATTTTGATCTGCAGGAAGCCAGTGAAGATCGCGCCCCAGATGCCAATAGCCAGCGCGGCCTTGAACACCACATAGAGCGTCGCCAACAGGCTATCGCCCTGCAGCATCAGCGCCGGCTCGTACACCGCCATGAACGGCACGATAAACCCGGCCACGGCAATGCGAATCGCCCATAGGCTGATCTTCAGGCCGCTTTCCTTGGCGATCGGTGCGGCTGCGAAACAGGCCAGCGCCACCGGCGGCGTGAGGTCGGCCATGATGCCGAAATAGAACACGAACATATGCGAGACAATCAGCGGCACACCCAGCTCCAGCAGTGCTGGCGCGGCAATCGAGCTGGTGATGATGTAGTTGGGAATGGTCGGAATGCCCATGCCCAATACCAGGCAGGTGAGCATGGTGAGGATCAGCGAGAGGAACAGGTTATCCTGACCAATCGCCAGAATGTAACCGGCAAAGGTCGACGCCACGCCCGTCAGGGAGACCACGCCAATGATTACCCCGACCAGGGCGCAGGCAATGCCCACTGGCACCGCATGCCGTGCACCTTCCACCAGCGCATGCAGGCAGATGGTCAGGGTGTCGCGGCCGCCCTTGATAAACCAGCAGATCGCCACCAACAGCGCCACTACGCCAAACACCACGCCGATGCCCAGCTGGAAGAATCCGGCGCAGAGCACGCCGAGGGCGATCCAGAAGGCAAAACGCATGACCTTGGACGACACCCGCAGGATGATTGCCGAGCCGAGAATCACGATGGCCGTCAGCGCCAGACCAACCATCCCGGAGAACAGCGGCGTGCGCCCGGAGAACAGCAGGTAGATCAGAATCAGCAGCGGAATCAGCAGGTACCAGCGCTGCTTGATCGCCGCCCAAGGGTTCGGGCACTGGTCCTTCGGTAGCCCGCGCAGGTTGGCGCGTTTGGCTTCCAGATGGACCATCCAGAACACCGAGCCGAAGTACAGCAAGGCCGGTACTAACGCCGCCTTAGCTACTTCAAAAAACGGCACGTTGATGGTCTCGGCCATGATGAACGCTACCGCGCCCATGATCGGCGGCATGATCTGGCTGCCCATCGAGGACGTCGCCTCAACGCCACCAGCAAACGCCGGCTTGTAGCCGAAGCGCTTCATCAGCGGGATGGTGAACTGGCCGGTGGTGACCACGTTGGCCACGCCCGATCCAGTGATGGTGCCCATCAGTGCCGACGACACCACCGAGACCTTGGCCGGGCCACCGAGCTTGTGGCCGAACAGACCCATGGCGAAATCGGTGAACAGCTTGATCATCCCGGCCTGTTCGAGAAACGCACCAAACAGGATAAACAGGAAGATGTAGGTCGCCGAAACATAGGTCGGCGTGCCGTACAGCCCTTCGGTGCCGAAGGACAGTTGGTTAACGATCTGATCAAGGTCATAACCGCGGTGCATCAGGTCGCCCGGCAGGTACTGGCCGAACAGGCCGTAGACCAGAAACAGTGCGCAGATCAGCGGCAGCGCGATGCCCATAACACGGCGCGCGGCCTCGAAGACCAAGACGATCAACAGCAGGCCGATGGCCATATCGCTCTGGGTCAAATCACCGGAACGCTGGATCAGATCGGCTTCGAAATACCACTGGTAGGCCGCCGTGGCCATGCCGGCCAGGCCCAATAGCCAGGCCATCGGCTGCCAGGGCTGACCTTTGCCGCGCAGCGGAAAGCAGAGAAACACCACCATCAACAGAAAGCCCACGTGGATTGCACGCAGGATCTGGCTCGACACCGGGTGAAAGGCGGCGGTGATGATCTGGAAAATGGAGAACAGCAGCGCGACATAAAACAGCGCTTTTGGCCAATCGCCGGGGTTGGCAGCAAGGCCTTGGTTTTGCTCACTCATGAGGCGGATGCCCTCGTTACAACATCAATCGCACAGAGTCGCCAACAAAACTTGCCGTGACGCGCACAGCGGTTTTATTCACAACTCTACTGAAAGTGAAGCCTGGGTAGGATGGGTTAGCCGCGCAGCGGCGTAACCCATCAAACGTTGCTGAAGCGTCTCTCCAGACTTGAGCCGTGCAGCATGGGTATCGCGTTGCTCAACCTGCGCGGCCCGACCCATCCTACCCAGCCAACCCTTCAACAGCCTTACAGCGCGCCGGCTTCTTTGTAGAAGCGCTCAGCACCTGGGTGCAGCGGGATCGGCAGGTTCTTCGCAGCCGTTTCCAGCTTGATGTCCTTGGCCGCGGAATGGGCGTTACCCAGACGCTCCAGGTTGTCGAACATCAGCTTGGTCATCTGATAGGCCACTTCTTCGGACACATCCTCATGGCTCACCAGGATATTGGTGATGGCTACAGTCGGCACATCGGCATCCTGACCGTCATAGGTGCCGGCTGGGATCGACGCGGGCTGGTAAGCCGCGTTGCCGATCTTGGCGGTCACGTCAGCCGGTACCGAGACAAAGGTGATTGGCAGAGTGGCCGCCAGGTCACGAATAGCCGCCATGCCCAGGCCAGAAGACTGCAGGGTGGCATCCAGCTGACGGTTCTTGATCAGCTCAACCGACTCGGCATATGGAAGGAATTCAACCTTGGCCATGTCGTCATAGCTCAGGCCGGCGGCCTTGAAGATGGCGCGAGCATTGAGCTCGGTGCCGGACTTCGGTGCACCGACGGAAATGGTCTTGCCCTTGAGGTCAGCCAGGGTCTTGATCCCGGACTCCTTGCTGGCGACGATCTGGATGTAGTTCGGGTAAGTGCCGGCAATCGCTCGCAGTTTTTTCAGCGGCGCCTTGAAGCCAGCCTCTTCCACACCATTCCAGGCATCAGCCACGGAATCACCCAGGGCCAGGGCCAGCTCACCACGACCGGCTTGCAGCAGGTTGAGGTTTTCCACCGAGGCTTTGGTCGCCTGTACCGAGGTCTTGGAGCCTTCGATGCCGTTGCTGTACAGCTGCGACAGGCCCACACCAATCGGGTAGTACACACCACTGGTGCCACCGGTAAGGATATTGATAAAGGTCGGTGCGGCGAGTACGGCGGTGCTCGCGGTAAAGGCTGCGGCAGCAGCAAATAGGCTAAAACGTTTGGTCATTCGCATGGAAGAAACTCCGTCGTTGTTATGGCTTTATGCAGAGGTTTTCACTGTAGACGCTATACGGCACTAGGGCCGTGCAGAGTCTGGGTTCGCAGAGTGACGGAAAGAGGCAATGCCTGCACACGACCGAGGTCGCGAGCACAAGAGAGAGGATGGTGCTGCCGAGGAAGCTGGGCGTGCAGATTTAACGTGGCAGTTCATAGGGTTCATCTCTTGCCTTTCTTATGAGTGCCAGCGCATTCGAGTGCGCGGCTGACAAGAGCTATAGCAGATGCCGTGCCAGCGAAAGGAAAGCCCGCGCTAGAGCGGTTACATGGCGCAGCACGGCCAACCTAGCCGTGATAACAAGCGGAAATCCGCCACTGCAAAAACCTGGATAAGCGAAATTCCGCCGACAATGTCTCAGGGGGATGCGTCAACCGCTCTACATCCTGACTACAGGCAACGGCCTATCAATCCTCGTCGCTGCTCCCGACAGGTCGATAGCTGCTGCGCAGCAGGCCATGGCGCTGCATTTTCTCGTTGAGGGTGCGGCGTGGCAGCTGCAGCAGCGCCATCACCTCGGCGATATTGCCCTGACAATGCTGCAGGGCACGGTGCAGGCACTGCGCCTCGAAGGTTTCCATCTGCTCGGCCAACGACTGCACCGGCAGCGCTTCCGCAGGTTCTACCCCGCCACTGATGCCCAGGGCGTGACGCTCGGCGGCGTTGATCAGTTCACGTACGTTGCCCGGCCAGTCATGTGCGAGCAGGCGGGTCAGTTCGGCAGGGGCCAGGGCCGGGGTTTCACGGCCATGGCGTTGCGCAGCCTGATGGGCGAAGTGCTCAAACAGCAGCGGAATGTCCTCGCGGCGTTCGCGCAGCGGCGGAATACGCAAGGTGGCGACGTTCAGCCGGTAGTACAAATCCTCACGAAAGCGCCCGGCCTTGACCTCATCGAGCAGGTCCGGCTTGACCGCGCTGATGACCCGCAGATCGACCTGAATGCTGCGATTGGAACCCAGGCGCTCCAGGGTTTTCTCCTGCAACACGCGCAGCAGTTTGACCTGCTGCGCCAGCGGCAGGCTTTCCACTTCATCGAGAAACAGCGTGCCGCCGTCGGCATGCTCGATGCGGCCAATACGTTTGCCCTGAGCACCGGTAAACGCGCCGCTTTCATGGCCAAACAGTTCACTCTCAAACAGGTGCTCGGGAATCGCCGCGCAGTTCAGCGCGACAAACGGCTTGCCCGCACGGTTGCTGAAGTCATGCAGGCAGCGCGCGACCCGCTCCTTGCCGCTGCCAGTGTCGCCACGCAGGAGGATATTCACCGAGGTGCCGGCCAGTTCGAGGATCTGCCGACGCAGGGTCTCCATCGGCCGCGAGACGCCAAGCAGCTGCGCCTCGATATGGTCCTTGAGGGCGAACTGCTGACGCAGCTGGCGGTTCTCGCAGACCAGGCGGCGCTTATCCAACGCGCGGCGCACGCTGTCGAGCAGACGCTCCGGGGTAAACGGCTTTTCGATAAAGTCGTAGGCGCCCTGGCGCAGCGCCTGCACCGCCATCGGCACGTCGCCATGCCCGGTGATCAGAATCACCGGCAGCTCGCGGTCGCGCTCCAGGACGCTGTCGAGCAGCTGCAACCCATCGGTGCCGGGCATGCGCACGTCGCTGATGATGATGCCGGGGTAATCACGGTCGACCAGCGCCAGCGCGGCCTGCGCCGTGGCGCAGCTGTGCACGCTAAAACCGGACAACTCCAACCACTGCTGCACCGCCTCGCGGATTGCCGCTTCATCATCGACGACTATTACCTGCCCAGTCATATCCCCTCCTGATCAATCGGCGGCAGTGTAGGGTGGATGAGCGCCGTAAAACCACACACTTAAATACAACCCGCAGAGTGGGTTGGCCGCCTGTCGCGATTGCCCGGCTCTGCACCGGGCCTGGGGCGGCAAACCCACCCTACCGATTTACCAGCTCTCGCGTATTTGGCGCAGCCGGCAGGCGCAGGGTAAACACCGCGCCCTGCTCGCCATTGGCCGCCTCCAGGCTGCCGCCCAGCTCGCGCACAATGCCGTAAGACACCGCCAAGCCCAGGCCCAAGCCGCTGCCCACCGGCTTGGTGGTGAAGAATGGCTCGAATACATGCGCGAGCACATCCGCGGCAATCCCGCCGCCGCTGTCGGCGATGCTCAGTAGGCACTGCCCGTCCCGCTGCTCGATACGGATATGCAGCTGCCGCGACTCGACAGATGCCATGGCATCCAGGGCGTTGTTGAGCAGGTTGAGCAGCACCTGCTCCAGGCGAATCGCATCACCTAACACCCGCGCATCGGTGTCGATCTCACTGTGCAGCTGCACTTGCTCGCTGCGCAGGCGCGGCGCCAGCAGTTGCAGCGCCTGCTCCAGCACATCACTCAGGCGCAGCCGTTCGCTGAGGCCGGCCGGGCTTTTGCGCGCGAAGGTTTTCAGGTGGCCGGTAAGGCCGGCGATGCGTTGCAGCAAGCCATCGATACGCTGCAAGCCTTCACGCACATCGTCCTGGCGGCCGCTGTCGAGCAGCAGGCGCAAGCTGCCCAGCTGCATCTGCATGGCGGTCAGCGGCTGGTTGATTTCATGGGCCATGGCCGCGGACATCTGCCCCAGTGCGGCCATCTTCGCCGCATGCACCAGGCCTTCCTGGGCTTGGCGCAATTCGGCGGTGCGCAGCGCCACCTCACGCTCCAGGCGCTCACGGATGCCCGCTTGCAACCGCTGGTTCTTGCGCCGCTGGGCCAGGTAGAGCAGCAGAAAGGCCAGGGTCATCCACACCCCGGCGGCGGCCAGGCGGTAGCTGCGCACACTGTTGACCAGGCTTTTCGGCTCGTGCAGCAGGTGCAGGGTCCAGCCTTCGTCACCGAGGGCCTGACGCTGCCAGAGGTAATCGCGCGGGCCATCCGGGCCTTCGACCCAACGCCATTGGCTATCGCTATCAATCTGCCGGCGCAACTTACTGCTTAACGGCTTCAGCGCCTGTTCGGCGTATTTGCGCACTTCCACCAACTCGGCGCGGGCTTGCTCGCTCACCCCATCAAGGGCAAGAAAGCGCCAGGCCGGGCGGTTGCTGAGGATCACCACCGAGTAGCTGTCGGCCACCAGCAACACGCCCGGCTGGCTGACCCATTCGCGCTGCAGTTCTTCCAGCTCCAGCTTGACCACCAGCACACCGAGCACCACGCCCTGCTCATTACGCACCGCATGGGAAAGGAAATAACCGGGGATGCCGGTGGTCACGCCCACCGCGAAATAACGCCCGGAGGACTGGCGCACAGCATCCTGAAAATACGGGCGAAACGCGTAGTTATTGCCGACAAAACTGCTCCAGTCGCGCCAGTTACTGGCCACCAGCGTTTCGCCTTGGGTATTAAGCAGATACAGCACATTGGAGCCGGCGGCGCTATTGAGCTGCTCCAGGCGCTCGTTGAGTTTGCGGCGCAGCAAACGGTCATCCGGGGCACGCAACAGCGACTTGATATCGCTGTCCAGCGCCAGCACCTCGGGCACCGAGCGAAAGCGCTCAACCAGGGTGTGGATCGACTGCGCATACAGCTGCAACTGCCCGCGCGCCTCCAGGCTGCGCTCCTGCCAGGCGCGCTGCTCGGCGTAACGCCCGGCCAGCCAGATGCTCGCCAGCAAACCCAGCAGGATCAGCAAGACAATCAGGGCAACGCGGTAACGCAGCAAAAAGGCAGGCATGCACGGCTCGCAATGAGGCAGAGCCGGCATGGTAACAAAGCCACCGCCAGCGGTTACGTCTGCCGGCGCGGGCGGCGCTCACTCACGGTATAGATCAGCACGGCTCAACGGCAGGTCGTGGCTACCATCGGCGCGGGGTTTAACCGCCAGAACCTGGTGTAGGGCCATCCAGCCACGGCTGAAGCCATAGGCACAGCCCGCCAGATACAAGCGCCAGATGCGCAAGGCCTGCTCTGGCACCATCTGCGCAGCCTGCGCCAGTTGCGCCTCCAGGCGAGCACTCCAAAACGCCAAGGTGCGCGCGTAATGCAGACGCAGGTTTTCCACATCGACCACTTCCAGGCCGGCCTCGCTCAGGCAGCAGGTCACGCTGGCCAAGTGGGGGAGCTCGCCATTGGGGAAGACGTAGCGCCCGATGAAGTCGCCGGCACCGCGCGCCACCGGACGACCATCGGTGTATTTGGCCGTAATGCCATGGTTCATCACCAAGCCACCGGGCTTCACCGCCCCGAACAGGCGCTGGCAATACAGCGACAAATTGGCGTGACCAACATGCTCGAACATACCGACACTCACTACTTTGTCGAAACGGCCGTCCTGCGGCAGGTCGCGGTAGTCCATCAACTCAAGCGTCACCTTCGCGCCCAGCCCCTGCTCGGTTACCCGCTGTCGCGCCCAGTGCAGTTGTTCACGGCTAAGGGTAATGCCGAATACTTGCGCCCCGTATTCACGGGCAGCGAAGCGCGCCAGGCCACCCCAGCCGCAGCCGACATCCAGCAACTTATCCCCCGGCTGCAAGCGTAACTTACGGCACAGGTGGCGGAGTTTGGCGGTTTGCGCCTGTTCGAGGGTTTCTTCGCCGGTTTCGAAGTAAGCACAGGAATAGACCATTTCAGGGTCCAGCCACAGCGCATAGAAGTCGTTGGAGAGGTCATAGTGGTAGTGAATCGACTCAGCGTCAGTGCGCTTGTCATGGGCCGCTCTGGCGCTATGCCGAGCAGGCTCATCGCCCAGCAGCGCCTGGCTCAACGCATCGCACACTTCAATGGCCTCGCTGATCGAACCTTCCAGCGCCAGCCGGCCTTCAACGTAGGCGCCGCCCAGCAGATCAAGGCTTGGATGAGCGAGTTGCGTCATCAGCTTAGGGTCTTTTACAACCAGCGTGACTAGCGGCTGCGGACCTAGATCCAGTTGCTGGCCATCCCATAAGCGCACCCGCAGGGGCAGCTGCAGATCACGCAGCGCAGACGGTAGGTACGTAGGCATAGGAACCTCCTCTTTTCACACCAATGAAAAGGTTAGTTCAGGTGACTCCGTTGTCAGGATAGCGCTTCCAGCGAGAAAACTATTCGCCCCAGCTTGCAGCAAACCGTCGCTCAACCACTGGCGTAACCAGCTCACGACCTGTATCGGCGCCTGCTCGCCCAGATGGGCCAACTCGCCGCACAGCTCAGCAAAGCGCCAACCCTGCTCGATCATGCCCTGCAACGCCGTGGCTTCATCGGCCGCCAGGCTCAAGGGCGCAACGTAGACGGCATCAAACGCCAAAGTAAACGCCCACTCCAGCCGCGCCAGCTCACCCAGCGGCGCAGCCTGGGCCGGCACTAAATAGCCGTCGATAAAGTCCGCGCACTCAATCCTGATCGATGCGCAACTCAGGCACCGCGCGGCCAGCCACCAGGCGCTCGTCGACCAGACGGATCACCGCCGCCTCGTCACGGATACCGAACCACTCGCCCTGTGGATAAAGGCTCGCGGTCGGCCCCCCGTCGCAAGGGAACTGGCATTGACTGCGGGTGATATGCACCCCGCCCTCGCACTCCAGCTTGCCGGCTGACTTGAGGCGCTGACGCAGGGTTTTCCAAAGGCCCAGCGCGCCCTTGCGCGTGCAGCGCGGGCCGTTACACAGCAGCAGGCGCTGGGCGTGCGGCGGAATCTGCGACCAGGCGTGCTGCGCAGGCACGGAGGCTACATCACTGCAGGCCATGTGCAGCTGCGTGCGCTCAAGCAGCGCGGCCAGGCCGTCGAGCCAGGCGTCTTCCATCGCCGTGCAGACCACAAACACCGACGCGCCATCAGTGCGTTCGGCGATCTGCTCACGCAGCCAGTCACGGTGGGCAGCATCGGCACGCGGCTCTAAATCCACCACCAGCAAGGGTCGCGGCGACTCATCCAGCGCCTGCCAGAACGGCTGCAGATCCTGTTCGCTGTCATGCAGGTGCGCATCACCCAACAGCGCAGCAACCCGCTGCTGCAAACGCTCAGCCGACGCGCCACGGCTAAGACCGGGACCGATAAACAACACATGGGCGTATGGAGTGGGGTTCATCGCGACCTCCTCAAAAGGGCCGGCAGTCTAGCAGTCCGCCATAGCGCAGAGGCCATCCGGGCGATCTCGGGTTGTAGCAACGGAGCTGTGTACCCAACGTGGGTGGGGCTTTAGCCGCGATGACGGCTCAAACCAGGCGCCGCTGAAGCGCACCCCACAGGTCCTCCAACTGGGCAAACTCGCGCTCTACCGCTGGCAACTCGGGCCGGCGCAGCAGCACGACCGGCACACCCAGCTCCCGTGCCACCTGCAGTTTTGGCTCGGTGGACGCACTGCCGCCGTTCTTGCTGATCAGCACATCAGTCCCCAGGCGAGCGAACAGCGCACGCTCCTCGTCCAGCGCGAACGGGCCGCGAGCGCCGATGATCTCGGCACGAGGCACGGCTTGCTGCGCCGTCAGGCAGCGCACGGTCCAGTGCTGGTGCAGGGGAATCTCGTGCAAGTGCTCCAGCGGCTCGCGGCCAAGGGTAAACAGCGGGCGCTGGAAGTCGTTTAGCGCTTTAACCAGCCCGGCCCAGTCGTCCACTTCACGCCAGTCATCACCCTCGCCGGCCTGCCAACCAGGGCGGCGCAGCGCCCAGCAGGCAATCCCGCTCAATTCGGCGGCGCGAGCGGCATTGGCGCTGATCTGCGCGGCATAGGGATGGGTCAGGTCGAGCAGCAGTTCGATGCCCTGCTCGCGGATATACCCCGCCAGCCCTTCAGCCCCGCCAAAGCCGCCCACGCGCACCTGGCAGGGCAAGTCATCTGGCACCCGGCCGAGACCGGCCAGGCTGTAGATCGCATCGGGATTCATACGTCGTGCCAGGCGCAATGCCTCGGTGGTGCCGCCCAATAGCAGGATGCGCGAGCTCACGGTTTGCGTACGTCCAGCAGGGTGATCGGCAGGGCGCTGCGCCAGGTGTCGAAACCGCCCAGCGGCTGCGCCTGGGCCACGCTGATGCGGGTCAGCTCGCCACCCACCTCCTCGCGCCAGGCCACCAGCGCCGCTTCGCTTTGCAGGGTCACGGCATTGGCCACCAGACGCCCGCCCGGCTTGAGGCTGGCCCAGCACTGCTCCAGCACACCGGGGATGGTCACCCCGCCGCCAATAAAGATCGCATCCGGCGCCGCCAACCCGGCCAGCGCCTCGGGCGCGCGGCCGGCGACCAATTGCAGGCCGGGCACGCCGAGGGCATCGCGGTTGTGCTGGATATGCGCCTGACGGCCGGCGTCGGCCTCAATGGCCAGCGCCCGACAACTAGGGTGCGCGCGCATCCACTCGATGCCGATGGAGCCGCAGCCGGCGCCGACATCCCAGAGCAGCTCACCGGGTTGCGGCGCCAGGCGAGCCAGGGTGATGGCGCGCACGTCGCGCTTGGTCAGCTGGCCGTCGTGCTGATAGGCGTCGTCCGGTAACCCCGGAGTAAGCGGCAATAGACGCGCGTCGCGCCCGACCTCGCACTCGACAGCCAGCAGATTAAGATCGGCCACCCGCGCCTGCACCCAGTCACTGGCCAGGCCGTCGATACGCCGCTCCTGATCGCCGCCCAAATGCTCCAGTACGGTCAACCGGCTGGGACCAAAACCACGCGCACGCAGCAACTCGGCTACAGCTGCCGGGCTGTCGCCGTCATTGCTCAGTAGCAACAAGCGTGCACCTGGGAATATCTGCGCCTGCAGCGCCGCCAACGGCCGCGCCACCAGCGACAGCACGGTCACTTCTTGCAGTGGCCAACCCAGGCGAGCAGCAGCCAGTGAGACGGATGAGGGCGCAGAAAACACCCGCAATTCCTCAGCCGGCAGCTGCCGCGCCAGGCTCGCGCCAACGCCATAGAACAGCGGATCACCGCTGGCCAGCACACACACCGACGTACCACGCCGCGCCAACACCGGCTCCAGGCTGAAGGGGCTGGGCCACAGTTCGTGCTGCCCCGGCAGATCGCTGGGCAACAGCGCCAGCTGCCGTGGGCTGCCAACAATCCACTGCGCCTCACCCAGCGCCAGCCGCGCCGCCTCACCCAGGCCGGCGTAGCCGTCTTCACCTATACCCACCAGGGTTAACCAGGCCGTCATACCTACTCCTCTGCGCCCGCCAGACAAGCAAGGGTGCCTGCGCGTCAAACAAAGCGGGCATAATAGCGCCTTCGTCGGTGCCCACTGCCATAACGCAAAGGGCCTAAGAGGGAATCCGGAGCGATCTGCTGATCGTGACCGAGCTGCCCCCGCAACTGTAAACAGCGAGTCTGCCGCAACTGCGCCACTGGGTAACCGGGAAGGCTGCGGCAGATAAAGACCTGTCAGCCAGGAGACCTGCCGACGACGCTAGTCGCGAGTGCCAACATCGGGCGGGGTGTACCGATGCCATGAAATCCCCTGTGGGTGGGTTTCGCTGGTTCGGTCGCCGCGTCTTTGTTGTTGGTGAAACCGTTGCGCGACCTTGCCACCACTGTCGAGATACCTGCCCCACGCCCCGAAAAACCGGGATCGGCGTGCCCCGGCCTGCTGCGTATCGTTCCGGCGCTGGACGGTGGCATCTGCCGGGTCAAGCTGGCCGGTGGCGTACTCAGCAGCCAACAGGCACGCGCCATCGCCGAGGCTGCCGAGCGCTGCGCCAGTGGCGTGCTGGAGCTGACCAACCGCAGCAATCTGCAGATTCGTGGTGTTTTGCCCGGCCAGCAGTCCGAGCTGATCGAGCGCCTGCTGGCTGCCGGCCTCGGCCCGAGCAACCCGGCCGCCGACGATGTGCGCAACCTGCTGCTCAGCCCCGCCGCCGGCCTCGACCCACACGCCCTGCTCGATACCCGCCCACTGGCCGCCGCGCTGCTTGAGCTGCTGAAAACCACCCCGGCGCTGCATGGGCTGTCGGCCAAGTTCGCCCTTCAGATGGACGGCGGCGAAGCCCTGGCGATGCTCGAACACCCTCACGATATCTGGCTAAGCGCCCTGCCCGGCACGCCGGCGCGACTGGCGTTTGGCCTGGCCGGCTGCCCCGGTGATCCGCCGCTAGGCGTGGTCGACGCAGAGCAAGCCGAGCAGCTGGTGGAGCATCTGCTCGGGTTGTTTATCGAACTGGCCGGCAACGAACATAGTCGGATGCGCCAGCTGCTAAGCGTGATTCCCGCCCACCAACTGCTGCAGCAACTGCAAGCGCGCCTGCCCTTTTCCGTGCAAACCGTACCGGCTGATTGGCAGCGCACGCCAGTCAACCCACGCGCGCCGATGGGCATTTATCCACAGCAGCAAGCGGACCTGTGCATGGTCGCCGCCAGCGCGCGCCTGGGCCGGATCAACGCCGCGCAGCTGCGCGCCCTGGCCGCTCTTGCCGAGCAGCACGGCGATGTCAGCCTGCGCCTGACGCCCTGGCAAGGTCTGCTGCTGCCGAATATCCCCGAGCAATCGGCAGACCAAATGCTGCACGCACTGGCCGAACTCGGTCTGCTCACCGATGTGCAGGAACCGCTTAGCAATCTGATCGCCTGCACCGGCTCAGCCGCCTGCGCTAAAGGCCTGGCCGACAGCAAGGCCGACGCCCGGCGCTTAGCCGAGCGCCTGCGCGCCAGCACGGCGCGGCCGCAGGTACACCTGAGCGCCTGCCCGCGCTCATGCGCCGCCGCGCATACCGCGCCCTTTACCCTGCTGGCCAGCAGCGCCGGCCACTACCAGCTCTATCAACGCACGCCAGAGGCGCCCGGTTTCGGCCAGCTGCTGGCCAGCGCCATGACTATCGACGAGGCCGGCGACTGGTTCGCCGCCCACTGCGCAACAGGAAACAGTGATGCTTGAGTACATCCGCGACGGCCAGGAAATCTACCGGCAGTCCTTCGCCACCATCCGCGCCGAAGCTGACCTGTCGGCGATCCCGGCTGATCTGGAAAAGCTCGCGGTGCGGGTTATCCACGCCTGCGGCATGGTCGATGTGGTACAGGACCTGCGCTTCTCCCCCGGAGCCGGCACCGCTGGCCGCGCCGCGCTGGCCAAAGGCGCGGCGATTCTCTGCGATGCGCGGATGGTCGCCGAGGGCATCACCCGCCCGCGCCTGGCCGCCAACAACCCGGTGATCTGCACCCTGCATAACGACGGCGTGATTGAGCAGGCCCGCGCACTGGGCAATACCCGTTCGGCAGTCGCATTGGAACATTGGCGCGAGCACCTGCAAGGCAGCGTGGTGGTGATCGGCAACGCCCCCACCGCGCTGTTCTACCTGCTGGAAATGCTCGACGCCGGCGCGCCAAAACCGGCGCTGATCATCGGCATGCCGGTGGGCTTTATCGGCGCGGCAGAATCCAAGGATGCGCTGGCAGCCGACAGCCGCGGCGTGCCCTATGTGATCGTGCGCGGCCGGCGCGGCGGTAGCGCCATGGCGGTAGCGGCGGTCAACGCCCTGGCTACGGAGGTGGAGTGATGAGCGTACAAAAAGGCCGCTTGCTTGGAATCGGCGTCGGCCCCGGCGACCCGGAGCTGATCACCCTCAAGGCCCTGCGTTTGCTGCAGTCGGCAGCGGTGGTCGGCTACTTTGTGGCCAAGGCTAAAGCCAACAAAGGCCATGGCGGCAACGCCTTCGGCATCATCGAACAGCACCTGACGGACGCCCAGCAGCGCCTGCCGCTGGTCTACCCGGTGACCACGGAAAAACTCGCCGCGCCGCTCAGCTATGAAGATGTGATCAGCGATTTCTACGACACCTGCGCGGTGCAGATCGCCGCCCAGCTCGACGCCGGGCAGGACGTGGCGGTGATCTGCGAAGGCGACCCGTTTTTCTACGGCTCCTATATGTACCTGCACGACCGTTTAGCCGGCCAGTACGACGTGGAAGTGGTGCCCGGCGTGTGCTCCATGCTCGGTTGCGCCTCGGTACTCGGCACCCCGCTGGTGTACCGCAACCAGAGCCTGAGCGTGCTCTCCGGCGTACTGCCAGAAGACGAACTCAAGCAGCGCCTGCGCGATGCCGAAGCCTCCGTGGTGATGAAGCTCGGGCGCAACTTCGAGAAAGTCCGCCGCGTGTTGCAGGAGCTGGGCATCGACCAGCGCGCGCATTACGTTGAGCGCGCGACCATGGGCAACCAACGCATCGTGCCGCTGGACGAGGTGGAAGCGATGTCCTCGCCGTACTTCTCGATGATCGTCATTCCCGGCGAGAAATGGCGCGGTTGATCCGCCCACCGCGCCCCGCCCACTATGGAACACCTTATGACCGCCGCTCCCGCCATCATCATCCTCGGCCCCTCCGCCCTGCCCTGCGCGCGGCGTATCCAGGTGCTTTATCCACAGGCGCAGATTCACGGCCTGAGCGGTCGAGTGGCGGATGTCGAGCGGCTGTATGAAGACTTCGGCGACAACCTGCGCACGCTATATCGCGACGGCACGCCGATCATCGCCCTGTGCGCCGCCGGCATCGTCATCCGCAGTCTGGCTGCCGTGCTCGGCGAGAAGGACCGCGAACCACCGGTGCTGGCCGTGGCCGAAGATGGCAGCGCCGTAGTGCCGCTGCTCGGCGGGCTGGGCGGGGTCAACCGGATGGCGCGCGAAGTTGCGGCACACCTAGAGGTCAGCGCGGCGATCACCACCAGCGGCGAACTGCGCTTTGGTACCTGCCTGCTGGAGCCGCCAGCCGGTTATGTATTGGCCGATCTGGAACAGGGCAAAGGCTTTGTCAGCGACCTGCTCAGCGGTCAGGCCGTGCGTATTGAAGGCGACGCGCCCTGGCTGACCCAGGCCAAACTGCCTGTGGATAACAGCGCTGACCGGGTGATCCATATCAGCCCGCACAGTCGCGCCGCCAACGTTGATGAGCTATTGATTCACCCGCAACAAGTCGCAGTGTGGATCGAACGCGCCAGCGCCGATTTGCTTAACGAGCTGCAGCAGGCGCTGCATGCCAGCAACCTGGCGCCGCACAGCCTGGCCTGCCTGCTGGCCGCGCCGGAACTGATGGCCAAAACCGAACTGCACGCCGCCGCCACGCAGCTCAAGCTGCCGCTGCGCTTTATCGACGACGCTACGCAATTGCCGCCGCTACACAGCCAGCACGCCAACCTGCGCCTGCTGCTGGCCGCTGCACCCATCGACGCCAACCAGCTTGGCCGCCCGCGTGGTCGTCTGACGGTGATCGGTCTCGGCCCTGGTGCCGCTGAATTTATGGTGCCCGCCGCGCGTCAGGCGCTGGATGAAGCCCAGGACCTGCTCGGCTACGAAACCTATATCAATATGGCCGGCCCGCTGCGCCCGGAGCAGGTGCGCCACTGCACCGATAACCGCGAAGAAATGCAGCGCGCCAGGCATGCCTTCGAGCTGGCCGCCAGAGGCCGACGCGTGGTGGTGGTGTCGTCCGGCGACCCGGGTGTATTCGCCATGGCCGCCGCCGTGCTGGAAGCCCTGCACGAATCCACCAAAGCCGAATGGCAGCGCGTCGATCTACAGATATTCCCCGGCGTCTCCGCAGCGCTGGCCACCGCCGCCAAAGCCGGCGCGCCGCTGGGGCATGACTTCTGCCTGATCTCCCTGTCGGACAACCTCAAGCCCTGGGCCATTATCGAAAAGCGCCTGGCGCATGCCGCCGCCGCCGACCTGGTGATGGCCTTCTACAACCCCATCTCCAAAGCCCGCCCCTGGCAGCTCGGCAGTGCGCTGGAGATCATCCGCCAACAACGCACGCCAGAAACCCTGGTGGTGCTCGGCCGCGACATCGGCCGCCCCGGCGAAACCCTGCGCAGCCTGACGCTAGGCGAACTCACGCCAGAGATGGTCGATATGCGCACCCTGGTGATCATCGGCTCCAGCCAAACCTGCCGCTTCCCGCGCGCCGAGGGTGGCGAGTGGGTGTATACGCCGCGCAGTTATCCACAGCTGTAGCAAATGTAGGATGGGTTGAGCGTGCGATACCCATCAGGGATTTTGACGTGACATAGATATTGGGTAGGGCACAGCGATGGGTATCGCTACGCTCAGCCCATCCTAGGAGCTCAATCGTGATGCGTACCCGAGCGTTTAAGCAGTTGCTTGCAGCGTTCAGACAGGTGCAGCACGCGCAGGTGTTTGCCGGCTTTGCTGTAGCGTTCGCGCAGGGTTTTTAGCGCGGCGATAGCCGAGTAGTCGACAAAGCTCAGGTGGCGACAGTCCAGGGTGACCTCGGCAGGGTCATTGGTGGGGTCGAACTGGTTGAGAAAGGCCGTGGTGGAGGCGAAGAACAGCGTGCCGTGCAGGCTGTAGAGCTTGCTGCCGTCGGCCTGCAGATGGCTCTCGGCGTACAGTTCGCGGGCGTGCTGCCAAGCGAAGTTGAGCGCGGCGATGATGATGCCGCAAAGCACGGCGGTGGCCAGGTCGGTGAATACGGTGACGGTTGTCACGGCGATGATCACCAACACATCGTTGCGCGGCACCTTGTTCAGCACCCGCAGCGAGGCCCAGGCGAAGGTCTGCTGCGACACCACGAACATCACCCCGACCAACGCGGCCAGCGGGATACGTTCGATCAGCGGCGAGAGAAACAGCACGAACAGCAGGATCATCACCCCGGCCACCACGCCAGAAAGGCGACCACGCCCGCCGGAGCTGAGGTTGATCACCGTCTGCCCGATCATCGCGCAACCGCCCATGCCGCCAAACGCCCCGGAGACCATATTGGCCGCGCCCAGGGTCACGCACTCGCGGTCCGGGTAGCCACGGCTCTCGGTAATTTCGTCGGTCAGGTTCAGGGTCAGCAGGGTTTCCAGCAGGCCGACCAGGGCCATCAATATCGCGTAGGGGGCGATGATGCGCAGGGTGTCCAGGGTCCAGGGCACCTGCGGCAAGGCAAACTCCGGCAGGCCGCCGGCAATCTGCGCCATATCGCCCAAGGTGTGGGTCGGCAGGCCGAGCAGGTACACCGCCAGGCCCACGCCGAGGATCGCCACCAGCGCTGGCGGCACGCTGCGGGTCAGGCGCGGCAGCAGGTAGACGATGGCCATGGTCAGCGCCACCAGCCCGAGCATCAGATACAGCGCATTACCGCTAAGCCAGGCCTCGCCCTCCTTGAAATGCTCCAGTTGGGCCAGGGCAATGATGATTGCCAGGCCGTTGACGAAGCCGAGCATCACCGAGTGCGGCACCATGCGGATCAACTTGCCCAGGCGCAGCAGGCCGAAGGCGATCATCAGCAATCCGCCCAGCAACACGGTGGCGAGCAGGTACTGCGCACCGTGTTGCACCACCAGCGCGATTATCACCACGGCCATCGATCCGGCAGCACCAGACACCATGCCCGGCCGCCCGCCGAACAGAGCAGTCAGGGTGCAGATGATAAAGGCGCCGTAGAGCCCCATCAGCGGGTTGAGTTGGGCGACCAGAGCGAAGGCGATGCACTCGGGCACCAGGGCGAACGAGGTGGTCAGCCCAGCCAGGACATCGGCGCGTAGACGTTTTGCTTTCATAAATGGCCCAAAAGCCATGCCCTGCAAGGCGTGGCGAGTAAAGAGGGCCGCGGATATTAAGGCCTTGGGGATCATCCGGCCAGTTGTTGCTGGTATGCAGGACAGACGGCGCGTTTATCGCCCGGGTTAAGGACCGAGCTTGCGCAGCAAATAGCTATCCATAATCCAGCCATGCTGCTCGCGCAGCTCAAAGCGGCGGCGGCGGATGGTCTCGGCGACTTCGCTTAGCGGGCCGGCGATCAGCACTTCGTCCGGGGTGCCGATATAGGCTCCCCAGTAGATATGCATGGCCTGGTCGACAAAGCGCTGGTAGGTGTCCTGGGCGTCGAGCATGACCAGCACGCTGTCCACGCCCTCGGGAAAGCCGCCTTCGGCCAAGCGGCGCGCCGGGGTGATTTGGAAGGCTTGGCCGATGCTGTTAAAGCAGACCTTATGCTTGGCCGCCAGAGCTTGCAGGCTAGTGATGCCGGGAACGACTTCGTAGGCAATCTGCTCGCTGCTGTTGGCCACGATCTGCTCGACGATGCGCAGGGTGCTGTCGTACAGCGCCGGGTCGCCCCAGACCAGAAAAGCCCCGGTTTCGCCGTCGCGCATCTGTTCGCGGATCATGCCCTCGAACACTTGCTGCTTGTCCTGATTCAAGTCGACCACGCTGCCGTGATAGTCCGGCACATCGCGCACCCGCTCCGGGCACTCGGCGCTGGCAAAGCGGTAGTCGCGGCCCTGGATAAAGCGCTCGCAGATGGTTTTACGCAGGCCGATCAGGCTGTCCTTGGCGCTGCCTTTGTCCATCAGGAAGAACACGTCCGTGCGGTTCAGCGCGTTGATCGCCTGCACGGTCAGGTAGTCCGGGTCGCCGGCACCGATGCCGATTATCAACAGGGTTTTCATGGGGTTGTCTCCAGGCTGCCGGCCAGTGTCGGCAGCGAATCAATATGTCGGTAGTCTGCGCCCAACTCAGCGGCCAGTTGGCGGGCGCGGCCGAGGCGGATCGGCGCGCTTTCGATATCCACCAGCAGCGCCGGGCAGGCACTTGGCGCTAACGCCGGCCAGTCGCGCAAACGGCCATCGGTGATGATCAACAAACGCTGGGTTTCACCTGGGTGTAACCGCTGACGCCGCGCCTGCCAGTCGGCGGCCTGTTGTATGGCCGCGAGCAACGGCGTGCCGCCGCCCGCGCCCAACTCGGCGAGCCACTGCTGCAAGGCTTGAGAGGTTTTCTGGCCCTGCCACAACCATTGCGCCTGGCAGCCAGTCGCATGCAACAAGGCCAGGCGTGCACGCTGGCGGCGTGCCTGCTCGAACACTTCGCTGAGCAAGCCCTTGGCCTTGCTCAGCGCGCCATGGCGGCGAGTCGAAGCCGAGGCATCGACGATCACCAGCCAGAGTTCAGCGGGCTTGGCGCTGCGAGGACGCAAGAGTAAATCCTGGCGGCTGCGCGGGCGACCTTTGAGCAGGCTCGCCGGCCAGTCGATACGCCCCGTAGCGCCACTGCGACTGGCACCGTTGCGACCATTGCCGAGTGTGCCGGGAGCGGCCCGGGCATCCGCGCCTGGGGCTGTGCGCGGGCGGATGCCTAGGGCTTTTTTGTCCAGCGTGGCGGTTCACGCCGGACGCCGAGGCTTTGCACTTGGGCGGGTAATTCGCCCCACTGACCTTCGCCCTGCGGCGCTTGTGGCTGTTCGCTGGGTGCGCTGTTGTTTGGCTGAGATTCGGGCTGAGAGTGTGGCGGCTGCGCGGCAGGCGGCGGATTCTGCCGGCGACGGTGACGCAAAACAAAGTCTGCCACTGCGTCGATATCCTCAGCCGCAATCTGCTCGACGCCGCGCCAGGCGGCATGCGCCCGAGCGGCACGCAGCCAGACCAGATCAGCACGCAAACCATCGACGGCGGCGGCAAAGCAGCGCTGGCTGATTTGCTCTAGCGCAACGTCAGCCAAGGGAATCGCCGCCAGACGCTCACGGGCGCTTTGGCAACGCTCGCGCAGCTCGTTTTGCTGCACCTGCCAGCGCTGCAGAAACGCCTGCGGGTCGGCATCAAAGGCCAGTCGACGGCGAACAATCTCGGCGCGCTGCGCCGGTTGCGGCTGGGCGTCCAGGGCCAGATTAAGGCCGAAGCGGTCGAGCAACTGCGGGCGCAGTTCGCCCTCTTCCGCGTTCATGGTGCCGATCAGCACAAAGCGCGCGGCATGCCGATGGGAGATGCCGTCGCGCTCGATATGGTTGACCCCGCTGGCGGCGGCATCCAGCAGCAAGTCGACCAGATGATCGGGCAGCAGGTTGACCTCATCCACGTACAGCACGCCGCCATTGGCCTTGGCCAAAAGGCCGGGGCTGAACTGCGCGCGGCCCTCGCCCAGCGCGGCGTCGAGATCGAGGGTGCCGACGATGCGCTCCTCACTCGCGCCCAGCGGCAGGGTGACAAAGGTGCCGCTGGCTAGCAGATCGGCCAGGCCACGGGCCAGGGTCGATTTAGCCATGCCGCGCGGCCCTTCGATCAGCACGCCGCCAATCGCCGGATCAATCGCCGCCAGGCACAACGCCAGCTTGAGATCGTCAGCGCCGACCACGGCAGCGAGAGGGAAATGGGCGGTATCGGTCATGGTGCAATCCGGCTGGGCAAAGGTCGGCATTGTAACAGCGGGCCGTCGAATCCCATTGCGCTGTTCTGCTATGGCCGGTAGTTGGGCAAGGCTGGCGCGTGGCGAAACTCAGGCGCTAAACCCAGGCATTAGCGAACGAAATACGGCACACGTCAGTGCAAGAACGGATGAAAAAACCTTATCCACACCTAAGTAAAAAACCTCGGCAAGCGCTTTAGCGCGCGCCTAGGGCTTGCAATCGCCCCGCTCGCTGAATTACCTTCAGGCCCATTCAACGGAGCTTTCCATGTCGCCAACCCTGATCCTGAACAGCACTCGCCTCGATGCAGCCTGCATCGTCATCGCGCGTGCCCAGGCGTCCGTGATTGCGCAGGCTGCGTATTTTTATGGGTATTGGTTTAGCCACAGGCGCGCCTGATACCCCACAGGCGCCCTAGCAACTCAGGGTCGCCACCAGACAGTTTCTCGAAACCCCCGGTCGGCCTCCCGACCGGGGGTTTTGTTTTTCCGGCACATCGATTGTTCACAGAGGATTTCACCATGACCGCCTATATCAACTGCATCACCTACCGAACCTATTACCGCTACGACTGGCGATTTACCGGCGGCAGCGCCGCACAACCACTCAATCGAACACCCCATCGCCCCAGTTAGAACGCCGCGCGCGGTAACGTCCGCGCCGGCCGAGGAAACCACCATGTCCGTAGCCGTAAACTCCCGCTCCAGCGCAAAATCCGCTGACCTGCATCTGGTCACCACAGCGGCCCGCCGCCACACCTCGCCTTTGCCCAGCGCCATCCAGTTGCGCGAAGAACTGCCCCTCTCTGCCGCCCTCGCGCGCCAGGTGCAACAGCAGCGCCACTCGATCCGCGCGATTCTCGATGGTCACGACCCGCGCCTGCTGGTGGTGGTCGGCCCCTGCTCCCTGCACGACGATGCCGCCGTACTCGAATACGCCGAGCGCCTGGCCGCCCTTAACCAACGGGTGGGCGACCGCCTGCTGCTGGTGATGCGCGCCTACGTCGAAAAACCGCGTACCACGGTGGGCTGGAAGGGCCTGGTATACGATCCGGCACTGGATGGCAGCGGCGACATGGCCGCAGGCTTGCGCCGCTCACGACAGCTGATGCTGCGCCTGCTGGAACTGGGCCTGCCGCTAGCCAGTGAGATTCTGCAACCGCTGGTGGCTGGCTACTTCGACGACCTGCTCGGCTGGGCGGCAATTGGCGCACGCACCAGCGAATCTCAGGTGCACCGCGAGCTGGTCAGTGGCCTGGAAATGCCGGTGGGCTTCAAGAACGGCACCGACGGCAGCCTCGGTATCGCCTGCGACGCCATGCGCTCGGCGGCACATGCCCACCAGCACTTCGGCGTCGATGGTCACGGCCATCCGGCGCTGGTGCAGACTCAGGGCAACCCGGACACCCACCTGGTACTGCGCGGCGGCCACGGTGCGCCGAACTACGACGCCGCCAGCATCGCCACGGCGCGCGCCGAGCTGGAGCGCCAAGGCATCACGCCACGGATCATGGTCGACTGCAGCCACGCCAACAGCGGCAAAGACCCACTGCGCCAGCCCGAGGTACTGCGCAGCGTGCTCGATCAGCGCCTGGCCGGCGACGGCGCCTTACGCGCGGTGATGATCGAAAGCCACCTGTTCGATGGCGCGCAAAGCCTCGGCGGCGAGCTGCGCTACGGCGTGTCGATTACCGATGCTTGCCTGGGCTGGGACGGTACCGAGCGCATGCTGGTCGATGCCGCCGTGCGCATGCGGCATCTGCTATGACGCAACCTGTAGCGCAGTGATACCCAGGGCACCCTCCCGGGTATCGCTTTGCTCAACCCAGGCTACGGATATACCGAGACAATCCCCGCGTTAGCGGTTCATCAACGGTGATCTATGTGTGCACAGTGCTCTACGACTCTTCGCTATCAATCAGCAGATTTTCCAGCGTCTCGCGGTACTCGCCCGGCTCTTGCCAGAGGCCGCGTTGTTGGGCTTCGAGCAGGCGTTCGAGGATGTCTTGCAGGGCACCGGGGTTGTGTTGCTGGATAAAGTCGCGGGTGCTTTTGTCGAGTAAGTAGGCATCGGTGAGCAGTGCGTATTGGTGGTCATCGACCAGCTCGCTGGTGGCGTCGAAGGCGAACAGGTAGTCGATGGTTGCGGCCAGCTCGAACGCGCCTTTGTAGCCGTGGCGCTTCATGCCTTCGATCCACTTGGGGTTGGCCGCGCGGGCGCGTACCACGCGGTTGAGTTCTTCCTTCAAGGTGCGGATGCGCGGGGTATCCGGCTGGCTGTTGTCGCCGTGGTAGCTGGCCACTTTAGCGCCGCGCAGGGTTTCCACCGCCGCGAGCATGCCGCCCTGGAATTGGTAGTAGTCGTTGGAATCGAGGATGTCGTGCTCGCGGTTGTCCTGGTTGTGCAGCACCGCCTGCATCTGCTCCAAACGCTCGGCGAACTGCGCGCGCGCCGGGGTACCTTCGCTGTGTTTGCCGTAGGCGTAGCCGCCCCAGTTCAGGTAGACCTCGGCCAGGTCTTCACGGGTTTGCCACAGGCGTTCTTCGATGGCGTTCTGCACGCCCGCGCCATAGGCGCCGGGCTTGGAGCCGAACACCCGCCAGCCGGCCTGTTTGCGTGCCTCGTGTTCATCCAGGCCGCTGTCCTGCAGGGTCAGCGACTCACGCCAAACCCGCGCCGATAGCGGGTTCATGTCCTCCGGCTCATCGAGATCAACCACCGCCTGCACGGCATCATCGAACAGGCGAATCAGGTTACTGAAGGCATCGCGGAAGAACCCGGAAACGCGCAAGGTCACGTCTACGCGCGGGCGGCCGAGTTGCGTCAACGGCAGCACTTCGAAGCGTTCAACGCGCTGGCTGCCGGCCTGCCACACCGGGCGCACGCCCATCAGCGCCAGGGCTTGCGCCATGTCATCACCGCCGGTGCGCATGGTCGCCGTGCCCCACATCGACAGGCCGAGCTGACGCAGGTGGTCGCCGTGATCCTGCAAATGCCGTTCTAGCAGCCGATCCGCCGCTTGCACGCCGATGCGCCAGGCCGTCGGCGTGGGCAGGTTGCGTACATCAACGCTGTAGAAATTACGTCCAGTGGGCAGTACATCCAGACGACCGCGACTCGGCGCGCCACTCGGCCCGGCCGGGACAAAGCGCCCATCCAGAGCCGACAACAGGCCGTGCATCTCAGCCGAGCCGCAGGCATCCAGCAATGGCGCGATCTGCTCACGCAAGCGCTGCAGTACCTGGCGACTTTGCGCACCCACGGCTTCGCTATCCGCTGTATCGATCAGGCGTAGGGCCAACAGTTCCAGGCGCTCGCGGGTATCGCCAGCACTGCGCCAGGCCTCATCGCTTAACTCTGCCAAAGTCGCCGGGCGCGGGCCTTGCCAAGGCGCGGCCATGTCGCAGTCGAGCGGGTCGAAGCCCAGCTGCAGATCGCTGGCCAAGGCGCGCAGCAGGCTGGCATTGCCGCCCTGGCCGTCGCCACGGGGAATGCGCAGCAGCGCCAGCAGGGTATCGCGGCGCAGGGTGCCGGCCGGTGATTCGCCGAATACATGCAGGCCATCGCGAATCTGCGATTCCTTCAAGTCGCATAAATAGGCGTCGAGCTGCGGCAACCAGCTGTTGGGGTCTTCGTTAAGTTGCAGGCCCAGTTCGCGATCCAGACTGGCCTCGCGCACCTTGAGCAGAATTTCGCCACGCAGCTCGGCGGCGCGGCGCAGGTCGAGCTGGCTGGCCTCGTAATACTCGTCGGCCAGACGTTCCAGATCACGCAGCGGGCCGTAGCTTTCGGCGCGCGTCAGTGGCGGCATCAGGTGGTCGATGATCACCGCCTGGGTGCGCCGTTTGGCCTGCGCGCCCTCGCCCGGATCGTTGACGATAAACGGGTAGATATTCGGCAGCGGGCCAAGAATCGCGCTCGGCCAACACTGCTCAGACAGGCCGACACTCTTGCCCGGCAGCCATTCCAGGTTGCCGTGCTTACCGACGTGGATCACGGCATCGGCAGCAAACACTTTACGCATCCAGCAGTAGAACGCCAGGTAGCCGTGCGGCGGCACCAGATCGGGGTCGTGATATACCGCCGCTGCATCCAGCTGATAACCACGCGCCGGCTGGATGCCGACAAAGGTCAGGCCGAAGCGCAGACCGGCGATCATCAGCCGCCCACTGCGGAACATCGGATCACTTTGCGGTGCGCCCCAGCGCTCCAGCACCGCTTGCTGATTGGCTTGCGGCAGGCTGTGGAAAAACGCCAGGTAGTCATCCAGCGCCAGGCTTTGCGCGCAAGGTCGCAGGTCGAGGTTATCCAGATCGTTGGTCACGCCGCCAAGCAGTTGGTGGATCAGCGCGGTGCCTGTGGCCGGCAGCGCGTCGACCGGATAACCCTGCTGCTGCATGGCTTGGAGGATATTCAGCGCCGCCGCCGGGGTGTCCAGGCCGACGCCGTTGCCGATGCGCCCGTCGCGGGTCGGGTAGTTGGCCAGCACTAGGGCGATGCGCTTGTCGGCATTGGCCTTGTCGGCCAGGGCGATCCAGTTGCGCGCCAGCTCAGCGACAAAATCCATCCCCGCTAAATGCGGCTGGTAACACACTACATCGCTCTGGCTGCGCTCGCTGCGCCAGGCCAGGCCCTTGAAGCTGATCGGCTGGGTAATCAGGCGGCCGTCCAGCTCGGGCAACACGACATGCATTGCCAGGTCGCGCGAGCCCAGACCTTGGGCGCTGGCTTGCCACTGCTCATGGTTATCCAGCGAGCAAATGGCCTGCAGCACCGGGATATCGCGGCGAAATGGCCGCGCACTCGGCGCTTCCGGGTTGGACAAGGCGAACGCGGTGGTGTTGATGATCAGCGCCGTGCCGGTGTCGTCCAGCCAGGTTTCGACCTGGGCCAGGCAGGCGGCCTCCTTGAGGCTGGCCACGGCAATCGGCAGCGGATTGAGGCCTTGAGCCTGCAAGCGTTGGCAGAACACATCGATAAAGCCGGTGTTCGCCGCCTGCACCTGGGTGCGATAAAACAGCAGCGCCACCACCGGCGCAGCGGCTTGCCAACTGGCCTGCCAGTCGGCCAAAACCGCGCTGGCCTGCTGCGGATGATAGAGGCCCACACGCGGCAACGCCTGCGGTTCACACCAGGCATAGTCACGCTGCAGCCAGTGGCTGGCGATGCAGTTGAACAGCTGCCGCGCATTCTGCGCGCCGCCTTGGCGCAGGAACTGCCAGAGCCGCTCGGCCTCAGCCTGCGGCACATTGCTCAGGCCCATCAGCTCAGGGTCAGGGTTGTCACAACCCGGCACCATGATCACCCGCGCACCGCGCTCAGCCAGCTCAACCAAACGCTCGATACCGTAACGCCAGTAACTGACGCCGCCGTGCACGGCAATCAGGATCACCTTGGCGTGTTGCAGCACCTGCTCGACGTAAAGGTCCACCGAGGCGTGATTGCTCAGCTGCGCCGGGCTGGCCAGACGCAAGCTGGGGTAATCCTCGGTTAACTGCCGCGCCACCTCAGCCAACAGCGACAACTGCGAATCGCCGGTGCAGAGAATCACCAGCTCAGCCGGGGTTTGGCCGAGGTCGGCGATGCTGTCGACCGGTACTTGGCTGCCGGGCTGGGTGCGGATTAGGTGCATGGGGGCTTAGTTCGCCAATGCCGCCTGCAATTCAGCAGTGATAACGGCCTGGTCAAGCTGCTGACCAATCACGATCAAACGGCTGACCCGCGCTTCATCGGCCTGCCAGGCGCGGTCGAAGTGCTTGTCGAAACGCTGACCAACGCCTTGCAGCAACAAACGCATCGGCTTGCCCGGAATCGCCGCGAAACCCTTGATACGCAGGATGCCGTGCTTGCTGACCACATCCTTCAGCGCTTGCAGCAAACGGGCTTCCTCGGCTTCCGGTAGTTCCACGTGGAACGAGTCGAATTCGTCGTGATCGTGCTCTTCATGCCCTTCCAGGTCATGGTGGGTCTTGCGGCCTTCGATGTGCAGCTCGGTTTCACAGTTCAGGCCCAGCAGCACATTGAGTGGTAGCGAACCGCTGTGCGCTTCGATCACTTTGACTGCGGGCGGCAACTCTTCCGCCACTTCAGCTCGCACTGCTGCCAGGGCGTCGGCGTCGAGCAGGTCGGCTTTATTGAGGATGACTAGGTCAGCGCTGGCCAACTGATCCGCGAACAGCTCATGCAGCGGCGATTCGTGGTCGAGATTCGGATCAAGCTTGCGCTGCTGATCAACCTGATCAGGGAAGGCAGCGAAGGTGCCGGCGGCCACAGCCGGGCTGTCGACCACAGTGATCACCGCATCAACGGTGCAGGCGTTACGGATTTCTGGCCAGTTGAAGGCCTGAACCAGCGGCTTGGGCAGGGCCAGACCGGAGGTTTCAATCAGGATATGGTCGAGGTCGCCACGGCGTGCCACCAACTCGCGCATCACCGGAAAAAACTCTTCCTGCACGGTGCAGCACAAACAGCCGTTGGCCAGCTCAAAGACGCGGCCGTTGGCTTCTTCTTCGCTGCAACCGATGGAGCACTGTTTGAGGATTTCGCCGTCGATGCCCAGCTCGCCGAACTCGTTGACGATCACAGCGATACGCCGACCGCCCGCGTTTTCCAGCATGTGGCGCAGCAAGGTGGTTTTACCGGCACCGAGAAAGCCGGTAACGATGGTGACGGGAAGTTTGCCGAGGGTTTGCATGGCGAGTCCTGAGTGACGTCGAAAGAAAGACGAGCAGGAGGCGGCACAGACATGACAGCCACGGGGCGTCAGCCAACACCACCGGATCACCCCGCCCGGTTGTCGAAAACGTGACGAGGCAGGTCTCCTGGCTCACGGTCTGCGCGCTGCGCGACCCTTCTACCTTCCCGCCCATGGCAGTGGTGTATTGAAGGGCTTTCGACCGTTCACAGTTGCGGGGGCAGCCAAGGCATTCACCTTGTTCCCTCTTAGCTTCGCGGCAGAGCCGCGAAGAACCTCGAACGCGGCAAGGCTACGCAGACCATGACGGCCGGTCAATCACGGTTGACCGGTAAGAGCCGCCATGATCAGCTACGCCGCCGCACAAACCGAGCGCCGTAGATCATGCCCAGCCCTGTCGATAACTGCCCCGCTGCTATTCAAGTGGTCGCCGGGCTCGGATGTCGCAGCGACTGCAGCCTGGAGGACTTATCCACATTGCTGCTCGACAGCCTGCAGGCGCATGGCCTGGCTGTGGATAACTTGGCGGGGCTGGCGAGCATCACGCACAAGCGTGACGAACCGGGCCTGCAGGCACTGGCCAAACAGCTCGGCCTGCAGCTGAGCTGTTTCAGCTCGGAAGAACTGCAGCCCTATCAGCTAGGAGTTCAAGTCTCGCCGCTTACCCTGACTGCCACCGGTAGCCCGGCAGTCGCCGAACCCTGCGCCCTGGCGCTGGCCGAACGCCTGGGCGGCCAACCTGCCCGCCTGCTCGGCGGCAAAACCCGTAATGCCAGCGCCACCTGCGCGCTGGCGTCGATTGCAGCCAAGGATTTGTCATGACCGTCTACTTTATCGGTGCCGGCCCCGGCGACCCCGAGCTGATCACCGTCAAAGGCCAGCGCTTGCTGCGCAGCTGCCCGGTGATTCTCTATGCCGGCTCGCTGGTGCCGGCAGCGGTGCTCGAAGGCCACAGCGCCGAGCAGGTGATCAACACCGCTGAACTGCATCTGGATGAAATTATCGCGCTGATTACCCAGGCGCACAGCACAGGCCAGGACGTGGCCCGCGTGCATTCCGGCGACCCTTCGCTGTATGGCGCGATTGGCGAACAGATCCGTCACCTGCGGCGGCTGAAAATCCCCTTCCAGATCATTCCCGGCGTCACTGCCACCGCTGCTTGCGCCGCCCTGCTGGAAAGCGAACTGACCCTGCCCGAGGTGTCACAGACGCTGATTCTCACTCGCTATGCGAGCAAGTCGGAGATGCCGGCGGGTGAGCAGCTGAGTGATCTGGCGCGCCACGGCGCGACCATGGCTATCCACCTGGGCGTGGTGCACCTGAGCAAAATCGTCGCCGAGTTGTTGCCGCATTACGGCGCGGATTGCCCGATTGCCGTCGTGCATCGCGCCAGCTGGCCGGATCAGGATTGGGTCAGCGGCACGCTCGCCACCATCGAAGAACAGGTGCGTGCCAAGGGCTTTCGCCGCACCGCGCTGATCCTCGTCGGCCGCGTGCTGCACGCCGAACAATTCGCCGACTCGGCGCTGTACAACGCCGAGCATCGTCATTTGTTCAGGTCGTCAGACGCTTGAGCGTTACCAACCGGGCGACTTCAGCGGCGTAGCGCCCGCCGCGCGAGTAACAGCAGGTCATCCAGCGCCGGTACACTGGCCAGCAACACCAGCAGCAAGGCCAGCGGCACGGTGGCGATGTACCCCAGGTAGCTGAAACCCAGTGCGCCGATCACCCCACCGAGGAAGAAGTACAGCGCCAACAAGCTGAGCACCCGCAACCGCTGACGGTCGGCCATCACCCGGGCCATATCAGGCCCGCGCGTGCGATTCCAATAGAACAGCTTGCCCAGCTCGATGCCGATATCAGTGATGATTCCGGTGATATGCGTGGTGCGGATTTCGGCGTTGGAAAGCTTGGTGATCAGCGCGTTCTGCAGGCCCATGATGAAACACAGCAGCATCACCGTCAGCGGTACAAACAGGCCGGTAATCTGCGCCAATGCCGTACCCAAAAAGCCGAAACACAGCAGCAACAAGGCTTCAAGCAACAGCGGCAAGGCGTATTCGCTGTGCAGATGCCGCCGCCGTGAGTAATTGATCATCACCGTCGAGCACGCCGCGCCGAGCAGAAACGACAGCACCGCGCCGAGGCCACCCCAGACCAGCTCATACGCGCCCAGAGCGATGTTATCGGCCATGGCCGAGACAATGCCGGTCATGTGCGAGGTGTATTGCTGCACGGCAAGAAATCCACCGGCGTTGATCGCACCGGCAACAAAGGCCAGGGTAAACCCCAGATGCCGGTTGGCAGCCGCACTGCGCGTGCGGCCGGTCAGACTTCTCGCATAGCGAATGGGCATTGGGTGACCCTGGTGGACAGCCTGTTAGAGATGAATCTCTGCGCCTTTGATGCCGAGTAGGCGTAACTCTTCGATCAGGTCATTGAGGTCGGCGAAGGACTCCACCTGCTCCTGGTCATCAACCAGAAAGAAGCTGGTGCCCGCGCCTTTCTTCAACAGCACGATCCATTCCCGGGTATTGGCCGGGTTGACGATGATATGCGTATCAAAGACCACGCCCTGCGCCTGCTTATTTTTTATCTCTTCACGCTGCATCAACTCGCCCCTGCTTACTCAACCGTTACGCTCTTGGCCAGGTTACGCGGCTGGTCGACGTCAGTGCCCTTGAGCACGGCCACGTAGTAGGACAACAGTTGCAGCGGAATAGTGTAGAGAATCGGTGCTAGAGCGTCGTGGATGTGCGGCATGTTCACCACGTGAGTGCCCTCGCCATTGCTCATGCCCGCCTGCTCGTCGGCAAACACCAGCAGCTCACCGCCACGTGCGCGGACTTCCTGCAGGTTAGATTTGAGCTTTTCCAGCAGCTCGTTGTTCGGCGCCACGGTCACCACCGGCATGTCGCTGTCGACCAACGCCAACGGGCCATGCTTGAGCTCGCCAGCCGGGTAGGCTTCGGCGTGAATATAGGAGATTTCCTTGAGCTTGAGCGCGCCTTCCATTGCCACCGGGTACTGCGCACCACGGCCGAGGAACAGTGCATGGTGCTTCTCAGCGAACAACTCGGACACCTTCTCCACCACGCTGTCCATGGCCAAGGCTTCACCGAGGCGGGTCGGCAGACGACGCAACTCTTCCACTAACTCGGCTTCCAGGGTTTTATCCAGGGTGCCGCGCACATGACCGAGGGACAGGGTCAGCAGCATCAGTGCGACTAACTGGGTGGTGAAGGCCTTTGTTGAGGCTACGCCGATTTCCGGGCCAGCCTGGGTCAGCAGGGTCAGATCGGACTCACGCACCAGCGAGCTGATACCGACGTTGCAGATGGCCAGGCTGGCCAGATAGCCGCCCTGGCCAGGCGCATGCTCTTTAGCGTTACGCAGCGCGGCCAGGGTGTCGGCGGTTTCGCCAGATTGGGAGATGCTGACAAACAGGGTATCCGGCTGCACCACCACCTTGCGGTAACGGAATTCGCTGGCCACTTCGATTTGGCAGGGAATCCCGGCCAAGCCTTCCAACCAATAACGCGCGACCATACCGGCGTGGTAACTGGTGCCGCAGGCAACGATCTGTACATTGCGTACCTTGGCGAACAGCTCGGCGGCCTGGGGGCCGAACGCCTGCACCAATACATGATCAGTGCCCAGACGGCCTTCCAGGGTGCGCTGCACGACCTTGGGCTGCTCGTGGATTTCCTTGAGCATAAAGTGACGGTACTCGCCCTTATCGGCGGCTTCCGCACCTTCGTGGTATTGCACGCTCTCGCGCGTCACCGGCTCACCGGAGGCGTCCCAAATCTGTACGCTGTCGCGCTGGATCTCGGCGATATCGCCTTCTTCCATGTACATAAAACGGTCGGTGACCTGACGCAGTGCCAGCTGGTCGGAGGCGAGGAAGTTCTCACCCAAGCCCAGACCAATCACCAATGGGCTGCCACTGCGAGCCGCGATAAGACGGTCAGGCTGCTTGGCACTGATAACCGCCAGGCCATAAGCACCGTGCAGTTGCTTGACCGCCAGTTTTAGCGCGGCGGTCAAATCAGGCTGAGATTTGAGGGTGTGATCGAGCAGATGGACGATCACTTCAGTGTCGGTGTCGGAGCTGAACGTGTAACCGAGGCCCTTGAGCTGAGCGCGCAGTTCTTCGTGATTCTCGATAATGCCGTTGTGCACCACCGCCAGCTCACTGCCGGAGAAATGCGGGTGGGCATTACGCTCGCTTGGCGCACCGTGTGTGGCCCAACGGGTGTGGGCGATGCCCAGGCGACCCGCCAGCGGCTCCTGGCTTAATGCAGCTTCCAACTCACTGACCTTCCCGACACGGCGACTGCGGTGCAGTTCGCCCTGATCGTTGAGCAACGCCACACCGGCGCTGTCGTAGCCGCGGTATTCCAGGCGCTTGAGGCCTTCAACCAGCACGGCGGTGATATTACGTTCGGCGACTGCGCCTACGATGCCACACATATTCTTCTCCTTAAGCTTCAACAGCCGCGCAGATCAGCTTGATCCCACGCGCAGTCAATTGTTCACGGGCCTGGTTATCCAGGCGCTCGTCAGTGATCAGGGTGTGGATGCCGCCCCAGGGCAGCTCCAGGTTGGGAATCTTGCGGCCGATCTTGTCGCTCTCGACCATCACCACCACTTCGCGGGCTACATCCGCCATTACCCGGCTGAGCCCGAGCAACTCATTAAAGGTGGTGGTGCCACGATGCAGGTCGATGCCATCGGCACCAATAAACAGCTGATCGAAATCATAGGAACGCAGCACTTGTTCGGCCACTTGGCCCTGGAATGACTCCGAATGCGGATCCCAGGTACCGCCGGTCATCAGCAGTATGGGCTCATGCTCCAGTTCGCTGATTGCACGGGCGACATTCAGCGAATTGGTCATCACCACCAAGCCGGGTTTATAGCCTAGCTGCGGGATCATTGCCGCCGTGGTGGTGCCGCTGTCGATGATGATTCGCGCATGCTCACGAATGCGCGCCACGCCAGCACGGGCGATGGCCTGCTTGTACTGCGAGATCGGCTGAACGTCGCTGATCAGCTCCTGCGGCATGGGCACCGCACCACCGTAGCGACGCAACAGTAGGCCGCTCTTTTCCAGCGCCGCGAGGTCTTTGCGAATGGTTACTTCGGAGGTGGCGAAGGCTTTCGACAAGGCGTCGACACTCACTTCACCTTGCTCGGCGAGCAGGGCAAGGATGGTGTGACGGCGTTGTGGCGTGTTGCGTTTCGACATTAAAAGTTTCGATTCGAAAGATAGCGGTGCGAATCAAAACCTAACGAAGCTTTTGCGTCAAGCAGGAAAGTGATGAATGGCCGTAGGATGGGTTAGCACAGGCGCAACCCATCATCAGGCGGCATGGGTATCGCTGCGCTCAACCTACGCGGCCCGACCCATCCTACATCCGCCTCACTTCTTGGTTGGGCGCTTCCAGCCTTCGATATTGCGCTGCTTGGCGCGGCCGACGGCCAAGGTGTTATCCGGTACGTCGCTGGTAATCACCGAACCTGCACCAGTGGTCGCACGATCACCGAGTGTCACCGGGGCCACCAGGGCGCTGTTGGAGCCAATAAACACGTCTTCGCCCAGCACGGTTTTGAACTTGTTGGCGCCATCGTAATTACAGGTGATGGTACCGGCGCCGATATTGGTGCGTGCGCCGATTTCAGCGTCGCCCAAATAACTCAGGTGACCCGCCTTAGCCCCTTCACCCAGCGTGGCGTTCTTTAGTTCGACGAAGTTACCCACATGGGCCTTGGCGCCCAACACGGAACCCGGACGCAAACGGACGAACGGCCCGCAGTCGGCGCCCTCACCTACTTCGGCCCCGTCCAGATGGCTGTTGGCTTTGACGATGGCGCCTTTACGCAGGGTGCTGTTCTTGATCACGCAGTTCGAGCCGATCTGCACGCCATCTTCGATCACGACCTGGCCTTCGAGGATTACGTTGATGTCGATGGTGACATCGCGACCCACCGTGACTTCGCCGCGCAAATCAAAACGCGCCGGGTCGATCAGGGTCACGCCTTGCAGCATCAAGCGGCGCGCCGCGCGGAACTGGTAGTGACGCTCCAGCTGCGATAGCTGGATGCGGTCGTTGGCGCCCAAGACTTCCATCTCGTCAGCCGCCTGCTCGGTGGCGACTACCAAACCATCGGCCACCGCCATGGCAATCACGTCTGTCAGGTAGTACTCGCCCTGGGCATTGCTGTTGGACAGACGACCGAGCCAATCGCCCAGTTTCTTCCCCGGTACTGCGAGGATGCCGGTGTTGCCTTCGCTGATTTGCCGTTGCTCGGTGCTGGCGTCCTTGTGCTCGACAATGGCCTTCACCACACCAGCGGCATCCCGGACGATGCGGCCGTAACCGGTTGGGTCGTTCAGATTGACCGTCAGCAACCCCAGCTGCTGCTCGCTTACCTGTTGCAACAGACGCTGCAGGGTTTCAACTTCGATCAGCGGTACGTCGCCATAGAGAATCAGCACGCGCTCGGCGCTCAAGGCCGGCAGCGCCTGGGCTACGGCATGGCCGGTGCCGAGTTGCTGCGTTTGCAGGACGAAATTCAGATCATCCGCTGCCAATCGCTCGCGCACCAATTCCGCGCCATGCCCGATCACCACATGGATGCCATTCGGCTTGAGCTGGCGGGCCGTGTCGATCACATGACCGAGCATGGCTTTACCGGCAACCGGGTGCAGCACTTTGGGCAAGGCCGAACGCATACGGGTGCCTTGGCCAGCGGCGAGGATGACGATATCGAGCGACATAGAAGAGGGTCCTGGGCTAGCGCCGGTTGTTCCCTGTGGATAACTCCACAACACAACCAACTGAAAAGATGAAATGACAGGCAAGAAAAAGGGTAGCCAAGGCTACCCTTTTACTCGTTTGCGATGAAGCAGCGAAATTAACCGCCGAACTTCTTGCGCAACTGCTGAACGGTACGCAGCTGAGCCGCGACCTCAGCCAAGTGAGCGGCGGCGGAACCGTAGTCGAACTCCGCGCCTTTCTCATTCAAGGCTTTCTCAGCAGCCTGCAGGGCCAGCTGAGCAGCAGCTTCATCGATATCGGCAGCACGCTGCACGGTATCGGCGAGCACTTTGATCATGCTCGGCTGGACTTCCAGGAAGCCACCAGAGATGTAGAACACCTCGGATTCGCCACCCAGCTTGACCAGACGAATCGGACCCGGCTTGAGGTCGGTGATCAGCGGCGCGTGGCCTGGAGCGATACCAATATCACCCAGGTTGCCGTGCGCAATCACCATCTCGACCAGACCGGAGAAGATCTCGCCTTCTGCGCTGACGATGTCGCAATGGACTGTCATAGCCATGTCTAACCTCACTATCGATCTGTTTGCACACGATGAGGTGGGCAAACAGACCGTAAGCGCCCGTTACCGAGCGCACGGGTGATTACAGTTTCTTCGCTTTCTCGACAGCTTCTTCGATGCTGCCAACCATGTAGAACGCCTGCTCTGGCAAGTGATCGTAGTCACCTTTCAGAATACCGCTGAAACCAGCGATGGTGTCCTTCAGGGAGACGTACTTACCTGGCGAACCGGTGAAGACTTCGGCCACGAAGAACGGCTGGGACAGGAAGCGCTGGATTTTACGAGCGCGGGATACCAGCTGCTTATCTGTTTCGGACAGTTCGTCCATACCCAGAATCGCGATGATGTCCTTCAGCTCTTTGTAGCGCTGCAGCACGTACTGAACGCCGCGAGCGGTGTCGTAGTGCTCCTGGCCGATAACCATCGGGTCCAACTGGCGCGACGTCGAGTCGAGTGGATCGACCGCTGGGTAGATACCCAGGGAGGCGATGTCACGGGACAGTACAACGGTGGCGTCCAAGTGGGCGAAGGTGGTCGCCGGGCTTGGGTCGGTCAAGTCGTCCGCAGGAACGTAGACGGCCTGGATCGAGGTGATCGAACCGGTCTTGGTCGAAGTAATACGCTCTTGCAGAACGCCCATTTCTTCGGCCAGGGTCGGCTGATAACCCACTGCGGAAGGCATACGGCCCAGCAGTGCGGATACTTCAGTACCGGCCAAGGTGTAACGGTAGATGTTGTCCACGAAGAACAGCACATCACGGCCTTCGTCACGGAACTTCTCGGCCATGGTCAGGCCGGTCAGTGCTACGCGCAGACGGTTGCCTGGTGGCTCGTTCATCTGACCGTAAACCAGGGCTACCTTGTCGAGAACGTTGGAGTCCTTCATCTCGTGGTAGAAGTCGTTACCCTCACGAGTACGCTCACCCACACCGGCGAACACGGAATAACCGCTGTGCTCGATGGCGATGTTACGGATCAGTTCCATCATGTTTACGGTTTTGCCTACACCGGCACCACCGAACAGACCGACTTTACCGCCCTTGGCGAACGGGCAAACCAGGTCGATAACCTTGATGCCGGTTTCCAGCAGCTCGTTGGAGCCAGCTTGTTCGGCGTAGGTTGGCGCGGCACGGTGAATGCCCCAACGCTCTTCTTCGCCAATCGGGCCAGCTTCGTCGATTGGGTTGCCCAGCACGTCCATGATACGACCCAGGGTTTTAACCCCAACCGGTACCTGGATACCTGCGCCAGTGCTGCCAACGCTCAGGCCACGCTTGAGGCCTTCGGTCGAACCCATTGCAATGGTACGTACCACGCCGTCGCCCAGCTGCTGCTGAACTTCAAGAGTGGTTTCGGCGCCGACTACTTTCAGCGCTTCATAAACATTCGGCACTTGATCACGCGGGAATTCCACGTCGATAACGGCGCCGATGATTTGAACGATACGTCCGCTACTCATCTTTGGTTCCTCTGAATATTTGAACCGTGCTTAAACCGCGGCAGCGCCGCCGACGATTTCCGAAATTTCCTGGGTGATCGCTGCCTGACGTGCTTTGTTGTAAACCAACTGCAGGTCTTTGATGATATCGCCAGCGTTGTCGGTGGCGTTTTTCATCGCGATCATCCGGGCCGCTTGTTCAGCCGCGTTGTTCTCAACCACTGCCTGGTACACCTGCGACTCCACGTAACGCACCATCAAGCCGTCCAGCAGCTCTTTGGCGTCGGGTTCGTACAGGTAATCCCAGTGGTGCTTGAGTTCTTTATCCGGATCGGCCACCAGCGGAATCAACTGCTCCACTGTCGGCTTTTGCGTCATGGTATTGATGAACTTGTTCGAGACCACGGACAAACGATCGATGCGACCATCGAGGTAGGCATCGAGCATTACCTTGACGCTACCAATCAGATCATTGATCGATGGTTCTTCGCCCAGGTGGCTGATCGCAGCAACGATGTTGCCACCAAAGTTGCGGAAGAACGCCGCGCCTTTGCTGCCAACAACGCAGAGATCAATCTCCACGCCTTGCTCGCGATTGCTCGCCATGTCTTTGACCAGAGCCTTGAACAGGTTGGTGTTCAGACCACCACACAGACCACGGTCCGAGCTCACCACGACATAACCAACGCGCTTAACATTGCGCTCGATCATGAACGGGTGACGGTATTCCGGGTTGGCGTTGGCCAGATGACCAATCACCTGACGGATACGCTCCGCGTAGGGACGGCTAGCAGCCATGCGCATTTGTGCTCTGCGCATTTTGCTGACCGCCACCTTTTCCATGGCGCTGGTGATCTTCTGCGTGCTTTTGATGCTCGCAATCTTGCTGCGAATCTCTTTTGCGCCTGCCATTTGACACCTATCGGGTTAGCAAGCGGGGACCTCGCGGTCCCCACTGCGGCTTACCAGGTTTGGGTGGCCTTGAACTTCTCGATACCGGCTTTCAGCTGGCCATCGATGTCGTCATTGAAGTCACCCTTCTCGTTGATCTTCGCCAGCAAAGCGGCGTGATCCCGGTTGAAGTAAGCAATCAGGGCCTGTTCGAATGCGCCAACTTTGGCAACTTCGATGTCGACCAGGAAACCACGCTCAGCGGCATACAGCGATACGGACATGTCAGCAATCGACATTGGCGCATATTGCTTCTGCTTCATCAGCTCGGTAACGCGCTGACCATGCTCAAGCTGCTTACGGGTGGCTTCGTCCAGGTCAGAAGCAAACTGGGCGAATGCTGCCAGTTCACGGTACTGAGCCAGAGCGGTACGGATACCACCAGAGAGCTTCTTGATGATCTTGGTCTGTGCAGCACCACCGACGCGGGATACCGAAATACCGGCGTTGACCGCAGGACGGATACCCGAGTTGAACATGGCCGATTCCAGGAAGATCTGACCGTCGGTGATCGAAATCACGTTGGTCGGAACGAACGCGGAAACGTCGCCAGCCTGGGTTTCGATGATCGGCAGAGCGGTCAAGGAACCGGTCTTGCCAGTCACGGCGCCATTGGTGAACTTCTCAACGTACTCTTCGGAAACGCGGGAAGCACGCTCCAGCAGACGGCTGTGGAGATAGAACACGTCGCCTGGGTAGGCTTCACGGCCTGGCGGACGGCGCAGCAGCAGGGAAATCTGGCGGTAAGCCACTGCTTGCTTGGACAGATCGTCATAAACGATCAGCGCGTCTTCACCGCGGTCGCGGAAGTATTCGCCCATGGTGCAACCGGCGTACGGTGCAATGAACTGCAGCGCAGCGGATTCAGAAGCGGAAGCCGCAACAACGATGGTGTTAGCCAGCGCGCCGTTTTCTTCCAGCTTGCGCACCACGTTAGCGATGGTCGATTGCTTCTGACCAATGGCAACGTAGACGCACTTAATGCCGCTGTTCTTCTGGTTGATGATGGCGTCGATGGCCAGAGCGGTTTTACCGATCTGACGGTCACCGATGATCAGCTCACGCTGACCACGACCAACCGGGATCATGGCATCGACCGACTTGTAACCGGTTTGCACCGGCTGGTCGACCGACTTACGCCAGATCACGCCCGGCGCAACCTTCTCAACAGCGTCGGTAGCGACGTTGTTCAGTGGGCCTTTGCCGTCAATTGGGTTGCCCAGTGCGTCGACAACGCGACCCAGCAATTCCGGACCAACCGGAACTTCCAGGATGCGGCCAGTGCACTTGGCGCTCATGCCTTCGGCCAGGGAGGTATAAGCCCCCAGAACCACTGCACCCACGGAGTCTTGCTCCAGGTTCAGTGCCATACCGTAGACACCGCCCGGGAACTCGATCATTTCGCCGTACATAACGTCGGCGAGACCGTGAATACGCACAATACCGTCAGATACGCTGACGACAGTGCCTTCGTTACGGGCTTGAGAGGCGACATCGAGATTCTCGATACGCCCCTTGATGATTTCACTTATTTCGGAAGGATTGAGTTGCTGCATAGCTCTGCTGCCCCTTCAAACTCAAGATTTCAATGCTTCGGCCAGCTTCGCGATTTTGCCGCGAACTGAGCCATCGATAACCAGGTCGCCGGCGCGGATAACGACACCACCGATAAGGGTGGCATCCTCCGCGGCGTGCAGACGCACTTCTCGGCCGAGCCGTGCACTGAGAACCTTGGCGAGTTTGTCTTGCTGTTCATCGCTCAATGCGAAGGCACTGGTGACATCCACGTCGATCGACTTTTCCTGCTCGGCTTTGTAAAGCTCGAACAGTTCAACGATCTCTGGCAACAGGGCCAGGCGATCGTTTTCAGCGACGATGTGAATGAAATTGCGTACCTGGGCGTCGAACTTGTCACCACACACGTCATTAAACGTGGTGGCCTTGTCTGTACTCGTCAAACGCGGTGCTTTGAGCAGGCTTTGCATGGTGTCGTCTTGCGACACCGCTGCAGCCAGGCCGAGCATGGCTGACCAAGAGGCCAGTTGCTGGTGGGCCTGAGCATACTCAAAGGCAGCCTTGGCGTAAGGTCGGGCCAACGTGGTCAGTTCTGCCATGATCGCGCCCTCGCTTAAATTTCGGCTGCCAGTTTGGAAACCAGCTCCGCATGCGCGTTTTGGTCGATAGATGCGCCCAGAATCTTCTCGGCACCGCTAACGGCCAGGCTACCCAGTTGGGCACGCAGCGCGTCTTTGACACCGTTGATTTCCTGTTCGATCTCGGCCTGAGCCTGAGCCTTCACACGGTCAGCTTCGACGCGAGCCTGTTCACGGGCTTCGTCGACGATCTGGGTACCGCGTTTCTTGGCTTGCTCAATGATCTCGGCTGCTTGACCTTTGGCTTCGCGCAGTTGCTGACCCACTTTCTCTTGGGCCAACTCCAGGTCACGAGCCGCACGGCTAGCAGCATCCAGGCCGTCTGCGATCTTCTTCTGACGTTCTTGCAAAGCCGTAATGACCGGAGGCCACACGTACTTCATGCAGAACAGCACGAAGATGAAGAAGGCAACGGACTGGCCAATCAGGGTTGCATTAATGTTCACGCCAACACCTCGCTCGTTCGTTGTCCGTCAAACCAATTACTTGAAATCCCATTGCTGGGATTCCAGAGTATTAGCCTGCGAGTTGACCAACGAAGGGGTTCGCGAAGGTGAAGAACAGTGCGATACCAACACCGATCATGGTCACGGCGTCGAGCAGACCAGCGACGATGAACATTTTCACTTGCAGCATTGGAACCATTTCCGGCTGACGCGCAGCGCCTTCCAGGAACTTGCCGCCCAGCAGGCCGAAACCAATGGCGGTACCCAGGGCACCCAGGCCAATCAGCAGTGCTACAGCGATAGCGGTCAGACCAACTACAGTTTCCATCTTTCCTCCCGACTTTTTATGTCGTATTGGTTAAGGTTTTCTAAGGGTAAAGCGGTAAAACAAAACCGGTGCTTCTGTGCCCTTGCGGGCGTCCACTATGAGCGCCTAGGCGTTCTTAGTGGTTGTCTTCGTGCGCCATCGACAGGTAGACGATGGTCAGCATCATGAAGATGAACGCTTGCAGGGTAATGATCAGGATGTGGAATACCGCCCACGCCCACTGCAAGGCAACGCCCAAGGCACTCAGCCAGAGCAGACCGCTGCCGAACATCACAGCGATCAGAATAAATACCAACTCGCCGGCATACATGTTGCCGAACAGACGCAGAGCCAGGGAAATAGGCTTGGCGATCAGGGTGACGAATTCCAGCAGGAAGTTGACCGGGATCAGCAGTGCCTGCACAAACAGGTTCTTGCTACCGAATGGGTGCAGGGTCAGCTCGCCGATGAAGCCGCCAATGCCCTTGACCTTGATGCTGTAGAAAATGATCAGCGCGAACACCGACAGGGCCATGCCCAGAGTCGCGTTCGGGTCAGTGGTGGAAACGGCGCGGAATGGGATGTGCGCATCGCCACTGATCAGAATCGCCAACTGCGGAATCCAGTCGACCGGAATCAGGTCGATGGCGTTCATCAGGAAGACCCAGACGAAGATCGTCAGAGCCAGCGGTGCAATCACAGCGCTGCGACCATGGAAACTGTCTTTGACGCTGGTATCAACGAAGTCGACCAGCACTTCAACGAAGTTCTGCAGGCCGCCGGGTTGACCAGACGTGGCCTTCTTCGCCGCCATGCGGAACAGCAGAACGAAAAGTAAGCCAAGGGCAACGGACCAGCCGAGGGTGTCGACGTGGAATGCCCAAAAGCCCATTTCTTTTGCTTCTTGCGCGGTGTGGGCAAAGCCCCAATCACCATTCGGCAGTTGCCCGTATGTCAGGTTCTGCAGGTGGTGCTGGATATAGCCCGAAGCTGTTTGTTCTGCCATGGTTGCCTCAAACGCCTTAAGGTCTCGAAAGTCTTTTTTTCATTAGCAGCGGTGCAAACCAGTTGACCAGTTGGGTCAGGAAGAACACGCCGAATACCGCCAGCGGCTCTAAAGGCTTCACACCTGCAAAGGTCAGTGCAAACAGCACTGCCGTTAAAACCAGTTTGCCCGCCTCACCGGCATAAAAAGACCGGACGATGGCTTGAGCAGCCCGCGCTCCACTGAACCGGAACGCCTTGTGGGCGAAATACACATTCGGCAGCCAAGCAATCAAGCCGCCACACAACCCTGAGTAACCCGCTACGGTGCCTAGCCACAGCCACAACACCAGAGCCAGAAGCAGCACAACCAAGAGCTGCACCAGCAGTACCGGAAAAACAGCTAGCTGATGGAAGGGCAGGCGATTCGGCGTGCGAATGTCCATCAGATTTTCCTGAAAGCTGAACTCGGGCGCCGGCACCTTAAATCAATAACTTGGCATAGTTTGTGCCGACGAAATGCGCGCAGAGTATAGGGGCGGTTCACCCCCCATTCAACAGCTGGGTAGTGATTTCCGACTAGTCGCTACACGTGCAATTGTTTCAACGAATGTGAGCGAGCACGCCTTGCAGTTCATCCAGTGAGCTGTAGCTGATCACCAACTGACCTTTGCCTTTCTGCCCATGCTTGATCTGCACCGGCGAGCCCAGGCGCTCGGCCAGCCGCTGTTCCAGGCGGATGATGTCCGGGTCGGCTTTGACCTCGGTAGCGGGCTTGTCTTGGCTGTTCAACCACTGGCGAACCAGCGCTTCAGTTTGCCGCACAGTCAGACCGCGTGCGACAACGTGTCGCGCACCTTCGGTCTGCTGTTCGGCCGGTAAACCGAGCAAAGCGCGGGCATGGCCCATCTCCAAATCGCCATGAGCCAGGAGGGTTTTAATCTCTTCCGGCAGGGCAATCAGGCGCAGCAGGTTGCTGATGGTTACTCGTGATTTACCCACAGCGTCGGCGACTTGCTGCTGGGTCAGTTGGAACTCCTGCTGCAAACGCTGCAACGCCATCGCTTCTTCGATGGGGTTGAGGTCTTCACGCTGGAT